>WBZR01004780.1_pt1 | contig 10862 bp, 4 predicted proteins | sample 5204231 | NCBI WGS metagenome assembly WBZR01 (sample SAMN12412403, study PRJNA552823) | activated sludge metagenome | isolation source: activated sludge from anammox sidestream of wastewater treatment plant... | place: USA: Virginia | collected 2017-08
CGGTGACCGCCATCGAAGCCGGCTGGGATCTCGACGGGCTCGTCGGCGCGGCGCTGGCCGGCGCCACCGACGAATGGTGCGCCCCCGACTGGGAGTGAGATGCGCGTCCGGCGAGACCAGACATCCGCCAATTGCCGTAGATATCGGCTTGATCTTCGTGGCGAGGAAACGCAGCCGCACTGCGCTTCTGGAGTGTTCCGCGAAGCCAGTAGCCTCCCTTTCAGAGTCCCAGCTTGAAGCTGAGCTCCTCCGCCGCTGCTGCCGGCAGCGGAGCGAACGCCGTCGAATCCGGCGTGATGAGCCGCGCCACCTCGTCTTGTCCCATGACCACGCGGAACCAACGCTCGCGGTCCGACATCACTTGATACTGCCGTTCGTCGGCCGTTCCTGCGAGGTAGGGAAGGCACACGACGATGGGGTGCTGGTCTTCGGCCTTGCAACCGAGGCGATCGATGCGGCCGGTTCGCTGTTCAATGGTGCTGGGGTTCCATGCGAGATCGTGGTGGATCACGTGCCGGCAGAATCGCTGGAGGTCGACGCCCTCGCCCATGACCTCACTGCACACGAGGATGTCGGGGAAGAAGGGAGTGTTGAACGCCCGCATGAGGCGCGCGCGTGTGTCTCGTCTGGTCGTCCCGGTTGCGACCTGCACGTTCGGCAGCGTGATCACGCCTGCGGTGGCGTCGGGATCGTCCTCCAGCTCGCCTTCAACGCGGATCCCTCCAGTCTCGGTGCGCAACGCCGCGTCTAGGTAGAGCCCACGTTCGTCCGTGGCGCAGCCATCTGCCACGAACTCGATGAAGCCCTCGAACTTTCGGCGCCAGGAAACACGTGACATATCTGCGTGGGCCAACATCTGTTCGACGGCATCGCTCGGCTCGATCGTCTCCAGTGCCTCGAGGGGGAAGCACCGGACGAGAGTGGTCCCGACTCGCAAGAACTTCCGCATGATGCCGGCGATCGTCTCGCGTTGCTCGGCCGTGATGCCCTTCGCATCCAGCAACACGGACCTCGAGCGCAGGATCTGTTCGAGCGCCCTGTCGAGTGCTTGACGTCCCCGCGAACGGGGATCGTCGAAGTAGCGCTTCTGCACGCGGTCGAGGAGTTGATCGAGCGTGCGCGAATCTGCGGTGCCTTGCTCGGCCAGTCTTTGCCGAGCCGCCGTCTTCACCCGCTCCTCGATGGCCCGGCTGATGTGAATGCGGAGAGCGCGGCAGGTGTGCCGGTAGAAGGCGAACACGAGTACCTTCTCGCCGGCTTCCCACAGCGCGACCACCCTGCTGACCGTCGCGGCGATCTTGGGGTGTGCAGCCCCGGAGCAGCGTTCAAGCGCCAGGTCGAACTCGCCGAGGTACCAGCGAGAATGCGAGAGGTCGATTTCAGGCTCGGAGAGCTCCTCCAGCTCGTCTCTCCCAGACGCACGGTGTTCTCTGGTGAACCGGAACGCCTCGAATGAAGAGCACAGCGCTTCGCCCAGCAGCTCTCGCGAGCGGGTACTGGCGCTACGTGCTGCAAGAAAGAACGGCAGCAGTTGGTCAGAAGGAACGGGCAAGCCCCCTGACGCGCCTTCATCGACCAGGGCGATACCGTCGAGTCGAAGGCGACGAGCGACGTTGGTGTGCGCCCAGGTGGCACCCTTGTTGTGGCGAACGATCCACGGCCGCAGTGCCGCTTCGGCCGCAGAACGGCGTTCCTTGGCGACCGAGAAGGCGTCGAGTACAGCTCGCTGGTGGTGTGTCAGTGACTCGCGCGGGGTGGCGAGGAGGCCTCCCCACCAGCCTTCCGCCTCGCCTTGGCAGTCTTCCGGACGGAGCTTGCCCCAGCACCTCTGAAGGGACACGGCCGCGCGCTGGCTCTCGGTGAGGGCACCGCCCAGGTCGACGAGGCGCTCCTTGAACGCATCTACCTCCCCGAGCACGCCACTGTCCCAACGCACATCGCCAAATCGCTCGAGCACTCGGACAAGTTCGTGATGGCCAAGTTGAAAGGGCGTGGCCGTCAGGAAGAGCATCCGGTCAAACGCCGATGACATCGCTCCATCGCCTGTCCGCAGGTCCCCATCCGACGTCGTCGATCGGAGTTGCCTGGCTAGTGCCGTGCCAGGGTTCTTCAGATGGTGTGCTTCATCCATCACCAGGAGCGGCGAACGCCATCGAGCCTGTGCGAGCAGCCGCTTCCAGAGGTCCTCCTCGACCTGTCGCAGTGCCTTTCTGGCGACCGCCAGGCGTTCCGAACGACGGTCGGCACCGCCGCGATCTCGCACTGGCATCCGTTGCAGAGCCTCCGCCAACGGCTTCAGATCGATCCGGTCCATGCTGCGGACGACCGACTTCGGCACCGGGTCGTCGGTGAGGTGTCGTCGTTCATCCCTGACGGCATCGTTGTAGGAGCCCTTCCACGTCTGCGGATCTGTGCGGAGCAGCGTCTGCCACAGTTCGTCGCCCCATTCATTGGCCCGCTCCTCCCCAATCGCCCAGAGCAGCTCGGCCAGGAAGCGGTGGATCTGCTTCTTGACCTGGATGAGGCGGCTCGCCTTACCCCTGCCATGGCAACGAAGCGCCTCCGCAATCAAAGCCAGTCGAATCCACTTGTCGCTCTGCCGACGGGCCATTGCGCCCTGCGCCAGAAAGATGATGTGGCAGCGTTCCGACGGCACATCGTCGAGCAACTTCATGAGGTCGATGCTGTGACGCGCCACGCCAAACCGAAGGGCCGAGGGCGATGTTAGGTCCCGCCGGGACGCGCTCTCCCGCCGGACGGGCCTGCGCTTCTCCAGGTACAGTTCACAGAACGTCCTGAGGTCCTGCTCCCACTTGTCGATCAGGTTCGCGGGCACCATCACGATCACAGGGCCCCGGGGGCTTCGGACAGCCACACTGTAGGCGGCCCCGAGGGCGACGAAGGTCTTCCCCATCCCAACTTCGTCCGCCAGAATCACACCGGGCTGTTCGCGAAGGCGGCGAAGAAGCTCAATGACTTCATCTCGCTGGCGCGTCTGGTCGAACACGGGAACCCTCGTGTTGAGGCGAACACCCAACACCAAGTCGTCGGCGGCTTCGTAGGGTCCAGTCATCCGCGGCATTGTTCGACCACACGATCCCAGAACAGCATCAGGTCCTCGGACATCTGCGAACGGTGGGATTCGACCTGCTGTGACAATTCACCGGCCAGTTCCGAGAGGAACGGCCGGAACGCCTTGTCAAAATCAGCCTTCGAGATCCCTCCGTCCCCACCCTCGTATGCAACCTCCCGGAGGACGATCAGGAAGTCAGCGAGCATCAAAAGCGCCTCATTGGACGTGCCGTTCGCGTTGTGAAACTCGCGGACGAGCCGTTCGGCGAGCGGAGCGATTCCAACCATTCCCCGAAGTCGCCAATCGAGAGCCTGACGACTCCAGACAGGGCGCTGGAGGTTGGACCGCAATTGCGCGAGGATGCGAGCACGGCGGCGCACACGATGAAGGAACGTCGCCTGCAAGTCGTAGCGGCGCAGGGGATCCAGGTCGATAGGCGTTGCGGAGTCGAGATCGCCATCGAACTGTTCGGACGAGTCCTGGTCGCGGGCCCACGCACGGATGGCCGCACTCGGATCAGACGCGGCAAGGATCAGCAGCATGTCGTCTGCCGACATCCCTTCGAGCCGGTGCGGCGGGGGAAGGTGACGACTATCATCGACATTGAGCGGCAGAAACGCCTCGCCGTCCGTCCATCGAACCAGCAGCCGGTCGGGTGGCTGCACAGGGGACCAAGCGACCACGACCTCTGAGCTGCCACCGCCCGAGGCCCATGTGCTCGCCGAGAGCAGCTCGCGGCCTTCCAGCCCACACGCAAGCACTTGCCAGTCGTCCGGCAACTTCGTGGCATCGAGGCGGAGGGTGATCTTTCGTTCATCGCCAGCTCGATAGGTTGCGTTGATGAACCCAGCCGGCAGGACCGCGCCTGGACAGTTCGCCTCTTCCTCCTCCTGCTCAGGCTGACAGCCGAGCCACTCGACCGACTCCGGATTCTCGATTTCGTCCATCGCCGGCCATATAGCCTCCAACTGCCCAGGTTCGCGGCCGTAGGCCACAACGTCAACAACCGTGACCAAGTTCGCCTCGGCGTTCCGCCGAGGTCCGACACCCTTGCCGGCGCACGTGAAGTTCGACGAACCGGTCATTAGAGCCGAGTAACGATCTGGCAGAAGGAGCGCGAGCATCTTGGCGTGCCAGATGCGCCTGTTCTTGTCTTCATCCAGGTTCGGGAGGATCTCGACGTGCGGCGTTGCCCGATACGTCGGAGGCGTCTCAATGAGGCTTCGTGGCGCGGCGAGCCGTGCCGCCGCAGGCTTTTCTGGATCCCTCAACGCAGGCACCGCGAACCAGATGTGGCGCTCCGTGCCACGCGCCAGCAACTTGCACGTCTCAGCGGTGACACGGCTGGTGTCCTGATCCGGGTCGAAGAAGGGCGATGCGACCCAGGCCTCGCTTGGCGAGCCGCCCCTTTCTCTGCAGGCAGCGATGGCGTGTTCCAGGCTGCTTTCTGCCGGGCGACCGGCTCCTCCCGACGGGAGCGTGAATGCGAGCCGCTGACGGACGACGCCACGGTGGCGCACGGGTCGCCAATCGCGCGTCTGCCGGGTCACCTGGTCCAAGAACGAAGCCGCGCGACGGACTTCTGGCGGGGCTTCGCTGGCGCCTGGGACGAGCAGGAGGAGGCGTCGAAGGAAGGTGACCGACCGCTCGAGCATCCCAAGGTCGGCTCCGTCCACCGTGAGGTCGGCACTCGCCGCCACCTCGTGGTTCGTCCGGTACCCAGGTTCGGTCAGGTTCGCCGAAGACACGACGATGCGGAGGCAACGCGTCCACGCGAGCACACTCAGCTTCGAGTGTTGCTTGCCTGCGTGAATGCGGACGGGCAAGACGTCCCAACGAAGGGAGTGTTCTACGCCCGCCTGGGTATGATCGACGAGAACGCCGGCATAGATGCCACCAAGGCGACTCTCTCGCTCGAGCAAGAACGCCAAGGCCTCGCGGTCCGGCTCCGATTCGATCTCGAGGAACCGAGCCAGGCACTGCTCATCGAACATGCCCGGTGCGAACGTGTACGTGGTCGCCATGCAGCCCACGGGATCGCCGGCACGCTGGGGCGGGCGCCACAGGTCCAGCATGGGCGCACGGCTCGGGTCTTTGTGTCGTCGGCTCATGACAGGTCCTGGAAGAACCGCCGGATCGGCCACCCGCGATAGTCATGCACGTAGCGGCCGGGTCGAATTGGGAGTCGCGGCACGCGGTACGCGTGCCGAATGTAGATACGCTGCTGCGCCAAGCGGTCGAACCACGGGCGCTTTCCATCCGCCGACTTCGAGCGCTGCACGCCTTCGTGGTGCGTGCACAGTGCAAGCGCGTAATCGCCTGCGGCCATCGGCTCGCCGAATGCGGCGAACCGCTCGCAAAGCAGATTCTGGAGGGCTGTGCCGTTGGGTGCCGCCTCTGCCAGCGCGCGGCTCGCAGCCTCAAAGCGGAGGTGCAGGTTCGAGACGCTCCGCGCGAAGTCTCCATCCGCCACGATGTTGGGCACATCAAAACCCCTTGCATCGGGACCGGCCGCCTCGGCTCTCAGCACGTCGAATGCGTCCTGGAGGCCTCGAGCGAACTCTTCGTACCTCCGGATCGCAGACAGGAGCGCACCGTAGCTCGGGGCACGTTCCTCAAGGCGGTCGTGTAGCACCTCCTCAGTGAAGTCATCGTCACGGAGCTCAGACTGGAGGTCCCAGAGAATCGGCAGTGCGCCAAGCTGGCGATCTCCTGCGGCGAACAACAGGTCGCGGAGACACCGCTTCTCCCGCGTCAAGCACCGGTGCGGCGCGAACGCCAGCGCGAGCTCATGCCATGCGGAGCTGTCCCAGTTCGGTTTCGTACGGGGCGGGGTTTCAGCGAGACTCCTGCTCACCGCAGCGGTCCAGCGTGAAATCAGCTGACGTGCGCCCTTCAGATCGCCGAGCCCCTGGCCTCGTGCCCACGCGTCGACCAGCGCTTCGGCATGGGGGCCCGGTCCAAGGTGCACGTCTACGAGTCCAAGATGGGTCGCAAGTCGTTTGTAGACACCGTGAAACCCGAAGATTCGAGGCGTCTTCAGGTAGCTACGGGCATCAAGATAGCCGTGCTGTTCGATGGCCCTGCGGGCCACCAGCGTCCCGGGGACGCCCCAGATGACGGAACTTGTCTCGGTATCGCGGACGAGCGCCTCAACCAGGAGCCATTCCCAGACCAAGTACGGCGAGGCCTCCCGGCTCGTAGGATCGTCCGAGAGTCCGCTCGTGACGATGGCACCGACTGCCATCGCGGTGAGGAACCGCACACGTTGCATTCGCTCCCGGACGGCTGGAACGAGATGGACGGCGAGTTGGTCGGCGATTTGATACAGACCAAGCGGATCGAGCGAGCCCTCGCCGCTGCCAGGAGGGTCATAGCTCGTAAGGAAGGGGAATTGGGCGGCCATGGTCTGTTTCGAGGAGCACCTGTCAGATCACGTCGCTATGGGCTATCGGCTGATTGCCAACCTGTCGTCAGTCGTGCGTGGCACGTCGTGACTTCGTCGCGGGAGGCGCGTCCAGGCCGACGACGCCCGCCATGGCCGTGAGGCCATGATCGTGGACGTCTTGATGTAACCTCGGGGCCTGCCGGGGTGGGCGACCGGCTGTGTGGACCTGGGGATGGCCCCGCCGGGCGGTCCAGGCCGCGAAGCAAGGTACCCGCTCGAGCGAGGGCAACCGGCCGGACGCGAACATGTCGAACCCATTCTTCGACCACCCAATCCTCAACTCCCCATACGAGCGGCCATCGCGGCACTGGGAACTGGATGAGGACGGCCAGCCCACCCAGAAGACCATCGACAAGCGTCGGCCGGCGCAGTTCATCACGCCAATTCCGAAGCCGAGGAAGCGGAAGAGCGAGGCGGTCGCCCAGGAACAGTTCGTCTTCGACGAGGGCAAGGGCCTGTCCACCAAGGCCCAGCAGTACGACCCGACATCGGTCATCAACGAGGTGCGCGGATACGTCGAGGCCTGGCGGTCGCTACCGAACCCGTCGCAGTGGCAGGTGACACCCGAGACCGCGCGATTGCTGCAGCACTGGCGTCACCACAGCTACAGCAGCATTCGGCCGTTCTTCTGCCAGGTCGAGGCGGTCGAGACTGCGGTGTGGCTCACCGAGGTGGCGCCGCACACGAAGCACGGGAAGCGGCTGCTGGACTACCTTGGTGCGGCCAACCGCGATGCGAACCCTTTGTTGTTCCGCGTAGCTCTCAAGCTCGCCACGGGAGCCGGAAAGACCACGGTTATGGCGATGCTGATCGCCTGGCAGACGGTCAACGCCGTACGCCACCCTGGCAGCAAGCACTTCACGCGTGGGTTCTTGGTCTGCGCGCCGGGGTTGACGATCAAGGACCGCCTTCGAGTCCTGCAGCCCAACGACCCCGACAGCTACTACAAGGACCGCGAACTGGTGCCGAGCGACATGCTCGAGGACATCAAACGCGCCAAGATCGTCATCACGAACTACCACGCCTTCAAGCTGCGCGAGCGGATTGAAGTCTCGGCTGGCGGTCGCGCCCTGCTCCAGGGCAGGGGAGGAGAGAAGCTCGACACGCTCGAGACAGAAGGCCAGATGCTCCAGCGCGTGATGCCCGACCTGATGGGCATCAAGAACGTCCTCGTGCTGAACGACGAGGCGCACCACTGCTACAGGGAGAAGCCGGCTGAACCCGACGAGGAGGACCTCAAGGGCGACGACCGCAAGGAAGCCGAGAAGAACAACGAGGCGGCCCGCCTGTGGATTTCCGGGCTGGAAGCCGTCGGTCGGAAGCTCGGCATCAATCACGTCATGGACCTCTCAGCGACGCCGTTCTTCCTGAGAGGGTCCGGGTATGCCGAGGGCACCCTCTTCCCATGGACCGTCAGCGACTTCTCCCTGATGGACGCCATCGAGTGTGGAATCGTCAAGCTCCCCCGCGTCCCCGTTGCTCAGAACATTCCGGGTGAAGAGATGCCGATGTTCCGGACTCTCTGGGAGAACATCCGGAAGGACATGCCGAAGAAGGGGCGCGGTCAGAGCGGCGAGCTCGACCCATTGAAGCTGCCAACGCGGCTCCAGACCGCCCTTCAGGCGCTGTACGGCCACTACGAAAAGACCTTCCATCTCTGGCAGGAGAAGGGCATCGGCGTTCCTCCGTGCTTCATCATCGTCTGCCAGAACACAGCCGTCTCGAAGCTGGTCTACGACTTCGTCTCTGGGTTCCACCGCAAGAACGATGACGGCAGCACGACCCTCGAAAACGGGAGGCTCGCCCTCTTCCGAAACTTCGACGAGACCACCGGCAACGCGCTGCCGCGCCCCAACACGCTGCTGATCGACTCCGAGCAGCTCGAGGCCGGTGACGCACTCGACGGCACATTCCGTCAGATGGCCGCCGACGAGGTCGAGCGGTTCCGCCGGGAGATTGTCGAACGGACTGGCGACATCCGTGCCGGGGAGAACATCACCGACCAGGAACTGCTGCGGGAAGTGATGAACACCGTTGGCAAGCCCGACCAACTCGGGGGAGCGATCCGCTGTGTCGTGTCGGTGTCCATGCTCACGGAGGGCTGGGACGCCAACACCGTCACCCATGTCCTTGGGCTACGTGCGTTCGGCACGCAGCTCCTGTGCGAACAGGTGATCGGACGGGCACTCCGGCGTCAGTCGTACGACCTCAATGACGAAGGCCTGTTCAACGTCGAGTACGCCGACGTGTTCGGGATCCCATTCGACTTCACGGCCACGCCTGTTGTGGCGCCGCCGCAGCCGCCGCGTCCTACCGTGCAGGTCAGGGCAGTGCGACCCGAACGCGACCATCTGGAGATCGTGTTCCCTCGAGTCGAGGGCTATCGCGTGGAGCTGCCCGAGGAGCGCCTCTCGGCGACCTTCAACGAAGACTCGGTGCTGGAGCTGACGCCCGACTTGGTTGGCCCGTCGATCACGAGGAGCTCGGGAATCATCGGCGAGGCCGTCGATCTCAGCCTCGATCACCTTAGAGACCTGCGCACATCGACGCTGATATTCAACATCACGCAGCGTCTGCTGTACACGAAGTGGCGCGACCCAGGCGAGGAGCCGAAGCTGCACTTGTTCGGGCAGCTCAAGCGACTCACGAAGCAGTGGCTCGATTCGTCGCTCGTCTGCAAGGGGGAAACCTACCCAGCGCTGTTGATGTACCAGGAACTCGCCGACATGGCCTGCAACAAGATCACTGCGGGCATCACGCGGCACTTCCTCGGCGAGCGGCCTATCAAGGCACTATTGGATCCCTACAATCCGACTGGGTCAACCGCGCATGTGCGCTTCAATACGTCGAAGGCGCTTCGATGGGAGACCAGCTCGAACGCTTGCCACATCAACTGGGTTGTGCTCGACAGCGATTGGGAAGGCGAGTTCTGCCGCGTTGCCGAATCGCACCCGAAGGTTCGGGCATACGTGAAGAACCACAATCTCGGGCTCGAGGTGCCATATCGGTACGGTTCGGAGACCCGACGCTACCTGCCGGACTTCATCGTGCTGGTGGAGGACGGGCGCGGCCCTGAGGACCTGCTGCGGCTGGTGGTCGAGATCAAGGGCTACCGCCGCGAGGACGCCAAGGAGAAGAAGACAACGATGGACACGTATTGGGTCCCGGGCGTGAATCATCTGCGCGCCTACGGACGGTGGGCCTTCGCCGAGTTTCGAGACGTGTTCGCGATCGAGGCGGATTTCAAAACCAAGGTCGAAGGCGAGTTCCAGAAGATGATCGAGGCCGCCGCCACGGCGCCCGCAGCCGTCACCAGGTGACCATGGCAAAGAAGCCGAATCCGAAGACCGTAGAGGCTCTCAGGCACGAGGACGCGTCTCGCAAGAACATCCCGACTGCGGAGTTCCAGGCCGTGATGCCGCAGGAGCAGCAGGCGTCGCGAGACGTGCGGTACACGCGCAATCGCGATCTGGACCCGCAGCTAGTATGGCGAGGGAAGGACGAGCAGGACTGGAGCGACTTGGTTGTTCAGGCCCCGCCCCTGTACATCCAGGAGAAGTTGCACCCGAAGGTCCTGATCGACGACCTGCTGCGTCGTTCGCGCGTGGGCCAGGAAGCCTCGGCGGAACAGCCGGATCTGTTCGCCGATTTCAACGGTATTCCAACTGGCGCTGACAAGACGGAGTTCTACCAGCACGACCAGAACTGGACGAACCGGATGATCCTCGGCGACTCCCTTCAAGTCATGGCCAGCCTGGCGGAGCGGGAGGGCCTGCGCGGAAAGGTGCAGTGCATCTATATCGATCCGCCATACGGCATAAAGTTCAACAGCAACTTTCAGTGGTCAACGACCAGCCGCGATGTGAAGGACGGCAACGCTGGCCATATCACCCGCGAACCCGAGCAGGTCAGAGCCTTCCGCGACACCTGGCGCGACGGCATTCACAGCTACCTCACCTACCTGCGGGATCGGCTCACCGTCGCCCGCGACCTCCTCACCGATTCCGGCTCCATCTTCGTGCAGATCGGCGATGAAAACGTCCACCGTGTCCGGGCGGTGATGGATGAGGTATTCGGGGAGGGCAATTTCGTATCGGCAATCGTATTCACGAAGACTGGAAGCCTTGTCAGTGACCAACTGTCTAACGTGAGCGATTACCTGCTGCTCTACGCCAAGGACATAAGGCAGCAGAAGTTTCGTCCGATCCTCTCATCGAAGGAGGAACTGGGAATCGCCGTCAGCGAGGCCTGTCTCGCGCCGCTCGCTTTCGCCAGCCACAGCTATCCGGATTTCCATCTCCTGATGCCGCTCTATGTCTGCCGGCGCTGGGAGGGAACGGT
>WBZR01004782.1_pt1 | contig 10859 bp, 9 predicted proteins | sample 5204231 | NCBI WGS metagenome assembly WBZR01 (sample SAMN12412403, study PRJNA552823) | activated sludge metagenome | isolation source: activated sludge from anammox sidestream of wastewater treatment plant... | place: USA: Virginia | collected 2017-08
GTACATCAAAGCGCGCGGTACAACGATTAGCAGCTCTCGTTTGCATGAAATGGGATTTGCGCTACAAGAAAAAGAAAATCCAGAGCCATTGTTTGATTTGCCGGAAGGAAAATGGTCGTTTAAGCAGTGGTACTTTGATCGCGATCATCATTTGTCATTGGCTTGCCATTGGTCGGCGTGCGACACTGGCGCGGACACCACGAAGCTGCAGTATCATTTTTGGCAGTGGCATCCTGAAACAAATCAGCGTACTAATTTTGTGATGAATGAGTCCTAAGTATTATGCAGCAGCCATTCGTTTTAACAGCACAACAAAAAACACGCTTTGATCTATTCGGCTATCTTGTGTTTCGCGGCTTGCTCGCAGATCGTATGCACAGTTTGCGTGCGGCATTTGATCAAGTGTTTGCTGAGGCGCGTGGCGATATTATTCCTTGGGATCATGTAGTGCATCACAATCGCCCGCGACAAATCATGCCAGCGATTGTTGAAAAAAATGCATTGATTCGAGAGTTGGCTAATAGCGATCCGATTGCTTCTATTGTTAGTGGTTTATTGGGTGAGCCGTTTCGGCTATTGGGCAGTGACGGCAATATTTATGATTGCGGCACGCGTTGGCACACCGATATTACTGGGCTGCCTTACAACTGCCGCAATGCAAAAGCGATTGTGTATTTCGATGAAATGCGTGCCGGTGAAGATGCGTTTCGCGTTATCCCTGGCAGCCATCATCACACAGATCGCTTTGCTAAATTACTCAAGAAAAGTATCAAGACGCCAGAAGAAACGGTGGGGCTTTCCCTCACGGAAGTGCCTTGTGATGAAGTGCCAACGCGCCCCGGTGATTTGGTGGTGTTTGATGCACGCATTTGGCACGCAGTGCCTTATGCGGGAAATCGTCGACACATGATGTCTTTTTTATATGTGGACAAAGATTACCAAGAGCAACAAGCGCCGATCAGCGAAGATTATCGTTGATCGGCAGGGTGCTTTATTTCGTGTTGTTTTTATCTTGTGTTGGCAATAGAGGTCTGTCGCGTTGTTCTAGCATTTCATAAGATTGACGCGCTTTGAGTATGCCCACCCAACGCGGCTTGGCGACAAATTTTTCGCTAAAGAAATCATCCTCTGCATTGCATTCTTTGTATTGAATAGCGGCTAATTTGCACCACCCACTCATAAAATAAGACAGCGATATAGGGCGATGTACAGTGTTTTTTAGTGCATTCATATCGTGTTGTGTGGACCAACTCGGTGAAGGCCAAAGAATAAACGGCACATCGTACATGCCGATGGTTGGTTTGCTCATGTCGCGACCGTTATAGTCGCGCACATCAAATACTTCTTCACCGTGATCAGCAAAATACAAAAGAAAACCGTAAGGATCTTTGGCGCGATAAGTGTCGATTAATTGACGCACAACGAAGTCGTTGTAACGCACTGCGTTGTCGTACTCATTGTATAAATGAAAAGCTTCTTTGTTGGTGACGAATGGCGAGGCAGGTTGTTGGCCTGTGAAGACATCAAAAGATTCTGGATAGCGGTATTCGTAGGCAAAGTGTGTACCAAGGAGATGCACCACAATAAATTTGCGCGGCGCTTGATCGGCTAATGCCTCGGCAAAAGGCTGAAGCACTACCTCGTCGTGGCTGTTGGCATTTTGGCGTCTGTTGTTATTTAAAAAGGTAGGTTCATCAGTCAAGTTGGCGAATGCCGTTAGCATCGTGTTGCGGTGCGTTAGTGTTTGTTGGTTGGTGATCCAAAAAGTTTTAAAGCCTGCTTTTTTCATCATTGTGACGATATTCATCGCACTGTAGGCTTTGTTGTATTGCTCCGGCGTTGTGAATGTCAGCGTGCTTGAAAGTGATTCAATGGTGTAAGGGATGTTGGCCACGACATTGTCGTATACCAATAATTCATTGCGAATTTCTTGCAATTTTGGATTGGTGTCGCGTGTATAACCATACAGCGATAAACGGTTGCGATTGGTAGATTCGCCTATCACCAAAACATAAGTTTGTACTGCAGTGTTGTCTGTGCTGGCAATGACAACATTTTTAGCAGCAGCTTCCATATTTTCTTCAATGTGTTCAGCTGCTTGTAGATTTTTTCTGTAATCAGAAAAACTGTGTATGGTGCTCCATGGTTCTGTTGTGGAAAACTTATCCTGTAAATCATCTGCAGAAAATCGATTAAAGCCATCGGAAATAAAAGGCTTGAGTAACAGCGTGGCAGTAAGTGCGATATAAATACCGCGTGCTGTATTGCTGGGTGTTGCTGCTTTTATGCTGCGACGATAAAACCACCAAGGCGGCAAGCAAAAAAGAATACCAACAGGAACCATCCACCAGCGCAAAAACTGTTGCAGAAACTCTATCGATTCCCTTGGTGGGCTTTCCATGATGGCGACAAAAACACTTTGTGACATTTCCTGCTGAAACATCAAGAAATAGCCTACTTTCATCAGAGCGCAGGCGCCCATTACAAAACCGAGAAGCCCGAAAACAATCGCCCAACTGCGGCGCGGCAAAAGGGCGGGCAGTAGTAACCAAGTCAAGCTGTACAGCAGTGCATCGCGCGGACCGGCCCAGCCGGTGTTGTCGGTGGCGAAAACAAGCAGTTGTGGCGCAACAGAAAACCAAGCAAAAAACAGATAGAACATCAAAGAAGGGTGCATAAGTCGAGTGACATCTAGAGGGGGGGGGAAAGGTGGCGCACTGTATCGGTGGAAGCGTTAAAAAAATGTTAACTAAGGATGCCCGTCGCGTAAGCGTTGGGTGGGAATCACGCTCACACCATCGGCGGTGCATTCAATGCGGCAATCAATGCCGTACACCTTGCGCAAATTGTCTTGCGTTAAAACTGCTGCCGGCGTGCCGTGGCAGTACACCTTGCCGTGGTGCAGCAAATACAGTCGATCGCAAAAGCGCGCCGCGAGGCCGAGGTCGTGCAGCACTACCATGCCTGCTTGCTCACCCTGCGCGTGTGCGCGCAGCAATTCCATGACATGCAATTGGTGGTAGGGATCGAGCGCGGCGACGGGCTCGTCGGCAAACACCATGCGCGGCTGCGTGGCAAAAATCCGCGCCAGCATTACCAGTGTTTGCTCGCCGCCAGAGAGTGTGGTGGCGATGCGCTGCCGATACGCGACCACTTCTGCCATCTGCATGGCTTGTTCGATGGCCGCTGCGTCGGCGGCATCATCTTTCTGCCATAAACCGTGATAGGGCAGTCGCCCCAGTGCGACTACGCGCTCCACGGATATCGGCCACTGCGCACGCGCACCTTGGGCGAGGTAGCCAATCTGCCGTGCGCGCGTGTCCAGCGAGAGCGATTGAAGCGCTTCACCCTGCCAAAATACTTTGCCTTGAGAGCTGGGTTCGATGCCACACAGCAGGCGCAGCAGTGAGCTTTTACCCGCGCCGTTGGGACCGATCAAGCCGATCAATTCGCCGTTGCGCACGTCGATATTGATATCGCGCACGATATCGATGCCATCAATCGCAACCCCCAATGCTTGTCCTGCCAGTAAGGGTGCGTTCATGACCAGTAATTCCGCGAGCGCAAAATCAAATACAAAAAGAACGGGCCGCCGACGAGAGCGGTGACAACACCGAGTTTCATCTCGCCGCCCTGTGACAGCAGTTGCACGGTGATGTCGGCCAAGAGCAGCAAAATGGCGCCGCCCCAGAAGCTCACGCCCAACAAACGGCGCGGTGAATAGCCGACCAAGGGGCGAAGTAAATGCGGTACTACTAAGCCGACAAAACCGATGTTGCCGCTGACGGAAACGGCTGCTCCCACGCTGACTGCCACACCGCCCACCAACCACCAGCGCAAGCGGCGCACATCAAAACCGAGCGATTTCGCGGTGTCTTCGCCCAGCGTGAGCGCGTCCAGAAAACGACCGCAACGCCACATCATCACCCAGCCTAAAGCCATAAACGGCAAGGCGATGGCGACATCGTGCAGACTGCGGTTGGTCACCGAGCCGAGCAGCCAATACACGATTTCTTGCATGGCGTAGGGGCTGGGCGCGAAGTTGAGTGCCATGGCGATCAGCGCGCTGCCGATGGCGTTGATGGCAATGCCGGCGAGAATCAGCGTCAAGACATTGCTGTTGTACGGCACCAGTAAAATCAAACAAATCACGGCGACGCACGCGCCGAGCAAGCCGCCGACGGGCAGCAAATACCAGCCGAGGCTGGCGAAGCCAAAATAAAACATCACCACCGCGCCCAGCGCCGCACCGTTGGATACGCCGATGATGCCGGGCTCCGCCAGTGGGTTGCGCAACAGACCTTGTAACGCAGCGCCCGCCACACCTAAGGTGCCGCCGATAAACAGCGCCAGCAGCGCGCGTGGTAAACGCAGTTCGCCAACGATTAAGGATTCCATCGTGGTCAAACCGTGATAGAAATCCGCGATGCCTTTACTAACAGAAATACGGGTCGAGCCGGTATTGAGTGAGAGAAAAAAACACAGCAGTGCGGCGATGATGAGCAGCGTATTCAGTGTGCGTGGTGAGTCTTGCAAATATTTCATCGTTGATCGGCCAACCACGCAATTTCATCCGCAACTTGCGGGCCTGCGCAATCGCGCAATTGTGAAGGCACATACATACGATTTTGTTCAGGAATCATTTGTCGCACAACGGGATGGTTGATGTAACTGTAAGCCAAGGAGTTGGGATTGTACGCATAGTTATCGATGATGATGCGATCCGGCTGTGCGGTAATCAATTGTTCCAGAGAAATTTGCTGAAAGCGTTGAAAACCCATTTCAGCAGCAAGGTTGCGATAACCCGCTTGCGTCAAAATATCATTTTCTAATGTATCGCTGCCGATGGTGTAACCGTTGGGTGAATAAATCATCGTGCGCGGCGAATATTTATTGTGGTTACGCTGTTTTGCATCCTGAATTTTTTTATCCATTTGTGTGATTAGCGCTTTGGCTTTTTCTGTCTCACCTAACCACTCACCAACTTGAAGTAACATCTGATGAATGCCTGCAACATCGGTAGGCAATGGCATAACCTCCACGCGATAGCCGAGTGCTTTCAGTATGCGCATGGCATCGGGCGATCCAAAACGCGTGCTGATAACAAGATCCGGTTTGTACGAAATAATTTCTTCCGCACTGCCGTAATTGAGTGGAATGTTGCCAACAGCATTAACCATATAAGATGCTGTGGGGTTAGCGGCTTGGTGGTTAACGGTGGCAATACGAGACGAATCTGCCAGCATCAAAAGAATTTGGTCCGTGCATAAACTGATGGAGGCAATGCGTTGCGGTTTTTTTTCTGATGCTGCATCTGCATGGCTGCCAGTGGAAGTAACAGGCAATAGCAGCGTGAGCCAAAGCAGAAACAATCGTTTCAAGGCTTGAATACCGAAATGCACTTAAATTGCTGCGAGCAGAGAAATTGTGCTTGCAGGGCACTCATCACACCGCGTTCGCAATACAACAAATAATGCTGTTCTTGATTGAGTTCGATATGGCGTTTGTGCAATTGATAAAACGGCAAGTGCATTACGGTTGTTTCTGCGATGTGCAGCGGTTTTTGTTGTTGCTCGTCGGGGTGGCGAATATCCAACACAATGCTGCCTGCAGGTGCTTGCTGCAAAACTGGCACACTTATCGTTTCTTGTGCGGTGTTGGTGATTTCATCGATATTGGTGGCGACACTATCAGCCACCGCTTGCTGCAATACTTCAAAGTTAAAGAACGCTTCTTCACGCGCAATACGCTCGGCTTTGGCGCGTGTGGTCGGTTTTTGTGAAATCACACCGCAGTATTCGGGAATGTTTTTAGCAAACACTTCGGTACCAATTTTTCGTGCGCAGTCGATGATGTCGGGCTTGTCCATCATCGCCAACGGCCGCAGCACCAACATGTCAGTGGCTTGTGAAATCACAGCGAGATTGGGCAGTGTTTGACTAGACACTTGCGCGACGGCTTCGCCTGTGACCAATGCTTGAATCTCTAACGATTGCGCGACTTGGCTGGCGGCACGCAACATCATGCGTTTCAAAATTACGCCCATTTGCGAATGGTGCACGCGCTCTTGAATTTCGCGCACCACATCGGCAAACGGCACGCTGACAAATTTCACGCGATGCGATGCGCCGTACTTCATCCACAAATACACGGCAATTTCTTTCACGGCAATTTCGTGTGCATCGCCACCGAGATTGAAAAAACAAAAATGCGTGAGCAGGCCGCGCTTCATACTGAAGTAAGTGGAAATTGTGGAATCAAAGCCGCCAGAAATTAGCGATAACACTGATTCTTGCGAAGCCATCGGGAAACCGCCCAGTCCGCGATAATCCTGTTCGACCACATAAAAACGATCGTCACGAATTTCTACAGACACATTGATGTCGTAATGTTTAAGTTTGACGCCGCCCGTTGCGCAGTGTTGATTCAAACCGCCGCCGATGTAACGCTCGATATCAGCGGAAACAAAATCGTGATTGCCTAAACGGCGGCAACTCACGCGAAAAGTTTTGCCGGCCAACAGCGGCTCGTAAAGCTGACGCGTGTGTTGGTAGATGCCATCCCAATCGACAGTGGGCGCAGTCTCCGCATCGGTTTGCACTACATACAACGGAAACTCGTGTACGCACTGAAAATGGCTGATCCCTGGCGTGCGCTGTAAGAGGTCAATAATTTGCGCCTGCACCGTGTGGTCGGCGTGGCTAACGATGCTGAGGTGATCCCAGTTGCGTTCGATGTGCGCATCGGCATCCAGCGGCTTGATCAGGGTGCGCAGGTTGTCGCGCAGCATACGCACTAAGCGTTGACGCACCGGTTTGCTTTTGATGGTGATTTCAGCAAACAGTTTGATGGTGTACTGCATGAGGCGCCGTCCGAACAAGGGGAGCGGCATTATAGGGCAGGGCGTTAGAGGCGAGCGTGGATGGCGTTTTACTTCTGGCACTGTTTTGGTGCATTCAAGATAGGTTTACGCACTTTTATAGTGCAAACACGGATGTTTTTTTGTCACCCATGCGCCAAAAATAGCCGCGCTATCTTTGCTTCGGGTGATGGCATATATTTTGCACCCCGTTATGTGCTCGAAATTTTTTTCCTTTTTTATACCCCGTGTTATGCGGCTATCCGGAGAAGACCATGTCAGAAAAAACCTTAAAGTTGATTAAAGATCACGATGTGAAATGGCTTGATCTCCGTTTCACTGATACTAAAGGCAAGGAGCACCATGTTACTTATCCAGCGAAGGGCGAAGACGAGAGCCTGTTTACCAACGGTAAAATGTTCGATGGGTCTTCATTGGGTGGTTGGAAAGGCATCAATGAATCCGACATGATTCTGATGCCAGATGACAGCACCGCGGTATTGGATCCTTTCTTCGAAGAGCCAACCGTTATCTTGCGCTGCTCTATCGTAGAGCCTGCCACCATGCAGGGTTATAACCGCGATCCTCGTTCTGTGGCGCAACGCGCGGAAGATTATTTGAAAACCATTTACGGCGCGGATGCGTTTGCCATCATGGGTCCTGAGCCAGAGTTCTTCGTATTTGACGATGTGAAGTGGAAAGTCGATATGTCCGGCTGCAGCGTCAAAATCGGCTCTGAAGAAGCGGCGTGGTCTTCTGATCACAGCTTTGAAAGCGGCAACATCGGCCACCGTCCTGGTGTAAAAGGCGGCTATTTCCCTGTTCCACCGGTTGATTCTTTGCACGAAGTGCGCGGTGCTATGTGTAACGCGATGGAGCAAATGGGCTTGGTGTTGGAAGTGCACCACCACGAAGTGGCGACTGCAGGTCAGTGCGAAATCGGCGTTGGCGGTAACACGCTGGTGAAAAAAGCCGACGAAGTGCAGATCCTGAAATACTGCGTACACAATGTGGCGCACGCTTACGGCAAAACCGCGACTTTCATGCCTAAGCCTATCGTGGGTGACAACGGTTCTGGTATGCATGTGCACCAGTCCATCACTGCGAAAGGCAAAAACATTTTCGCAGGCGACGCCTACGCAGGCTTGAGCGAAACGGCTCTGTTCTATGTCGGCGGCATCATCAAACACGCCAAAGCATTGAATGCGTTCTGTAACCCAGGCACCAACTCTTACAAGCGCTTGGTTCCTGGCTTCGAAGCGCCTGTTATGTTGGCGTACTCTGCGCGCAACCGTTCTGCTTCTATCCGTATTCCTTGGGTTAATAGCGAAAAAGCGCGTCGTATCGAGACTCGCTTCCCTGACCCAACCGCCAACCCTTACCTGTGCTTTGCGGCACTGTTGATGGCAGGCTTGGATGGCATCAAAAACAAAATCCATCCTGGTGATGCAGCGGATAAAGACTTGTACGACTTGGAGCCAGAAGAAGCGGCAGAAATCCCAACCGTGTGCTCTAGCCTCGATATGGCGTTGGAAGCGTTGGATAAAGATCGCGAGTTTTTGACCGCTGGCGGCGTGTTCGACAACGACATGATCGACGCTTACATCACCCTGAAAATGGAAGAAGTCACCAAGCTGCGTATGACTACGCATCCAATCGAGTTTGAGATGTACTACAGTTGTTAACTTCAGCTGCTAAGAACAGCTACTAAAAACAGCTGGTTCGACAAAAAAGCCCAGTCAGCGCGCTGGGCTTTTTTTTGTCTTGTGGATACGAGTAAAGTGGTGGGCAAGTGCTGTCTCATAAAGGAGTGAGAGCCATGTTAAAAACGCTAAAGACTTTTTTGATGATTGGGTTGCTGTCAGGCGCGAGCATCGTTGTGTACGCGCAGGCTGGTGATGATGCAGCTAATTCGACCGAGAACGCCGTTATAGATGAGCAGGCGCAGCCTCCGGTGAATCCCAATGTCGTTTATAAAAGCGTCGGTAAAGATGGACAGGTTATTTTTACGGACAAAATGCCGACAGATCGTCCATCCACACCAGTAGAAGTGAAGCAGGCCAATCGCGTACCGCCGCCGAGTGCCAGAGGGGATTCGGCCGAACAAAATAATGAAAAAGTTTCCAATAAGTACGATCGCTTGGTTGTCACCAGTCCCGCCAATGATGATTACTTTGATCAAGAAGCGGCCATGGTCAATTTAAGCGCGATGTCAGAGCCGGATGTGCGAGAACAGCATATCGCCCAGCTGTACTACGACGGCCAGCCAGTGCCAGAGCAAGGATTTTCGTATTCCGTTTTTGATATGGAAAGGGGAACGCACACCGTAGTGGCGAAGATATTGGATAAATCGGGCCGTGTGCTGATTGAATCGGAGCCCGTCAAATTTCATGTGCGTCGCACTTCCATTTTGAATCAACATAAATCCATGCCCATTAACGGTAACAACACAAGCGCTACACCGCCGCCGCCTTCTGGGTTTGGTGGTGCGAAAGGTTTTGGCGGAATGGGTGGTGCAGGCAGTGGTGCAAGTGCGGGTGGTGCCGGTGGCGCTGGCGGGCTTGGTGGTGCTGCACCGACCCCCGCTCCTGCACCTAAAGCAAAACCCGTGGCTCCTTAATTGATAGATGCAGCCTTCACCACGATCTTCTAAGGCTCAATTTCCATCATTGATGCTGGAGCATTTATCCAGTGCAGTGATTTTGTTGGACGACGAACTGCGTGTGCTGCACTGCAATCCTGCGGCTGAAAACTTGCTGGCGGCTAGTTGTCAGCATCTATTGGGGCAGCCGTTGGCGGATTGGGTGCGCGATGCGGATGAGCTTGTTGCCGCGCTGCATCACGCTCTGCAAACGCAAACGCCGTTTATTCAACGCCAAGCCAATGTTGTGTTGGGTTTGGCGCGCCAGAGTGTGCCGCTAGATATTACTGCGAGCCCCATTTCTGAGCGCCGTTTGCTACTGGAAATGCAGGCGATTGATCGCTTGCTGCGCATCAGTCGCGATGAAGCCATTGTTTCCTCGCAGCAAACCAGTCGCCATTTGGCGCGCGGTTTAGCGCACGAAATTAAAAACCCGCTCGGCGGTATTCGCGGCGCAGCGCAGTTGTTATCGAAAACATTGCCTGATGCGGGCTTGATGGAATACACCAATATCATCATCGAAGAAGTAGATCGCTTGCGTGACTTGGTGGATCGCATGTTGGGGTCTCATGAGCCGCCTGCATTATCGCCGCTCAATATTCACGAAGTGCTGGAGCGCGCACAGAGTTTATTGCGCGTGGAGTGCGGTGAAGCGATCGCGTTTGAACGCGATTACGATCCCAGCGTGCCGGATGTGTTGGGCGATCGCGATCAGCTATTGCAGGTGGTGCTCAATGTCATGCGCAATGCTGCGCAAGCCTTGCAAGAAAGTGGTACGAATTTTGCTCGAGTAGTTTTGCGTACCCGTGTGCAACGGCAATTCACCATCGGTAAACAGCAACACAAATTAGTTTGTCGTGTGGATATTGTGGATAACGGTCCAGGTATTCCTGCTGATATTCAAGACACGATATTTTTTCCGATGATTTCCGGGCGCGCAGAGGGGACGGGTTTGGGCTTGGCAATCGCACAATCCATCATGGCGCAACATCGCGGCATGATTGAGTGTGACAGCACGCCGGGCAACACACGTTTTTCACTGTATTTACCGCTGGATGTATAAGTTATGAAAGCCAATGCGGCTGATGTTTGGGTAGTAGACGATGATCGCTCGATTCGCTGGGTGCTAGAAAAAGCCTTGGATCAAGCAGGTATTGTGTGCAGAACTTTTGAAACAGGTGATGCGGTACAGCGCGCGTTGAAAGAGCAAGCGCCTGCGGTATTGCTCAGTGATATTCGTATGCCAGGGATAGATGGTTTGGCGTTGTTGCGTGCAGTGAATCGCGATTTTCCTACCATGCCGGTTGTTATCATGACGGCGCACTCGGACCTCGATAGCGCCGTTGCTTCTTATCAAGG
>WBZR01003816.1_pt1 | contig 10851 bp, 9 predicted proteins | sample 5204231 | NCBI WGS metagenome assembly WBZR01 (sample SAMN12412403, study PRJNA552823) | activated sludge metagenome | isolation source: activated sludge from anammox sidestream of wastewater treatment plant... | place: USA: Virginia | collected 2017-08
CAGCTGGCGGCTTATCAAAGGTTACGTGGATCAATCGATGAACATGGACGGTCCATCGTGTAGGCACGCGCCCGGATAGATGCCGGCATGCCGGTTGCCGAAGCACGGCAGGCCGGTGCCGGACACCCCCGCGCCGTTGGACTTCCCCCGCACGAGGATGGCATGCGGCACCAAGGCATGGCGGCCTCTACGCCCGGGGTAATACCATTTCGCATTAAGGATTGGTCCAGGGATGCGCAGCTATTTTTTCGCGGGACGAGCGGAAGAGGTGGTTGCGTAGCCTAAGCTACGGAGCCACCTCTTCGGTGAAGTAGTGCGGAAAAAGAGCAAGTAGATCGGGCCAAGCTTTATTGCGAGATGGTATTAGGCGGGATCGTGGCGAAGCGTTGGATAAATGTCGGCGGTGAACCCGGGAAGCGGGATCTGCGCTTGGGGCAGGTCTATATTCGCCCCGCTGAATACAGAACGACCATGCCACGTCCCCTCCTTGCCTTGCTGATCCTTCCCTTGTTGATGTCCTGCGGCGGAAACGCACCCGATAAGCCTGTGAAGAATGACGTGTTGGCTGCCGACACGTTCAAATGGGAGGTGGACCAGTTCGGGGACGTGCGGGTGATCCGCTACACCGTGCCCGGCTGGGAGCAGCTGACATTGCAGCAGAAAAAGCTGGCCTACTACCTCAGTATGGCGGGGCTCAGCGGACGGGACATCATGTGGGACCAGAACTACCGGTACAACCTGCAGGTGCGCCGGGCGCTGGAGAAGATCCTCGGCGACTACAAGGGCGAGCGTGCCGGTGCCAATTGGGATGCCTTCATGCTGTACGCCAAGCAGATCTTCTTCTCCAACGGTATCCACCATCATTACGGGATGGACAAGTTCACCCCGGGCTTTCCGCGTGAATACCTGGAACAATTGATCTCCGGAAGCGGTGCCGCACTGGACACCAAGGTGGTGGACATCCTGTTCGACCCCTCCGTGGATGCGAAGAAGGTGAGCCTGGACCGCGACAAGGACGTGGTGCTGGCCTCGGCTGTGAACTTCTACGGCGACGACATCAACGCCAAGGAGGTGGAGGCCTTCTACAAGGCCAAGGCACAGCCCGGCGACACCACCCCGTTGAGCTATGGCCTCAACAGCAAGCTGGTGCGCGGGGCGGACGGCAAGCTCAAGGAGGAGGTCTGGCACATCGGGGGCATGTACGGCGCGGCCTTGGAGGAAGTGGTGAAATGGTTGCAGAAGGCCGCCGAGGTGGCCGAGAACGGGCAACAGCGCAAGGCCATCGAACTGCTGATCGAATTCTACCGCACCGGTGACCTGAAGACGTGGGATGCCTTCAACATCGCATGGGTGCAGGATACCGGTGGCACGGTGGACTTCATCCAAGGCTTCGTGGAGGACTACAACGACCCGCTGGGCAAGCGTGGTTCCTTCGAGTCCATCGTGGAAGTGATCGATCCGGTGGCCACCAAGAACATGGAGGTGATCCAGAAGAATGCCCAGTGGTTCGAAGACCATTCGCCGTTGCTGCCGGAGCACAAGAAAAAGAAGGTCGTCGGCATCACGTACAGCTTCATCAATGCCGTCAATGAGGCGGGCGACGCGGCACCCAGCACGCCCATCGGGGTGAACCTGCCCAATGCCGACTGGATCCGCAAGGTGTACGGCAGCAAGAGCATCAGCCTGGGGAACATCATCGAGGCGTACGACAAGAGCTCGGGGCAAGGCAGCCTGAAGGAGTTCTGCTACGACCAGGCCGAGATCGACCGGGCGGTGAAGTACGGATCGCTGGGCGACAACCTGCACACCGCCCTGCATGAAGTGGTGGGCCATGCCAGCGGCCAGTTGGAGCCGGGCGTGGGCAACCCGGACGCCACCTTGAAGAGCTACGCCAGCACCTTGGAGGAGGGCCGTGCCGACCTGGTTGCGCTCTATTTCCTGATGGACCCCAAGATGGTGGAGCTGGGCGTGATGCCCTCCCTGGAAGTGGGCAAGGCCGAATACGACAGCTACATCCGCAATGGCCTGATGGTGCAGTTGCGCCGCCTGAAGCTGGGCGACCAGGTGGAGGAGGCCCACATGCGCAACCGCCAATGGGTGAGCGCCTGGGCCTACGAGAAGGGCCTGCCGGACAGTGTGATCGTCAAGACCGTGCGCGACGGAAAGACCTACTTCCACATCCGTGACTATGAAAAGCTGCGCGAGATCTTCGGCCAGTTGCTGCGCGAGGTGCAGCGCATCAAGAGCCAGGGCGACTACCAGGCCGGGCACGACCTGGTGGAGAATTACGGCGTGAAGGTGGACCGTGCGCTGCATGAGGAGGTGCTCAAGCGCGCGGAGAACATCAAGACCGCGCCTTATGCGGGCTTCATCCAGCCCAACCTGGTGCCCGTGACCGATGCCAACGGGGAGATCACCGACATCAAGATCGGATACCCTGAGGATTTCATCGGGCAGATGCTGGACTACGGCAAGCGGTTCAGTTTCCTGCCGGACACGAACTGAGGGCCGGCCGGCCGGGTGAAAAATTGGACCGCCGGGATATTCATCTTCGTGGCGCAGCTATATTTGCGCCCCCGTCCGAGGGGCGGGCCATTCACCGGAGTGGCGGAATTGGTAGACGCGCACGTTTCAGGGGCGTGTGACCGAAAGGTTGTAAGGGTTCGAGTCCCTTCTCCGGTACGGACAACAAGGCGGCCATGGCCGCCTTGTTGCATTTCGGGGCCGCCCATTGTGCCCAAGGCGGATAGCTCCCGGGCAGGCCAGGGACGCGGCCGCAAGGCAACCGGGTCATGCATGCGACCACCTTCAGATGGTATGGGCTTCCCCGGTCCAACGCTTATATTGGCACGGATCACCCTTTCCAGGGGGGGGCGGCAGCATGGCAGGCAGGCGTTTCAAGAGCAGGCAATCCAGGCGTGCGTACATCGTACCGGGCCTGGCCATCGCGTTGCTTGCCGTGCCCGCACTATATCTTTTCCGGGGCTCGCGCCCCAGCGTCCTCGTGGTGCTGGCGGGGGCCGTCCTGGCGCTGGCCGTGGCGGTGATCATTGTCCGGGGCCGGCAGGAGAACATTGAGTACGAATTGCTGGACGATCGCCTGTTGTTGCGGCGGGGCGGTTCGCAGCAGGAATTGGCCTTGGGGGAAGTGCAGGATGCCAACCTGATCGACATGGCCTCCGCCCGGAACTTCGTAAAGGAGCAGCTGGACGTGGCCGACGGGGAGGGGCACGAAGATCCGCCGGGGCAGCGCCTGTCGATGCGTTTCTGTGGCGTACCCTTGATGGGCTTGGCCGCCGTGGGCAGCGGCATCTACCGCACCCAGATGAGCAACTTCAGGAGGACGCTGGTCCTGCTTCGCACGCGCAGCGGGGGCAGCATCATCTTGTCTCCCCGGTACAGCGAGTCCATGGTCTCGGCGATCGAGAAGGTCCTGCTCCGTTTGCGCACGGGCGAGGCCTAAGGACCGTTCCCGCTCGCATCAATGGGGTGTCCCGGCCTACATTCCGGCGCGCCTTCCACGAACAATGTCCCATGGATGCGCAGCCGCGCGGCCATGGGGGGCAGCGTCCGGGCCAAGGAAGTCCCGTTGTCCTTTCCTTAAAACGATCGCGGATGCGCCGGTCACTGCAACCGCAGGACCTGTCCGGTACGCAGGATGCTGCTGGCGCTGATGCGGTTGATCTTGCACAACCGTCCCACGGAGATGCCCGTGCGCCGGGAAATGGCATAGAGCGTATCGCCCCGGCGCACCCGGTAGTGTGAGGTTTGCGCAACCGGTGCCTTGAAGCTCCCCGGGGCCAGCGTGAATGCATTGGAACGGAGCGTTCCTTCCTCCAGGTCGAACAGCACCGCCGGATTGATCGGGTGCCCCAGGTACCGGGTCTCGAAGTGCAGGTGGCTGCCTGTGGAGCGCCCTGTGGACCCGCCCAGCCCGAGCACGTCGCCGGCCTCCACCTCGTCGCCCACATCCACCAGGCGCTTGCTCATGTGGCCATACAGCGTCTCCAGGCCGTTGGGGTGGCGCACCACCACCACATGCCCGAAATCCCGATGGTAGCGCGAGATGCGCACCTTGCCGGCGAAGGCGCTCACCACCGTGTCGCCGGTCTGCAGCTTCAGGTCGGTGCCGTAATGGTTGCGCCCCCGGCGCACGCCGTAGGGCGATGTAACATGCCCGCACACCGGCATGTAGTGGTCGCAATCGGCCCAGGCCAGCCGCAGGGTAACCGTATCACTGATGGCGGGCCGTTGGCCGAAGATCTGGTCGGTGTTCCAATCGCCGTAGAGGGTATAGGAGGGGATGTGGAACATGGAATCGGCCGCCGTCCATACCTCCTCTTCCATCTCCCCGTCCACGATCACGCCCAGCCCCGTTTCCTCGTACGTGCTGTTGTCCTCCGGGCCGCCGATCGCGGTGGAGTCCGCCTGGCCCAGCGCCATTTGGCACACCATGGTGCCCAGTAACACGGCTACGCTCAGGGACAGGGCCTTTTGGGTCATGGCGCGCAAAACTATCCGCAGGGCCGGTCCATGCAAGCCCCGGGGGCGCGGCAGCTTCAACCGGGCCTTGTGCGATCGTGCCCCGCCGCGAAGATCCCAAGGATCGGCGGCAGGTTCAGCGCCCAGCCACCATCTTTGTGCCCCCGGTTAATGATCGTTAAGCATGCCCACCGCATCCCGCCTGGCCCCGCTGCTGCCCTTCCTGGTCCTAATGGCTTGCGGACCTGCCGATAAAGGGCCCGGAGCGGACAGCCTGGAAGTGGACCGCGCCACCATGGACGCGCGGGTGCGTCCCTCCATCTACGTGCCGGTGAAGCTCACCACCGACCTCGCGGTGCTGACGGAAGCGGAACGGGCCATGCTTCCCTTGATGATCCAAGCAGCCCAGGTCATGGATAGCCTCTTTTGGGAAGAGGCGTGGGGGCGTCCGGACAGCTTGCCGCTCAGGCATCCCTCGCCGGAGTTGCGCAGTTTCTTCAGCATGAACTACGGCCCCTGGGACCGCCTGGCGGGCGACCGGCCGTTCGTGGACGGCGTGGGCCCCAAACCCCAGGGGGCGCGATTCTATCCCGCGGACATGACCGCCGGGGAGTTTGAGGCTTGGAACGACAGCACCAAGAAAAGCCACTACACCATGGTGCGGCGCGATGCCCGGGGTGGGCTCGTCGCCATCCCTTACCACCGCTACTTCGAAATGCCCGTCCAGCGGACGGCATCATTGCTGGAGCAGGCTGCCGCACTGGCCGGTGATGAGGGGCTGAAACGGTACTTGAAGCAACGGGCCCAAGCCTTGCGCACCGATGATTACCAGGCCAGTGACCTGGCGTGGATGGACATGCGCTCCAACCGCATCGACCTGATCATCGGCCCGATCGAAACATACGAGGACCAGCTTTTCGGGTACAAGGCCTCGCACGAAGCCTATGTGTTGGTGAAGGATTTGGAGTGGACCCGCCGGCTGGAGCGTTTCGCCAAGCTGCTGCCCGGCCTGCAGCGCGGGCTGCCGGTGCCCGATGCGTACAAGAAGGAGAAGCCCGGGAGCGACGGGCAGCTCGGTGCCTACGACGTGATCTATTACGCCGGCGCGTGCAATGCGGGGGGCAAGACCATCGCGGTGAACCTGCCCAATGACGAGGCCATCCAGCTGCGGAAAGGCACCCGCCGCCTGCAGCTGAAGAACGCGATGCGGGCCAAGTTCGACCAGATCCTCTTGCCCATTGCCGGGGTACTGGTGGCCGAGGAACAGCGGGGCCACGTCACGTTCGATGCCTTCTTCCAGAACACCATGTTCCACGAGGTGGCACACGGGCTGGGCATCAAGAACACCATCAACAGCAAGGGCACCGTGCGCGAGGCCCTGCTGGACGAGGCCGCCGCGTTGGAGGAAGGCAAGGCCGACATCCTGGGATTGTACATGGTGGAACAGCTGCGGGAAAAGGGGGAGATCACCGAAGGGGAGCTCATGGACAACTACGTGACCTTCCTGGCCGGGATCTTTCGCTCGGTGCGTTTCGGAGCCAGTTCGGCCCATGGCCGCGCCAACATGCTCCGCTTCAATTTCTTCCAGGAGGCCGGTGCCTTCCAGCGCGACGCCGCCACGGGCACCTATCGTGTAGTGGCCGAAAGGATGCGGCAGGCCATCCGTGACCTTGGCGCGCTCATCCTCACGCTGCAAGGGGATGGCGACCTGCAGGGTGTCCAGGAACTGATGGCCGGGAAGGGCAACATCGGTGGTGAACTACAGGCCGACCTGGACCGTTTGAAGAAGGCCGACATCCCCGTGGACGTGGTCTTTGGGCAAGGCATGGAGGTTTTGGGCCTAGACGGACAGCATTAACGGCAGCATGGGTGATACGCCGGGAATGGAACCAGGAGGCGGGCCTCCGCGACCCAAGGGAGGCTTGGTACAGGTGGCCATGCAGTTCCTGGTGGCGCTGGTGGTGGCCCTGCCGGTGTGCTTATGGATATGGCCCCTGTTGCCATTGATGCACGTGCCCACCTTGTGGGGCATGGGTCTGGATCGGCTGGGCCTGTTCGTGGTGGTGCTGGTGGCCATCCTGCTGATGTTGCGCAAGCTGCCTTTGCTGAGCTACGGCACCTTGATCGTGGTGGTGGGCGTCATCACCTGGAGGAGCTTCCGGGGCGGATACGGGTTCGGCAACCTCTTCGAGGATTATGGTTCGGCCATCGCGGCGCTGCGCCAGAACACCACGGCGCTCCCGGAGGTGCCCGAACTGCGCCCCTTCAGCGGGGCCGAGGAGCTGCGGGCGGCGATGGATTACAAGGACCAGGAGGTGCGCTCATTTGCCGTGCGCTCGGCCACGACCTGGTTCAGGCAAGAGGCCGAGGAGTACGACCACACCCTGGTGCAGTCCTTCTCCATCTTCAAGGTGATCAACTCGGCCTGGGTGTACGTCAGCGACCCGGCGGACGGGGAATACTTCGCGAAGGCCAGCGAGAGCGTGCCGCTGTTGGCGGGCGATTGCGACGACCACGCGGTGCTGATGGCCTCGTGCATCAAGGCCATCGGGGGCAAGGTACGCCTGGTGCGCACCACCGGCCACATCTACCCCGAGCTGTGCGTGGGCGATGCCAAGGGCATGCAGCAGGCGGCCTACCTGATCCGCAACGTGCTTTTCCCCGACGAGGCCCGCTATGCCGACCTGTACTACCACACCGATGCCAACGGGGAACGCTGGATCAACCTGGACTACACGCGCCACTATCCCGGCGGGCCGGTGATGAACGAAAAGATCATCGGCATCCTGCACGTGTGAACAACCGCCCCCGGCATACTTTTGGTCGCATGGCGGAGGGCAAGAAGCTCGTACATCCGGCCGAGTTGGCCAAGGCCAGCCACATGCGGCCGGGCGATCCGCGCATTGCCGTGTTGGCGGAGGTGAGCGGCCTGAACCGCCTGGAGCGCTTCTACAACGAGATCAGGATGAAGCCCGGCGAGGACTTCATCGCGGCACTTTTCGCGCACTTGGACCTCAAGCTGGAGGTGGACCCCGGCGACCTGGAACACGTGCCCGCCTCCGGCGGGGTGGCCATCGTGGCCAACCACCCTTACGGCGCCATCGACGGGCTGGCCATGCTGCACGTGCTGCGCGATCGGCGGCCCGACCTGAAGGTGATGGCCAACTTCATGCTGCAGCAGCTGGAACCGCTGCGCGACCGGTTCATCGGCGTCAACCCCTTCGAGCAGCTCACCACCCGCAGCAGTTTCCAGGGCATGCGGCAGGCCCGCCAGCACCTGGCGGAAGGCGGTGCCCTGGGCGTGTTCCCTGCCGGTGAGGTGAGCAGCTACCGCAAGGACCTGGATGCCGTGGCCGACCCCCGGTGGAAGACGCCGGTGATCAAGCTGATCCGCCATGCCGGCGTGCCCGTGGTGCCGCTATGGTTTGACGGGGCCAACAGCATGGTCTTCCAGATCTTGGGCATGGTACACCCGGGCCTGCGCACATTGCAATTGCCGCGCGAAATGCTGCGCATGCACGGCCGCAGCGTACGCATGCGCATCGGCCACCCGCTCACGGAAAAGGAGCTCGCACGGTTCGGCTCGGTGGACGACCTGGCGCGTTTCCTGCGGGCCAAGACCTACTCCATCGGAAGCGGGGTGGCCGTGAGGCGTGAGCATTTCAAGCCGCTCTTCTTCCCGCGCAGGCCCAAGCCCATCGTGGAGCCCCTGCCCACGGAAGTGCTTGAACAGGACCTGTCCACGCTGGACGACAAGCATCTCAGCACACAGGGTGAATTTGATCTCTACCTGGCGCCCAGCGGGCGCATCCCCAACATCCTGCAGGAGATCGGCCGCCTGCGTGAGGTCACCTTCCGGGCGGTGGGCGAGGGCAGCAACAAGGCACGCGACCTCGATGAGTTCGACCACTACTACGACCATCTCTTCGTGTGGGACCGCGAGAAGCGCAGGCTCGCCGGGGCCTATCGCGTGGGCGACGGCACGGTGATCATGGAGCGCTACGGCAAGCGCGGCTTCTACCTCAACACGCTCTTCAAGCTGGGCCGGCCCATGCGCGAGGTGCTGGCGGCCAGCTACGAGCTCGGCCGGTCCTTCGTGGTGGCCGACTACCAGCGGCACCGCCTGCCGTTGTACATGCTCTGGCGCGGCCTGCTGCTGCACGTCACCGCCAACCCGGACCATCGCTACCTCATCGGCCCGGTCAGCATCAGCGGGGGCTACAGCAAATTCTCGCGCCGGCTGATCATGGAGTTCGTGATGAAGCACCACTACGATGAGGCCCTCGCCAAGCACGTGAAGCCCCGCAACCGCTTTTACATCGGCATCGACAAGCTTGACGGCACGGCCCTGCTGGAAGCTTCCGGCGAGGACATCAAAAAGCTGGACCAGGTGATCTCCGAGGTGGAGAAGGACGGCTCGGCCGTGCCCGTGTTGTTGAAGCGCTACCTGTCGCTCAACGCCAAGATCATCGGCTTCAACCGCGACCCGCATTTCAACGATTCGCTGGACGGCCTGGTGGTGCTGGACCTGTCGAAGGTGCCCGCTTCGGTGATCGGGAATTTGCGCAAGGGCATGTGAGGGCGTACCATGCCAATTCCTGGTTGAAGGCCCTCCGAAGCGCGATCGGGACGTTGCGCGTAACGGAACGGGTTCACACGTCCCAGGCCACGATGGTTTTGTCGTCGCTGGCGGTGAGCACCGTGCGGTCATCCGGCCAGGCCACCGCATTCACCGAATAACCGTGACCTCCGTGGGCGCGGTCCAGGCGGCGCAAGGGAGCGAAGGTGTCGGCATCCCATAGCTTGGCGGACTTGTCACGGCCGGCCGAGGCCAGCTTGGTGCCATCGGGGCTGAAGGCCAGCCGGTAAATGGCATCCTTGTGGGCCGGGAAGGCATGCAGGGCCTTGAATGCCTCGCCGGTGTGCCACAGGCGGATATGGCCGTCCTTGCCGCCGCTCACCAGCACCGGTTTAGCCGGATGCCAGGCCAGGCTGTTGGCACCGATCTCATGCCCGGCCAAGGTGAATTGCTCATTGAGATCCGCGGTGTCCAGGATGTGGATGCGGCCATCGCCGCAGGCCACGGCCAGTAGCTGGCCGTCCAAGCCGGGGGCAAGCCCTCGCACCTTTTCATCCGTCAAGGGGATGGAGCGCTGGTGTTCCAGCCGCAGGCTGCCTCCGCCCTCAGGGAACCACACGGAGATCTCCCCGTCGCCACCGGCCACCACCAGTCGGCCGTCCGGCAGATGCGTGATGTCAAAGATGCCTTTGCCATGGGCTTTCTCCAGTTGCACTTCTTCCCGGTGCTCCAGGTCCACCACGTGCAGGCCGCCATCCTCGTCGCCGAGGTACACCACGCCTGCCACCGGGTGATGCATGGCGAAAATGGCCCTGCCCACCTTGGCCACGATCGTGCCGGTGCTTGGCTCACGGATATTCCATCGCACCACCGACCCATCGCCGCTGCCGCTCAGGAAACTATCCATGCCAAAGTCGGTGGACAGCACGTAGACGGCCCCCCGGTGACCCATGAAGCGCGTGGTGCCGGGGAAGACCTTGGCAGGAAGCATGGTGCAATAATACCGTGGGCGACGCAGGGCAGGGTCATGCACGGGCAACGATCACCATGGCCAAGGGCCCATGAAAAAGGCCGCACAACAGATGTTGCGCGGCCTTTTTCCCGATCGTCGTACTTAGTCCTTGGTCGCCTTGAACGTGATGACTTGTCCGTTGTCCATCACGACACGGAACACGTACACGCCACCGATGAGGCCGGACACATTGATCGGCCGACCACCGGGTTGTGCGATGGAAAGCACTTGTTGGCCGGTCATGTTGAACGCCTCCACGAGCACGACCTTGCCGTCCGTGGAGATGTTCAGCACGTCATTCACCGGGTTGGGGAAGAAGGAGAATGCGATGGGGGCTTCCGGATGAATGCCCACTGAGCCTACGGAGATGGTATAATCCTCGGTTTCGCCAAAACCTTGGGCATCATCGCAGGCCATGTCCCACGTGGCACCGACATTGGTTACTGCGGCCACGCGGACGCGCATCAGGTAGTCGCCAGGCACCACATCGGCAGGAATGTTGATGGTGCCGTCCAGGGTTTCGGCGGTACCGGTTGCGATGTACGTGAATTCGCCTTCCTCGAACTGGTCGTTCCCGCTCCAGTCCACCCACACGGACACCGACTCAGAACTCCATCCATCACCCACGGTGACCGAGATGGGATAGGACTGCCCGGCGGCCACGGTGGCCATCATGGCAGTGAAATCACCGTATCCGTTGGGGCTGCAGTCGGTGGAATTGTCGATCCCGGCGAAGGTCACGTTCAGGATCAGGTCGCCGTCGGTGCAATCCAGCGCG
>WBZR01001421.1_pt1 | contig 10849 bp, 8 predicted proteins | sample 5204231 | NCBI WGS metagenome assembly WBZR01 (sample SAMN12412403, study PRJNA552823) | activated sludge metagenome | isolation source: activated sludge from anammox sidestream of wastewater treatment plant... | place: USA: Virginia | collected 2017-08
TGATGTACGTATAATACATAAATAAAAAAACTCACCGATTATGATGAGTTTTTGCGGGGCCGACGAGACTCGAACTCGCGACCTCCTGCGTGACAGACATTCGCATTTCTATTTTCCCCCTGTTTTCCACCATTTTTTAGCCAGTGGGTACATTTTGGGTACATCTGAAAGGAGTTATTATCATGTTTCTAACACCACCAAACGCAAACAGACGCTACTACCAATTAGTCTATTTTGTTAATGGTAAGCGAACAAAAATATCTACAAAAACCAGCGATAAAAAAGAAGCAGAAAAATTTCTTGCTTCATTTATTCCACAACCAAAACTAAAATCAAAACCAGAAACAATATTAAAGCAAACTTGCATTAAGCTTAGCAATTTCTTTGAAGAATATAAAACTTATATACGCAATACGTATTCTGAAAAGTATTTGAAAAAAGCTGTCATTCCTTCCTTTGCTGCTTTACAAAAAAATATTCCAGATATAAAGCTTGATGCAATTTCAACAAAAATCCTTGATCAGTTTATTTCCTCAACCAATGCCAGATCAAAATTTTGTGCATCACTTTATTATCGCACTTTAAAAGCAGCTTTTAACAAAGCTTTAGTTTGGAATTACATTGAAGTTAATCCATTCAGCAAAATAAAAACTCCTAAACTCCCTAAATCTTTACCGTTATTTATTTCTGAAAGTGAACTGATTGAAATTCTCAATAACACAGCTTCTAATCTGATGAAGGATATTTTCACAATGGCTTTTTATACAGGTATGCGTTTGGGTGAATTATTAAATATGAAATGGAACTGGATTGATTTCACTCAGAATATTATAACAATCAAAAACTCAAATCAGTTTATTTCTAAAAACAAACGTGAAAGAATTATCCCTATTCATCAAAAAGTTAAAGCAATTCTACAATCTCGTTTCCAACTTGGTAAACCGGAAAACAACCTGGTATTTTATAAGTATGAAGATGTAAAGCTGAATGAAGATTTTGTAAGTAAGCAATTTAAGAAAGCTGTTAGGGCTGCAAATCTTAATGATAAAATTCACTTTCACACGCTCCGCCATTCTTTTGCCTCTGCTTTGGTTCAGCGTAATGTTTCATTGTATGCAGTTAAGGAATTATTAGGCCACGAAAATATTAAAACAACTCAGATTTACAGCCACTTACAGCAGGAAAATTTAAACAAAGCAGTAAATCTTTTATAAAAATTCAGGTCTCTATTAATTAAATAGTTGGCCTCAAGGACGCACAACTCCCCACTTTTCAAGGGGTGGGTATTTCGGTTTAGAAAATATCACCGTCCCCATCTGTATCTGTTTTTTGTTCGTCCATTCGTCCAGATTCAGGATTGCTGAGAATAAATCCTCTTTCTTTCCCAGATTTCTTAGGTAAGTATTTGTATCCCTTAATACTTGCAAAAGTTTTTACCCAGCTTGTAAGAGTTTTCTGATGGAATCCTGTTTTATATGCTGTGTATGTATCCGTAAACTCATTAAACAATTCTTTATTATCATATTTTTTATCCAATTCTAAATCCTCGGCAAACTCAACAAAATCTTCAGAAGTCGATTCGATTAATATTTTATCAAAGAGGTTGATTCGCTCGTATTCGACCAATCCTTTTTCCAGAAAGTCTCTCAAACATCCAATCATAAAATTATCAAAGCTGTTCCATTCCTCTTTGTTCCAGGGTCCAAAAAAATTCTTTTTAAATTCGTGAATTGGTTTATGTTGTTCGTTATAATGATCTGAAAATTCAAAGACGAATTCCCTGTCTAAAGTGGAAGGATCAAACCCTTTCATCGCGTAGTTTGTTGTAATTAATATTTTGGGAGAGCTTTCAAAAGGAATAATCATCTGGTCTTTCTGCTTTTGCTCAATCGGCATATCATCGGTTATAATTGAGAAAAGATTCTCAAAATTAAATCCTTTTTTTACATCATTGAAAAAAACTATTTGTGTATCAGGTTTAATAGATTGAAACATAAACCTGCCAAAATTGAAGTTCTTTCCTCCTGGATCAACTACATTCCTAATCTTGCCTATTGCTTTCCCAACCAAACTTTTCCCGCACCTTCCGTTTGCACCGTCACCAATTCTTTCATCAATGAATATAATGGCTTTCGCATTAGCTGGATCTTTACAACCATGTAACAAGTAACCTATCATACTTCTTGCAGAAATATACCGTTCCGAATTTTCTCTGCATATTCTGAAAGTAAAATCCTCAAACACACTTTTCATATCACTGCAATGGAAGTCTCTTTTTAGTTTCTGACTTTCCCATATATAACCGTTGAGTTCATCGTAGTTATAAGCATCATATCCATTTTTTGTTACTTTAACAAAGCAGTTCTGATAAAAGATAAATGATTCATTTGCAGTATCTCTTTTAAATTCCCCTTCGAGGTTTGGTATTAACTCCAAAAAATTCTTGCAGAATAAATTCGATACTTGGTTGACTATCTTTCGCCATATTTCTCTTGAGCTAAAACCACCTTCAATTTCGTTTCCCAGTCCCTTAATAAAATTTGCAACATAGTCTTTAATATGCACGGTACTTACTTCCTTTACCACATTATTCTCAACCCGAACAAAGACATACTCCTTTCCGATAAACAATTTTCGGAATCCTCTTTGCTCCAGGAATGTTAGAAATTGTTCTCTGTTTATTTTCGTTTCTTCACCGTCTTTAAACCAAAACGTTATTTCATTTTCGGCATTTTCATCAGGTTCAGGATACAAAGTGATTACCTCAGCTTCATCTGGATCAAAATTCTGATCTGTTGTTTCTTTCATTAATCAGCTCCGTTATATCGTTATGTTGTTTTAATTTTATTGCTTTTATTGGTCTTTTTAATAGATTGGTTATTCTATGCATTGCTAACTCTCCGGCATCGTCATTATCAAATGCTAAATACAAATCATAGTTTTTTATTAAGTCTATCTGGTCAACCGCAATATTCGTCACTCCCGGAACGCCGATTGATTTATAGCCTTCCTGTTCTAAAATCATTGTATCAAATTCACCTTCGCAGATGAACAGCTTTTCATCAGGTCTGATTTTGTTCAGCACATCCATATTGAAAAATCTTTTTAGCGTCAGATTCCCGGAATAATTTGTAAGACTGATATATTTACTCAATCTTTCATTAGTACCTATTATTCTCCCTCTCAGGTAAGTGATTTTATTTTTTTCTATGTATGGAATGATCAGTCTGTGAAAAGCAAAGACTAAATTTCCTTTTTTATTTATCATACCTGCAATCAATAGCTGATCTTTAGTGAAGCAATCCTGAAGGAATTCGAATGTCAGCTTTTGGTCCTTGATTGTGAAAAGTCTGAACCTTTTTATTGTTTCCGGCTTCAGTCCTCTTTCTTTTCCGACCAGATAATCAAATGATTCATCATCCAGTCCGAAACAAAATTTCTCAAAAGAGTCAAATACCAGTAACTGTATTTCTTTTCTTTCATTCATTAGCTCCCCCATTGCTAAGAATTCTGATTTACTTCTTTCTAATCCCATTGAGTATTCTAAGACCCCTGCTTTTTCATCAAAATATTCTTTCTCACTTTTCAGTATCTCAATCCGTTTTACTTCTTTCTTTTTGATGATTGATGACCGATGACCGATGACTGCTGAGTTCATCCATCTTCCATTTTCCATATTACATCTTCCATAATCTAACCCTGCTTTCTCCGCCAGTTCTTTTAATGCTTCCTTAAAATCAATTCGGTGATAATCCATATAAAATTTGATCACATCTCCCTGTATTCCGGTTGAATAACATTTATAAGTATTTGTATCAGCATATATTTTTAATGAAGGAGTACGCTCAACTTTATAAATACTTTTAATAAAATTTTTCCTGTAAACTCTTAATCCAAATTCATAAACGAGATCAAGAATTTTTATTCTACTTTTTATTTCTTCCTTCAAATCATTCATTTTAATCTTGTAATTTTTCAATCTTTAAATTTTGTAATTAGAGCCGATTGACAGCGGAGCGAAGCTCCTCCAATTCTACATTCGCGTAAAATCTTGCTGTGATTGATGGATTTGAATGACCTAGTAACTTGGAAACGGTATAGATCGGTACTTGATTACTTGCCCATCGCGTAGCTGCGGTCGCCCTTAAACAGTGCCAGTGCAGCTCGTCGGGAAATCCTTCTTCTCTACAAATTTTCTTCAGAGACTTTGATACCGTATCCTTTTTATACTGCTTACCATTCTTTTGAACGAACACGAACTCTCTTAGTATCTTTCCATTATCCATCTGCCTTTTTGAATTTCTCTTTAATATCTCTTCCATTTTATCATTGAATGGGATCCTCCGGACTTTCTTCGATTTTGTTTTGTATAATCTGCTCCCCACGATTATAACCCTGTTTTTAAAATCAATGTCTCTCCAACGGAGTGAATTTTCTTCGTCTAATCTCATTCCTGTTTCCACAGAGAACAAAACCATATCCGCAATTACTTCCTTACCTCTCTCCTCTAGCCTCTTGCAAATAATATTTATCTGTTCATCAGTGAATGAAACCGGATCTTCTTTCTGGCGTTTCGGCAATTTCACCTTCAGGAACGGGTTAACGAGTGTGTAATTCCAATCAACAAAAACATTAAATATTGTTCGGAATACCTTCAGGTATCCATAACAACCCAGCTTTGCGGTCTTAGCAATTTTCATCAATAAATTCTCTGCATCTTTTCTTTCAATGGTATTTATTATTCTGTTCTCAGGAATGAATTTCAGAAATTGTCTTTCAGCAACTTTTGCAGCAGCAACAGTCTTTGGTTCAAGGTTGAACTCAATCAGTTTATTATATTCACTAAAACCCTGTCCTATTGTTATATCTCTAATGGCTTTGGAATGCTGCCCATTTGGAAACACAGCAGCAAGCATCTTCAAAAATTCTTCTGCAGAAATGTTTTTAAATATTTCAGGTACTTCAGTCATTTAAGTATACTTCGATTTCTTCAACAAGATTTTCAACCTCAGCAAGCTTTTTATTAATCTCATCCATCTTCTGAAATAACTCATAATTTATTTCTTCAGGGTGTTCCAGTTTTTCGATTTTTCTCAGAAGAGAGATCAGGTTCACTTTTATGGATGTGAGTTTGTCTGCCATAACATCACATCCCCGGGAAGAATTGCTTTAATATCATGGTTATCTTCTCTTTGAATGGTAGTCCCTTCCAGATTTCATACACTTCAGTTTCTGAAGGACTTTTCAACCAGTCTTTTCCGGTTCTGCTAAATCGGTTACGTTTAGGTAGGTTTACCTTTCGGTAAACTTCTAGGTGGGTGATTTTGATTTTTATTTTGGTTTTACTTGCCATATTACTCTGACTTTTTTGGTGAGCAATATGATAAGTTTAACCTCTGGATAGTATCTACATACAGACTACCTGCAGACTACCTTATAATTCTTCTTCTACTATAGTCAAGGTTTTTATGTCATCGCTTAATTTATGCGTTTCGGGTCTGTTTTTAATATTATTAATCGCCTGCTTTAATTGATCGGGTTCCATATCTCCATCTTTCCATTTAAAGTGATTGCATAGCATAATATACTTTTCTCTGTCCAGTTTGATAAAATTCCTTTCTAACAACCTATGAAACAGAAATGCAAAATCCTGTTGCTTCTGTAACCATATTATTTTATGATAACCTTCTGCCATATATGGATCGGTCAGCTTTAATTCATCTTTATAGTATTTTATTTCATTCTTAATTTTATCAATGAAAGATGGTCCCGGAAAGTGAAATTCTATATCAATCCCATCAGTATTTTTCTTTTCTTTCAATACATAATTCAGGTATCTAAGTTTTGCTTTTATTTCCTCCAGACCATCACAATGTTCTTTCACCTTATCATAATTAAAATCATAAGTAGGAAATTCATCGACCTTCTTTTTTTGTTTCTTGGATTTGTTACTTTTTTTCATTGTATACTCATTTTTCTATGGGAATATTACATTTTAATCAACAATCGCTTATTTTTGGATTGGTATCGGCTAAATTATTAGAATTTATTAAAATTATAAAAAAGTATATGCCTTCACAATTCATTCATTTTCTAAATACAAGGGAAATTTTATAAAGGCAGCATGAGCAATAATTTAGACCTTACTTTTTTTACCAATGAACCAGGTTCAACTCTTTTAGATCGTTTTCTAAAAACTCTTAAAGACGGAAAGTATTTTGATATTCTTGTTGGTTATTTCCGGACAAGTGGTTTTTTCAAGTTGTATCAATCCTTTGAAACGATTGATAAGGTAAGAATTCTTGTCGGTCTTAATGTGGACAAAAAATCTTACGAAATTATTGAAGAGTCTCGCCAAACAATAATTGACTTTGAAACCAATCAGAATACTCGTGTAAGTTTCTCTACTGCAGTTGCAAATGAGCTTGAGAAATCTGAAGATTCATTTGATGTTGAGCTTGGTGTTAAAAAATTTATTGAATTCCTCCAATCCGGCAAGCTCGAAATCAGAGCATATCCTTCAAAAGACCTTCACGCTAAAGTATATATTTTACGTTTTGCTGAATCCGATAGAGATTATGGTCGCGTAATAACCGGTTCAAGCAATTTTTCAGAATCAGGTCTATTAGCTAATCGTGAGTTTAATGTTGAACTTAAGAATTCAGCCGATGTGAAATTTGCCTTGGAAAAATTTGAAGAGCTATGGAAAGATTCTGTTGACATTTCTAAAGATTATATTGAAACTGTTAATACTAAGACTTGGCTTAATGATATTATAACACCATACGAATTATATCTCAAATTTCTTTACGAATACTTCAAAGAAAAAATCAGCGTAGATAAAGAAAAGCTTTTTAAGAGATACACCCCCATTAATTTCAGAGATCTTGAATACCAATCCGAAGCAGTTAAGGATGCAAAAGCAAAACTCGATGCTTATGGCGGAGTCTTTATTTCCGATGTAGTTGGCTTGGGCAAAACCTATATTTCTGCATTACTCGCTAATGAGCTTGATGGTTATAATTTAGTTATTGCACCTCCAGTATTATTAGATGAAGATAATCCCGGTTCCTGGCGAAATGTTTTTTCTGATTTCAAGATTGCTGCTGATTACGAATCTATTGGTAAACTTGAAAAAATTATTCACAGAGGAACAGAAAAATATAAGAACATTTTTATAGATGAAGCTCATCGCTTCCGTAGTGAATCCAACGCAACTTATGAACAGCTTGCTCAGATTTGCAGAGGAAAAAGAGTAATCCTTGTTTCTGCTACACCTCTCAATAATACTCCGGCAGACATTCTCAGTCAGATAAAATTATTTCAGAGTGGCAGGAACAGTACTATTCCCAATATTAAAAACCTTGATGCCTTCTTTAAATCTCTTATCAACAGATTAAAAGGTTTGGATAGACAGACAAACAAAGATGAATATTTGGAAATCGTCCGGGATAATGCAAAGCAGATTCGTGATAAAGTTCTGAAATACTTAATGGTTCGCAGAACGAGGTATGAAGTTACACAGTATTTCAGTAAGGATTTGGTAAAACAAAAACTGAAATTCCCTGACGTTGAAAATCCAAAACCTGTATTATATCAATTTGATGAAAATATAAATTATGCATTCGATCATACTATTAAAGCATTGACCAATCCTGCCTTTAGTTACGCAAGATATTCCCCTTTACTTTATTATCATGGCACAGAAAAATTAACTCAAATACAAAAACTATCTCAGGAAAATTTACGTAGCTTAATGAAAATACTTCTTATAAAGCGTCTTGAGAGCAGTTTCTTTGCCTTCAGAAACTCTTTAAATAATTTTATCAGATCTTATGAAGCATTTATTAAAGCTTATGATAATGGGAATGGTTCTGTTTTTATCAGCAAGAAATATATTGGGAAGATATTTGATTTTTTAGAAGATGAGGAATATGATTTAATCGCAAAGCTAATTGAAGATGATAAAGCCGAAGAATATAAAGCATCTGATTTCGCTCCTGAATTAATAAAAAACCTTGAATCTGATCTTAGTACTCTTAAAGAAATACAAACTCTCTGGAATAAAATAAATACAGACCCAAAACTTGATGAGTTGATCAATTTATTGAAAAAAGAACCTGTGTTAAGGGATTCTAAACTGATAATCTTCTCGGAATCCAAAGACACAGCTGAATATTTGGAAAGTGAGCTTCAAAAAGTTTTTGGTAAAATAGTTTTAGCTTTTTCTGGTCAGTCTTCTGCTCTCGTTAAAGAAAAAATAATTGATAATTTTGATGCAAAAGTCAGGCATCCTAAAAATGATGTTAAGATTCTAGTTTCAACTGAAGTATTGTCTGAGGGTGTTAATCTGCATCAATCTAACATCGTAATAAATTATGATATTCCCTGGAATCCTACACGTTTAATCCAACGAGTGGGTAGAGTAAACCGAGTTGATACAAAATTTGATAAGATTTACACTTATAATTTTTTCCCAACTATAAAAAGCAACGACCTTATAAAACTTAAGGAAGCTGCAGAAGCTAAGATACACGCCTTTATTGAAATGCTTGGTAATGATGCTCGTTTGTTAACTGAAGGTGAAGAAATTAAATCTCACGATTTATTCCAGCGTTTGACATCAAAGAAAACAATCACAGGCGAAGATGAAGAAATCGAAAGTGAATTGAAGTATCTTGAAATCATAAGAGATATTCGTGATAATAAAGTTGAACTATTTTCTAAAATAAAACATCTACCGAAAAAAGCTCGTTCTGCTAAGAAATATAATTTACAATACACTTCGCTGCTTACATATTTTCGCAAAGGTAAGCTTCACAAATTTTTCGTAACTGATTCAACCTTAACAAAGGAATTAGATTTTCTTGAATCGGCAAAGTTTCTTGAGTCTCCCAAAGATACTAAACGGGGAAAAATCGAAAAGGAGTTTTATGCTTTCCTTGAAAAGAATAAAGAGGCATTTAAAGATTCAACTCAAGAATTTGTTTCTGAAGCAACTGCCAGAGGTAGCAGAGATAATGTTTCAAGAATCTTAAAAGTTCTTAGATCAAAACAGGTCAAGAATTACCAAGGTTTTACCGAAGATGACGATTTATATATTCAAAAAGTAATCAGCTTGCTCGAAGATGGTGCTCTCCCTAAACAAACGACTAAAAATGTAGTTCAAGCTGTTAACGGTATCGAAGATCCGTTAAAAATTTTAGCTAAAATAAAAACTAATATACCTGAAGAATTTTTTACCGAGCATATTAGCCATTCCTCAGCAGATGTTTTTGGTCCAAGAGAAGTAATTTTATCAGAATATTTAAGATCATAATCTTATGAATTTACAGGAAGCTAAAAATCTTATCGTCAAGACTTTTGAGAACCAATTTGATGAGTCACAGTTCCTTTATTTTATCCGAAACCTTCTTAATAATCTTGATGAATCTGAGCATGTAACGAAAAGATTTTCCGGCAATTTGATTCCTGACTCTTTCGCTGATTCTATAAAATCCTATAAGCGTATTGGTCAGTATAAGGATTCTAAGAATAATGTTGTTGATGTATTGGCTGTAAATCTTAAAAAAGAGACAACTCTCGAACGTGCTCGTACTCTCCAGCGTAATTTTATCGCCAGACATTTAAAGCAGCGTACCCACGAAGCTGCCCTTGTTGCCTTTTATACCGAAGAATTTCCTGATTGGCGTTTTTCTTTGGTAAAAATGGATTTAAGTATTAATAAAGCTAAAATTGAAATTGATTTGTCACCCGCAAAACGATATTCATTTCTAGTTGGTGCAAATGAAAGAAGCCACACTGCTCAAAGTCAATTCCAGAAAATTCTTACTGAAAATTTAAACCCAACCCTTGATGAGCTTGAGCAGGCTTTTAATATAGAAACAGTTACCAAAGAATTTTTCCTCGAATATCGAAACTTATTTATTCATACAAAACAGGAGCTTGATAAGATCATTAAGAACGATCCGAAAGTGAAGTCCGAATTTGAATCTAAAGCTGTAAACTCAGTGGATTTTGCTAAAAAGCTCTTAGGTCAAATTATTTTCCTCTACTTCCTTCAAAAGAAAGGTTGGTTTGGTGTTGAAAGAGATTCTGAATGGGGAACTGGTTCAAAGAAATTTTTACGCGAGTTATTTGAAACAAAACACGGTAATTATAAAAATTTCTTCAATGACATTTTGGAACCTCTGTTCTATGAAGCTCTTAGAATAGATAGAAGTCACGACGACCATTACTACAGTCGTTTCAATTGCAAAATACCTTTCTTAAACGGTGGTTTATTTGATCCCATAAATAACTATGACTGGGTACATACAGATATAAATCTCCCCAACGAGCTTTTCTCTAACAAACATAAAACTAAAGAAGGTGATTTGGGTGATGGTATACTGGATATTTTTGATCGATATAATTTCACTGTTATCGAAGATGAACCGCTTGAAAAAGAAGTTGCCATTGACCCGGAACTTCTTGGTAAAGCTTATGAAAAGTTTAATGCAATCCGCCCTGATAATTTCAAAGAATATATAAAAGTATTAAAGAGTGGCAAGAAGGGTGAGGAAAACAAATTCAACAAACAATACGGCGTCTATTATACTCCACGTGAAATTGTTCATTATATGTGTCGGGAAAGCTTGATAAATTACCTTGCTTCTGAATTCAGTGATAAAGCAGATGCTTATCAAAAAATAAATGACGAACAGCTTGATGCCTTTGGTAATACCGTAAGAAAAGGTCAGCTTTCATTGGAAGCCGAGTACAAACCAAATCCTTATATTCCAAAAGAGGATATTGAAACGCTTATCAATTATGGTGAACTTCTCGGTGAACACGAAGCAATAGTGGA
>WBZR01000410.1_pt2 | contig 10846 bp, 9 predicted proteins | sample 5204231 | NCBI WGS metagenome assembly WBZR01 (sample SAMN12412403, study PRJNA552823) | activated sludge metagenome | isolation source: activated sludge from anammox sidestream of wastewater treatment plant... | place: USA: Virginia | collected 2017-08
GCTGTGGCTATCCTCACCCTGGCCGTGTTGTCCGGGGGGATTGCCGGTGGTCTCGCACTGGCTGGTCGGGGAGCGGACGCGAAGGTGGCTGCGGCGGATAAGGCGGCCTCGGCGGTCAGTTCTCAAGGTACCCCCCTGCCACTGGACGCGGCAACATGTGGACGAGCGACGCAGATGCTGCAGAGCTCTCGAGAACGCGCTCGCATCGACATGACCTCACGGGGCATGCCCGGCGTGGACATCGCGCAAATGGAGGCCGACTTTGCGGATAGTTTCGCGTGGGTTGGCGCCGGTTGCCCGGCTGATCCCGTCCGCGGCTTCTATCCGTCGTCCGATGGAAAGGGCGGTAACCTTCAGCTGTTGGCCAACTCCTCATGGGGAGGCCACAAGCTGGATGGCTCAGGCCAGGTGGTGGTTGTTCAGCGCTAAGTCAGCCTGGCCGTGGACACCCGCCTCGCTCGTGGATCAGTTCGCGGGCCAGGGGACTCTCCGGCGCATCCCCGAGGGCACGCACCCACCCGCGGCCACGCCCGGCGCACCTGTCGTCGGCCCCGGTGCATCTCACGTCCGCGGTGATTCAAATCGCTTCGTAGCTTTCTCAAGTTCGCTTGGCCCGGCCTGCATCGTACCGTCGGAAGGTCGGACTGTCGTCCGGGTCGCCGGAAAGCACGCCCTCCGGTAGGATGCGTGGCACATGGCTGAACGTGCCTCCTTCCCGGAAGGGACTGGCACGCACCGCCCCTATTATCTCCAGGTTCGGGTTCCGGTATCATGACCAACCTCCCCACGAATAACGAGCCGCAGACCCGCAAGGGCTCCCGGTTCCACGTCAGCGCCGGCGGGATTGTCATCCCCCTGCTCATCATCGGCGCCATCTCCGCCGCCGAAACCGCTCGTACCACCAGCGCCCAGCGCGAGGTGTTCTTCAACGTCGCTCTCCCCCAGGTCATGTACTTCATCTTCGGGCTGAGCGTCGCCATCATCATCGGCGTCCTCATCCACCGGATGCGCATCTGGCGGCTTGGCAAACCCCAGTCCGTCACCGACCACCTCGGCGCGCGCATCACCAACTTCCTCACCATGGGCGCCGGCACCAGCCGCGTGAAGAACGACAGGCAAGCCGGGATCATGCACTGGTGCATCTACTCCAGCTTCATGGTCCTCACCCTCGTCACCGCCCTCCTCGCCCTCGATGACTACCTCCCGCTCATCTTCGGGAGCGATGCCGAACACGCCTTCCTCCATGGCCCCGTCTACCTCGTTTACTCCCTCGTCGGCGACCTCTTCGGCGTCATTGGCCTCATCGGCGTCACCCTCGCCGTCAAGCGCCGCTACTTCACCCCGCCCGAAAAGCTCACCTGGGACCGCCGCTCCGATGAGGACGCCCTCGTCATCGGCCTCCTCGGCTTCGTCCTCTTCACCGGCATCATCGTCGAAGGCTTCCGCCTCGCCGGCGACGAAATCCCCAAGGGCCACGAAAGCTGGTCCTACTGGTCGCCAGCTGGCTGGGTGATCGCCAGGATCTTCGGCAGCCTCAGCCCCCGAACCGCCCTCGACATCCACCAGACCGTCTGGTGGATCCACATCGTCGGCGCCTTCACCCTCCTCACCATCATGGCCGTCACCAAGTTCCGGCATATCGCCTTCGCGCCTGTCAACGCCTTCCTCAAGCGCCCCGGCAAGCCACTCTACCTGGCCCCCATGGGCGATATCGAAGCGCTCATCGAATCCGGGGCCGGGCTCGGCGCAGGCAAGCTCCAGGACTTCACCTGGAAGCAGCTCTTCGATGCCGATACCTGCGTCCGCTGCGGCCGCTGCACCAGCGTCTGCCCCGCCTGGACTGCCGGCCAGCCCCTTTCGCCCATGGCCGTCATCCAGGACGTCAAGACCTACATGAACCACGCCGGCCCCCTCCTCATCAAGGGCAAGGCCGCCGAGGAAACCCTCGAACCACTCGTTGGCGGCTATATCAAGGACGAATCACTCTGGGCCTGCCGCACCTGCGGCGCCTGCGTCGAAGTCTGCCCCGTCATGATCGAGCACGTCCCGACCATCGTCGACATGCGCCGCTACGCCGTCATGGAACAGAGCCGCATGCCCGCCACCGCCCAGGCAGCCCTCCAGAACATCGAGCAGCGCGGCCACCCCTGGCGCGGCACCCAGCTCACCCGCACCACCTGGATCGAACAACTCGCCGCCGAAGGCATCGAAGTCCCCACCTACGACGGCAGCCAGGAATACCTCTACTACGTCGGCTGCTCCGGCGCCCTCGTCGAACGCAACGTCCCCATCACCCAGTCAGTCGTCAAGCTCCTCATCGATGCCGGCATCTCCTTCGGCGTCCTTGGCCAGGCCGAAACCTGCAACGGCGACCCGGCCCGCCGCCTCGGCAACGAATTCCTCTACGCCACCCTCGCCGAAACCAACGCCGAAGCGTTCAACGAGATGGGCGTCAAGAAGATCGTCACCAGCTGCCCCCACTGCTTCAACACCTTCGCCAACGAATACCCCGACTTCGGCGGCCGCTACGAAGTCATCCACCACGCCGAGTTCTTCCAGACCCTCATCAACCGCGGCCTCCTCAAGCCAAAGGAGATGGAAGGCCAGACCGTCACCTTCCACGACAGCTGCTACCTCGGCCGCGGCAACGGCATCTACGACGCCCCCCGCGAGGTCCTCGAATCCATCCCCGGGGTCAAACTCGTCGAGATGCCGCGCAACCGCGCCAACGGCTTCTGCTGCGGCGCCGGCGGCGGCAACATGTGGCAGGAAGAACAGGGCACCCGCGTCAACCACCTCCGCGCCGCCGAAGCCGCCAACACCGGCGCCTCCATCGTCGCCACCGCCTGCCCCTTCTGCATCCAGATGTTCGAAGACGGCATCCCCGGCGTCCAACCCGACGAAGAGAAGCGCACCATCAAGGCCTACGACATCGCCGAACTCCTCGAAGTCTCCGTCAAACCCGCCGCCATGGCCCTCCAGGACGGTGGCGTCGCCGTCCCCCCCGGCGTCGGCTGAGGCCGCGAAAGGGCGAAAGGGCGAAAGGGCGAAAGGGCGAATGCCCGAAGACCCCGCAAGCCCGAACGGGCGAAACGATCAAGTGTCCCTGCTGCGAACAGCACAGGGGCACTTCCCATTTCCCGGCATCCTCACCACTCCTCGCCCCGTCGCGTACGACACCCGCGCCGATTCACCGGCAAGCGCGTCCCCACCAACGCTCGCCCATTCGCCGAAACCGCCCCCTCGCCAGCAGAACCGTCCCCACCAACGCTCGCCCACTCGCCCATTCGCCTATTCGCCCTTTCGCCGAAAGCGCCCCGTTGCGTACGACACCCGCGCCGATTCACCGGCCAGAGCGCCCCCCCAACGCGCGCCCATTCGCCCACTCGCCCTTTCGCCCATTCGCCGACAGCGCCCTTTCGCCCATTCGCCCATTCGCCCTTTCGCCGCAAGCGCCCTTTCGCCCATTCGCCCATTCGCCGACAGCCCGGCCGAATTGTATGTAAACCATTAGAACTTGCCGTCCGCACGAACTGGATTCGAAACTCTTACGTTTCTCAAACATTATCGTCAAGCTTGAATCTGGGACGCCGCAATATGAGCGAATTCTACCCTCCCAAACCTCTCAAAGCTCCCGCTGTTCGCGACATCCCATGTCGCAATTGTTCACAGGTCGTACACCAGTACGAATCGCACCATTGACTCCCTTGACGCCGTTTTGTCACTATTCCGCACGACCCTCCGATAGATGGTGCGGGTGGCTCCTGGAGCCGCTCGTAGCGGAGAGCGAAACCGGCCAGCCAGTGCGCCGGGGCCACGTCCAGGTGGCCCCCAAACAGGGCCCCGGGGTCACTTTCCCTTCCCGTCAACCGATCGTCATCATTTCCGGCGTCACCTTCGGCAGCCCCAGGGCAGCCGGTTGTGGAGACCGAGATCACGAAAAAAGGAAAAAGCCCGGAGGCGGCGGCAACCACCTTCCGGGCCGGTCGCAAGGGGAACGTTCAGGGCCCGCCTTGCTGGTTGGATAGTAGCATTCGCTGTCTCTACCCAGCATCGAAGGTAGCAGCCCCCGGTTCATATCGGGGAAAGCCCCATAATCCCTCTCCCCCACGCGACCCGGAAAGGAGCTGCCGGGTCCGAAATGAGCGCAGGGCGCCAGCGGCGCCCAACCCTCCCGCTTCCAACCTTTAGCGAACGCGCCGGAGGCCACGCGCCCCGGCCCACTGTGCGCGCCCACTGTGCGCGCGGGGAGAAAACACTCCATGCGAAAAGCATTTCGCCATACAGGCGTGCTCATGATGCTGGCCGTGGTCGCCCTCGGCCTCGTCGGCGCCGCCTATACCCTCTGGTACGAAAAACTGACTATGGAGACCATCGTCTCCACCGCTAATCTCGATGCTGAGTGGTCAGTCCACAACTGGAACGGAACCAGCTTCGATGGGACCGCAGCCTCGAGTGGGGTGGCGAACGGCCAGCCGGTTGTCCACGTTGCCACGGCGACCGAGACGTTCCTCAATGGTGGCGTCGCAGGCGCCCTGTCGGGTGGGTATATGGGGGGAAAGACCACCGCAGCGTCCTACAATCTATTCAAGGAATCTAACTTCCTGGATGGCAAGCTCAAGCCGACCTGCACCGTTGGTAACAATACGTCGACCGACACGCTGACGTTCACTATGGATAACCTCTATCCGTGGGCTGGCTGCGAATTCCAGATTGACCTTCACAGCGGCGGGAACGTGCCGTTCCATATGGCTATTGCTGACACCAAGCTGGAGCAGTGGAACGGCAGTTCTTGGGTCACACCTGCTGCGCCACGCCAGAACGCCAATCCGTGGACACGCGGGTTCCCATCGACGGATGGTGACGCCGTCTACACCCATACGACTCCAACCCAAGAAGACCAGTGCTTCGATCTCTTCAGTGCAGACTGGAAGGGGACAAGACCCGCCCTTATCCCGAATATCCAGGTACACCCGGGCACGGACCTCGTCTGCAACTTCAAGCTTATTCTCGATGAGAACTGGTTCGATGATTCCGGGAGTGCAAACTGGGGTAATCCGAATCACTGGATCTCGAATGAAGGGCTGAAGTTCCGCTTCACTGTTAAGTATGTGGCCTACCAGTGGAACGAGACACCTAGTAACGCCGTCCTTAGTGCCCTCCCCTAGGCATCAACACACCCTGGCGTGGTTCTCCCCGCCAGCCAGCAGCCTGGCGCCCGCCCTCAGCGGGCGGGCGCCAGGCTGAAAGGAATCCGACATGAAGGGTCTCGGCAGAAAGGCAAGCTTCCTCGCCGTCGTCGCCGTCCTGGCGACCGCGGTGATGGGCTCCGCCTACTCGCTCTGGTTCGAGAAGCTGACGGCCACAACCAATATCACCACCACCCATCTCGACGCGCAGATCACCTGCACCACGCCGAGCGAGAACGAAGCCGCAAACTGGCCGTTGGTGGGCCCGTACTTCCAGGCATATCCAACAGCCAACCCAATCAAGCAGGTGGCATCGGCAGTCGCCGTTGTGCAAACCGCACCGTTCCACCTGATGGAAATCCAGGTCGATAACGCCTACCCGGGCTACGCGTGGGATTGCCAGGCGCATATCTACAACACGGCGCCCCTGCCGTGGCACCTGGAGGATATGGTCATCAAGGTCCTCGAGTGCGATAGCAATGGCCAGAACTGCGTGCCAGTTCCGCCGCCGCCACCACCGAAGTCGTGGGCGATGCAATGCGACGCCTACACCTGCTGGTGGGGGGACCTGGGCATCAGCCCGCCGACGTTCCCGAACGGGCTCGACAGTTGGTCACCGTTCTACGTGGCCGTTCCCAACTGGGAGGGCTGCCAGGTCCACAACACCAACACCGGCGGTGTCGGTAACGGTGGTTCGCTCCAGTTCGGCGTTAACCAGTCGGCCAAGCAGAACACCCGGTACAAGATCGTCATCGAGTACCAGGTCAACCAGTGGAATGAAAGCGCCTGGGGTGGGTGCGGGAACATGAAGCCCGGTTTCACCGGTCCTGTTCTCTCACAACTCCAGTGACAGACCCCGTGCCGGGGGCTACTCCCCGGCACACCATCAACCGCATGGGAACTGCCATGACACTCGCCATCCAGCGCATCGCCCCCCGTATCGCGGCCCGCCCGGCGCTCTCCACCGTCGTCGCCGTCGCCGCCGCGCTCCTGGCCGCCCGCTGGGTCGTGTTCTGGGGCATCCCCCGCCTCACCTATTCCCTCTGGGGCCCCTACTTCCTCGGCCCCGTCACGTGGCTCGCGGCCGGTGCGGTCGCCTTCTACGCCTACCGCCGCCTCGAGCCCCTTCCCGCCACCGAGCACGACGTCGAGCGCCGCACGGTCCTCCTCGTTGCCGCCCTCATCGGCGTCTTCCTCGTCGCCCTCCAGCTCATCATCGGTATCTTCAGCGCCTTCGGGCATTCACCCTATGCCCACTCGCCGCGCTGGCTCCTCACCAACCTGCTCTTTGCCGGCTCCACCGTCCTCATGGCCGAGGCTGCGCGCGGTGCCCTGCTGCGCTCCATCGGCCGCTGGAGCCTCACCCTCGCACTCGTCGCATCAACGCTCGGCATCGCCGCCGTCCAGTTCACCAACGCCCAGCTCACGCAGGATGGGTTCACGCGGCAGGCCGAGTTCTGGGGGTCGCAGTTCATCCCCCTCGCCGCCGTCGGCCTCGTCGCCGGCTTCTTCATCCTCTATGGCGGGCTGAGCGCGGGCCTTCTCGTCTCGGCGCCACTCGTCATCTTCACCTACTACTCGCCCATCCTCCCGAGCGCCGAGTGGCCCATTCGCGCCCTCGTCGGCGTCGCCGGCCCCGCCATGGGCCTCTGGATCGCCGAGGGCCTCTTCGCCGCCGAAGACCCCGCCGCCGAGGAGGAGAAAGGCTTCTTCCGGCTGCCATCGGTCGCCTGGGTACTCACCGCCGTTATCGCCCTCGGCATCTTCTGGTTCAGCTTCGGCTTCTTCGGCTACCGGCCCGCCTTCGTCCCCAGCCACTCCATGGAGCCGCGCATCAACCAGGGCGACGTCGTCCTCGTCGGCCGTGTCGACCCCAATACCGTCAAGGTCGGCGACATCATTCTCTACGAACTGCCCAACCGCCAGCGCGTCCTCCACCGCGTCGTCGCCATCCAGAAGAGCGAGAACGGCGAGCGCCAGTTCGTCTTCAAGGGCGACAACAACAATACCGAAGACCTGATGCCGGTGACCGACAAGCAGCTCATCGGTTCGTACATCGGCCGCTTCCCCAAGGTCGGCTGGATCCCCATCAAGTTCAACGAGCTGTTGGGACGGACACAATGAAGGACACGTTCCGCGACCCCTTCCAGCACCTGGCCCTGCCCGATGGCTTCGTCATCGATGCCACCTGGACAACCGATCCCGGCTTCACCATCGATGCCACGAATAGCGGCGCTCCGCTCCATACGCTCGATGCGGCTGCCCCGGCGGCTGCCACCGCTCCCTCGCCGGCACCCATGCCCCGGCGGCTGCGAACCCACCGCACCGGGCGCTTTGGCATCCCCGCGGGGGCCGGCCGGCGGCTCGCGCGGCGGTCACAGGTTGCGGCAGTGCCGCTCGTCCTCGGGCTCGCGCTCTCCGTCTTTGCGCTCGTCCGGATGCAATCGGCGAACACCCTCTGGTACCAGGAGCTCCAGCTTTCGAGCTCCGTCGGTACCGGCTCGTTCGCCTGCCAGCCCTACGTCATCGCCCTGAAGTCGGCTCCGGTCGAAGCAGGCGGGAAAACGACCTACACGTACACCTTCTCGGGCGGGGGAATCGCCGGGCCAACGTGCGCAAAGAACATCGATTACATCGCGCTCCCGGTCTGCTTCGACCCCGCCCTCAACATCCCTAATGCTGATGTGCAAAGCGAGACGCACCCCGCACCGGGAACGAATCCCGTCTCATCCTGGGCCTACGCACCCGATACCGCGGGCAAGCTCGTGAAGTGGAAGGCCACCAACGCCGGCCACGGCCCGTTCAACGCCCTCGAGTTCAGCATCACCCTCACCGGCACCGGCATCCCCACCGAGAATGTGACCGCGAAATACATGGAGGTCTCCGGCAGCGGCCCGCTGGGCGCGGGCACGGTCGCTGTTCCAAAGCCCGCCAGCTGTGCCGCGCCGCTGCGGACGACGCTGGGAGCCCGCCCGCCAGCCAGCACCAGCAACCCCATCGTTACCGTCGACGCCTCGCCATCGAACGATGAGGAAGCGGCGAAGTCCATCGATGCCGAGCCAACGGCCACACCCCGGCCAACCAGCACGCCAACGGCGACGCCAACGCCCAAAGTGGTCAATAAGCCGGGCGAATCCATCGGCATCCTCAAGTTCCCTTCGACTCCCAACCCGGGCGGAGGTGGCAGGTAGATGGCGGAGCAGGGCGTACTCGAGGCGCACGCCACATCCGCGCTCGACCCGCGGAGGTGTGCATCCCGGTTGCCGCGGAGAGCTCCCGCCGGGCTCCCGCGGCAGACCGGGAAGGGCGGGGCACGCCAATGACGCGATCAGTGCGCTGGACCCTCGCGGCCGCAATCGCGATCGTTGTCTCGCTCGTCGGCGGTGTCGGCTTCCAGGCAGGTTCGGCCGCCCCCCTCGAAGCGACATGGAGCATCTACAACCGGGCTAACACCACGCCCTTCGTCGTGGGCACTCCGGGCGGGAGCGGCGGCTACGAGATCGTCTCGTTTGCAGCGGCCGGCCCGACCGATGCGCTCGACACGTACGTCTACGCCGGCCCGGACCTCGTGCCGCCGATGCCCCCGCTCGTCACCTGTGCCGCGACGATGCAGCCGGCCACCGTCGAGCTGAATGTGGTCAACGGCTATCCCTACGCCGGGTGTGTCTACTTCCTCGGCGTCTCCAACACCGGCTCGAACCCGATCCGGGTCGACCTGGGCTCGCTCGAAGCGAACGCGACCGCCACGTGCAATGTCAGTGGCTGCCAGCGCTCCGATATCGACATCGTCGCAGGCGGGCGCACCGAAGTGGAGGTTGAGCAGTACTGTAGCGGGCCCGCCACGCTCACCGGGCCGGGGCTCCGCTACACCATCGCTCCGGGCGATACGTTCGTCTGCCCGCTCTTCGTCGTCGTCCTGCAACCGGCGAAGGAGAACGCGACCTACCGCATCGAGATCGTGCCGCCAGACCTCGATGATGAGAACCAGGAGCTCGAAACCCCCACCCCGACCGCGACGGAGGGGCCCAGGCCAACCGCGACGCAGTCTACGGGCACGTCCGGGAGCCGGCCGAGTATCGTCTCGACACCGACACCCACGGTCGTGCCCGCGAAGCCGGCCGAGCCAACCGCGACCCCCGAGCCTGCGCCAAGCCCAACCCCCATGAGCACGGCGGCAGGTGCTCGCACGCCCGGAGCGAACGCGACGCCGCTCGCACCATCGACGGGTTCGGGTGTCCTCGTTCAGCGTGGAGGCGGCCATACGGTTTCCCCGCTCATCGTGATTGCGGGCGGGCTGCTCGCGATCTGGCTCGTCCTCGCCTGGCCCGACCGGCGGCGGTAGCGCGGCTCCTACGCTCCGCCCGCAACCGCCGGCACGATGCTGACCTCGTCGCCATCCTTGAGCGCCGTGGCGAGGCCATCGATGAAGCGCACATCATCACCGTTGACATAAACGTTGACGAAGCGGCGAAGCTGGCCGCCGTCATCCATCATCCGCTCACGGAAGCCGGGGTAGTTCGCTTCGAGGTCGGTGATGCAGGCGGCGAGGGTGTCGCCACCGGCGGGCACGGTCGGCTGGTTGCCGGTCAGGTTGCGAAGGGGCTGCGGGATACGGACAGTAACGGGCACGGAAGTCCTCCGGAGTTGCAAGATGCGGGTTGCTGGTTGCGAGTCGCCAGGGACGGCACTCAGCAGGGGACGGGTCTAACCCTCGACCATGTCGCCGGCCACGGGGTCGACGCGAACGCCATGTTCCTGCGCCCAGGCGATGGCGCGCTGGATTTCGGCGGGTTCGCCTTCGATTTCGAGCAGCACCCAGCCGGTCTGCTCATCGACGTCGGCCATGCGGACATTCGTGATGACGTTGAATTCATGGCCGATGCGGTAGATCACCGGTTCCTTGATCTGCTCTTCGGGAAAGGTGAAGCGGACGCGATTGGTCGCCATGGATGGGCCACTCCGTTCGGGCATTAGTTCGCACCCACGAGTGCAGCCGCGCCGCGCGCCTCGAAGGCGTGCTCGAAGCTGCTGACGGTGGCGTCGATCTCGAGCGGGGGCTCGAGCGCCCCGGTGACGGCCTCGATGGTCTTGAAGCCGGCCCCGGTGATGAACGCCACCGTCACCTCGTCGGGCCCAATTCTACCCTGTTCGGCAAGCTGTTTGAGCGAGGCAACGGTCACGCCGCCGGCAGTTTCGGCGAAGATGCCCTCGGTCTCGGCAAGGAGCTTCATCCCGGCCACGATCTCGGGGTCGCTCACGTTGCCGCAGGCGCCGCCCGTATCGCGCAGCTGGACGAGCGAGTAGTAGCCGTCGGCCGGGTTGCCAATGGCGAGCGACTTGGCGATGGTGTCGGGGCGCTGGGGCCGGAAGTTCATCGAACCCTCCTCCCACGCGGTAGCAACCGGCGAACAGCCGGTGGCCTGCGCGCCGCTCATGCGCGTCTTCGTGGGCTCGATGAGGCCCGCCTTCGCCAGCTCTTCGAACCCCTTCTTGATCTTCACGAAGAGCGAACCGCTGGCGATCGGGACGACACAGTGGTCCGGGGCGCGCCAGCCAAGCTGCTCGGCGACCTCGAACCCGAGCGTCTTCGAGCCTTCGCTGTAATAGGGCCGCACGTTCACGTTCACGAACGCCCAGGGTAGGTGGAAGAGAGTTCC
>WBZR01004785.1_pt1 | contig 10843 bp, 15 predicted proteins | sample 5204231 | NCBI WGS metagenome assembly WBZR01 (sample SAMN12412403, study PRJNA552823) | activated sludge metagenome | isolation source: activated sludge from anammox sidestream of wastewater treatment plant... | place: USA: Virginia | collected 2017-08
CCCACAGAAAAGAGTAGTCAAGACAAAAATAACGATTTAGTTTTCAACGCTTCCCGCAGTTCATCCTCTGTGCAATCCCACGGGTCTTTGCCCTGCGGCAAAATCATGCGGTACACATTCGGAACAACCTTATTAATTACCTTCGCAATTTTTTTCATCGCGGAAAGTCCAGCCGGGTCGCTGTCCAAGCAGAGAGTGACAGGCTGACCCCATTCTTTTAGCCGCTGCTTGCGTTCCTCTGTCACGTTGGTTCCGCAAAGCGCGAGCACGTTCCGTGTAACACGGTGCATCTTGATGCAGTCCATCGGGCCTTCGGTCAGGATGATTCCAGCAGGCAACGAAAAAGTCAGGTCAAGCAAGTGCTCGCCGTAAAAATAGTTCGTGACTTCGCCAGACAGGTGCGTGTACATCCAATACTTCGGAGTCTGGTTTTTCAGCAACGCTCGCCCATACACTGCCACGAGTTGCCCGTTGCTATTGCGAATCGGGAACGTTGCACGCTTCCGGTCGTCATCGTAACCCAACTCCCACGCCTTGATTTCCTTGCGCGTGAGTCCGCGCTTCAGCAGATACTTCGGAATCAGCTTTTGCCACTTCACTACCAACGCTGGAAGGCTCTTCGCGGCCTGCTTATGAATGTCCTGCTCTTCAAGACTATTGGCCTCTCCCTCTAAATGCGTCCGGTGCAGCTTCACCAAAGGCTCAGGGGATTCATGCTCTTGAGTCCAAGCCAGCGCGGCATCGAAAGCATTGCCTGAAATTTCCTGAAGCCGCGTCATCGTAAACAGCAGCGAGCCGCCTTCTTTGCAAGTGAAGCAATGGCACACGCTCGTTCCATCGGGCTTCACTGCCACAGAGAAACCCGGATTCACGTCAATGTTGTGCGCGTGCTCTTCCTTGTAGGGAGCAAACGGACACCGCAGCAGCACATTTTTCTGAAGAACCTTGTGCTTGTTATTGGAGACGCCGTGCAACAGCGCCCCTAACTCAATGATTGCGTCTGCATCCATTTTTTCAACTTGTCCGCGCCTACCTTCACCCGCCTGTCAACGACTACCTGCTTCGCGTGCTGCGCCAGAGCATCCGCCAATTCGTTGCCGACGTTCCCGTTGTGTCCGCGCACCCACGACACGTCGGCCACGACGGCATCAAAGGCTCCGCGCGTGTTCAAAACCAACGCGCTGTTCTGCGCCATCGTCAAGCCGTACTTGCCAGAGCACCATTTCTGCAACGTCATGGAAATGGCGTATTGGCTGTCGGAGAAAACTATCGCGTGCCTGTACTTCTTCGCGTGCAGCCAACGCATGGCCCAATTAATCGCGGACAACTCCGCCGTGCTGCTACTGAGTTTGTCAGCACCGACGAACTCAGGATGTCCCGGCTCGACAATCACCTTGCCGCAAAAACCAACCAGAGGCTCAAGACGTTTTTCCACTTTGAAAAATTGAAAAGCTGCCAGTCCCCATGTCGCCATAGGGTTTTTTCCTGACTTGCGGATTCCACCGTCACAGTAAACCCGCAGCAAAGGCAGATTTTCAAAAGCGTCATTCACTGAATTGCCCTAGCAGGCGTCAAACATCCTCAATCTCTTTCACCTTCTCACTGACCCACAGCTTCATCTGTGCCACAGTCCAGTTGTCCCAAATCCGTTTCCTGAACCAGTTGTAAGAACCGGGCACGTAGTTCCATTGCTTGGGATGCGGCTTCAACGGCTTGACCAAGTTGGCGAAGAACTGCGTGATGCCGCCGACGTAGTTCAGTTCTTCATCATCCAGTTCGGCAACAAGACTTTTGAGCACGATGCGCGTGCCTGCCGGGTCAGTCACTTTTGGATAGAAGCTGAACAGCAACTCAACAACTTCGGCATCGCTCTTCTGAGCGTCCTTGCTGGAATCCGGTTTACTGCCAGAAAATTCTAAAGGCGTTTCCTGTTGTTCAATTTCCAATCCGCTCGCGTTTTTCTTTTCTTCTAGCGACGGATGTTCTATCCCCGACGCCGCGCCAGCGGTGGCGGGACACACCAACCCTTTTGAATGAACCTTCTTAGACTTAACCTTATAAGAGGAAGTTTCCTTCAGGGGGGTGAGGAAGTTTCCTTCAGGGGGTGAGGAAGTTTCCTTCACCCACTCAAGGTCATTTGGGTTTACAAAATACGTGACCGTGCTTCCGATGAATCGCGTCTCACGACGAATCAACGGAACGTCCACAAGTTCTTTCAGACAAGCAGTTACGCGCCGTGGAGTAACGCGAAGTTCGGAAGCAAGACGCTTCACACCGGGATAGCAAAATCCCCTGTCACCTGCGTAACGCCTAAGTAAACCGTAAAGCAACTTGGCGGCCAGAGAAACGTCAACGGCCAAGAGCCAAGAAGGTATCAGCAGGAACGACTTGTCTGCCCGAAAAGGGTTGTAATCCTCTTGCTTTGGGTTTACTTTGACTATCGCTGAGTGCTTTTGTTTTTGTGAACTGGTGGCGTCCTTCCCGACGCCGCCAGTTTCTTTTTTCAGGGTCATCCGGCCTCTCCGTCAAGTGATTGTTCAACTGCACCTTTGTTGAAGAACGTTGTCGGCACAGGGTCATCGCCGTAACTCTCCATGCTCGCCACGTCCTTCTCAACAAACGTCATGGTTTCCAAATCCCACCAAATCGAAATGTCATCGAAGGCCACGCCGTCACGCACTTTGATGCTCGATAGCTTCATGGTTTTTTCCAGCTTCAACTCAGGCGGCTGGAACATGCCAATCACGCAATCCACGTCCTGAACAACGGCTGAAGCCCAGCCAGCCGCGTTCTGGTCAGCCTTCACGTCTGCCGTGGCAACGGTTCGGTTGAACTGAGACGTGCAGATAAGCGGGAGCGCCCTGCGCTCCGCCATGCTCTTGATGTCAGAGACAACTTTGGACTGGTCTTTCCAGTCCTTCGATGCCACTAGGTAGTACGAATCCCAAATCACCAAGTCCGGCGCGTAGGTATCTACCGCAATCTCCAAATCCAGAACACTCTGGATGTCACGCTGACCGACAACGCTGATTTCTCCCCACTTGTAGTCATCAGGCTTCTTGCACTTTTCCAGAAACTCGAAGTACAGGGCCTCTTCCTCTTCGGTCAACTGGCCGCTGCGGAAACGCAATGCCGACACCCGTGCGCCAAGAGCATCAATGCGAACAGAGAGCCGCTTCGGAGTCATTTCTTGCGACGCAATCAGAACGCGCTTGCCGCAATTTCTTGCCGCGAAATCGGCCATGAGTAACGCCAGCCATGTCTTACCCATGTTGGACTTCGCCAGCAGCATCCACACGTCGCCGGGGCAAGCCCCCAGCGTTGCCGCATTGATTGTCGGCCACGGACACGGAATGCCCAGCAAGCCCTTCTTGGCTTTGCGCTCAAGATAGAAGTCGCGCCGCAACCCGGTTGATTTTGAAAACACCAGAGACGCGCCTTCCCCGGTCACGTGAAAGTTGCGCGTGGTTTCGCCAATGAGTTGCTTCAGGTCGTTGAGGCAGGTATCCGGCGCTTGCTGCTGCAAAGCCGTCAAGGGCTTATCCAGCCCTGCTTTGAGTGCCAGAGCCATTGCCCGCTTACGAAGCCTGCTGGCGTAGTAAGAGGCCGGTTCCGGGGCCTTCGGCAGCTTGATGCCAAAATGAATTTCAAACGTCTCACGCTTCGGCAGAACGGCGTGCTGCTTTGTGAACTGGACAATCCACGCGACACGCGGCTTCCAGTCGTCATCAAAAAATCCGGGCTTGACCATGCTCAAGGGAGCAAGGCTATTGCCGTCAACAAGGCGGGCACAAAAGGCAGCGTCAATATCCACGGGTTACCCGGACTTAGTTGGTGCTTCAAAAGGAATCGTCAGTGGAAAATACTTCCCCTTCACCAGCCGCTTCAACATCGTCTGCACACCCGTTGGATACCGCTCAGAGTACGTTTTGGCTGTCAGGTTCGTGGTGAAAATGACGCTGATAAGAGCGTCGTAAAATCTACGGAACAAACTTTCAAGGGCCGCCTGACCGTTGGGGCTGTTGGAATAACTTTCTGCCCCAAGGTCATCGAAGATGACAAGATTAGAACGCTCGCAGCGTTCCAGAATCGTCTCTTCCTGACCTTCGACATGAATGTTCTGCACCAGATAGTCCATCATGCGAACAGCCGGGATGAACGTCACCACGCCGCCGTGTCGGATAACTTCCTTTGCAATCACCACTGCCAGACTGGTTTTTCCAGTCTCGTACTCTCCCTGAATCCAAAAGCCTGTGCCGGAATTAACGAGCGCATCCAGAGACGGCAAGAGCGCCATCAGGTGCTCTTTACCCTCTGTAGAAAGCAGCTTGGCGGACGCATTCCAGTAGCGCAAAGGAATGTTGGCCCACTTCAAATGCTGCTTGGTTACAACCACTGCTCGCTTCTTGGCAATTTTGTCCCGCATCACTTCTGCCCGTCAGATTTTTTCTTCTTGAGCGCCGCTTCCGCAGCGGCAAAAGGGTCTTGCGTGTAGTCCTCACCACCAACAACGCGATTCGCGGGGTTGAGTGGGATACCGTTTGTTTCACAAAAGTCAATCTTGTCAATGTACATGGAGAACTGGATTGGCGACGGCGGATGCTTCCAGTTGTATGCCTTCCGCAGCTTCATCCATTGCGTTGCGTAAAATTTTCCAAGGGCCATCAGCCGTGGCATCTTGAATTTTTGAATCAGCAGCTTCAGCAAGCGCCCGCATTTGTCCCCGTAATCAGTGCCCGGATAAACGTTCTTGATTCTCAGCGTGTCAGTGGCATCAAGAACGTACTGCCAAAATTCCCAAGCACCGCGCGGCGGCTTTGCTTCGTAATTCACTTCGGGGTCAGTCGGAACTTGCCCATGCAAAAACGGTTCAGGGTCAGGCTTCCGAATCTCTGGAAAAGAAATGAGCCGTGGATGTTTTGGTTGGTTAGCCATAGCAGCACCTACAAACTTTGAGACGTGCGCCAGTTCTGAGCCACCAACGGAATACTCTTCTGGCAGCGAAATTTCCAGCCAGCCTTAGCAGCCTTCATCGCGTTCGGATGCAGTGCGTTGTTCGCAAGCTGCGTCTTCCAGAACGTCTCTGCGAAGTCGCATTGCTCTTGGGTCTGCGGGACACTGAAACTCCAAGGCGGCCCAAAGTAGGCAGCAAGGCACGCACCCACGAGATTCGTGCGCCCGACGCCCGCTGAACAGTGAACGGCCATTTTCTTGTCGGGACTTTTCAGCAGCGTTGCAATCATCTGCACCGTGTCACGCATCAGCTTCAGCGTAGGAACGTCGTGGTCAATGATGGGAAACGAAAAGGTGTTCAATCCACTGTTGATGTAGTGCTGTGCCAGATTCAGGTCGTAGAACTTCCAGCACTCAGCGTCCGACAGCAGCAGGATGATGGTGTTGATGCCGCGCTGCTTGAACTCTTTGACAGCGTTCTCAACGTGAGCAACCGGCACAACTTCTTTTCTGCCGCGCGGAAAGCCCGGACGCGAGCAACCGACAACTCGCGTGGAGCCGCCCGGACAAAGTGGCCGGAAGGACGTGTAGAACGATGCCTTGGTTGTGCCTTCAATGCTCATGGGTTCCTAAAGGTTCAGGTCGGACATGCCTTCGTTCCCATACTCCATCAGGAACGTCATAATCGCGGAATGCGTTTCAGGCTTCAGGGACTTCAACTGTGCCATATCCGAAGACGGAATTTTGGACAGCTTCTTGTACAGTTCAGAACCGCTCAGGCCGGATTTGAAGTAGTCTTGCAACGCCTTGTCCAATTCCTGAACAGATTTTTCACTCATGCCGGTCATGGCCTTGACCGAATCAACTTCCTCAACTCCCGATTCGTTCAAGAAGTCTTCCAGAGCATCATGCTCCGGCGCGGCCATGCCGCCCAGCGGCGGCGGATTGGCGTCTGAAAGCTGCGGACGCAGTGGCGGAATTTTTGACAGGTCACGAAATTCGTGAAGCCGCTCAGGACGCCAGAAGCGCGCCGGAAATCTGTTCAGCAGGTCGTTGTCGGATTGAGCGCCCACAAAAAAGCCCCTACTTTTGGTAAGGGCTAGTTTAGCACACAGTAAAGATTCGTCAACAGAAATGTTCAGGACACCAGCGAAAGCAACTTGTCCACTTCCGCGCGTGCTTCTTCAGGCCGCTCCATTGCGCCCTTGCGAACAAGGTAGCCGCCCTTTACTTCACCGTCTTTTTCAGTCAGCGCCAGCACGTGTCCCGGCACAGGCGATTCGATGTACCACTCGTTGGCCGGGGCCGCGCCAAGGAACGACTGGCTGAGCGGAACCTGCACCCGGCGTGTCGTCGTGATGCGCGCGTGCGTGAAATCCGTGCGATTCACCAGCGGCATCTTCTTGTAAGACGATTCCGCCTTGAACTGCACAGGGACTTGCTTGTTCAACGCCAACGTTTCAACCACTTCAAGCGCCTGCGTGATGTCTCCGGTGTACTTTCCAACGAAGTCGGCACGCCGCCTCAAGTCCTCAGACTGCTCAGCCGGAATTTTCGAGTACGCCGGGAATCCGACGCGGACGGCGCGCTCGCGGAACTCACACGTCACGGCCACCGCGCTGCCTTCAATTGCGCCCTTCAATTCCGCCTGCTGCTCTTCGGTCAACGGCTGAGTCAGCTTGAACTCGACAACGCGAATGCAGTCATGCGTCTGGTTCTGCTCGAAAACAGGATACGTGCGCTCCATCAGGGCGCTGACCGCAGCCTGAGAAATCATCGTGGCATACTCAAGCACGTGGCCGCCTTCACCCGGCGTCACAGTGCAGCGCAGCAAGTTGTCACCGAACTTGTTTTTGAGCGTCGCCAGAGCCATCGCATGGATGGTTTCAGGCGCTCCCTCAAGAACCACGCGGGACACAATGCAGGGCAGCGGGTAACCCAGCGAATCCTTGCCGCGCAGCGTCTTGTAAATGTCAAACGACTCGTGCCGCGCATTTTTGCAGCACAGGGACAACCCCATGATGACGGACGTGTTCTGGTTGTTCAGGCCGCGCGTCAAAACTTCCGGCCAAGCGGCCCGGTCAGCCAAAGGCATATCCAGAGCGCAGGCTTCCTCAACAGAAAGTTGTGCAATTGTCTGCACGCCCAGCTTGTCAGTAACGAAGCCGGATTCCTTCAAAGCGGCCTCAACGTCCAGCATCGCTTTGGAGACGCGCACAACGGGTGTCCAGACTTCCGGCAGCACCACGTCACCTGATTTGCCCGTACCGGCCCGCTCAGCGAGTTTGGCAAGGATTTTATCCAGTGTGCTGCGGGCCTTTTCGTCAAAACCGTAGTCGGTAACCAGCAAGGCGTGCCGCCCGGCCTCATTCACCGCAGGAATCAACGTCAGGCAGCCGTAGTTGGCATCCCTCACGGCAAGACAGTGCTGATTCGGGACGGCAAAAAGCGCGCTCCCGCCAAACGACGTGCCAAGGGATTTCAGGTTGTTCATGGCGTCCTCATGGAATACCGCACTTTACCACAGGCCACAGTTGCCGCAATACAACTAAACCTTACGGGAACACCGGAACATGGGGCACGGTGTAGGTATAGGCTCCCACCAGCGTAGCAGAGCCATTATCGTTTTGAACAGTCACGTCTCGCGCCCCGGTAAAGCCGCTCAGGCTGGTAACCGCCGTAATGGTCGTGTCGTTAACCACCACAACCGACGTGGCCTCAACTCCGCCGATGAAAACACGGGTTGTGCCAATGCTGGCCCGCTGAAAGTACAGGCCGGTAATCGTGATGGGTGTTCCACCCTCAAAAGTGCCGCTTGCAGGCGCTACGAGCGTCGCCACGGGCGCGTGAGGCTCTTGGCGTTCGTCTACTACTGCCAAACCACGTAAAGCCCGCCAATCAATCGTAATGGGGTGCCACGTCTGCTCTTGGAAGTCCGCGCCGGACAGCAGGTTTACTCCCTTGCCGCACGAAAAATTCACGTCATCGTCTTCGATGGTCAAAGCAATGTCGTCAATCGTTTCGTAGCGGCCCGGCCCGGTCACTTTGACCTTCCCGATTTCCAGCAAATGCGGGATTGGTAACCGCAGACCCTCAGAGTACGTGACAAAGCCGTTGTAACGCCCATGCGGGATTTCTTCCCCGGCTGGCGCTTCATAATTCGGTTCGTCACCCTGTTCCGGCAAGTCAGGCATGGTCGCAGGATACCAAACGAGAACCGCCCACGCTAATAGCATGGGCGGGTTTACACACGGGGTTTACTTGGCAACCGTAGCCGGTGGAGCGTCAGGTTCGGACTTCGGTTTCGCTTCAACCGTGACCTTTTCCGACTTGTCTTTTTTCGGCTCACGCAAGCTGTCCACGAACAGGATATATTGCTCAACGAAGTTTTCTTGCTCAGCCGTTTCAACACTGCCAAGCCGCGCTTCGCGGACACGCTCAATGATGTAATCCCCGGTTGCGTCTTCATCGCGCGTCGCGTAGATGCAGCTTACCACGGTGCCGGTGCGCCCTTTGCCAGCGCCACAGTGAATCACCGTCTTTTTCTCAGGGTCTTTTGTCTTCAGCACGATGTCCCCAACTTGCTCGCGCGTAGGACACGTGAAATCTTTAACGGGAATGCTGAAGTACGAAATCCCGGCGTCGCTCAACACCTGCAAGAGCGGGGCAGAGTAAGTTTCTTCGGTCAGGTCAATCAGTTGCGTGATGCCAGAGTCCTTCAGCATCCTGACCCATTCGTTCACAGGCGTCATTGACCGGCGCGGGTCGCGCATGGCGTAGATGTTCGAGAGACACGGAATCTTTTTTCCAAATTCCGTCAGGTCAAGTCCCTCATGGCGAACTTTGCCTGAGTTGACTGACTTTTTCCCGACAACCCCAAACCCGGAAACGCCGGAAAAATCATCAGGACTGTCCGGGTCTTCGTAATCAAAGTCCTCTTCAACGGAATCTTCGCTCGCTTCCGGTTCAAAGAACTTGGCAGACCGCGCTTCAAACTCCGCCACAACTTCCGCCATGTCACGGCAATACACCGGACACGAGCCGTCGCTGAAGGCCACGATGTAGCCGCGCGTGCGCTCTCGATAGACACAGACCTTCAACTTTTCATTCTCAGCCATGACTACCCCCTGACTCTCAACACTTTACCACACAGAAAAGAATTGTCAACTAGATGTCCAGATTGGAACTGCCGTTGATGCCTGAACTTGGCGGCAGAGTTCCGTCTGAATTGGGTTTACTCTCCCTGCCTTTGTTACCCTGCAATTCAGCTTTCCTTTTTTCGGCTACAGCCGTCATGCGTTCATGCAGCACTTCAACAGTGGCGTAGTCGCTCTTCGATTCCCCGATGACTTGCTTCTTAGGGTCAACGCCGGAACCGCCGCAGCGGACGCACTTGCTGTATTTCAGGTCAGCCTTCAAAACCCAACCGTGGCCGTAGCACAGCAAGCACGAAGTTTCCGGTTCAGGAAACAGCGTCTTGTCGTGCGTAGGGAACATCTTGCTGAATTTCGGCTGCTCAGGTTCACTCATGGCTGTCTCTCTTGTCTTCCAAAGCTGGCAAAGTACCCACACCAGCGTCCCCCACATCAGCATCGTCAGCATCATCCACATCCGGGGACACAACGCCGCGAGCGTCCAAAGGGATGAACGCGGTTGCTGATTCAATGATACCTGCAAAGACTGCATCGGGCTTCCATTCTTGCGCCAGCTTCACCAACGGTAACATCCTGTGAAGCTGCTTCAGAGTCTCCCAAATCGGCATGTACGGCGGAACCCCGTACACACCGGGACTGGTTTCTTCCAGCAGCATCAACTCAGCCGCCGAAACATCAGGGACTTCTTTTTGAAGCTGCTTTGCCACGAGCAAAAGCGCATCGTAGAAAGCATCAAGTTGCTTTGCCGATTTTCCCATTGGCACTTCCCCAGCACAAAACAAGGTCACCGACTTTCAACTGCTCGAACGGAGCGTTTTCAATACGCAGGCCGCCGCGAACCACTATGTACTTGTACCCGTCTTTGGCGCACAACTCTTTGCCGTTACCAAGAGTCGCTACACCTTTTTCCAGCGAGTAAATCTTGAGGCTCATGGTTAAACCTGTGTGCTTTTGATGCTGTAACCCTGCGAAACTTTTTCATCCACCATCTGCTTCAATGAGGCTTCCGCAAGTTCCGCCGTTTCGTAAGGCTTCGTGGAAAAGAGCATCGGTGCTTTTCCAGCCAACCCCGTCAGCATGACGACTTCCCTTTGACCGTCACGAACTTGATGCGCCACGGTGCATTGCCAATTTTTCGCGCCGTTCTTTTTCAGGTGCGTTGCCGAAATCAATTCGATGTCCACACTCACTACAGACACGTCGGTCATGGCGTATCCCCCACGTTCAGGTATTTGGAGTACACGTCTTTGTGAACCACAACCGCCGCGCTGCCCTTGCTCAATTTGACGTGCATCGTGTTGGCATCAGCACTTTCGCCAGCCTGCGCTTGCATCAGCGCATTGAAGGCTTCACTGGCCTCTGACTTGACCTGCACAGCCGGAGAGAGTTTATCCAAGAACGTGCTCTTGACCGGAACCACCTTGGGTTTCGGAGCAACCGGAGCAACCGCAAATGCAGCGTTGCCGTTCAGGCTTTTGATAATGCTCTCGCACGCACCCTGAACACTGTCCACCGGAGAGCCGTCCCAAATTCCATCGGCGTGCTGGATAATCGCCGTCGCAATGGCCTTCGTGTGCTCTGCGTTTTCAAGCGCCGCCAACGACACCTTTCCGCTGATAGCCGTAGCCTCAGACAGAGATACAGATTCGTCGGTTTGGCTGAAGTACAACTGGAAAGTTTCCTCTGTGATTTGAATGTAGTAGCGGCAGTTAGTCTCTCCGTCCTTCACGATGCGG
>WBZR01003040.1_pt2 | contig 10842 bp, 12 predicted proteins | sample 5204231 | NCBI WGS metagenome assembly WBZR01 (sample SAMN12412403, study PRJNA552823) | activated sludge metagenome | isolation source: activated sludge from anammox sidestream of wastewater treatment plant... | place: USA: Virginia | collected 2017-08
CCGAACGCCGTGCCGCGCAATTCAGGCGGCGCGCTGTCGGCGACCAGCGTGGCCAGCACGCCCTGCGTGAAGCCCATGTGCAGGCCCCAGAGAACCACACCCGCCATGATGCCCCAGAGACCCGGCGCGAAGGCCAGCACCAGATCGGCCGCGATCAGCAGCACGAGGCCCACGATCAGGATCGCGACGCGGTTCATCCGGTCCGACAGGGCGCCCACCGGATAGGCCGACAGCGCATAGGCGATGTTCAGCACCACCAGCACCAGCGGCACGAACATCAGCGAGATGCCCATGTCTTGAGCGCGCAGGATCAGAAAGGCCTCGCTGAAACGCGCCAACGTGAACACCGCCGCGACCGCGACGACCCACCAATAGATCGCACCAAGGCCCTCCAGTTCGCGCCGACTGAGCGGGTTCCTGACCTTCCGCAGCCCCGCCGGTCGCGCCGGTTCATGCACCACGAACAGGATAAGCGCCAGCGCCGCAAAGGCCGGGATCACCGCCACCCAGAAGACCGAGGCGAAATCGTCGGCGAACAGCCACATCAGCCCGATGGCCAGCAGGGGGCCGATGAAGGCTCCGGCCGTGTCAAGCGACTGCCGCAGCCCGAAGGCCGCGCCGCGCAATTCGGGCGGCGCGATGTCGGCTACCAGCGCATCGCGCGGCGCGCCCCGGATGCCCTTGCCCACCCGGTCGATGAAGCGTGCCGCCACCAGCCAGCCGATGGAGGGCGCGAGCGGAAAGATCGGCTTGGTCAGCGCGGCAAGGCCATAGCCGAGCGCCGCGAGTTCCTTGCGCCTGCCGATCCGGTCGCTCAGCGCGCCTGAGAAGACCTTGGTAACCGCCGCCGTCGCCTCGGCGATCCCCTCGATGATACCGACAGTCAGCGCCGTCGCCCCCAGACCCACCACAAGATAGACCGGCAGCAGCGCGTGGATCATCTCGGACGAGACATCCATCAGCAGCGACACGAACCCCAGCGCCCAGATCCCCGCAGGCAGGCGGCGCCAGACGCGGCCCGTGTCGGGGGCGCCTGTCTCCTTCACGGGGGCGTCAGTCACGGCGCCGGCCTTCGCGTTCCGCCTGGTCCCGGCTCAGCCCGACATCGCGCAGAAGACGCGTGTAGAGGTCCAGAAGGGCTGCGCGCTGCCTTTGCCGGTCTTGCCAGCGCAGGAGGCGATCCAGCAGGCGCGCGGAACGGGGCCGCCCGGCGGTGATAAGGATCGCACCGGCGCCGGCGGCGCCGAACAGGATCGACAAAGGAACGACGGGTGCAATGGCCATGGAAACCTCACATGTTCTCGTCATGCGCGTCGAAGACGCGCCGGGCATAGTCGTCGAGCACCGCTTCGCAGACCTTCAACCGCTCCTCCGCCTCGACCGCGCGGTTAGCGCCATAGAAATCGAGCTTCCGGATCTTGGCGAGCCAGCCCTGCAGCTTCTTCAGGTCGACGTCGTTCTCTTCCAGTTCAGCATAGGTGTAGTGGCTGGCGGCGATCTCCTTGGCGACCTCGCGCTCGAAGTCGTCGCACTTGTCGAGGAATTCGACATAGGCCTCATCTCGATCGGCCTTGAACCGCTCGATCACCTTCGTTTCCTGTGCCTGATCGAGGGCGACGGTCTCCAGGATCACACTCTCGCCCTTGGCCTCGGCGATGTCGTTTTCCAGCATCTTCAGGCGACGGACATGATCGTCGGTCTTGGGCAGAAGGCACACGCCGTTCTGCAGATACACCGCCCCCATACCCTTGAGCTTGCGCCAGACGGCTATCCGCCGCGCTGCGGGTTCGGGAGGGACCTTGTAGGTCAATAGGAGCCAAGCGATGTTCGACATGCAAACGCAGTTAATGTAACTGTCGTAACAAGTCAATCGTTCGAGCTAAGCCGCAAGCGTTGGAGAAACTGCTTGCCGGGCGAGATCAGACTGACGGTCTCATCAAGGGTCGGGTGCAGCCCTTCAGCAACTCGTCCAGCAGTTCGTTCGAAATCGTCATCGTCCTTGCTCCTCTCAGGAAGCATGGACCAGATCACTAATACACAGAAGGCAGGACAGCTGCGCGACAATCTCCTGAATGGCGGCGAATGCGGATTGTCCCCCTTCCATGAGCCCTGCGGGGAAGCCGTCGGCGTTCATCCCGTGGCCTTGGTGGGACATCCCGGGCGCATGCCGCATCCCGCCATGGCGCGAACTGCTCGTCGGGCTGAAGGACCGCGGACTTTCGATTGCGCCAGAAACTGCCGTCGGCGACCGCGCGCTCGGCTTCTGGAAGGCGCTCGAGGAGATATTCCCTTCGACCCGCAATCAACGGTGCTGCCAGCACAAGTTCGTCAACATCCTCAATAAGGTGCCGAAGCCGGTGCAGCCTAACATGAAGGCCGATCTCAGGGAGGATCCGCGATGCCCCGGATCGGGCGACCGCCGAGGTCGCCGCGGCCGTCTTCGCTGACAAATACGAGGCCAGGTATCCCAAGGCCTTCGACAGCATGACGAAGGACCGTGAGAGGCTGCTGACCTTCTTCGACTTCCCGGCCGAACACTGGGACCATCTGCGCACCTCGAATCCGATCGGAAGTGTCTTCGCCACCGTCAGGCTTCGGCCGCACGGTGCGCACCAAGGGAAGCCTGTCGCACAAGACAGCCCGGCTCATGGTCTTCAAACTCGTCATGAGCGCCGCCAAGACCTGGCGCCGGCTGAAGGGCGAAAATCAGTTGCCAAGGGTCATCGCCGGCGTCAAATTCACCGGCGGTGTCGCCGACTCAATTCACCGACGGTGTCGCCGACTCGACGACGCCAGACCATCGCGCCGCCTGATCGGCCTCGTCACCCGATTTCGACCATAGCTCGTCGATGCGTCCGGGCGTGGGCAAGCCTGCACGAAAGTGATTGGGCTTCGGCACTGAGATCCGAGTTGCGCTTGAGGGTGTAGGCGGCGGCGGTAATCGCCTGTTCGCGTTCGGCCGTAGGGTCCAGACTCATTGATTTTCAAAGCCAGAAGATGACGGTGGCGGCGAGGGCGACGGCGGAGAGGAAGGTCGTGGCGCACCTGTCATAGCGTGTGGCGATGCGGCGCCAGTCCTTGAGCCTGCCGAACATGATCTCGATGCGGTTGCGCCGCTTGTAGCGGCGCTTGTCGTAGCGGACGGCCTTGCCGCGCGACTTCCGGCCCGGGATGCAGGGCTTTATCCCCTTGTCTTTCAACGCTTCCCTGAACCAGTCGGCATCGTAGCCGCGGTCGGCGATCAGCCATTCGGCAGCGGGAAGGCTGCCCAGCAGGGCGGCGGCTCCGGTGTAATCGCTGACCTGACCGGCGGTCATGAAGAACTTCAGGGGCCGTCCCTTGGCGTCCGTGACGGCATGCAGCTTGGTGTTCAGCCCGCCCTTGGTCCGCCCGATCAGACGCCCGCGCTGATCGTCGGCCCCCCCTTTTTCGCCCGCAGGCTCGAGGCCGTGCGATGCGCTTTCAGATAGGTCGCGTCGATCATCACGACCCTCTCCTCGCCCCCTTCGGAGGCCAGCCCCTCCATCATCCGGGCAAAAATCCCCATATCGCCCCACCGCTTCCAGCGATTGTAGAGCGTCTTGGGCGGCCCGTATTCCTTGGGCGCATCGCACCACCGCAAGCCATTGCGATTGATGAAGATTATCCCGCTCAGCACGCGCCGGTCATCGACCCGCGGCTTGCCATGGCTCTTGGGAAAGAACGGCCGCAGCCGCTCCATCTGCGCGTCGGTCAGCCAGAAAAGGTTGCTCATCATCACCCCCGTCAGTTCGGGAGCTTGAATCACGCAGGGGCGGCGGCATCAAGCCAATCAATGGGTCCTGAGCCTAGGAGGTTTCCAAAGCCCCCGCAGCGACAGACGGAAGCGGATTTAGATCAACTCCACCAAGCGAATGATCTCGGGGCTCGTCTTGATGGTTTGGATGAAGATATCTCCTTGGCTGGGATCGTACGCCACCTCGGCCGAGTCTGTGTCGATCAGATTGCGAGCGTCACAGGTCGGATTGCGGATCTCGACCGGCAGATGCGAGTGCAGGCGAAAGAGATCCAGGCGATGCGTCGGCTGCAGACCATGCCTGTCCGGTCCCGACGGCATCACGGGATGTTATTCTTACACTGTCCGCCTCCAGGCATTTTGCTCTGACAGGACCTGGCGGAGCGCTGTCAGGGCCAGTCCGGTTGCCGTTCCGCCATGCTCCAGCGATAGGCGGCGAAGGTTGCAACCTGGCCGAGGGCGGACGCGGCGAGCGCGGCGAGCACGCGGAGGTCATCGATTCCAGCTGGGCTGAAGGCGGCGATACCCAGGGGCAGGTTGGTCGCCGTGCCGAGCATCAGGACGGCGCTCACGACGCTGCGCAGCGCGTCGAGCGGCGGCGTGCGCCATCGGTAATGCCGGACTGCCCAGAGCAGACCTGCCGCAATCGCCACGAGGACAAGCGCGACGCCGCCGATCAGGGCGATGTTGCCGGCGAGAAGGAAGGCGAGAAGGATCGCCATCGTGCCCGTGGCGCCGACCATGAGCGGCCAGAAGAGAAGTGCCGTTGCACGGCGCGCAAGGGCGAACGGCCAGGGAGGTGGAGGCTTCATGCGGGGGCTCCCATTGCATGAGGTGACGGATTTCCAGGCAGGATCTTTCGGGCGACGCTTTTGCGCGCAGAGACCTCTCCGCGCGGGACGGCGTCATTCTTCGATCCGGAAGGCGATCCTGAGCGCCTGTCTGACGCGCTCCGGGTGCCGAGCGCCTTGGGCATAGTCGATCGGGCTTGCATCCGTGGCATCCAGCAGATCAGGGCGCGCCCCGGCATCCACCAGCATCGCCGCCGCGCCGCTGCGCCCTGCGATGGCAGCCCAGTGCAGCGCCGTCCGGCCGCGATGATCGCGCGCGTGAAGGTCGGCGCCGCCTGCGATCGCCTGATCCAGACGGTCGAGGCTTTCCGCGAAGGCCAGCGCGTGCAAGGCGAGGGGATTGAGCTTGGGGTGCAATGGTCCCGACGCGAAGGTCAGGGCTGCCGCAGCCCGGATGAACGGCCCCTCCGGCGTCAACTCGAGAGGCGTCATTTCATTCTCGTCGCAAAGCGACGGGTCGGAGCCGGCCGAAAGAAGTCCGGCGAGCGCAAGGAATGTTCCGCCTTCTGCAGCCCAGTGCAACGGCGTGCGGTATGTGCTGTCGCGCCGGTTGACAACGGCTCCGTAGTCGACAAGCAGCCACACGAGGTCGCCGGGCCAGGCCTGCGCCGCGTGATGGAGCGGCGTCTTTCCGCAGAGGTCCGCAATCGAGGGATCGGCGCCTTGCTCCAGCAGGAACCGGCAGGTCTCAAGGACGTCCGCGGCGCGCTCGGCCTCCCCTTTGAAAGGTTTCGATGGCTTGATCTGCCGCGCGTGTTCCCGTGTGATTGCTGCGATCAGAGGCGTCGTGCCGGTCTCATCCTGCCCGTCGATCGCGAAGCCGAAGGCAAGGAGCACGCGGCAACACGCCTTGTCGCCCAAAGAGGCGGCGAGATGGAGGAGGTGCGGCGCCGCTTCGAACGTGGACTGAGGCCCCTCGTTCGCCAGGAGCCTGCGCAGCGCATCACTGTTGCCCATCGCGATCGCTACGTCGAATTCGGCGGCGAGGCGGGTCTGCGCTTCTTCCAGGGCGGTCCTGCCGGACCCTTTCGAGGTCGGGATCACGGCCTGTCGATCCGGGTGCCATTCGTTCAGGATGGCTCCGTGAATGGGACAGACCGAGCGGCAGGCGCCGCAATCCGTGCAGCGCTCCGGGTCGATTGCAGAGATTGCCCGGACGGCGTCGTCCTTCGCCACGACCACCTTGACGATGCATTCGACAGGGCAGACCGTTCGACACTCGCCCATTCCTTCACAGGTGTCGCTGACGATCGTGAAAGCCATGAAGTCTCTCCTTTCAGAAACTGGCAAACGGGACTTCACGTCCATGCGGGCGCTTGACCATCGTGGACGCAAAGCCGTTCCCGGTTAAGGTTCATCGACGCCGTTCCCTGCGGCGTCGCGCGGATCGACGTGTCGCCCGTTGCAAGGAGGACGCACCGCAGCCGGCCGCAGCAATGCGGCCCGGCGTCACCGCGCCCGGATGCCGTCGTCCCGGCACCGTCATGCCGACCATCATCCGGCTGCCCTCGGTCCCGCAGGAATGCCGCACCTTAGTTCCGCTCATCGAACACCCAATCGAGGGCCCTGAAGAAAACCAGGGTCGCGAACAATGCCCCGAGATTGACTTCATGGCCGGGTCGGCCGCCGAAGTACGTCAGCCAGGCTGCCCAGGCCAATACCGTTCCACAGAAGACAGCGAGCGCTGAACCGAGGAGGGCGGTGCACAGGCCCGTCACGGGCCGACCGACATCGAATGACCAGCGCGCCGCGACAACGGAAAGGATGCCCAGGGTCAGGCCCGACAGAACAAGCCATCCGCAATCCGGGCTGCGCCAGAATTCCAGTTGGGCGACCGAGGCGAGCACGACGGCGGCAAAGGCCGTGACACTGCAGAGGAAGGCGATGACGGGCTTGAGGCGGCGGAGCGTTGACACGATCTGTTCTCCTGGATGGGCACGGCGGGATCACCGTCTTCTCCAGCCGCTAGCCTGTCTGGGCGGATGCCGCGATTGCCGGCCGTTGCTTGCGATTGCCGTGGTCGGCTGCTATCATATCACTCTTTGTTCCGCACAGATCCGGAAACAGGGAGAGGGGGCCATGGCGGGACGCTTCTTCGGTGCCGGCGGTGCACCTGCTGCGGACACGGTCGCCGAACCCGAGGAATCCGACGCCAGCGCTCTACCGCTGCATCCTCCTGCGCAGGGTGAAAAGCGCCTTGCGCTGGTCATCGGGAACGCGCGCTACCGGGCGGAACCGCTGGCCAACGCGGCAGCGGATGCGACCCTGATCGCCAAAATCCTCCCGGCGCTGGGGTTCGAGACGACGCGGATCGAGGATGCCAGCGCCGAGGCGCTGCGATCCGGCGTGATAGGCTTCGCCAATGCGGTGGCGCTTGCCGGGCCCGGCGCCGTCGCAATTGTCTATTACGCCGGACACGGCATCCAGTTAGGTGACGCCAACTACCTGCTGCCCATCGAAGTCACCGCCGCCGACCTCGTGGCGGCAGAGCCGAAGCTCATGGCCTTGTCGCAGGTGATAGCGCTTCTGTCGGCAGCGCGTCCCAAGGCGGCGGCGCTGATCGTCGACGCCTGCCGCAATGCACCGCCCGGCTTCCAGCCGCTCTCCGCCGGTCCGACCGGAGGACTGGCGGCGGCTGACCGTCCGCCCGATGGCACGCTGATCGCCTATTCGACGGCGGCCGGCGCAACCGCCGAGGATGGCGAAAGTCAGAACGGCCCCTATGCCGCGGCGCTGGCCCAGGAACTGCCCCGCCTGCTTGAGCCCGGCGTCCGCATCCATGACGTCTTCGTCACCACCGGCGAGCGTGTGCGTGAGCAGACCGGGGGCGCCCAGAGCCCGGCCCTCTATCTGCAAGGCGCATTGCCCGTCCTGTCCGTCACCGAGGAGGATATCACCCGGTTCCGCAGTTGGGACTTCCGGCAAAAGGCCGGGGTGGGCGCGCGTCTGCTGCAGATCCTCGGCGCCGTCGCCATCGGCGTCGCGACACTGTCCGTCGGCGTCGGGTGGTTCGGCGCCGAGCCCGAGGTCAGGACCCGGTGGCTGCACGATTGGGGCCTGAAGCGGTCGACGCTGTTCGATCTCGATTGCACCGCAACGACCCCGGACCGTTTCGGCCTGAAGCCGGCCGACTGGTGTCGGACCGCGGCGCGGGATATGGTGGCGCCGGTCAAGGCGGCGGGAGCCTGGAGCGAGAAGGTCGTCGCCCCCGCCGCGGCCGGTGACCCGGCGGCGCTGCTGCTTCTGGCGGAGGATCAGGCCGGGCGGGCGGATGCGGATCTGCCGGGGGCGCTGAAGCTGGCCCTGCGCTCCGCGCGCGTCGGCTGGCTGCCGGCCTGGGAAACCGTCTCGCGCCTGCAGTTCGCCTTGCCGCGGGCCACTGGTGCGGCAGACCCCGCCGAACTTCGCGCGGGACTTGCGGCCGCGAGCGAGGCGGGCATCGTTCCGGCCGATATCCTTCTGGCTTGGAACGACTGGGCCGACGGGCACCCGGCCGAGGCGGAAGCGCGGCTCCTGCGCGCCGACCGGAGCGATCCCTCTGGCGCAGCGGCCCGCTGGCATGCCGAGGCGCTCTTGCGGGGCTCGCCGGCGGCGGGCCGGGCACCGGATGGTTCAGGCGCCGCGGAAAGGCTTCTGGCGGCATGCACCAAGGGCGACGCGCTGGCGGCGCTGACCCTCCTCGACCTGGACAGACAGTTCCTTCAGAGGCTTGAAAGCCGCGATGTCGCCGCCTGCACCGCCGGGGCGGCGGCAGGCCCCGGTGCCGATGCCGCCTACCTGCGGGCGATCCTGAACCTGCGCAGCGAGAGCCCGGCCGACCCGGCGCAAACCCGCGCCGATCTGGAACGTGCCGCAGGTGCGGGCAACATCCCGGCCATGATGCTGCTGGCCGGACTCCTCGCCTCGGGCAACTACGGAATGCCAAGGGACCTGCCCGCCGCCCTCGCGCTTGCCGAGCGGGCGGCATCGTCGGGCGATCCGGTCGCCGGCACCCTGCTTGCGTCCCTCCTCCTGGTAGGGGAGGCGACGGCGGGCAACGTTGCCCGCGCCCGGGCACTGCTCGAAACGGCAGTCGCTGCCGCCGATGTGCAGGCGGCGCTTTTCCTTGGCAACCTGCACGCGGCGGGCACCTTTGCCGATAGCACCTGGGACAAGGCCCGCGAGATGGGCAGCTTTGCCAAGGAGTCCCCCAGTGCGACGGCGGAACAGCGCTTCGCAGGTGACCGCCTTCTGGACCGCGCCGACCGAGGTGCCCTCCTGGCCCGGATGGCCCCTCCCCCTGTGCTGATCGGGCGGGGCGATGCCCCAATGTGGCTGACCGTCATCGTCCCGCTGCCCTGCGAGGGCTGCGACAGGGTGATGCTCGGCATCCTGCCGCAGCTTGTCGCCTCGCATGTCGAGGCCGGCCTTCTGGCGGTGGACCTGCGCGTGGCGCGGGCCGGCGATGCCGCAGCGGATCAGGCGCCCGCACCTTGCACCGCCGACGCGGAAACGGCCGCGGTGCGCTGGCGCCAGGCGCTGGACGATTCCCCCGGTTGGAAGGCCGTGCCGCCCACCCTGGCCGACGCGGCCCGCCTCGCCCTCGGCCCTGCCGCGCTGGACGCCACCTGCACGGACGATGCGGGCGTCCTTTCCGGCCTGGCGCAATCCGGGCGGCCGGTGCTGATCGCCAACGGCGCGCTGATCGACACCACGTCGATCGATACCGCCCGACGCGCCCTGGTCGAAGCGGCACCACCGCGGCTGCAGCATCGGTTGGCCGCCGCCGGCCTTGCGGGCCGCTTTCCCGCACCCGACGATCCCGCCCGCCGTGACAGTCCCGATTGACGCAAGGCAGGCTGGATTGTACCGTCCGACAAGAAGGGTCAAGGGCAGTTGGTCGGTCGGCGATGCGTATCCCGAACCTTTACCTGAAATGGCACGCCTTCAGGGAGCTCCTGGACCTGGTCGATACCGACAAGGACGTGGGCCTGCATCTCTTCCGGTCCGATGGCGGGGCGGAAGCCTTCGCCAAGCTGCTGCGCGGCGACATCGCCTGCCCCGGCGACATCGCCGACGCGATGGTGGACTACATGAATCGCCGCATCGCCGCGCAATCGGGACGGACAGTTACCGAGGGCGCGCGCCCGACCCTCGTGCCGTCAGACCTTGCCCTGCCCTCGCTTGCCTTCGCCGCGCGGCTTGTCGATGCCATGCCCGACATTTCGCCCACGCGCCGCGCCCGCGCGCACGAGACCCTTTTGCGCGACATGCGGCTTGCCGGGGCCGCCCCGGCTGGCCCGGCCTCGGCACCACGGCTCGTGGTGGAGCGCACGTCGATGAGCCGGACCTTCGGGACAGCGGTCCTGCCCTCCGGCGGCGAGGGGCCGCTGGTCTTCACCGCCGGAAAGCACAAGGGGCAGCTGGCCGTCATCGGCGTGCCGCGCGATCCGCTGGCCGCCTATGTGATGTTCACGCGCGATCCGGCACCGACCGGGCGGCTTTTGTGGGATCTGGCCTGGGGCGAGGCGGTGCTGTGGCTTCCCTCACCGTTCCGACCGAAGCGGATCGGGGAACGCCTGGCCCTTCTCGAACGCGCCGAACCCGTGAACGCGGTGCCGGGGCATTTCCACGTGACTACCGCGCTCGTCTGGCAGGAGGCGGCGCTCGAGGCGCTGGAGCCGCGCGCCACGGCAGATCCTGGGGCGCTTGACGAAGCCGAGACGGCGCTGTTCCTGACCCGCCTCCGGCGCATGGCCGAGGACAAGCGCAGGAAATGGAACGGGGCCGTGCAGGTGCTTTCGGCGGACTATCTGGTCGAGGTTCCAGCCCTGGTCCCCGGGGCCGCCAGTGACGGGCAATCCGCTGCAATCGCACGGAGGTCGCGGTGATGCAGAATGCCATTCGGAGGGCAGACGGACTGCTCTCCGTCTGATTTTGGAGAGCGAGCCCATGAAGACCCTGCAACAGATCCAGGCCGAGGAGAACAAAGACCTGAAGGCCCTCATCGTGATTGTCCCGATCGCCGCCCTGATCGTTCTCTATCTTGCGATCGGCACCGGCATCATGGTGACCCAGCGCTGGTTCAGCCCCTGTTCGCCGTATCAGACACGGGTTCTCGACCGGGATTTCGAGAAAGAGAACGCGCTCAGGGGGCTCATCCTTCCCGTCGTTCTGTCATGTCCGTCCTGCGAACCGATCATACGCACGCTTCTTTCCGGCGCAATCCGCAGGAAC
>WBZR01004787.1_pt1 | contig 10840 bp, 7 predicted proteins | sample 5204231 | NCBI WGS metagenome assembly WBZR01 (sample SAMN12412403, study PRJNA552823) | activated sludge metagenome | isolation source: activated sludge from anammox sidestream of wastewater treatment plant... | place: USA: Virginia | collected 2017-08
GCACACCGTCGAGGACGGCTCGAACGCATCGCCGGGACACGCCGCCGCCGACCCCGTGCAATTCTCGGCCACGTCGCAGACGCCCGCCGAACCGCGGCAGACCGTCGAGCTCGGCGCGAAGGCGTCGCCCGGACACGGGGCGCTCGAGCCGGTGCAGTTCTCCTGGACGTCGCAGACGCCCGCCGAGGCGCGGCAGACCGTCGCGGCGGACGCGAACGCGTCTCCCGGACACGTGTCGTTCGAGCCGTCGCAGCTCTCCGCGATGTCGCACACGCCCGCCGCCGGCCGGCAGACCCCGGAGCTCTTCGCGTCCGCGGGGCAGGACGCCGACGAGCCCGTGCAGGTGTCGGCGACGTCGCAGACGCCGGCCGACACGCGGCACACCTGACCGCCCGCGCGGAAGAGGCACGCCGACGTGCAGCACGAGGTCGCCGAACCGTTCGCGCCGCCGAGATCGCACTGTTCGCCGACGCTCGCGTCGATCACGCCGTTACCGCAGAGATTCGTGAAGGTGACCGTCACGAAGTGCCCGTCGTTCGCCTGGGTCCGGCTCGGGCTGCCCGGGTACACGCAGGCGCCGCAGCCGGTCACGCTGCTGCCCTCGCCCAACCGGACGGCCGCCTCGCAGGAGTTCGAGCGCGTCGTGCCGCTCCAGGTGAAGGTCAGCGTGTGCGCCTGCGCCGCGCCGTTGCTCACCTTGTAGATCTGCGCCGAAGTCGTCTGGTTGAACGGCGTCTGCGTGGTGCCGCTGCCGTTGCCGACGCCGCCCGGATCGGCGAGACCCAGGGTCCCCGACGAGAGACCGACGTTGGAGGTGCCCGTGAGGCCCGAGATGTCGGCCGCGCCGTTGCAGTTGAACGCGTCGGAGTTCCGCTGGAACATGCCCTGGCGCTGCTCGCTGATGTCGAGGCGATAGCCGCCCGGCGCGGTCACGTTGAACGACATGTTGTGCTGCGCGCTGCCGTTCGTGTCGCGCGTGCTGAAGACGCCGACGTCCGAGCTGATGTTCCACGCGAAGCGCGACTGGAAGGTGGCCGCGGTCGCGGTGAGCGTCTGCCGCGACGAGCGCCGCGAGCCCGACGAGTCGCCGCTGTCGCCGGTGCTGCCGCTCGTACTGCCGGCATGGCTCGAGATGCCCTGCGCCGCGGCCGACGTCGCGACGGTGAGCAGGAAGCCCGCCGTCAGCAACGCGCGGAACATCTTCTGGGGGGGTGCGTACCTGGGGGTCTTCATCGCTGCTTCCTCCGCCGGCAAGGATCCGGCGCCGCGAGCATCCGCGGAGCGCCAGACCGGAATGTTTGGGCAGTACGATCTGCGAGTTACGGAGCGTGGCTCCGGAGTTCTTAGGTCAGCGCCGCTCCGAGCGTCAAGCGAAACATCACGGAGATCGAGGATACTTGTCATGCCCGCCGCGCCGCTCCGCGTCGTCCGCCGGCGCACGAGCTATAGGCGCCGCCGCCGAGATCACAGGTGTCGGAGCAGCAGGAGCGCGGCCACCCCGAGGATGGCGCCCACGATCGCCGCGTGCATGCGTCCGTGGTGGGCGCGTGCGAAGAGGTCGGTGCGGCGCATGTAGTTGAAGTCGAGGAGGCCGAGGAAGAGCAGCATCCCGGCGGCCACCAGGGCGAGCGCTCGCCCCCGACCGGACCCCGTGAGCTCGCCGGCGGCCGAGAGGGCGAGGAGCGCCGCCGCGACCAGGTCGGGGAGCGGGAAGGCGCGCTCGTGCTCGGCGAAACCGGGGGGCCGCCAGGGCTCGTCGAAGCGAGCGCGCCCGAGCGTCAGCCAGAAGCCGACGATGCCGGCTGCCGCGGCGAGTTGCACGACGACGACCAGAGTGCCGAACGCGCCCACGCTCCGACGTCCCCGACGGGCCTCAGGCGGAGCGCGCGGATCTCGGCGCGGGAACGGCCAGGCGCGTCGGGACGACGTCGCGGGCGAAGACGTCGTCGATCCGCTCCGCCGTCTTCACGATCTCGGCCGTGGCGCCGGACACCAGGGCGGTCGCGGGGCGTGGGAGCGCGTTGAAGTTGGAGGCGGACGCCTCCTGGTAGGCGCCGGTATCCAGGAACGCCAGCACCTGGCCGGGGCGCAGCTCGGGGACGCGCGCGCTCGGGGCGAGGCGGTCGGGACCGCACGAATGCCCGACGATCTCGGCCGTCATCGTCGCCGGCGCGTCGACCGCGTCGGCCACGACGACGTCGTAGCGATTGGCCTCCATGGCGCCGCTTGCCAGGAAGAACTCGGTGGTGTCGGTGAGCACCCAGGCGAGCGGGACCGGCTCCGTCTGACGCTTCACCACCTTCACGCGCGCGAGGTGGAGGCCGCAATCGCCGTAGAGACCCCGCCCGGGCTCGGCCTGGAGGCGGATGTCCGCGGTGGGCACGCCGCGCGCGTGCAGGCGCTCCCGGAGCGTCGCCGTGATCGTCGCCGCGTACTCCTCGATGCTCGGCGCCATCGGCCGCGGCGCGTGCTCGTGGAGGAGGGCGCCGATCATCCGCGCCAGCGCGCCGTGATACGCCGCGGCGCCGAGGGCGCGCAGCGCGGTGAGCGCCGGGAAGCCGACGAGCGAGGCCAGGAACTCGCCACGCTCGAGCATGCGCGAGTGCGGATCGCGCGGCGTCGCCATGCCGCCGCCGACGTCGAGCTCGGAGGGTCGCCAGCCATCCCACGCCGCGCAGAGATCCGCGATCAGATCGGCATAGTGCCGCATGAGTCCGCGCCAGTACCACAGGCTCGCGGCGTGGCGTCCGGCGTGGAGGTGGAGGCCGACCAGCTCGACGTGCGGCAGCGCGAGCGCCCGCCGGCCGAGCGCGACCAGGTACTCGCGCGGAATCCCCGACTTGTAGACCTGGAATCCGAGGTCGATCGGAATCAGGAGGCGGGCGAAGTCGGTCGGCTTCCAGAGGGTCGGGAGCGGCGGCTTCACGCGCAGGCGGATGCGGGCGCGCGTGCCCGCCGCGGCCGCCACCTCTTCGATGACGTCCACCTCGTCGAGATCCTCGACGGTGATGCGAACCCCCGCCTCGACGCACTTCGCGAGGTGCTCGCGGGTCTTGCCGCCGCCGTTCACGGACACGCGTTCGGGATCCACGCCGGTCGTCAGCACGCCGGCGAGCTCTCCGGGCGAGTAGATGTCGGCGCCGGCGCCTTCGTCGCTCAGGATGCGCCGCGCCGCGAGGGAGAGGTTGGCCTTGAACGCGGGCAGCACGTCGACGGGACCGTCGGGCCATCCGGCGGCGAGCGCGTCGCGATAGCGCCGGTAGTTGCTCCGGAGCTGCGCCTCCGAGAGCACGAACAGCGGGGAGCCGAACCGCTCCACCAGGTCGACGGCCGCCACGTCTTCGACGAAGAGGCGACCGTCGCGGACGTCGAGGCACCGACTCGCGGCGATACGGGTTCGCATGGGGAGGTCCGTACCCCTTTTCCGTGTCCGACGCCACGAGCCGGCGCCGCACCCGCACCATCCGGGGCGCGTCCCACGTGATGCCGCGAGGCCGGACGGCGCGCGCGGGGGCGCGGTCGGCGATGCCGGCCGCTACGTCAGGGACTTGAGCGCGCTCTCCATCTTCTCGCTGAACTCCGCCACCTCCGCCGGCTCCAGGATCAGCGGCGGGTAGAGCTTGACGATGTCGAGCCGCTGGCTCGACGCCACCACGAGGACCCCGAGCCCGAACATCAGGCCGAGGAACGCCATCCCCGTGGCCGCGTCGGCGAAATCCAGCGCGAACATCATGCCGGCGCGCCGCACCCCGCGCAGCGCCGTCCCGTACCGGCCCTGCAGCGTGCGGAGATTCGCCTCGATCGTGTCGCCGAGCGCCGCCAGGCGCGGCAGCAAGCGCTCGGTCTCCTCGAGCGCCGCCAGGGTCACGCGCGCGCCGACGTTCGACCACGCGTACGAGGAGATCGTCCGGTAGGGCGACTCGGCGAAGAAGTCGAGGCACTCGGGCCGCGTCACGACCGCCGACATCGGGAACACGCCGCCGCTGAAGCCCTTGCCCGTCACCAGCATGTCCGGCTCCACACCCCAGTACTCGCAGCCCCAGAGCGTGCCGAGCCGCCCCAGGCCGCAGACGACCTCGTCGATGATGAGCTTGGCGCCGGTCTCGTCGCACAGCCGGCGCACCTCGGCGAAGTAGTCCGCCGGCGGCACCGCCATGTCGGCGTCGGTGCGCACGGCTTCCAACACCACCGCCGCGGTGCGGTCGGAGATCTTCGCCGCCAGATCGGCGGCGTCGCCGTAGCGGATCTCGTGGAAGTCGGGCACCAGGGGCTCGGCGAAGTCCCGCATCTCGCCCCGAGCCATCATGGACAACGCGAACCCGGTGCAGCCGTGGTAGGCGTGGTCGGCATGGAGGATGGCGCTCCGCCGCGTCGAGCCGCGTGCCAGCTTGATGGCGAGATCGATCGCTTCGGCGCCGGTCACCACCGGGTGCGTCGTCTCCAGTCGTCCCGGCGTACACCGCGCCAGCTTCTCCGCCAGCAGACCCTTCGCCTCGCTGAAGAAGAAGAGGCTGCCGAAGTCGTCACTCGCGAGCCCCGCCTCGGCGGCACGCACCACGGCCGGATTGCGGTGGCCGAGGCTGAACGTACCGCCCATGCACCACATGTCGAGGAAGCGGCGTCCCTGCGTGTCTTCGAAGTACGCGCCGTCGGCGCGGCCCTCGACGAACAGGAAGCCGAGGTTGGTGATGGCGTCGATGCGACCGCGGTTGAAGTAGCGGCCGAAGCGCTCGAGGAAGCGCTCCGGGGTGAGGGCCGATGTCGAGTCCGTCATGCCGCGCGTCATGGCGCACGCGCCCTCGCGCAGTCAAGCGCGAGTCGGTCCGGGGCGTCGGCCACGCGAACGTCCCGTGCGCGCCGACGCCCGCGTCATTGACACGCCCCCTTCCGGCGGCGCAGAGCATCGGAGCAGTCCATCGGAACGTCCCGCATCGAGGAGGACCGCCATGCTCGCACGTCGTCTCCCGCTCGCCATCGGGCTGCTGCTCGCCCTCGCGCCGTCCGCGCTTGCCTTCGACCTGACCGGCACCTGGATCGGCACCCGAACCTGCGCCTTCCTCACCGCCGGCGTGAAGTCGAAGGTCGTCCGCGAGGGCACGGTCGAGATCTCGCAGATGGGCTGGGCGGTCGGCTTCGACAGTGCGATCGGCAGCGCGCACCTCTACTCCGGGGTCGCGAATTTCCTGACGGAGAAGCCCGACAGAGGCGAGTTCTCGCTGCACCATTGCCGCAACCACGTCGACGTGCCGACCTTCGAGGCGCTCGGCCGCTTCACGGCGTCGACCAAGCCCGGCAAGGTGAAGGCGACGATCAAGGGCATCTCGATCGTCGCCAACGACAGCACCCTCGACCAGGAGCACGGCACCTGCAAGTGGAAGCTCACGCGGACGTCGACGGCGGATCCGCAGGTCTCGAGCGGCTGCGGCGTGGTCCTCTCGCGCCGCGCCGCCAAGACGGACGTCGCGTACCTGAGCGACGCGGAGGTGAAGCGGCTGTACGACGAGCTGTTGACCTACCGCCTCGCGACCTACCGCTACGCGCGTCCCGAGCTCGGGCCGGGGAGCCGCCTCGGTTTCATGATCGACGACGTGGCGCCGAGCGCTTCGGTGGCGCCAGACGGCGATCACGTGGATCTCTACGCCTACACGAGCATGGCGGTCGCCGCCGTCCAGACCCAGGCCCGCGAGATCGCGCGCCTGCAGCGGGCGATCTCGGCCCTCGAAGCCCGCGCCGCGACCGCGTCCGGCGGGGCTAGCTCTCGGAGCGCTCCCGCGGAATGCAGTCGCGAAGGAAGTCGCGGACGCCTTCGCCGCTGATGAAGTGGGTGACGCACCGGGCGCCCTCGAAGAGCTGGCGGAGCTCCGCCCCGGCGAGATCCCCATGCACCGCGACGTGGATCGGCGCCTGGTAGTGCTCGTCGATCCAGCGCGCGACGTCCCGGCCCGTCTTCTCGTCGCGGCGGAACGCATGCGCGAGGAGCAGGATGTCGGGCCGATAGTCCGCGATGCTGTCGATGGCCTCGTCCGCCCAACCGCAGAAGACGGCGACGATCTTCATCGGAATCTCGGCGGGCCAGAACAGCTCGATCCGCGCCCGGAGCTTCGCGAGCACCGGTCCCTCGTCGCCGACGATCAGGATCCTGGTCTTCTTCGCGAACAGCCTCACGTCCGCTCCTCGGATGCCGCTCGCGCGCCGCGCATGACCGTCAGCTGATCGCGCGGCGGCCCGGATCGCTATCGCACTTCGAAGCAGCGGTACTCGACGCGACTCGGACCGACGCGGCCCTGATTGAGCAGGAACACGCCGTTGAGCCACGCGTACCGCGGATCGCCGGTCTCGAAGCGCGGCGCCGCGAAGAAGGTCGTGTCGCCGAACTCCGTCTGGCCGCTGCCCGACGCGGCGGCGAGGACGTCCTCGGTCATGTGGAGGATGCCCGTGTAGGCAATGTAGATGAGCGCGCCGTCGTGGGTCTCGATCGTGCCGCGCACGTCGAGGCGACCGACGCCGTCGGGGCCGATCAAGATCCAGTCGGCGCCGCTCGGAAGGACGCGCCCGCGCAAGCGCTCTCCGGTGACCTCGCCGCCGGTGATGTCGAAGACCTGCCGCATTCCGTAGGGCCCGACGCCGATCACGGCCGGTTCCTTGAGCGTCGCGGAATATTCGCAGAGCAGTTCGAGGCGCGGCGGATTCTTCATCTGGAGATCTCTCCCGTCGTCGGCGAGGAGCGGAGGATAGCGAACCGGTCCGGCTCTCGCCAACGCGAGCGAGCGGTCGTCCCGGCGCTCTTTCACCTGCATCGACGAAGAATCCGCGCCGTTCTGGAGCATGCGCGCGAGACGTCGCGGGCTGCGGAGGAGCGCCGGATTCCCACGGTTGCGATGCTTCCGCGCCGCCGCTTCTCGCGCACCGGAACGCCGTTGCGCCGGCCGCGGCGAGGAATGGAAACTTGATGCCGGGGCATACGTAGTGCTACGCGAAGCGGCGCAGCGCGTGCACCGAACGACGCACCCTCCGTGCTGCGGAGGGCCCTACGCCACACACCTGGAGGCTCTCATGCCATCGAAACCCGCTCGGATCTTCTACTCGTTCCTACTCGTCGTCGCCGCCACTTCGGTCGGGCAGGCGTCCGCTACCACCTGGGGAGTCCCGGGGGACGGAACGAACACCTGCACCGTGGTGGTCCCGAGTTGCAACACCATCGCGCAGGCAGTCACGGCGTCGAGCAGCGGCGACACCATCACGATCGGCGCCGGGGCCTTCCCCGTTCCCGCGCAGATCAATCTCACCAAGACGCTCACCATCGTCGGCACGGGCATCGGGAGCACGGTCATCCAGCCCACGGCCCTCGCGTTCTCGGTGCGCACCAACAACATCGTTTTCCAGGATTTCACGGTGCAGAACGGCACCACCGGCATCGCCTTCCAGAGCGCCACCAGCAACAACACGCAGATCACGCGCGTGCAGTTCAGCGGCCAGACGTCGCGCGGCATCGACGTTTCGCTCGCGGCGGCGTTCCCGGTGACGAACGTGGCGATCACCGACTGCCAGTTCGCGGTGCCGAACATCGGCATCCGCACGGCGTCCACCGCCCAGGTGGCGGGTATGACGATCACCGGAACGAGCTTCACCGGCGGCAATTACGGACTGTACGTTGCGAACGACGGCAACACGTCGAAGTTCTCCGGGCTCACCATCCAGAACTCCAGCTTCACCAACATCGGGAGCGGCGTGAACCAGTACGCGATCTACGCCGAAGAGATGCGCGACGTCGTGATCGAGGACTCCACCTTCAGCGGCGGCAGGAGCGGGATCGGTCTCCTGAAATTCTACGCCTCGAACGGCGTGGCCGTGTCGAACATCGCGATCCGCCGGAACGCGTTCACGGGCTTCGCGGGCAACGCGCTCGACCTCGAGGTGTACAACGGCGGCTCGACCCCCGGCGTGGGCCTCGAAAACCCGATCACGATCGAGGACAACACGTTCCAGAAGGACGTTTCGATCTCCATATCGAGCCCCGCGATCTTCGTGCGGCTGCCCCCCGCGCTGACGAACGCGGCGGTGAACATCCTCAACAACGACATCGCCCTCTCGGGTTCGTTCATGTCGGCGACGCAGGCGCATGGCATCCAGCTGCGCGGCAACGGCCCCGTGGTCATCACCGGGAACACGATCGACGGCGGCAACGTCGGCGGCAGCGGCACCACCCCGCCGTCGTCGGGCATCTTCATCCAATCGCAGAGCGGATCCACCGTGATGCCGGCGACGGTCGTGATCAGCGCCAGCTGCAACCGGATCCAGGGCTTCCGCAACGGCGTCAGCGTCTTCGACTCGGTCGCCAATGCCTACGGCGGCCTCCAGGCCGGCGCGACCGTGACCCTCGCCGACAACGCGATCCTTGGCAACGACGACGGCCTCGTCACCGGCGCGGCCGCGCCGACGATCGACGCAGAGGACAACTACTGGGGGTGTCCGGCCGGCCCGAGCGATCCGGCATGCGACGATGTGCTGGGGAACGCGGACGCCGACCCCTTCCGGATCGTCATCGCCCCGTGCGTGCCGTGTCTGCAGGACGTCGAGTGCAACGACGGCCTCTTCTGCACCGGCGCGGAGACCTGCGACCTCGGCACCAACCAGTGCGTCGCCGCGAGCGATCCCTGCGTCGGTGGTCCGGTCTGCGACAACGTGTGCAACGAGGCGAACGACGACTGCGCCCTCCCGGCGAGCACCGTCTGTCGCCCGGCCGCGGGTCCCTGCGATGCGGCCGAGACCTGCACGGGCCTCGGGGGCGGTTGTCCCATCGACGCCCCCGCGCCCGCCGCGACGGTCTGTCGGGCGGCCGTCGACGTCTGCGACGCCGCCGAGACCTGCGACGGGGTGAGCAACGATTGTCCCGCCGACGGCGTCGAGGGCTCGAGCGTGGTGTGCCGCGTCGTGGCGGGGTCCTGCGACGTGGCCGAGAATTGCGACGGCGTCACCGTCGCGTGTCCGGCCGACGCCTTCGCGCCGTCCTCGCAGGAGTGTCGCGCCGTCGCCGACGTGTGCGACGTCGCCGAGAGCTGCACGGGTAGCGCCGCGGTCTGTCCGGCCGACGCCTTCGCGCCGTCCTCGCAGGAGTGTCGTGCCGTCGCCGGCGTGTGCGACGTCGCTGAGAGCTGCACGGGTAGCGCCGCGGCCTGTCCGGCCGACGTGTTTCAGCCGGCGGCCACGATGTGCCGTTCCGCCGTCGGCGTTTGCGACGCGGCGGAGAATTGTACGGGCAACGCCGCTGACTGTCCCGCCGACGTCGTTCAGCCCGCGGCCACGGTGTGCCGCGCGGCGGCCGGCGATTGCGACGTTGCGGAAACCTGCAACGGATCGTCGACGACGTGTCCGAGCGACGGCTTCGCCAATGCCGGCGCGCCCTGTACCGACGGCGACTTCTGCACGCAGCCCGACAGCTGCGACGGCAGCGGCGCGTGCGACGGGCCGGCGGTCGACTGCGACGACCAGAACCCCTGCACGAACGAGGTCTGCGATTCGCAAGCGGGCGGCTTCCTCTGCGTGTACACCAACAACGGAAGCTGCAGCCCGAACTGCGGCAACGGGGTGCTCGATTCCGGCGAGACCTGCGACCCGCCGAATCTCGCGGTCGATCCGCTCACCAATCAGATCGAGTGCCGCCTCGATTGCACCTCGTGTGGCGACGGCGTCGTGCAGGCGAACGATCAGGAGACCTGCGACGACGGCAACACGGTCAGCGGCTGCCGAACCGACAAGCCGCAGAAGCCGCTCGACGATTGCCTCAACAGTTGTCGGTTGCCGATCTGCGACGATCCCTCGAGGATCAAGCTGACGAGCGACCTGGATCTGCTGGCGTTCCACGGCCGACTGGTGGCGCCGCAGGCAATCGACTTCTCGAACCAGCACTTCGTGATCCAGCTGGCGACGCCGGACGGCACGGTGCTCTATCGCGACTCGCTGCTCGCCGGCTCCGTTCCGCAGACCACCGGCACCGCGTGGAAGTACCGCAACAAGGCGGCGAAGACCGCGGGCGGCATCTACGCCATGAAGATCCGCGGCAAGGACGGCTACTACATCTTCACCTTGCAGGCCTACGGCGACGGCGGTGCCGCCGTCGCCGACATGCGGACGCAGGTCTTCGTCGGCGCGACGGAGTGGGCGCTGCGCGGCGTCTGGACTGAGCTGCCGGGCGGCAAGGGGTGGCGGCTCAACAAGAAGTCCCTGTTCCTCGAGCCCTGAGGCCGGCTCCCCGGCAAGGACGCGGTCGCGCGGTCGCGCGGCCGCGGTCCCTGCCGGAGGGCAGGGCTCCGCTCAGCGCGGCGGCGGGCGATCCGCCTCGGCGGGCCAGAACGCGAGCAGCGTATCGAGGATCTCCTCGGCGGCATCGAGGTTTCCCATGTGACCCTCTCCGGGGCGCACCCGCAGCTCGGCGTCGGGGACGAGGGCGGCGAGGTGATGCGCGTGCTCGAGCGGGACGATGGGATCGGCGTCGCCGTGCCAGAATCGGATGGGCACGCGCACGTCGCGCGGTGAGAAGCCCCAGGGCCGCGTGAAGAGCACGATGTCGTAGACCGGCGCGTGCAGCTGACGCCGCCCGGCGAGCAGCATGTCGTCGAGGAACATCGCCTTCATCTCCGGCCGCCGCATCACCTCCCGGTCTCCCGGAGGCATGGCGCTCACCGCGAGATCGAAAGCGCCCGACGCGAGGGGTCGGAGCGCGAACGCCGTCGCCCAGACGGCGACGGCGAGCGGCTCGCGGAGCGTGTGCACGACGGCCGCGAGCCGCGTCGCGAGGCTCATCGCGCCGCCCGCAGCGGCATCCTCACCCAGCGCCGGGGCG
>WBZR01003433.1_pt2 | contig 10838 bp, 8 predicted proteins | sample 5204231 | NCBI WGS metagenome assembly WBZR01 (sample SAMN12412403, study PRJNA552823) | activated sludge metagenome | isolation source: activated sludge from anammox sidestream of wastewater treatment plant... | place: USA: Virginia | collected 2017-08
CTGCGGCGATGCCGTGGTCGGCGATCAGGAGGCCGCCGAGCGCGGGGCCGGTCGCGAACGCGAGCGCCTGGATGGTCGACGCGATCGTCGCGACGCGCGGGAACGCTATCCGCGGCACCAGGCTCGGGAGAAACGCCATGCGCGCCGGACTGTCGAAGGCGGTGGCGATCGCGGCCGTGACGACGATGGCGTAGAGGAGGTCGAGGGTTACGGTGCCGCGGGCGGTGGCGAGCGCGAGGCCGAGGCCAGCCGCGAGGGTCAGGCACTGCGAGGTCATCATGATGCGGCGGCGGTCGAACGTGTCGGCGAGCGCGCCCGCGACGAGCGTCAGCGCGAAGGCCGGCAGGAACTGTACGAGGCCGAGCAGCCCGAGGTGGAAGGGCGAGCGGGTGAGGTCGAAGACGTGCCACGCGATCGAGGCGCGCAGCAGCATCATCGCGGTGCCGGCGCAGAACCGGCTGCCGAGATAGACGACGACCGTGCGGGTGAGGACCTCGGCGAGTCGCATCTCAGCGCCCCTGACGGAAGCGGGATCTCGGCACGGACGCGCTCAGTGCCGGACGCGGAAGCCGGCGAGGTCGGCGCCGACGGGCTCGGGACCCTCGACGACCGCGCGAACGCGCGCCGCGGGCGGACCGACCCGGCACCAGTCGGCGAGCGCGCGCACGGCCACGGCCGGGCCTTCGATCAGCGCCTCGACGCCGCCGTCGGGGAGGTTCCGCACCCAGCCGTCGAGGCCGAGCCGGCGCGCCTCCCGCTCGGTCGCGCCGCGGTACCAGACGCCCTGCACGCGGCCGGTGATCGTGAGGCGCAGGCGGACGCGCGGCGCGGTGGGGTCGTCGTCCGATCGATGGCGTGTCACGGGCGGCAGGGTAGCGCGTGCGGCGGCCGGCGTCACGGCGCGGCGACGGCTCGGCTGTCGCCCGTGCGGGAGCGGCGGGTGCCGCCGCGTCGGTCCGGCGTCGCGCGGCGATTCGGCCGGACGGTCCGGCGCGCGTCGTGGGTGCCGAGCAAGGTTCGTCATCGGAACGATGGCACGTCGGCCGAATCGACGCCGCGCCACCGATCGTGCTCGATGCCCGAGCGAGCGGTTGCCGACATCCGTTGGCGGCTCGGTCGCGGTAGCTCGACGGATGCCGGTCTCCGGTTCCTCAGGCGGTGCCCAGGAGCTCCAGGAACGCCGCCTCGTCGAGAACCGGGATGTCGAGCTTCCTGGCCCTGGCGAGCTTCGCGCCGGGATCGGCGCCGGCGACGACGTAGCTGGTGTTCTTGCCGACGCTCCCAGAGACGCGGCCGCCGGCGCGCAGGATGCGGCTCTCGGCTTCGCCGCGCGTGAGCGAGGCGAGGCCGCCGGTGAGAACGAAGGTCCGACCGGCGAGGGCGCCGGTCGCGGGCACGGGAGCCTGCGGCTCCAGCCCCGCCTCCAGCAGGCGCGCGACCAGCGCGCGATTCTTCGGGTCGTCGGCAAAGGCGCGGACGCTCCGCGCCACCTCGGGTCCGATTCCCTGCGTCTCGAGGAGCGCGGCCTCGTCGGCCGCGAGAACGGCGCGGATATCGCGGAAGCGCTCCGCCAACACCCGCGCCAGGTGCTCCCCGACGTGCCGGATCCCGAGCGCGTAGAGGAACCGGTCGAGGTCGGGACGCTTGCTCGCCGTGATCGCGGTCGACAGGTTCGTCGCCGACTTCTCCGCCATGCGTTCGAGACCGGCGAAGGTCGCGGTTTCGATGCGGTACAGGTCGGCGAAGTCGTGCACCAAGCCTTGCGCGACGAGCTGGTCGACGAGCTTCTCGCCGAGCCCGTCGATGTCCATGGCTCCGCGTGAGGCGAAGTGGCGGATGCGCGACTTCAGCTGCGCCGGACACGCGGCGTTGACGCAGCGATAGGCCGCCTCGCCCTCCTCGCGGACGACGTGTCCGCCGCAGCCGGGAACCGGGCAGCGCTCCGGCATCCTGAACTTGCGCGGCCGGCCGACGCGCTTCTCCCGCACGATCCGCACGACGTACGGGATGACGTCGCCGGCGCGCTCGATCACGACGGTGTCGCCCTTGCGGACGTCCTTGCGCGCGATCTCGTCCATGTTGTGGAGCGAGGCGTTGCGCACCGTGACGCCGCCCACCACGACCGGCTCGAGCTCGGCGACAGGCGTGAGCGTGCCGAGTCGGCCGACCGACGCGACGATCTCGAGGACGCGCGTCTCGGCCTGCTGCGCCTTGAACTTGTAGGCGATCGCCCAGCGCGGCGCGCGCGACACCTGGCCGAGGATCTCCTGCAGCCGGAGCTCGTCGACCTTCAACACCATGCCGTCGATCTCGTAGGGGAGGGTGTCGCGGGTCGCGACGAGCGCCGCGTACTGGCGGAGCGCGGTCGCGAGGTCGGGGCAGCGGCGGTTCAGGGGGTTCGTCGGGAGGCCCCACTGCGCGAGGCTCGCGAGGAAGTCCCAGTGGGTCGTGAAGCGCGCGCCCTCGATCGCGCCGGCGCTGTGGCAGAAGAGCTCGAGCGGGCGGCCGGCGGTGATCGCCGGGTCGAGCTGGCGAAGCGAGCCCGCCGCGGCGTTCCGTGGATTCGCGAAGACCGGCTCGCCTCGTTCGGTGCGCTCCGCGTTCAGGCGCTGGAAGCCGGCGAGGGTCAGGATCACCTCCCCCCGCACCTCGAGGCGCTCGGGAACCTCCGGCGCCCTGACCGACGCGCGCTCCAGGCGGTGTGGGACGCTCGCGATCGTCTTCAGGTTGACGGTCACGTCCTCGCCGGTCGTGCCGTCGCCGCGCGTCGACCCGACCACGAGCCGGCCGCGCTCGTAGACCAGCTCGACCGCGAGCCCGTCGAGCTTCGGCTCGGCGACGTAGCCGACGTCGGCCCCGTGCGCGAGCTCCAGGATGCGGCGGATGCGCTCCTCGAACTCGCGCACGTCCTCCTCGGCCATGGCGTTCGCGAGCGACAGCATGGGGAGGGTGTGGCGGACGGCCCGGAAGCGCTCGGCCGGCACCGCGCCGACCCGCTCGGTCGGCGAGTCGGGGGTGCGGAGCTCGGGATGCGCGGCCTCCAGCGCCTGGAGGCGGCGGAACAGCGCATCGTACTCGGCGTCGGTGATCTCGGGCGCGTCGCATCCGTAGTAGAGCCGGTTGTGGCGTTCGATCTCGCGGCGGAGCGACGCGACTTCCTCGTACAGCGGCGGCGTGCGGGTCGGCATCCGGGCGGGGAGTGTACGGTCGCACCGCGCGCGCGGCAACGCCGGCCGGCGGCGCCGGCGCCGGCCGGCGTCCCTGACATGAAATTGAAGGTCAGATTCAACCCGTATACGCTCGGGGCGTGACCCTCGCGCACGCCCGTCCCGGCGAACGGTTGATCGTGGAGAAGGTCGGCGGCGAGCGCGCGTTCCGCCGCCGGCTCCTGGAGCTCGGATTCGTGCCGGGAACGCCGGTCGAGCTGGTCGGCGTGGCGCCTCTCGGCGATCCCATCGAGCTTCTGATGCGCGGGTGCAGCCTGTCGATCCGCCGCGGCGAGGCGCTCTGGGTCTCGGTGCGGCGCGCCGCCGGCGCCGCCGAGGGGTGCTGCGACGCGCCCCCGCCCGCGCCGACGCTGGAGGCGGCCGTGACGCCGTGCGGATCGTGCAGGCGGCGATGAGCGCACTCGGTGCGGTCGATCGTTCCGGCGCCGGCGGCGCGACCCGTCCGGAGGCGGGGGAGCGCCGCGCGGCCGGCCGCCCGCTCGTGATCGTCGTGGGGAATCCGAACGTCGGCAAGACCACGCTGTTCAACCGGCTCGCCGGCGCCCGCGGGCGGGTGGGGAACTATCCCGGGATCACGGTCGAACGGCGGCCGGGGACGCTCCGGCTCGGGGGGGCCGGCGAGGACGTCGAGCTGCTGGATCTGCCGGGCTGCTACTCGCTCAGCGCGCGCTCGGCGGAGGAGCAGATCGCGATCAACGCGGTGCTCGGTCTCGCCGGCAACCCGGCGCCGACGCTCGCGCTGGTGGTGGTCGATGCGGGTCAGCTGATCCGCAACCTCTACCTCGTGCTGCAGCTCGTCGAGCTCGAGGTGCCACTCGTCATCGCGCTCAACATGATCGACGAGGTCGAGGACGAGCCGCCGTCGGCGGCGGCGATCGCGCGGATCTTCGGGGTGCCGGTGGTGCCGACGAGCGCGCGCCAGGGCGTCGGCCTCGACGCGCTGGCCGCGTGCCTGCGCGAGCAGGTCAGCCGTCCGCCGCGCGGACGCGTGGCGATCGACTATCCGCCCGCGCTCGAGCGCGATCTCGCCAGGGTGGCGGCGGCGCTGCCGCCCGCGCTCCGCGCGTCTCCGGGCCGTGATCGGGGGCTCGCGCTCTGGGCCCTCATGAGCGTCGACGAGCACGACGAGCTCCGCGACGTCGATCCGGATCTGCGCGCGGCCTGCCTCGCGGTTCGCCGCGACGCCGGCGCGCGCGACCTCGACGACGAGGTGATCGCGACGCGCTACGCGTTCCTCGATCGGCACGCGTCCGTGCTGCACGCGCGCGTCGACCAGCATCTCCGGAAGCGCGCGGCCTCCGAGCGCATCGACCGCGTACTGCTGCACCCCGTGTGGGGGTTCGCGGTGTTCGTCCTGGTCATGCTCGTCCTCTTCCAGGCGCTCTTCTCGTGGGCGAATCCCGCGATCACGCAGGTCGAGCGCGCGACCGGGTGGCTACAGGAGCAGATGGCGGCGCACCTGCCGGAGGGGCTCCTGAGCGACCTCCTGCGCGAGGGCGTGGTGGGCGGCGTCGGCAACGTCGTCGTCTTCCTGCCGCAGATCCTGCTCCTCTTCTTCTTCATCTCGCTGCTCGAGGACTCGGGCTACATGGCGCGGATCGCGTTCTTGATGGACCGCATCATGAAGGCGCTCGGGCTCCACGGCCGCGCCTTCGTGCCGATGCTTTCCGGGTTTGCCTGCGCCGTGCCCGCCATTCTCGCTACCCGCACGATGGAGCGGCAGCGCGACCGGCTCCTCACGATGATGGTGATCCCGCTCATGACCTGCTCGGCGCGCCTGCCGGTCTACACGCTCATCATCGCCGCGCTCTTTCCGCCCGCGGTCGGCTGGGTGCCCGTGCAGGGGCTGCTCATGGTGGCGATGTACCTCTTCTCGATCGTGGTGACGCTCGCCGCCGCGGCCGTCCTCGGCCGCACCGTGATCCGCGGAGAGCACGCGCCGCCGATCCTCGAGCTGCCGCCGTATCGCCTGCCCGATCCCCGCAGCACGCTGCGGATGATGCTCGAGCGCGCCGGCGTGTTCCTGCGCGAGGCCGGTACGATGATTCTCGTCTGCACGGTGGTGCTGTGGGCGCTCCTGTCGTTCCCGCGTCCGTCGATGCCGCCGGCCGGCGAGCCGACGGAAGCCGCGCGTCAGCACGCGCTCGCCGAGAGCTATGGCGGCCGGCTCGGACGCGCGATCGAGCCGGCGCTCGCGCCGCTCGGCTTCGACTGGAAGATCGGCGTCGGCATCATCGGCGCCTTCGCGGCGCGCGAGGTGTTCGTGTCCACCCTCGGCCTCGTCTACGGCGTCGGCGAGCAGGACGACGAGGCGATACCGCTGCGCCAGCGGATCCACGAGGAGCGGCGGCCGGACGGACGCCCGGTGTACACTCCGCTGGTCGGGCTCTCGCTCATGGTGTTCTTCGCGCTCGCCTGCCAGTGCATGAGCACGCTCGCCGTGACCCGCCGCGAGACTCACGGCTGGCGCTGGCCGGCCTTCATGTTCGTGTACATGGCGGCGCTCGCCTGGGCGGCGAGCTTCCTCGTCTACCAGGGCGGACGACTGCTCGGCCTGTGAGGCGCTCGGCCGCCGCCGCGCTTCGTCGCTCGTGAGGCGTCCCGCGAGCGGCCTGGTATTGCGCGTGGATCGGCGGTAGGGCAGGGCGCGGGAACGAAAGGAGGAGCGACGATGACATCGGACACTCGAGGCGGCGCGCTCGGCGCGGACCCGGCGGTGGGGCGACGCCGCGTGCTCGCCAGCGCGGCGGGCCTCGCGACGGCCGTCGTGGCCGGGCGGGCGCTCGCGGCCGACCCCCACGCCGGCCACGGGCACGGGGACAAGGTCTATACGCCGGGCGTGCGCAACAAGAAGCGGACGGCGCTCGTGAAAGCCGCCATCGACTGCACGATCAAGGGCGACGCGTGTCTCAGCCACTGCATGGAGACCTTCGTGGCGGGTGACACGACGATGGGCGCCTGTGCCGACGCGGTGCAGCAGATGCTGCCGGTCTGCCGCGCGATGTCGCAGCTCGGCGCCTACGACTCGAAGCACCTGCCGGACCTGGCGCGTGTCTGCATCGGCGTGTGCACCGACTGCGAGAAGGTGTGCCGCGAGCACGCCGAGCACCAGAAGGAGTGCAAGGACTGCGCGGATGCCTGTGCGGCCTTGATCGAGGAGTGCAAGAAGCTCGCGGCGTGAGCCGTGGCACCGAGCGCCCCGGCATCGTCCGTGCCGCGCTGGGCGGTAGGAGCGGATCATCTCCGCAATGTTCGTCGGCACGCGGCGTGTGTCCGTCCCGTGAAAGCGCGGTAGATCGTTCCGGCGTGCGCGCACCGGAGTGAAGCGATAGACGTCGTCGGCGATCCCCGGGAGCGAGTCGTCCGGGCGCAGTCGCCGCGTCGCTCTCGGTTCCCGGGGCGCGAAGGTGTCATAAGGAAGTTATCCCATGGCCATCGATCCCGCGTCCGAACAGATGGAGAGGCCGTTCACCGGGCCCGACGACCGGCCGGTGGCGCCGTCGGGCCCGCTCCGCTTCGAACCGTGCGCCGAGGGTGGCGCGGCGCCCGGCAGCCACGCCTCGTACGAGCGCTGCGCCGCCGTGCTCGAGAGCCAGGGGTTCCTCGCGTCGCCGCCGCGCCTCGTCCCCGGCGAGGAGGCCGGCCGTGGCTGACACCAAGGGCATCGACCGCCGCTCCTTCCTGCTCGGCGCTGCGGGCGGTGCGGCCGCGACTGCGCTCGGCGCGGCCGGTGTCGCGACCGTGCGCGAGAAGTCCCGGCGCTTGATCACGCCCGCCGCCGTCGACCCCGGGGAGGACGCCGAGATCGCGGAGTCGTTCGCCGACTCGCGGCCGGCGTACGCGGCCGACGCGGCGGCGCCGGCCGGCGCGCCGAACGTCGTCGTCGTCGTCCTCGACGACGTCGGCTTCGCAGACCTCGGCTGCTACGGCAGCGAGATCCGCACGCCCCACCTGGACGCGCTTGCCGCGCGCGGGCTCCGCTACACGAACTTCCGCACCTGCGCCATGTGCTCGCCGACGCGGGCGGCGCTGATGACCGGGCTGAACCACCACTCGGCCGGGATGGGCTGGCTCGCCGACGTCGACGCGGGGTACCCCGGCTACCGCGGCGACCTGACGCTCGACGCGGCGACGCTCGCCGAGGTGCTGCGCGAGCGCGGCTGGTCGACGTTCCACGTCGGCAAGTGGCACGTGAACGTCGGGGCGTCGTGCGGACCGACGGGTCCGTACCACAACTGGCCGACGAGCCGCGGCTTCGAGCGCGCCTACTGGTTCCAGGGCCACTCGACCGACTACTTCAAGCCGTCCGAGCTGATCGACGGCGTGACGCCGGTCGAGGCCGAGGAGCGCGACGACTACTTCGTGAACGATGCGCTCACCGACCGCGCGATCGCCTACGTGCGGACCCAGAAAGCGGTGGCGCCCGACAAGCCCTTCTATCTTCAGCTCTGCTACCCGGCGGCGCACTCGCCGCTGCAGGCGCGGCCGCGCGACCGCGACGCGTACCGCGGCGTCTACGACGCGGGCTGGGACGTGGTGCGGGAGCGGCGCCTGGAGCGCCAGCGCGCGCTCGGCGTGGTGCCGGGAACGACGCGGCTCCCGCCGCTCTCGCCGGGCGCCGATCCGTGGGACCGCCTCGACGTCACCCAGCGGCGCGTCAACGCCCGCTACATGGAGGTCTACGCCGGCTGCATCACGAACGTCGACGCCAACATCGGCCGCTTCCTCGCCGCGCTCGACGCCGGCGGCTGGCGCGAAAACACGCTCGTGCTCGTGCTCTCCGACAACGGCGGCTCGGCGGAGGGCACGCCGACCGGCACGCCGAACGTGTTCGCCCCGGCCTTCGGGCGGCCGGTGCCGGTCGACGAGGTCGTCAAGCTCTACGACGTCATGGGCGAGGACGCGACGTTCCCGCACTATCCGATCGGCTGGGCCTGCTGCTCGAACACGCCCTACCGGCTCTACAAGCAATACGCGCACCTCGGCGGCGTCGCCGACCCGCTGATCGTGTCGTGGCCGAAACGCATCACGACGACGGGGGCGCTGCGGACGCGCTTCGTGCACGTCGTCGACCTCTACCCGACGATCCTCGAGGCGGCCGGCATCGAGCGGCCCGCGACCCATCGTGGGCGGCGCCTCAAACCCGTCGAGGGCGCGAGCGTGTTCGCCACCTTCGCCGACCCGGCCGCGCCGACGCGCGCCGCGCAGTACTTCGAGCTCGGCGGTCAGCGGGCCTTTCTCGACGGCGACTGGCGGCTCGCGACGCGCCACGAACGGGGCACGCGCTTCGAGGACGACGTGTGGGAGCTCTACGACCTCGCGACCGACCCGAACGAGCTCGTCGACCTCGCCGCCGAGCACCCGGACAAGGTGCGCGAGCTCGTGGCGAAGTGGAACGCCGCCGCCGAGCGCCACGGCGTCTTCCCCCTCGACGACCGCAACCTCGTCGTCAAGATGGTGCAGGATCGGCAGCGGCGCGGCATTCGCGCCGACTGGGAGCTCGCGCCGCCGCTCGAGCGGCTCGCCGGCCAGGTCGCCCCGCTCGTCTGTCCCTTTGCGCACGAGATCGCCGTCGAGCTCGAACGGCCGGAGGGACGCGGCGACGGCGTGCTGCTCGCGCACGGATCGCGGCACGCGGGCTACGTGCTGCACGTGCGCGACGGGCGGCTCGTGTACGAGCAGAGCCTGGCGCCGTGGAACGAGCGCATCGAGAGCGAGGTGGCTCTGCCGACCGGCCCGGTCACCGTGCGCTACGTGCAGACGATGACCGCGCGTCCCTTCGACGGATCGGGCGCGCTCTGGGTCGGCGACCGCAAGGTCGCCGAGCACACGTTCGCGCGCATGCTCTTCGCGACGTCCTATGACGGCTTCTCGCTCGGCGCCGACCTCGGGAACCGCGTCTCGACGCTGTACGACGGTCCCAATCCCTTCCAGGGCCGCATTGTGCGCGTGAAGATTCACGTCGATACGACCCCGTTCAACGCGATCGAGACGATGCGCTTCATCGAGGCGATGAGCATTCGGGTGTAGGGGCGGGGATGGGTGGCGGCGACGCGATGATCGCGGTGCCGGGCGGACGCTACGTCGTCGGGTCCGACGAGCACTACGCGGAGGAGCGCCCGGCGCGCGCGGTCGCGATCGCGGCGTTCCGGATCGACGCGACGCCGGTCACGAACGTGGCGTTCGCTGCCTTCGTCGCCGCGACGGGGTGGGTGACCGTCGCCGAGCGCGCCGATCCGCCCGGTTCCGCCGTGTTCGCGATGACGCAGGGCCCCGTCGACCTTCACGAACCCTCGCACTGGTGGCGCTTCGCGGCCGGGACGACGTGGCGCGCGCCGTTCGGCCCCGGCTCGACGATCGTCGGCCGCGACGATCACCCGGTCGTGCACGTCGGGCTCGCCGACGCCGAAGCGTATGCCGCGTGGCGGGGCGCGCGGTTGCCGACCGAGACGGAATGGGAGGCGGCCGCACGCGGCGGCCTCGCCGGCGCCGCGTACGCGTGGGGCGACGAGCTCCTGCCCGACGGGCGACTCCTCGCCAACGTCTGGACCGGCGCGTTCCCCTGGTACTTCGCGCGCGGCGGCGTGCCGGGCACGACGCCCGTCGGATCGTTCCCGCCGAACGGCTTCGGGGCCTACGACATGATCGGCAACGTGTGGGAGTGGACCGCGTCGCCGTTCACGGCGCCGGCAGCGAGCCCGCGCTGCGCGTGTGCGGCCGGCGATCCGACGGAGGCGGGCGCCGCGCGTCCCGCGGGGGTCGCGCGCCCGGCGACCGTCGCGCTCAAGGGCGGCTCGTATCTCTGCGCGGCCGAGTACTGCGCTCGCTACCGACCCGCGGCGCGCATCGGCCTCACGCCGGACTCGACCACCGCGCACGTCGGCTTCCGCTGCGCGGCCGACGCCTGAGCGCGGCGGGCGCGGCCCTCAGGATTGGCAGGGTCGGGAGCGTGGGCTAGAGCACGGACCGATCGACGTGCCGCTGCGCACCCACAAGACCCGCATCGTCGCTACCATCGGACCGGCGTCGGCGTCGCCCGACGTGCTGGAGCGGATGATCCTCGCCGGCATGGACGTGGCGCGCCTCAACTTCTCTCACGGTGACTTCGCAGCTCATGGCCGGTACATCGAAGGCCTTCGCGCTGCGGCCGTGCGCGCCGGGCGACCGGTCGCGATCATGGCGGACCTCTCCGGGCCGAAGATGCGGATCGGGACGCTCGCGACCGAGCCGATCACGCTTCGCGCGGGCGACCGCCTGACGCTCGCCACCGACGACGTCGTCGGCACGGCCGAGCGCGTGTCGGTGACCTTTGCGCGCCTGCCCGAGGTCGTGAAGCCGGGCGACGTGCTGTCGCTCAACGACGGCTACATCCAGCTCGAGGTCGCCGCGGTCGGCGGCCGCGAGGTCGCGTGCGCGGTGCGGGTCGGCGGCGAGCTCCGGTCGAAGAAGGGCCTGAACCTTCCGGGTATCGACCTCGGGATCGGCGCCTTCACCGAGCGCGATCGCGAATGCCTGGCGTTCGCGCTCGCGCACGGCGTCGATGCGGTGAGCCAGTCGTTCGTCGAGGGCGCCGCCGACGTCGACGCCGTGCGCGCGGCGGCGCGCGCCCTC
>WBZR01004788.1_pt1 | contig 10837 bp, 9 predicted proteins | sample 5204231 | NCBI WGS metagenome assembly WBZR01 (sample SAMN12412403, study PRJNA552823) | activated sludge metagenome | isolation source: activated sludge from anammox sidestream of wastewater treatment plant... | place: USA: Virginia | collected 2017-08
CTCAAAGGGAAAAACACTGTTTGAATTTTTAAGCAATATTTACGGCGGCTAAACAGCGCGGGTTATTTTGTTTGCTATAAATTCTTTAAGGATACCTGATGCTGCTGTAATACATCGGCAGGTTTGGTATAATCAGATGTAATTAGATTTCAATTTGTTCTTTGAGGACATTAAAAACAGGTCACGATAAACATACCGTTGTTTGATTCTCTGGTTTCAATCCACACATGCACACGGCGTGCGACAAGAATAGGCATTTATATTTGTATCAAGGACAAAGGTTTCAATCCACGCACGCACACGGCGTGCGACAGGCAATTTTACCCTCAATATCTTGCACAGATTGTTTCAATCCACGCACGCACACGGCGTGCGACGTAATGGACTTCACCGCATCATCATCAAAAAAATGTTTCAATCCACGCACGCACACGGCGTGCGACGACACAAACGATACAACTTCTATGGAATTAATTGTTTCAATCCACGCACGCACACGGCGTGCGACAAAAAGATCATTCAGGCTACTGTTGTAGAGCTTGTTTCAATCCACGCACGCACACGGCGTGCGACAAGTTTGTAGTAAAATAACTTGGTGAAGCGTTAGTGTTTCAATCCACGCACGCACACGGCGTGCGACGTTCCACCTTGCAGCATTGCACGGTAATCAAATAAGTTTCAATCCACGCACGCACACGGCGTGCGACAAAGTCCCGCACTTAAAAGGATTATGCCGAGATGTTTCAATCCACGCACGCACACGGCGTGCGACACAGACCGATTGGTAAACTTACCGAACCGATCTCGTTTCAATCCACGCACGCACACGGCGTGCGACAATAGGCAATAAACTCTAATATATATTTAAGGAGTTTCAATCCACGCACGCACACGGCGTGCGACAAAATAAATCTAAATCAGCTAAAACCAGAGACGAAGTTTCAATCCACGCACGCACACGGCGTGCGACTACTCACAATATCACTTGATAAGATAACCGATCTTGTTTCAATCCACGCACGCACACGGCGTGCGACAATTACACTTTTAACAGTTAATAGAAAACACATTGTTTCAATCCACGCACGCACACGGCGTGCGACTATTACTTATCTAATTGCTTATAGATAAATATTTTAAAAAGTGTTTTCCGCTATCCGGTCAATTTATTTTTAATATTTATCCGGTTTTACAGATAAATCATTAAACAATCAATTTTTCAAAGAGCTAAGCTGCCGGGATTTTTATGTACGCTTAGGTTAGCAGTCATAAAATTAATGTGTCGTCTATATTAAGATTTTTACTCTTTCCAAAACTTTCTATTCGCCTTTGATAGTTTGAGCCAAGATAGTAAAACCTTAAGCTATCTTCCTCTTCTTTATATATTGTTAATAACTCGTTTTTTAAAACCTCCCATTGTGCAGGGTCAATAATACATTCAAAAACAGAGTTCTGTGCCCTGATACCAAAATTCAAACAAGTATCAGCTACTTTTTTTAATCTCTTTCGTCCACTCTTTGTTGTTGTGGATACATCATAGCTTACTACTACCATCATAAGTTTCTCACTTCAAATAAAATGGCGGATAAGTTTCCATATCACCTCTGATATATCTTGCAAGAAGCTGAGCTTGAATATGGGGCAATAAACCTATTGTCATCTTCTCACCAAGAAAAGGATGCGTGATTTCTTCCTGCTTTCTTTTTTGATATGCTGTTAGAAGTTCCTTTCTTGCATTATCAGACATTCTTACTTCTCCCGATTCTCTAATTTCAAAATCTTTTTTTGCTACCTGTTTAAGATTAATTAAGTTCAACATTACTCTGTCACCAAGATATGCCCTGAACTCTTCCATAATATCCAGTGCAAGGCTCGGTCTTCCCGATCTAAGCTGATGAAGAAATCCTACCTGCGGATCTAAACCAACCGTTTCTAATGCTGATCGGACATCATTTGCAAGTATTGAGTATAAAAAAGACAGCAGCGCATTTGCCGGATCGAGAGGCGGACGTTTAGACCTTCTTGTAAATATAAAATCTTCTTTTTGTGATGTTATAAGATCTGATAAAACACTGAAATATAAATTTGCACACTCACCTTCGTAGCCGCGCAATTCATCAAGGGTTTCCGCTTCTTTAATATTTTTTAGTCTGCTGCCGAGTGTTTCTGCTGAATTACTTACTGCATCAGAACTATTATCCGGGTGGTTGCGTTGATGACGCAGAAGAATATATCTGTAGTTTGATACCTTAGCAGCAATAATTGGTCTTGCAATTTTAAGCGACTCAAATTCATTTTCCGATATTGCGTATTGTGCTTTCCGAAGCAGAACATTTCCTTTCTGTGCACCATAAACCCTTGCCAGAAATTTACCTGTATCCGTAAGATAGCTTACACCTACATTATTCTCTGCACAAAAAGCCATAAGCTGAGGTGTAAGGGCTTTGAAACCAAAACAAACAATGTTCTCAATTGAATGAATAGGAGCCTGGAATGCTTTTTTGCTGTTTCCTTCGGAGTCTCTTAATTCAACAATAAATGTTTCGCGTTCTTTATGTACGAATGCATCATCCGAAGTAATGTACAGTGTGTTAAGATGTTTTTTCATTTTATCCTTCCAATAAAGTTAACATCTTTCTAAAAGATGTCAGCTTCTTTAAATAGAATACAATTCCTTAATATATTTCTGCAGCTTGGCTTTATTCATAGCTTTTGGCTGACAGATCGCTTGTAAAGAACAGTTTCTGCATTTTTGTTCATATACGGCAGCAGGAATTATTTTTGATTCTACAATTTTTCTTACAGCCGAAATAATATTTTCAGTTTGGGTCCTAAGCTCATTATCAATTTCAACTATGTTTCTTCTTCTAACTTTTCCATAAAAGAAAGCACCTTCGTTTATTTTTATGTTCAACATTTCTTCCAAACAAAATATTTGTGCACAAAGCTGAACCTTGTCACTAATATCTTCTTTTGGTTCGCCCGACTTAAATTCAACCGGCAACACCGCTATGTTATCCTTAATGTTTCCGGCTGGCTGCGGGTCGGGTTGCTGAGTTACTGTATTCAAATATTCCGGAATAAATTCAGAATCACCTTTGGTTTTCTTTGTGTGGAACTCTACAACATCGCATCTGCCAGCAAGTCCGTATTTAAATGAATGAATTCTTAACCCGCGGACTGTTTTTACACTTCCTCTCGTTTCATAAGTATCGGTATCAACTTTCTGATGTAAGATATCACCTCTTACAGTAAAAAGATTTTCCTGCCAAACATCGTCAACGTGTATCAATCCGCATTGGCGGGGGCAATAAACATAGTGCTGTAATGCGCTGATCATTATAAAATCGTCTTCGGTAAACATAGGCTATTTGTTTTTTCTTTTTTTAATACGGCGTTTTTGATTTTCAGTTTCAGTCAGGGGCTGCCCGGATTTTAGCTGAAAAGATTTATAATTCTGATTTGTTACAACTTTTCTACCGGACTTTCGCTCCAAATCTTTTCTTGCTCTTCCTGCAACACTTCCTCCTTCAATCGCTGCATACTTATTTTGATCGAAGCCCAGAGCGTTTTTATTCTTTGCAATTTCTGTTGTAGATGCCTCGCCGAGCATTGTAAATATCAATTCAAGATCAGTCATGTGATCGCGCAGATTATCCTGTTGTTTTGTCAGTCTTTTAAATTTTTTGTAATCAGAGGGAGTTAAGCCAAAGGTTGCCTTGCTTATCTCAGATGTAAGGATGGCGTATTCAAGTCCTTCTTTTACTCCCCGTTTTTTCCATTCACCTGTAAGCTCATCACGTACAGCTATACCGCGGATTCGTTTTTCTATCCATTCATCCGGGTATCCTTTTGCTTTGTAGATTTCGCGCATTCGATGTTGTGCAAGTTCAGGATTTTCGATTTCTTCTAATCTTTCCTGACCCACTTTAGCAAGCCAGAGTTTAAAAGGCTCAGCTTTGGGTGAGGGAATAGATTGTATCAGGCGTAGTAACTGATTTACATCGGCAACATCCGTAAGGCGCATTTTGCCATCAGCAGCCTTCATTTTCAACGCGTTACAATTTGTAACGGTTTCATTTCCTTCCTCTTTCAGGCGTTTTTTCAGAACACGCCAGTAAACCTGAGGATTCGGACTATTGGTTAATATTGCAATTACATCTACAATTGCGAAGAACCATTTTTGCTCTTTTTCGTTCCACTCAGAACGAATTTGCCTTTGTTCAAAAAGTTTAATGTCAGCCATAATATTCCTTTCAAAGTACTAAGAAAGCATTAAGAAGTTATTCAACATCAACAACCTTAAAAGTTTCAGGAAATGTTTTACCATCGAGATAAATTTCATAATCTGAATAATCTCTTGCCGGAGCTTCTACTAATTTTTTATGCGTAACACGCGCAAAAAGCTCGTGGGCTGGTGATATCATTCACCATCAATTACTTCTACTGATAATCCCGTAAAATCACCATCAATGTCTTTTTTGTTTGGAATATCATAATCATCAATACTTTTTGGCTCAGTAATACCATCTTTTACTTTAACTCTCTTTTCAACTGATTTATGAACTTTTGCAGAAGAATAATCCCCATTATTAGATTTATGCTTCCACCAATATAGTTTGTGAACAGTCATACTACCATCAGGACGTGCAGAGGAAACATCATTTCTAAATAAAGTTTTTAATGCTTCTTTAATTGCTCCTGCATCTGCGTCAGAAAAAAGTGTTTTAGTAGCAAGCTGTGGATTTATACTCCCATAAAAAGTGTAAACTCCGTGATTAACACGGTGCTTCATTCCCATTGTATCAGACGCTTTCTTTTTACCTTCCCCCTCACCACTCACACTTTTAGTGATTTGAATACTTTTCATTCGATCATTTACCGGCACAACAGAAAAAGCTGGATGAATCGAAACTGGTCCTCGAATACCAATAGAAACTCCTGATTCTACGCCCTTATCTTCTGAAACTTCTGTTTCTTTGGACTTCTTTGATTTTTTTGCACCACCTTTATAAGCGAAAACTTGTCCAAATGCCCTAACATCAAACCATTGTTTACATGCTGCTTCCCGATATTTTTTATCATCACTCATATCAATACCCTTCAAAACACCCTCGGCACGTGAACGAAGGCTTCTATAATCATCTTTTTTATTATCATCAGATTGCACAAAAATATCATAACCTAAATCCATCAATCTATTTCTGATTTTTCGTTTTAGACACACATCGGAAATTTCTCCAATTCCGTCATAATCAATTCTTGGTCGGTTTCCGTCTAAAGGATCACCATTTGGATTAGCTCTTTTGACAGTTAAGATAACCGCAAAATCAATTTTGTTATTTAAAGTTTCCATGATTTTACTCCTTAATTAGTTTTAATTGAAAATGTATTTATATCTTATAAATGATTGTATTGTAAACATTCAACTGTTATTCTTCATCTGGTTCTTCTTCATCTTTTTTCTTCCATAACTCAGCACGCTGACAATGGTACCCTAATAAAAATTCTCCGCTTAATGCTTTATCGCTGTTAAAGTCATCCGGAGAAAATTTGCACATTATTTCATCAATTAATCCTGTATAGTAATGAGCGCCGCCAAGCCTTGCTTTATAGGATGATAGAGCAAGCTCAATTTGGCGCCAGGTCTTAAAGGGATGCTCAGCAAATATTTGCATATATCTTGCTGCATTTGTTTCTCTCTTTTCCTTTGTTTTAGAAAGTGCATGCCCTTCAAGTTTGTCTGCAACAGCGAGAAGTCTTCCATAAAGATAATCTCGAGTGTTTCTGTTTTCATCAAGAGCCATAGTGAAATCCTCCTTTGAATATTTTTTAAAAAGTGAACAAGCTATACTTAATGTTTTATTCCATTCCCAATCTTCCAGAGCCACCCTATTGCTGGCACGTCTTACTACAGATTCAACAATATCACGTGGAATTGGTTGTCCATCAATAATGCAGGGAAGTAGTCGGGCAACAATTGCTTTTTTTATTTTGTCATCTGCATCTTCTCCATAAGAAGCTTCTGCAATATTTATTGGTGCAGGAGCTCCGATAAATGGTTGAAAGTATCTTTTTCGCTTCCCCGTTTCTTTATCTTGAATATCTTTGTAACGGTATTTGTGAATCCATTCGCAGGACTTATGCCAGTTCTCTATTTTCTGTAAAAAATCTGATCCTGATAAATCTTCACGGTAGTATGTAATTGCCAATCTGCCTTTGGATGCAGAATCTAAACTCATTACCACAACATTATCAGTATTACCTAATTCAGAAGCATATCCAAGCATGCGGTTCTTAAATTTAATAGCAATGTCCTCTGCTGTTGAAACTTCTATAGGCACAAAGTCCTGCAATCCATCAAATCCAATTACTCCCAAAGGATCATCTGTTATTTTAGGAATAGTTTTTCCTGAGGTTGCCCAAGCAACGATGGTTAATCCAGGTTCTTTTCTTCCACTTGAACCTTTTACCCAAAATAATTTACCTTGTTTACTGATAAGCCATATCAACGCATTATGGACTTTTTGTGAAACTTCAAGACTAACACTACATACTTGATTTTTGGGAAAATTCTTTTTTTCTGCTTCTTTATCACCGAGAAAGCGTCCACGAAAAGTAAAATCAGTTGTGTCATTAGCAGATATTATTTTTGCACCGTCGCCCTTTGCACGAATATACTTAGGGTGTAAACTGGTAAGTAATGCATTTTCACCAATTACGTAACAAAGTGGCTCTTTCTTTTTTGTGCTGAGATAATATTTACTCCAACTTTCCCAAAGAGATTTATCTTTCCAAGCTCTAGTTTCAAGATCACCTGGTTTCTCAACAATCCATCGAATAAAAGCATCATACTGTGAACCAGCAATATCAAAAATATCGGGTGGTGCTTTCTTATCTTTTTTTGCTTCTCTCTTTGCTAAGAGTTTTCCATCAGGTCCAATAAAAAGTATTTTTCTGTTAACCAAATCCTTAACGAGTGATTTTTTCTTCACATAGTTTAGGATCGCTATTGCCTTCGGATGGCAATACTCCGATTCGCACCAATTAGTCAAAGATTTGATAAAATTATTATATGGTTCTTTAGGGTTTTTAGAAAAACCTGAGGTTACAGTTCCTCCGTAATCTGTAAAATCTCTTGCTAGATATTGTAAGCTATCACTAAGTGGATGACACTCAGGCTTTTTCCCCGATCTACTTGCAGAATCCTCAGTGCTTGGTATTATTGTCGTTGTATCTTCTATATCAGTTATCAAATTAGCAGTTATAAAATTACCCTTCTCATCAAGGGTTATTTCAATATCTGCTTGAGCTGTTATGTGGCAAATAGGAAGAAGGGGTCTTTTATTTTCTTCACTTGAATAACCAATAGAAGTCTCACAGTTATTGTATGTCTCATACAGTTTTTGTATCCAACTCATTTTGTCATCTCCTCCTCTTCACAACCTTCAAGTAATCCTTCTTCGGCTAAACCAATGGTTTGTATTTTTTGTGCTTTCATTGGTCTTACCAACTTTTTTATTTCACATTCTTTTGGTTGTGGAAATTCAATTACACCATACTTCATTTTTGCCCGCCAAAGGCGAGCAATTAACTTACCATCTTCGCCTTCATCAGGATAATCAAATCCATGAAACATCAAACCAAAAGCAAGTTCAGGAATTTCATCGTAATGACTTTTTCCTTCTGCAAAATTGCAAGGTTCAACATATCCCTGACATTCTCTTGCACCAAGAAAAATATCTCTCCTTCCGCCTCGCTCAATCATTCTTTTTGCTACACACCAATGCTTATGCTCATTTTGATCTTGTACTAAATCTTTTCGCTTTCCATTCCATTCAAAATGAGCTTGTACCTGGTATTCAATATCAGCAAGGTATGTATAGATGGAAAGAGAATTTCCACCACTATAAACGATTGGTTTAGTGCTTCGTGTTTGGGTTTTGATAGGATTCATAATTCGTACTTTATCAATAAACCAAATAATGGTTGGTTTCCAATAAACTGAACTTATGATTCCTTTTAATGCTTCATAAGTTGGAACCTGATAAGAACATTTTTCTCCGCCAAGCTTTGTAAGCGGATCTGTAAACAAGGCATACTTTCCGTACACCTTGAATTCAATTTTGTTTTGGTATTCCATTATTCCTCCTTTCGAATAATTAGATTTTTCATTTCTGTTACAATTTCTTTACTCCAGCCAAATTCATTGCTGTAGTATTGGTAATCCATATAAAATATTCCTGAATCTTTCTGAACTTCCCGAATAGCTTTTTTATCAACACTATTCATATCTTCAAATTCATAAGAATATAAATTCACCGAAAACCTTTGCCCTGCTTTTATGAGTTTATACTGTTTCTCAAGCATTTGAACCGAGCATAATTGATTAATAATTTCTTCACCTTCTTCTCCATAAGGCACAAGCACTCCATGTGTTGGTGAATCAATTGCATAAAAAGCTTTGGCCGCACTTTGAAATGATTGTTTTAATGGTAAGGAAGGTAAAGAATCTTTATTCATTCTTTTATATGCATCAACAGAGTGAAAATTAAGAGAAAGCAAATTAAATAGATTGTCCTTTCTGCCGATTTTCTTGTTATCACTTGTTATTGGATAGTTCATCTGATCTTTACGATTATAAAAATAATACGTGTAAAACTGTTCCATAGCTTTTAAGCCGATTCTGTCTTTATCAAACTTATCAGGATTTTTCTCAATTTCTCTTAGAATACGTTCCGCATCACTTGCCCCTATTTTAATATCTTTCAACCTATCAATGTTTTCTCCCTTTGGATTTACAATGTAAACTCGGCCAATTTTTCTTTTCCCATTTCTATTACATCTTCCAGAAGATTGAGTCAGTGAATCTAGTCCTGCCATATAACGTATTACTGTGCTAAAATCTATATCAACACCAGCTTCAATTAATTGAGTGCTTACGCAAATAACCGGCAGATGTTTTTCAAGACGATCTTTAACAGCAGATAAAACATTAAGACGATGGGCGGGACACATATTTGTGCTAAGATGATATATATCCGAATTTCTCTTTTTCATTCTTTGATATAATGAACGAGCAGAATCCTTCTTATTTACAATGATAAGAACGCTCCCGAATTCGGTCACCTCTTTTATAGCTAAATCAGTTACTTCATCTTCAGTCCACCCTTCGGGCTCTTTTCTTTTATCCAAAACCTCAACTCGCTTAAGTCTTTTGAATAACACCTGTTCATTTTTAATTATTTTCTGTTCAGAAGAAATATTTAAAAAACGATGAGCATTTGATTTATCTATTTTTAACCAAGTTTCTCTATCGAGTAATGGTTGGGTTGCTGTACAAAGAATTACTGATGAGCCACAATTGTTAACCAGAAAACGAAGTGCAACATTAAACATATGTACACATCTTACAGGTATTTTTTGAATCTCATCAAAGATAATAACAGTATTGGCAAGCTGGTGCATTCTTCTTGCGCTTCTTGTACCACTTCCAAATAATGTTTCAAGAAATTGAACTTGTGTTGTAAAAACAATAGGTGTATCCCAGTTTTCGGATAAAAGATTTTGTCTTTTTGTTTCCTCTTCCGGGGTTAGATTAGAATGATGTTCCAGAACTATTCTATCTAAAAACTTTCCCTTCTCGTCTTTATCTTCTAAAATCTTTCTCACTTCCTCAGCATTTTGATCTATTATAGATGTAAATGGAATAATATAGAGCACTCTCTCCATTTTATGATGTTTGGCGTGGTTTAATGCAAAACGTAAACTGGCTAATGTTTTTCCTCCACCAGTTGGTACCGTCAGTTGATAAATTCCTTTGGGCTTTGTTGAAAAATTAAGACACTGTTGAGATACATCATCCCTTAATTTATCAACTTCATTCTTATCATTGTTGTTTTCAAATTCTTTGAGTTTAGTATTAAATCTTTCAACTAGAATATCCCACGAAGAATATTTTCCATAATTTCTAATAAAAACATTTTTTGGGAATTCAAAATCGGCAGTATTAAGTCTATCTGCATCAATAAGACAACTGAAGAGAAATCGGACTAACAATCCATATTTGAACATTGCGGTATCTATTTGATCATAACTTTCTTTTAATGATTGGATTTTTTTAATTATTTGATTTATCAAAGTTTGACTTGAAAGGAATTTGTTCAACCTTTGTTTTTCATTATCATTAATATTCGACCATACTTCATCAAAGTGTGTTTTTTCTGTTGATTTATTAATTCTTCTAGAGAAATTATCTATACCAGCCGGAGAGATACAATCAATAATGCCTGAATGATGCGAAGCAATACAAAGAGATAAAAATTGTGAAACATTTATTCCAGCAGATCCTTTTTTTGATAGTATATTCCAAATGATTTGAGCTCCCGCAGTTGAGTGATCTATCTTTCCTTTTTTACCTTCATAATCAACATACTCATCAGCATCCGGATCAATTATACCATCTGCAGAATCAATATAATTTTTGAATTCCTCACTTGCTTTTCCAATATCGTGTAAGAGTCCAATTATTCTGCCGGCTTCTTTCAAACCAATCTTAGATGCAAATTGTCCTGTTAATACTGAAACTCTTGAAAGATGGTTACAAAGAGATTGTGGTGTACCATCTTTTCTACGATGTGCGATAAATTCTTTTTTCATTTTATCAGCCAATTAATAATGATTGGATTTATTAACTTAATCACAAGCACAAAGCCGGGATTATTGTTTTAAATTAAAGAACCAAACACCGCTTGATTATTGAGTGCATAATATTACCCGCCAAATCAGCATCCCCTAAATGCGTAAAAGGATTGAGGAAAGAAGGGAATGATATCTT
>WBZR01004380.1_pt1 | contig 10833 bp, 11 predicted proteins | sample 5204231 | NCBI WGS metagenome assembly WBZR01 (sample SAMN12412403, study PRJNA552823) | activated sludge metagenome | isolation source: activated sludge from anammox sidestream of wastewater treatment plant... | place: USA: Virginia | collected 2017-08
GCAGAACGTGGAACAGCAATTCAACGGCACCCCCGAGTGCGCCCTGATCACCGGGTTCATCCGCAACAGCCCCAAGGGCATCATGCGCGGCCTGTCCGAGCTGAGCTGACCTGACCATGGCGGCAATGGTGCCCGCGGAAGGCATGCGCATCGCCCTCAACGGCGTGGCCAAGCAGTTTGCGCGGGAGAAGGTGTTCCAAGGCGTGGACCACGTGTTCAACCCCGGCAGCCGCACCGCCATCCTCGGCCCCAACGGCAGCGGCAAGAGCACCTTGCTGCAAGTGGTGGCCGGTGCCCTGGTGCCCACGGCCGGCAAGGTGGAGCACAGCGTGGCGGAACGCATGATCGGGGAGGAAAACGTGTACCGCCTGGTCAGCATCGCCGCACCCTACCTGGACCTGTATGATGATTTGCCGCTGAACGAGGCCATCGCCCTGCACGCCCGCTTCAAGCCTTTCCGCCTAGGCATCACCCCCCGCGATGTGGCCCGCACCGCCTACCTGGACCCGCACTGGGAGAAGCCCGTCAGCCACTTCAGCAGCGGCATGCGCCAGCGCCTGAAGCTCGGCCTTGCCATCCTCAGCGACACCCCGCTGTTACTGCTGGACGAGCCCGCCTCCAACCTTGATGCCGAGGGCATCGCATGGTTCCGCCAACTGTTGCTGCAGCACCTCGACGGCCGCACCCTGCTGGTGGCCAGTAACCGCCAGGCGGAGGAAACCTTCGCCTGCACGGAGAGCGTGGAGATCGGGCGCTGGAAGTAGGCGGTGCCTCACACCTTCACCCGCATGGGTGCCAGCACCCCGGCCCAACGCACGATCCCGTCCAGCATGTTGCCCGCCGACCGGGTGAGGATGTCGTTCGGCTGGAACACGCCGTCATCCCCGATGAAGTTCTGGAAGAACGGGATGGGCACTTCGCCCGCGATGGTCAGCTGGATGGCCGTCAGCGTGGGCTTCAGCGATTGCAGGCCCCGCAGGCCGCCGCTCACGCCGCCGTAGCACACGATGCCCACGGGCTTGTAATGCCACTCCTGGAACACGTGGTCGATGGCGTTCTTCAGCACGGCCGAATAACCGTAGTTGTATTCCGGCATCACGAAGATGAAAGCATCGGCCTCGTCGATCTTGGCGCTCCACGCCTTGGTATGGTCATGCACGTAGTTGCGCATGCGCGGATGGTTGGGTTCGTCCAACAGCGGCAGGTTCACCTCGCGCAGGTCCAGCAATTCCACATCAAACCCGCCATGGGCCTGCGCCATCCCTGTGGCCCAGTCCGCAACGGCACGCCCTTTCCGCCCTTGACGGGAGCTGCCGAGAATGATCTTCAGTTTCAACATGGCCGCAAAGATCGCCATCACCGCTGCCGATGCATATTGACCCAGGGAACAAGGGAGCGGGCCGAGTGGGTTCCTGCTGCCGCTCCGCATTTACCCACGTTACCCACGTCACCCACGTTACCCACGTCACCCACGTCACCCACGTCACCCACGTCACCCACGTCACCCACGTCACCCACGTCACCCACGTTACCCACGTTACCCACGTTACTCCTTCACGCGCCATTCCCTACATTCGCGGCCTCATTCAAGCACCCTTCCCATGGCCAATACCGGAGACGTCAGCGTAGGTTCCTTCATCCGCTTCAACAACGACATCTGCCAGGTGGTGGAGTGGCAGCACCGCACCCCCGGCAACCTGCGCGCCTTCTACCAGGGCAAGATGCGCAACCTGCGCACCGGCAAGCTGCTGGAGCACCGCTTCCGCAGCGGCGAGAACATGGACGTGCTCCGCGTGGAGGTGCGCGACATGCAATACCTCTACCGGGAGTCCGATTTCCTGGTGTGCATGGACCCCACCAGCTACGAGCAGGTCCATATCCCCATCGAACTCTTTGGTGATGCCCTGGGCCTGATGAAGGAAGAGGCCATGGTACAGGTCGGCTTCGAAAGCGGAACACCCATCCTGGCACGCCCGCCCAAGGTGGTGGAGCTGGAGGTGACCTACACGGAGACCGCCGTGAAGGGCGACACCAGCAACAAGGTGATGAAGGCCGCCACGGTGGAAACGGGCAAGGAGATCCAGGTGCCCTCCTTCGTCAACATCGGCGACGTGGTGCGTGTGGACACCGAAACGGGTGCCTACATGGACCGCGCGAAGAAGTGACCCCACGGGGTCCGGGGAGGCGATCACGCCCAACGCCGCATGCGGCTACATTTGCTCCATGGTGCCTGAACGGGCACGATGCCCAAGGCGTAGCATGGAACTGAAGGAACCCCTGAGCGCCGCTGCGGTGGCCGCGATCATCCGGGCCGAGGTGCAGGGAGATGCCCAACGGTTGGTCACCGGCATCAACGAGATCAACCGGGTACGCGAGGGGGACCTCGTCTTCGTGGACCACCCCAAGTACTACCACAAGGCGCTGAACAGCGCCGCCACCACCATCCTGATCGACAAGGCGGACGTGGAGATCCCCCCCGGCAAGGCCCTGCTGGTGAGCAAGGACCCCTTCAGCGACTACAACGCCCTGGTGCGCCACTTCATGGTGCCCGGCGCATGGACGGCGGAGCCCCCGGCCATCGGGGAGAACACGGCGCTCCATCCCAGCGTGACCGTGGGCACCAACGTCACCATCGGCCGCGATTGCACCATCATGCCGGGCGTGGTCATCTATCCCAACACCTCCATCGGCGACCGCGTGATCATCCACGCCAACGCGGTGATCGGCGGCGACGGCTTCTACTACAAGAAGCGCAACGGCACCTATGGGAAGATGGTGACCGCCGGCAACGTGGTGATCGAGGACGACGTGGAGATCGGCGCGGGCACCACCATCGACCGCGGCGTGAGCGCCGATACGCGCATCGGGGCCGGCACCAAGATCGACAACCAGGTGCAGATCGGCCACGACACCTTGATCGGCAGGAACTGCCTCATCGCCGCGCAGGTCGGCATCGCCGGCGCCTGCGTGGTGGGCGACAACGTGACGCTGTGGGGGCAGGTGGGCGTGCCCAGCAAGATCACCATCGGCGCAGGGGCCACCGTGCTGGGCCAAAGCGGCCTGATCGGCGACCTGGAGCCCGGCAAGACCTACTTCGGTTCACCGGCCGGGGAGTGGAAGCAGAAGATGCGTGAGGCGGCCAGCCTGGGCCGGCTGCCGGACATGATCAAGGCCTGGAAGGGGTGACGATGCCACAGTTCAAGAGGCTTACCGAGCGGTTGAACCTGAAGGAATTCCAGCTGCGCGCGCTGCTGGACATCACCAAGGCCATCAACAACAACGAAAGCAAGGACGACCTGCTCGCGCTCTATGCGCGCATCATCCATGATGACCTCGGCATCCAGCGGCTGGCCTATTTCGAGAACGACGGCGGATGGAGGCAGGTGCGCTCCACCGACCAGGCCGGCGAAGGGCTGGAGCAGCAGGTGGCCGCGTTCATGCAGGGCCAGCGCGACATCGAGTTCATCGGGTCGGAAGCGGGCACGGGCCTCGGCCGCTTCGACATCGCCATCCCGGTGTTCCACCAGGAGCGCCCGCTGGCCTTGCTGCTCATCGGCGACATCGACGACGAGGAGCTGCGCATGAGCCCCACGGTGAAGCACCTGAATTTCCTGCAGACCATCACGAACCTGATCGCGGTGGCCATGGAGAACAAGCGCTTCGCCAAGCGGGCCTTGGCCCAGGAGCGGAGCCGCAGGGAACTGGAGCTGGCGGCCGAGATGCAGCAGATGCTGGTGCCCAAGGACCTGCCGCGCGAAGGCCGCCTCCAGGCCGCCGCCTGGTACCAGCCGCACCAGCAGGTGGGCGGCGACTATTACGATGTGATCCGAACCGGTGCCGACGAATGGGTGCTGTGCGTGGCCGATGTCAGCGGAAAGGGCATCGCCGCCGCCCTGCTGATGGCGAACTTCCAGGCCATGTTGCGCGCCTTGCTCCAGCGCGCCCGCGCCCCCTTGGATGCCTTGGTGCACGAACTCAACGGCAATGTGCGCGAACGCGCACGCGGGGAGCGTTTCATCACCTTCTTCATCGCCCGGACGGACCTGTCCCGCGGCGTGATGGAATACGTGAATGCAGGCCACAACCCGCCACTGCTGGCGCGCCCGGGCACCGGGGTGGAAGAGCTGATGGACGGCACCATCGCGCTGGGCATGCTGGAGGACCTGCCCTTCCTGAACGTGGGCCGGGCCGACCTGAAGGGAGGCATGCTGTTATGCTATACCGATGGGCTGGTGGAGCAGGAGGATGCACAGGGCAATGCCTTCGGGACGGAACCGGTGCGCGAGGCCTTGGAGACCTTGTCCGGTGCCACTCCCGACGAGGTGAACCAGGCGCTGAAGGCCCGCTTCGAAAGCCACCGCGGCGGGTTGCCCTACCTGGACGACATCGCGCTGCTCACCTGTGCATTCCGCTGAGCAGGCGGATCCTTGTGCTTCAGGTCGAGCACCACGATCATGGCGGCCAGCCCCCAAAAGGGAACGCTGGCCTTGTCCAGGTCCAGGAAATTGTTGAGCGCACCGTGGATGAAATAGGTGACCAGCCCGAGGAAGGCCGCACCCACCAGCCGCCGGTCCGCACCGTCGGGCAGCCTGGACCACAGCCGCACGGCCGTCCAGCTGATGCTGCCGATCACCAGCAGCATGGCCACCAACCCGGGCAGGCCTTGTTCGGCCAGGGGCCCCAGGTACTCGCTGTGGGCATTGCCCACCAGGCCGAAGTTGGTGCTGATGATCGTGCGATCCCGCGAGGCTTGGAAAGGCGCATACTGGAACATGTAGGTGCCGGGGCCCCAGCCGGTGACCGGCCTTTCCTTGAACATCCGCAGGGCCGAGTTCCACCGGTTGATGCGCTCCAGGTTGCTCGCATCCGAGCGGATGTTGCTGATGGAGCTGACATGCTGGGCCAGGTCGTCGTGGCTTTCCGCCCGGTTCCGTTCCAGCGCGATGGTGATGCGCTCCTGGTTGGCCCATGCCAGCGACCCCGCCACCAAGGCCGTAATGCCGATGGCCCAGGCGGGGATGCGCAGGCGCATCACCAGGAAGACCGCCGCCGCACCGGCGATGCCGAGCCAGGCGGCACGCGTATAGGAGAAAAGCAGCCCGGTGGCCAGCACGGCAAGGACCAACAGGGCCCATGCCTTGCGGCCGCGTGAATAGCCCGGCAGGAAGACGGCCGCCACGGCGAACGGCAGCAGCATGGCCAGCACCGCGCCATAGCTGGTGTGGTCCTTGAAGAAGGGCGACATCACCCAGTGGGCCGGGTCTTCGGCGAAGCCGTAACGCGCATGCTGGCTGATCGTGTACACCACCACGATCGACAGGCCCGCCGCGAAGTACCAGAAGAACCGGTGGATGTTGCCCGGGCTTCGGAACAGCCGCGTGGTCATGAAGTACATCGTACACACGAACCACAGGCGTGCCGCGAGGTACTTCGCGGAAACCAGGACCATGCTGCTGGGTACCACGCATACCGCCATCCAGGCCACCTGCGCGAGGATCGCGATGGTCACCGGATGGCGCCAGACCCCGGGGGATACCACCCCGCCCTCCAAGGCCGCCTTCAACAGGAACAGCAGCATCAGCACCACCATCAGCGGCTCGGTGGGCAGCGCCACGCCGATCCCCCCGATGTCCAGTTCCTCCAGGTTGATGGACAACGGTGTGGCGAACACGATGAAGAGCAGGAGCTTTTCCGGGGCGGCCACCAGGGCCCAGCCGGCCAGCAGCACGAGCGGAAGCAGGTTGGGCCAAAACCGTCCTTGCACGGCCATTGCCGTGTTCAACAGCACAAAGCCCGTGCAGGCAACGGGGATCCAGTTGTTGCGCAGCAGCCCCACCATGGCTCAACGTCCTTGGCCGGCCATCCGCCCCGCATTCCGTGCCTGGTCCCAGGCCACCAGGAAATAGCAGAGCAGCAGTGCCGCGATCGTGCTGGCCAACACGATGAGCCAGCGGATGGGGTAGATCTTCTTGTCCGGCACCTCCGGCGACACCACCACGTTCGTATAGGTGATCTCCTTCCCCATGTCCAGCACTACCTGCCTTTCCTGGGAAAGCTGCTTGTTGTAGTCGGCCGACAGGTTCGCGTTCAACAACGTCAGCTGCTCGAATTCCCCGCCATGGGCCTCCAGGGCATTCAGCCTGGCCTCGATCTCCTTGGTCGTCCCCTTGCCCAGTGATTGGACGTAGCCCCGGCTGAATTCCCGGGTCTGGAGGGCATAGTCCAACAGCCCTTGTGTTTGGCGCAGTTCGTTCAGGCGCGCCTCCACGCTGTCGAGCTTCGCGCGGGTATGGGCCAGGCCCAGTTGGATCACGCCCAGCATTTCCGCCGAGGTTTTCCGTTGCAGCCTCCGGGCCAGCAGGTCGGTCTGGTGCAGGATCTCCTTCACCATGTCCCGCGCCATCTCCGGGTCCTCGTCCTCCACGCGGATGTGTACGCTTTCGAAACGGGTTTTTTCGATGGACACCCGTTCGGCGTACAACTTGTTCAGCACGGTCCTGTTGCCCCGGACCAAGGTGTCGATGTCGTAGTGCGCGGCCAGATTGAACCGCATGATCAGGCTGTCCCGGATGCTGTTGCTCTCCAACAGTTGCAGCAACTGGTCCGTGGTGGTCTCCACGGAATAGGTGCTGATGAACACCGGGTACACCACCGCCTCGGACCGGTAGCGGGGCTTGATGAAATACGGGGTGCTGAACACCACGGAGCAGGCGATGGCGACCAGGGCTGTGACGGCAAAGAGCCGCCAGCGTTCCCGGATGGTGTCCACCATGCGCATAAAGGTTATCGGTTCATCCATGCGGGGAGCGGATTTTGCGAAGTTTCTCCTGAATGATAAGCAGCAGCACGGCCAAGAAGACCGTGGCGGCCGTGGTCATCGCCACCACCAGCCACCCGATCGGCCAGCTCTTGCGGTCGGCGGGATAGGCGGAATTCACGGTGAACTTGTGCGGCAGGTCGCTTTCCAGGTCGGCCTTGGCCTGCTCCAGTTTCATGCGCAGCACGCTCAGGCGCCTGATCTCGTTGAACTGCCTGTCCTGCAAGCTCACGTACGCCCCGCCGTACTTGGCCAGGATGGCGAAGCGCCGCTCGAACTCGTTGATCGCGCGCTGGTCGCCCTTCACGATGGCCGCCCCCAGGTATTCGTTGTACCGCTCCGCCTGGGAGTGGTAGTCCTGTACGCCCAGTGAGCGGAGCACCTCCAGGCTGTCGCCCAATTGCTGGATCTCCGCCGTCAGTGCATCCACGCTCTCCTGCACGATCCGGTATCCCTTCAATGCCCGCTCGTGGGCCATTTCATTCCACACGCTGTCCACCATCGCGCTCATGAAGTTGGCCATGTCGGCGGCCCGCTGGGGGTCTTCATCCTTCACCGTGATGTACACGCTGCCGAACCGCGTGTTCCCGAATTTCACGTGCTTCTCGAAGGCGTCGCGCAGCTCCGAATGCTTGTGCCTGCTCTCCGGCTTGATCCGGTATACCGCAGGCAGGTTGAACCGTGCCGCCGTGCGCTCGCGCACCTGGTCCGAGTGCAGCACCTGCAGCAGCTGCTCCACATCCTCCTCGTCACCCAGGGCGAGGATGTCGTCCCGCCCCGTGCTCTGCTCGCTCAACAGGGCCTTGGACACGCTGTTGGTGATGGCCGGGAAAAGGACCACCTCGCTTTTGTACAGGGAGGGTACCGCCACGGCGGCGATGATGCCGCCCAACAGCCCCACCGCCGCCATCCCCAGTACGAAGCGCCGTCGTTTCCACAGGATAAAGGCCGGCCCGAAGGCATCGTCTCCCTGCGGGGTGGTTTGTTCATTCATGCAGTCCGCCACGAAAAAGGACGGCTAAAGTAACCCGATCACGCATCGCGACGCAGGCGGCCCAATGCACGGAGCTGGCCGAACGGAAGGAGCCCGGTGGCGGCCATGGCGGCCAACGACCCGGCGGCCATGAGCGCGGCCATGGCCGGGAACGGCGTCCCTGCATGCCGCAGCCACCAGGCCAGCCCCAGCAGGAGGATGACGTACGCGGCACCGCCCCGCAGGCCGCCCAGGGCAGTGCGCAACCGGTGGCGCCGCACGGCCACCACCATCTGGGCCAGCGCCATCGCCGACTGGGTGATCAGGCTCGCCAGGGCGGCGCCGTGGGCCTGGCTGCGCGGGATCAGCCACAGGTTCAACCCGATGTTGAGCACCATGCCGCCGGCCGCCAGGATGTTCAGGGCCCTTAGGTCGCCGGCGGCGGTGAGCAGCGTGCCGAAGATGTACGAAAGGCATACCCCCACGAAACACCAGGCCAGCAACGCGAAGGCCGGGGCCGACAGGTCCGTGTGCTCGTGGTAGCGCAGGTCCATGACCTCCTTGGCGCAAAAGCTGCCGAACACGGCCACGGCCAAGCTGCCCGCCAGCACCAGCCGCAGTGCCAGCCCTGTGAGCGGCGCCACGTCCTCCCCCTGCTTCAGCATGCGGCTGTACATCGGCAGCAGCAGGCCCGCCAGCAGGAAGCCCAGCATGTTCAACGCCTCGAAGAAGCGGAAGCCCTGCGCGTAGATCCCCGCGTGCAGGTCGCCGTCGGGCAGCATCCGGTCCAGCATCACCGAGTCCGTGCGGTAGTAAAAGCTCATCAGCAGCACCAGCAGGGCATAGGGGAAGCTCTGCCGCAGCACGCTGAAGGTGAAGGCCGTATCCCAGCGCGGCCGCAGCCCGCCCGCATGGCGCACCACCAGCGCCAAGGCCACCAGCGTCGTCGCGCCGTAGGCCGCCGTTTGCGCCCAGGCAAACCATTCGATGGGGAAGGGGCCCGCATGGTCCCGGCCCCACAGCAGCCAGGCACAGATGGCGATCAGCAGCACCCGGTCCAGCACCGACATCAGGCTGTCCTGGGCGAAGCGCTGCGAACCCGCGATGTTGCTCCGCAGGTACAGGATGGTGGCCACCAGCACCTGGTTGAGCACCAGGATGCCCAGCAGCCGCAGCTGGCCTCCCCGGTAGCCCAGCACCCAGGCCACGAGGAAGATGGCCACCGCGTACAGCATCGCCAGCAAGGTGCGCGCCCCCACGATCCCGCTCAGGTGCTTGCGCATCAAATGCGTGTGCTGCGCGATGTTGCGCGTGTTCCAGTTGGTGATGCCCAGGTCCAGCAGGATGTTCAGCAGGAAAGTGAGGCTCAGCAGCGCCGCGTAGCCCCCGTAGGCCGCCGTGCCCGCGCGCACCTGCACCTCCGCATCGATGCCGAAGATGTAGAAGGGCTTCACCAGCAGGTTCAGCACCAGCACCAAGGCCAGGTTCAGGAGGAATTTGCGCTGCATCGGCTTTCAGGGCGCAAGATCGGGAGACTTTGCCAGTCCGGGGGCCGGGAGGGCGGGAACCATTTTTCCGCCCGGCCCTGCACCTTGGCCCCGGCGGACGGGGCATGAAGACTCCCGGACAATCCCGACTTTTACCCCCATGCGTATCGCCGTGAACACCCGCCTGCTGCTGCCGGGCAAATTGGAGGGCATCGGCTGGTTCGCGCATGAAACGCTGCGCCGCATCACGGCCGCGCATCCCGAGCACCGGTTCATCTACTTCTTCGACAGGCCCTATGACGCGCGCTTCGTACATGGCCCCAACGTGACGCCCGTGGTGCTGCCGCCGCCCACGCGCCATCCCATCCTGTACCGCATCTGGTTCAACCGGATGCTGCCGCGTGCCTTGCGCAAGCACCGGGCCGATATCTTCCTTTCGCCCGACGGCTACCTCAGCCTGCGCACCCCCGTGCCCCAGGTGGCGGTGATCCACGACCTCAACTTCGAGCACTTCCCGGACGACCTGCCCCGCGCGTACAGCCGCTACTACCGCAGTTTCTTCCCGCGCTTCGCCCAAATGGCCGCGCGCATCGTCACCGTCTCCGAGTTCTCCAGGCAGGATATCATCCGCACCTACGGGGTGCCCGGGGACAAGATTGATGTGGTATACAACGGCATCGGGGAGGCATTCGGGCCGCTGCCCGAGGCACGGCGCGGCGAGGCGCGGAAAAGGCACACGGGCGGCCGCCCCTACTTCGTCAGCGTGGGCTCGCTGCACCCCCGCAAGAACATCGCGCGCCTGCTGCAGGCCTTCGACCGCTTCGCGGAAGAACGGCCCGAGGCATGCCTGGTCATTGTGGGCGAATCCTTCTGGTGGGACGAACGCATGAAGGCGTCCTGGAAGGGCATGCGCCATGCGGAACGGGTAATCTTCACCGGCCGGCTGGGGCAGGAGGAACTGCACCAGGTGCTCGCTGATGCCTTGGCGCTGGCCTTCGTTTCCTATTTCGAGGGCTTCGGCATCCCCGTCGCGGAGGCCATGAAGTGCGGAGTGCCGGTGATCGCCGCCAACGCCACCAGCCTGCCGGAGGTGGCCGGCGATGCCGCCATCTATTGCGACCCTTTCGACGTGGGGAGCATCGCGGACGCCATGGCGCGCGCCTGGGATGATCCCGCCTTGCGGGAACGGCTTGCCGCCGCAGGATTGGCCCGGTCCGCCCGCTTCACGTGGGAGCGCACGGCGGAAGGCCTTTGGGAGAGCGTGGGGAAAGTGGCGGGAAACCTGCAACCGGGGAATTGACCGATGGCCCGGTTGGCGGCATTCCACACCAAGGGCCTCTTGGAAGCCGGCTGTGACGAGGCCGGGCGCGGTTGCCTGGCCGGGCCGGTGGTGGCCGCGGCGGTGATCCTGCCCGAACGGGTGCGGCTGCCGGGGCTGGACGATTCCAAGAAGCTGACCCGGGCCGACCGGGAACGCCTGCGCACCCTGATCAAGAAGCACGCCTTGGCATGGGCCGTCGGCGGGGCTTCGGTGGCCGAGATCGATGAGCTGAACA
>WBZR01004792.1_pt1 | contig 10824 bp, 16 predicted proteins | sample 5204231 | NCBI WGS metagenome assembly WBZR01 (sample SAMN12412403, study PRJNA552823) | activated sludge metagenome | isolation source: activated sludge from anammox sidestream of wastewater treatment plant... | place: USA: Virginia | collected 2017-08
GTACTGCGCTTTTTCGTGTCTCTTCATGGTTCATGAAACTATTATACAAGAACCATTTTGAAAAAGCCAGTTTATTCCTTTTCTTTTTTACGTGTCAGTACTTGCGCTTATACTTGACGTAGCCCTGCCTGTACGGCATTTTCAGCCACGCCTTGCACTGGCATTTTTTTATCAATTGCCCAGTATTCTCAATCCAGCCTAACAGTCGACTATTAATTCCAAGTACAACTTGTTCATTCTCTTCTTCTACCTGTTTTCCACAATCCGGGCAACGATCTCCGTCAACCGTCTTCAAATCACTTTCATAGATGTGCTTGCCTGTAATCTTGTCAAAAAACAAAGGGTTATTTTTTGTCATGGTTATCATGCCTGCCTCCTTTCATAGATTGTTTGACTATTGTTTTAAGGGCCTTTACTTCGGCCTCCAATTGTTTGATCCTTTTGGTAACACCTTCTCTTACCTCATCCCCGGTAAAAATCTTTTTCTTTAATCCCATCTCGATTTGTTCCGGGGTAAGCTCACCTATTGTTTTGTCCGCTAGAAAAAAGCCACATACTGGAAACGAATAAAAATTCATAGCAAAATAACAGAACCCATGAACGTATAAAGTGAAGAAGGTTTTACTGTCGAAGTATCTATTTGCATAGCTAATGAGGTCACCAGAGTGGCTGTCGCGATAGGAAATAGGTGCATTCTTGTTCTCTTTCTGCCTATACTCCAGCTTTCCATACTCCAGATAAACAACAACCCTTGTAAACTCAGACAAGATTTGATTTATAATCTCCTCTTTAAAGAAACCAACACGAGCTTCCTTCGAGTTTTCTTCGATATCAAAACCATGTACAAGGAAGTTCTCTTCCACATTCCCAACCAACCGTTTCTTTAACTGCTGCAAATAGCTAATATCCAAATTCAGTGTACCCTTAAAGACTTCCTGTATTGTTAAATAGTTTGTTATGGCACCGATTTCAGGACCTTCATAAACAGGCGTGTTCTTTTTCATAAGGCGTGGATATACTAGTTCTGCATCTAAGATCTCCTTGGCAGCTTCTAAAACCCTTTCATCAAATTCAAAAGGTAACCGTTCTTCACGCCAGTAATGCCTTGTTGCGCTTCTTACTTCCTCTAAAAGCGCGTCTTCTCTGGTTATTTGGTAACTCCCTGCATGGCTATCTGATACAAGATAATACCGGTTACCCTTTTTATGATAGCGCCTTTCTTCCTTTCTTTGTTTCGCTATCCAGGCATCAATTTCAGCCTTTTTAAACCTGACTGCTTTCAGACCGATCTTGTGGAAAGGAATTTGTTTGTCATGAACTTTGTCATAAATGGTTTGTTTTTTAAAACCAAGATACTGAGCAACTTCCTCAACGGTCATATATTTATCTTCAGTTGACACTTTACCATCTACCCCAAGCATATTTGTTTAGTTTATTATAGTTTTAGTTAGTTATGTATTTACTACAATCAAACACCTAGGTCAACAAAAAAATAAAAAATATTTTTACCGCTCTTATCCACCATCCTTTGCCTTCCCCGCAAGCCGCTCGTATTGCTCCACATGTTTTTCAATGATTCTCTCTTGATGCTCAAGGTAAAGCTCTATGATCTGTGATAATCCAAGCCTCAAAGCCTCTGCTTCATAATTCCTCTCTTCGCAGCCAGGTGTGGGATATTGCGTAGCAAAATCAGTCAAATCAGAATCTTGCAGTAAGACAGCAAACGCCCTGAGTGCGTAATGATGACTCAAAAGTTTATCCTGGAGATCTGTAATACATCCCGGATCAAAACTCCCCTCTTTTTTCTTAGCCTCGTTCTTATTGTTTAACATGGTTATTTCCCTCCCTCTCTGCTTTAACGCTGTTGCAGATTGTCTTCTGGCATTCCTCTACCATGTCCTGGACGAAACCCAAAAATAAATAAAAGCCGTAATAGCCATGACTGGAAAAGTTATATTCAGCTACAGGCGGCGTAGGCTGTGCGGTGAGATCTTGAACAAACTGTATTAATGCAGACACTCGATCCATCGTATCAGGTACATCTTCTAACTTCTTTGGCGGTTCCCATACTTTCTTTAACATACGCATATCCTCCTTCTTTAAGTTTAAAGTTTCGAGTTTGTACCCCTGTGGCTAAATCTTTTCTTTTCTCTGTGTCCCTCTGTGTAATCTGTGAAATCTGTGGTTCCCTGTTTTTTCTCTGCGTCCTCCGCGTCCTCTGCGGTGAACCTTTTACAAAGCAAACTGTAACCTTGCAATGGCATCCATCTTCTTTTCATCCGATGTGTGCAGATACTTTTCTGTCGTGCGTATATGACTATGCCCTAAAAGCTCCTGGACGGTCTTCAGGTCAACCCCCTTATCCAGGAGTGTAGTAGCAAAGGTATGCCTGGTGGTATGTGGAGTAATCCTTTTGATGATCAAGGCAACCTTCTTCACCCGCCGTAAGAGACAATCCACCGCCTTATGGGTAAGCGGCCTCACGCCACAATTCCCATGCTCCCCCAGGGTGTAAAATAAGTATTGTTCCCCTTCGGAAACCCTGACAGGGTTCAACCCTTGCAGTTCCTCTGCGTCCGCTGCGTCCTCGGCGGTGAACCCTTGTTTCATCGCCTTCCGATAATCCAGGACGGCCTCCATCACGTCCTTATTCAGCGCAACACGCCTGCGTTTCTCCCCCTTGCCAATCACATCAACCACCGATTGATTTCGGTACGTGGTAATATCTGCAACCCTGAGACTGCACACCTCCGCCTTTCTCAGTCCCGTGGAGAACATGAGGAGCAAAAGGGCATAATCCCGCTTACCCTGTAACGTCCTTCTGTCCGGCACCCGGAGGATCGCGCAAGCTTCATCCTCTGTTAGAAATTCCGACACCCTCTTTTGCTTCATGGCTGTTTCACCTCCCTCGTAAAAAATATGTAGTGTTATAATAGTTATAAAATAGTTATAAAATAGTTATATAATATATTTATATAGTTGTCAAGCATAATTTTATTGACATAGTTATTATTTAATTGTACTTTATAACCATGAAAACAAAGAAGAATGAAAAAATGATTTCAATTACAGTTAGAATACCTCATGAAATACGCGATAGAATTTACGAATTTGCTGAAAAGGAGAGGCGTTCGTTTAACTCAGAAATAGTTCATTTACTTGAAATATCATTGGACACAAAGTCCCAAGGCAGTCCCAAAAAAGAGACCTCAAAGAAGTAGGAATGGTACTTCCTGGGAACGTATATGACAAGGGGGAACGCCCCGCCTAGCGGTCATATGCGGGCCGTAGTGCGATTCGCTTCGGCCATCGTCCCAGCCCTCTACCCTCTATAATCAACTTATAAAAATCCAGTTTCTTCTATCGCAATGGAAGCATTAATCGGATTAATAGTCATAATCATAGCAGTATGTTCCTTCATAAAATATCATCGTAAAAAGGAAAAAGAACTTACTCCGTATGAGCGTCAGAAGCAAGCAGAAGAAATGGCGAAAGGGGTTGAAGAGCTTATCAACGAGGTAGTCCAGGAATCAGAGTACGGGAAGAAGACCAACGAAGAAATTGAGCAATTGAAAACTGAAGTTGAACAATTACGAAAAGAACTGAGCGAACTAAAAAAGGATGATCACGACAAGCAAAATATTTAGGAGAATTTACCATGCAAATTAAATTGACGGCAGTCTTCCAAAAGGTACCCGAAGGATACATTGGGTTTGTAGAAGAATTACCGGGCGCCAATACACAGGGAGATACATTAGAGGAAGCACGGAGCAACCTGGAAGAGGCAGTACAATTAGTCCTGGATGCCAATAGGCAATTAGCCGAAGAATCGCTTCAAGGTCAAGACGTGATAAAAGAATCGTTCCCCGTTTCAACACCATGAAACGCCGTGACCTTATCCGCTTTAAGAAGGAGATTTTGTTATGAAAGTATCAGATTTAACGATTGAAGAGTTTGAAGACTTGCTCCGTAAAACGATTGAAGACGAGATAGAAGACCTCTACGTCATGTTAGATCCTACCGTAAAGGCGAAGATTGAGGAAGGGTTAACGGATATCAGGGAGGGTAAGGTTGTATCCCTGGATGATCTCATAGCCCAAAAGAAGGCTAAACGTGGGAAGGTTTAAGGTTATTTTGTCTGATAAGGCTGGCAAAGATACAGATGCCTTATCAGAAGATGACTTTAATCGCATCGTAAACGGATGCAAACGGCTTGAAGATAATCCATTTCCTGACGGCAAGCATATCAAGAAGCTTAAAGGTTACGAAGACCTCTACCGCTTAAGAATCGGTGATTACCGGATTGTTTTCGAGTGGAAAGGATCACAAATTAACATTGCAAGAATTCTCACCCGGCAGGATTTTGGAAAAAAGTATTAAATCAAACATAATGCAGGATGACAGTAGGAAAATTTCGTCGTTGCCTACGGCGTTTCCGGGCACATACCCGGCAGCGATATGAGGGGGAGAAGCCGGCCCTCCATCCTGCAAAAAAATTAAGGGCTTGCAATAGGAAAGGAGTTCGCTTAAGGTGGTTTGAGGCCTTAAACAATTTCTGCTATCACAAGCCCTTTTTTGAAGTGTCTTTATTCTGCTCCAACAAACTCGTTCCAGAGCCTTGTCTTAAGTGCCTCGCATTCCTTTAAATCCGGCGCTCCAATTGCCCTGAATCTTTCCGGCAAATCATTCGGATACAGCATAGGAACATAACGTCCCCCGCTCCTCATGGCAACCCATAAAAAGCTTGCAGTATCGCCAACCGCCTTCTCAAATTTATCCTGGCATATCACCGCTATCTTATCCCATATATCAGAAGAAACAGCCTTCATTTCCCGCTCTATTTTTGATATGCCGCTTTGTTGTTCTGCAATGACCTCTTCGCTAAAGCTGGTAAGTTCCAGGGCATCGCTATATTCCTTTGTCATCGCAAGTACTTTCTTCCTTGTGCTGTCCAGTTCTGCTTGGGTAATTTCATTTTTAACAAAGCGTTCAATAGCATCTTTCTTAACAACCTCGCCCTTTGATGACCGCTCTTCTAATTCCTTGATACTCTGCTTTATCTGCGCCAGTTTAGATTCTGTATCGGACAGCGTCTTTTGCTCAGCCAGCAATTGGTTTTTTAACTTCTTATACGTTTTAACTTCTTCAATTTCCTTATAAGCGGTTTGTTGTACCATGTGTTAGACTCCTAAATAAAAAATTCTGGGTGCTCTGCCGAAACCTTTAAAAGTGCCCCACCGTAGGTAACGCCCGGATTTTTTCTCATATGCCCCTCGATCAATACTTCAGCAGCTTTATGTTTATACTCAGTTTCGTCTAGGGGAATATAATGCGTCCTCATACCCGTATCAGCGGCAATAAACTCCAAAAAACGTTCGTCACCTACTTTAACCGTTCTTTTTGTAGCCATGTCTTTTACACCTCCTTTCTAAAAAGCTTTGACTGTAGTCAAAACGTAGTCAACTCCCTCGAAATGGTTAGGAATCAACAGGAATAAGCAGGAAATAAATTTTTGTTGCAACTCGTCTAAAAACAACGTATTCTAGGCACAAAAGACACATTTCCGGCCACTTGTAAAAAATGCTAATAAATACAAAAAGGTCTTCATAATGATGAGGTTGTCGGTTCGACTCCGATCGCGGGCTTCACTATTATCAAAGAAGAGCTATCACGCCCTCCCCGATCTTTATCAAAACGCTAAAGCATCCTTTTCCTGTAATGTATCAAAGATGTCTCAGGGCATTTCAATTCGGAAAATGACCATACGATAAGTATTCCTGTCTAAAATCTTTTTTTCGATAGTTATCTATGCTCCTTTTCCCCTCCTGACCGGAGAGATCGGGTTGCGGCTGTGTTACGCTATAGTATTACTCCATAAAAACTTCTTTTTTCTGTAAGTTTTTTCACAAACCCCTTTCAGGAGGTACCGTTTTTTATGAGTGAAAGATTGCTTCGCTTCACTCGCAATGACAACGTGCCGTGTGCCATCAAAGTGCATGGTCGCTGTCATTGCGAGGCCTTTTCCGAAGCAATCTCCCCGCTTTCGTAAAGGAAATTTGGTTGCGGCTGTGCCGCGCTATGATCTTTGTGTAAAACTTTGCGTTCTTTGTGGTTGAACTTTTTTGGTTGCGGCTGTGCTGCGTTATGATAATTCATAAAAAAAAGGTCTTTGTGCTGGGTCTGGACTCTGTCCCTCCGGAACTTCTTTTCGATCGTTGGCTGGATCAGTTGCCAAATATCCAGCGCCTGATTGCACACGGGAGGTATGGTGCAATGAAAAGCACGATCCCTGCCATTACCTGTCCCGCCTGGATGTCCATGATGACAAGCGCTAATCCCGGCAGGCTGGGGATATATGGATTCAGAAACCGGTTGCGTCATGATTATGAAGGGTTATCCTTTGCAAATTCGAAGTCCGTTCATGTGGATACCGTGTGGAATATCCTGTCGCGACTGGGAAAAAAGGTTGTCGTAATTGGGGTGCCCCTGACCTATCCACCACAACCGGTCAATGGATGTATGGTCACCTGCTTTTTGACGCCTGATACGAAAGGAGAGTATACCTACCCTCCCGGACTGAAAGCCGAGGTAGAGGCCATTTCCCAGGGCTACATCCTTGATGCTGCGGAATTCAGGAGCGACAACAAGGAATCCATCCTGAAAGATATCTATGCCATGACAGAAAAGCGGTTCAGGCTCACGCGGCATTTTCTCCGTTCGAAGGAATGGGATTTCTTTATGGTAGTTGAAATGGGGCCGGACAGGATCCATCATGCCTTCTGGAAATATTTTGATCACGACCATCCCAGGCATATGCCGGGCTCACCGTATCAGAATGCGATCCTGGATTACTATAAATATCTCGATGAGGAGATCGGTGAGACGGTGAAGCTTTTCACGGATGACACCATGACCCTTATTGTGTCCGATCACGGCGCCAAGAAGATGATGGGCGGCATTTGCATCAACGAGTGGCTTATCCAGAACGGCTACCTCAAATTGGTGCGTTATCCCGCAGGGTCTACCCCTTTCAATAAAACCATCGTCGATTGGGACAATACCAGGGTCTGGGGAGAAGGCGGCTATTATGGACGGCTGTTTATGAATGTAAGGGGTCGTGAACCTAAAGGAGTCATTGCGCCCCAGCACTATGAGCACGTGAGGAATGAACTGATTAAAAAGCTGGAAGATTTACGGGATGAAAAGGGGAACACCATCAATACAAAGGTCTTTAAACCGGAGGAAATCTATACCGCATGCAACGGCATACCGCCGGATTTACTTGTCTACTATGGAGACCTCTTCTGGCGTTCGATCGGCAACGTTGGGAACAGGTCGATCTGGGCAAGTGAAAACGATACCGGACCTGATGATGCAAATCACTCCCAGTATGGCATTTTTATCATGCAAAATGGCAAAGAGCCTGGCGGAGTCCGGCTTCAGGGCGTTACCTTGTATGACATTGCCCCGACGATCTTAAACTACCTGGGTGTCAGGGTTCCCGAAGACATGGAAGGAAAGGTTATTCCGTAACGGATATTTCGGACCAAAGATATTTCATGAGGATACCAAAATGAACTAAGATTTTACCATTTGGCTAACGGGTTTATCAGGCGCAGGGAAATCGACCCTCTCCCGGCTTCTGCAAGAAAAGCTCAGGGAATATGGACGGAGCGCTAAAATCCTTGACAAAGACACGGTCAACACCAACCTCTGCCAGGGGCTAGGTTTTACGAAAGATGATCACGATGTCAGCGTCTGAAGAATTACGTTTGTCGGTAAATTACTGTCAAGGAATGACGTGGCCGTCCTTGCTCCCACTCTTTCCCCTTACCGTAAAGCCAGAGAAACGGCGCAGAAGGAGGTAGAAAATCTTGTTGAAGTATACAGGAGATATGCGTGGAACGGAAAGTGGAAGGGTTAACCGGGAGGGCGCTAAAAGGTGATATAGAGAAATTTGAAGGGATTTCAGATCCTTACGAAGAACCGCTCAGTCCTGAGGTGATGGCAGGAACTGACCGAGAAACTGAGGAAGAATCGGTAAACATGATTGCAAAAAACTACTAGAGTTTGGTTGCCTGAGTCAAACAGGATTAGCCGGACACGTCTATTCATTGGAAGAAGAAGCGATGATCGAGGAACGGTTGTCACGGGTGGAATATCTGTGGCAAGCACAGGAACGAAGCATTTGCAAGTCTGAATCGGAATATCAGGAGGCGATCCTTTGCTGGTTCAATCGTCCGCGATTGAACCAGGATGTTTGGCGCTCTTCATGACCGGTGCTTTTTTATAACGTACGGTACAGTGCAAAGCGTCTGGTTCAAACTGCAAGTTTGAGCCAGCAGGGGGAATCTCATACTTTGAAATCCCTCTACATCAAGATTGCACCCGCTGGGGGGGGCATGTGCATACCTCAGTTTGAAATTTCCTGAGCGAGGTGTAGCCATTATTTTGTTGCTTTCTTTTTTGCATAGGCGTCTTCCACCACCTTTTTCGTCTTTGCTGCAAGTTTAGTGATAAGCTTGTCCAGCTTCCGGTTCAGAATAGGGCTTGCAGCCCTCGCAATCAGACCGAGAAAGGCATTGTCGAATTTCATGGAGACAGACGTCTGTACCTCTTCATAGTAACCGGTCGTGTCATTTTGTGTTGTGTAATCAACCTTTAACACAATAACGCCTGAAAAGTTAAAAAAGATCGTGGCGTTGCCATGTCCCAGATAGACTGCGGTTTGTGGCTGCCATTCCACCAATTCGAATTCACCGGTGACGTGTTTCAACGGCATATGTATGCCATAGCGTCTGTTTCCTCTGTCCTCAAGGATCAGCTCTTTCTTTTTAAATGCGCCCCCGTGTTTGGCAAGTTCTTCGACGTGCTCAATAAAATATTCCAGGGTTTCCCTGTCGGTGCGTATGGCGATGGGCTTCTGGATCCTGGTAATTGTGCTGTTATCAATAATGTCTTGTACCCGGTTGTTTTGCACGGGCGCAGGGTACAAAGGACTGATAAGTGACGTGCAGATGAGTAGTGCCAGGATGGCTATTGGAAGGCCGGCGATTTGTACCGCCGATCGTACATAACAAAGCGCCTGCCGCCTGGTAAGTATGAAATTATCAACCATGAAGGAGGTATCGCAGTATTTTGAATAAGCATTTTCGCAGATGAGATTCCTTTGTACTTTGAAGGAACAAGGTATTGCTCAAACGATTTTTTCCTTTTCAATCGTCTGAAATTCCTCAAGTAACTCCCGCTGCCTCTTTGTTAAATTTTTCGGGGTGCGCACAATAACACGCACATACTGGTCGCCATGTCCGCGGATCTTTATATGGGGCATGCCGCTCCCCCTCAGCCGGAAGAGGGTATCGGTCTGCGTGCCTGGAGGAATCTTCATTACGGCATTTCCATCCAGTGTCGGCACATCAACCTTCGAACCCAGCGCAGCCTCAGCGAGCGTAATGGTCTTCTCCAGGTAAACATCGCTTCCCTGCCGGTGAAAAAGCGGGTGTGGCTGTACGGAAATCATCACATAAACGTCCTCGGTCAACTTCCCGGCAACCTTATCAGCGGTTACCCGTAAGGTTGTCCCGTTATCAACCCCTGGAGGTATCTTGACGTTGATCTTGTCCAGTCTTTGTATCTCACCGCTTCCATGACAGCTCACGCAGGGATGTTCAATGATTTTACCGCGCCCCCCGCAGACCGGACAGGCGCCGATCTTGATAATCCTGCCAAATCCCTGCAATTGCTCCTGTTGTATCTCGCCCTTTCCGTTGCAATTTGTGCATGTTTTGGGCGCCGAACCTTTCGTTGCGCCAGACCCGCTGCACTCTGTACACACCGCCATATGAGGAATAGCCACCTCCGTGCTGACACCCCGGTATGCCTGCTCGAGGGTAACTTCAACCTGCAACCGTTTCACATGCGCTTCCGGCTGTCCGAAGCCGCCCCATCTGCGTGTGCCGAAAAAGTCCTGGAAAATACTCCCGCGGCCAAAGAAGTCTGAAAAGATATCATGTCCAAAAATATCTTCCAGATCGCTGACATGGCTGAAATCACGCCAGGTGAATCCGCCCTTGCTAAAATCAGATGCGACCCCCGCATGGCCATACTGATCGTATCTGGCCCTCTTATTGTCATCGATCAGTACCTCGTATGCCTCAGATATCTCTTTAAATTTTTCTTCAGCCAGTTTTGGATTATCCTTATTCAGGTCGGGATGAAATTTCTTTGCCAGGGTGCGATATGCGGATTTTATCTCATCTTTCGAAGCGGTCCTGACTATCCCCAGGAGTTCATAATAGTCTCTTTTATCAGCCATGCCGTCTATCTTACGTTCATTTATACCTTTATTCAATAAAAAAGGTTTCGTATCTTCCCAACCAGAACGGGTTGAAAAGATGAGTCAACCCCGACAGGACTGGTCCATGAATTTCATGCTTTAGGATTTTTTCTTTTCCGGCATGTTCCGGTGGAGATACGACGTGGTTACTGATTGAATCAGGCCTTCGGCAACTTTTATTATAAGGTTAAACCCACCCCAGAATCCCTTCCCAGGAGGGGACTTCTTTTGTCCCCTCTTGAGAGGGGTTGGGGGTGTGTATGGCAGGAGCAGAAAGATTGAAATCCTGTGCATCAGGATAGCGCTATGGCGGGTTATCTGATGTTTGCAGAGATACCGAAAGGGGAAACTGATATGCTATAGAGCTGGCGCATAAGCGAAAAGATTCGTTGTAAATCAGGGAGAAGAGGCGATAGGACGGGGCAATAATTTTGTAAAGTCTACAAAAAGATATCAAGAACGGCAGCATGAAAAGGCTTGTTTTTCAG
>WBZR01004793.1_pt1 | contig 10823 bp, 10 predicted proteins | sample 5204231 | NCBI WGS metagenome assembly WBZR01 (sample SAMN12412403, study PRJNA552823) | activated sludge metagenome | isolation source: activated sludge from anammox sidestream of wastewater treatment plant... | place: USA: Virginia | collected 2017-08
AAATCGCCATCAAAAAACACAAAAGCAAAGTTTGTTAAGGCATATAATGAAAAGCTTGGGCTTAATGAGGAACTAATCAAAAAGAGCACAAAACTCTTGGGTATTAAAGGTTATTACACCGACTTAGGCGAGCAAGATTTGCCCACTAATATGGTTATTGAAAGGTATCATGAACTTTACAGAGTGGAACAAGCATTTAGAGTGGCAAAGTCCGACTTAGAAACTCGACCCATATTTCATTTTAAAGACGAACCCATAAAACTTCATCTACTCATTTGCTTTTTAGCACTTACAATATCAAAGCATATTGAAATCAAAACGGGCTTGTCTATAAGGCGATTTATAACAGAAGCTAAAAAAGTTACAGATGCCCGAATGCAAAACAAACTAACCCAAAAGGAAGTGATTGTTAAGGGCAAAATCACTAAGGGCATAGAAGAATTATTAGCCAAACTTGATTTGTTGCACTAAAGTGGACAAGTCAGGAAATTTATCAGGAAAACGATAAATATTAAAACAGACAAGTAAAAAAGAAGCGTTGCTTTGTGTCAGTTTAAACTACTTGACGTAGGAATCCGTGTTACCAGATGTTTTTAATTCTTTTTGCCTGTAAATATTTGTCAATACTTGCCGATACTTTGTATTCATAGTCATAAGGAAATTGACAACTGTCTATTTGCAAGGTTTTGTTTTCCTCATCAACAAGTTTATATGTTTTATTGATTAGTTGAAAGATGCTATTATAAAATTCTGTCTTCGTTTCATAAGCAACTCCGTCAGTGCAAATGCTATTAAAGAAACTCGTTTGCCTTTCAAAAGCGAAAGTTTTTCCGTTCTTGTCAAAGTAATGCGTTAGAAAAATATTCCAGTCACCACTTTCACTATACGGAATTTCAAAAACTGTAATTATTTGCCCTAAACTATCTTTAAGAATGTTAAAAGTTATTTCAACATTATCGGGGAAATTTCCATCTATAATTTGGATTGGTTCGTCTTTGTCAACCAGCTTAGCTAATACAATTAACTTGTCTTTACTGTGTGCAAAAAGTGTGTCGATAATTGTCTTCTGATATTTTAGTCTTTCCAGAATATCCGGCTCGGGAAGAAATCTGGAAGTAGAGCTTGAGTTTGTCCTGTTGTCAGTCGAATTACAGGCAGAAATAAGTACTACAAATAATGTCAAAATGGATGTTAGTCTTTTCATTATTGTGTGTTTAAAAAATCTGACTAATGCAATCATAGGTACTTAACAATCATTTAGTTGAAATTTACAAATCAGCATCAGTTAATACAAATTTATCAATTTGTTTTGGTGTTCTTTTCTTAATTTCTAATTTTCATTTTTGGTCTAAAAATGAATACCCTGGAGGATTTATATGTTGAACCCTGTTTACTATTATATTCCAAAAGATTACAGCCCATTTTACTAATTTATTATATTTTTTTCAAAGGCTTTCGTTCTTAACACTTGCAGTAGAACTTATAGCGTGCTATCAGGGAAGATTAAAGGGGTGCTTTGAATATACTTTAGAATGCTTTATGGTATTGAACAAAAAACCGGCTAACAAATAATATGTTAGCCGGAGACATCAACATAAACAACAATCAATAAAACAACAACAAAATACTTAACCACATTTTGAATGCCCGCAGCTTTTGCAATTCAGGCATCCTTCCTCATATACTAGACCTTCGCTATCGCCACAGCTTGGGCACTTTTTATCTTTTGCAGTGGTCCCGTTAGGGATAAACTTTTTTAACGAGCGTGTTACACCGGCTTTCCAGGTGTTGATGTTTTCGCTATATAAATTTAAATTTTCAATCAAATCAACCACCTTTGGCAAAGGCATTCCTTGTCTTAAAATTCCACTGATTAATTTAGCATAATTCCAATATTCTTTATTGAACGATCTGGATAAACCTTCTATAGTAACTTTATATCCGTCTTTATCGGTATATTGAAAATCATATCTTTTTTTACCATCTTCGGCTTTGTTTTGCATTACCCATCCTTTTTTAACACTCATAGGAATAACAAATACATCTTCTGTTTTTCCGGTAAAAATTTCGTAGGGCTTGCCATTTAGTAATCCTACAACACCTATCCAATTTTCATTTTCATTTTTAAATCTTACAATTTCGGCTTCTAAAGTTTCAGGTCTTTTAGGTGCAACAAATTCTTTAATTTGATTATCATCATTATTCTCTTTTGTTTCATTACTTACCAAAACACCACTTCTTGAACCATCACGATACACAGTAATACCTTTTAATCCTTGTTTCCATGCGTCAAGGTATATTTCGCCAACCTGTTCGGGTGTAACAGTGGAGGCTAAGTTAATAGTAGAACTAATAGAGTGGGTTACATATTTTTGTACTATGGCTTGCAATTTAACTCGGTTTCTCCAGTCAATTTCAGGAGCAGTTGCGCCATAATAAGGGCTTAAACTCTCATCGGTTTTTCCTGAAATATCCATCCATTCTTTAAGTTTTTGATGATAAACAGTAAACTCTTGCCAGCTATCTCCCATCTCATCTAAAAAATCAACTTTAGCATTGGTATCATTAATATTAACTTTTCTTCTTCTCTTGTAGCTAAGCATAAATACCGGTTCAATACCCGAGCTGGTTTGTGCCAACATGCTTAATGTTCCGGTTGGGGCAACTGTACTTATAGATATATTGCGCCTGCCATGTATCATCATTCGATTGTAAATTTCAGGAAACTCTTTCTGCATCATATTGATAAATTCAGAAGTGTTTTCTATTTCTGTATCAAAGGCTTCAAATTTTCCTCTTTCAACAGCCATATCAATAGAAGATTCAAACTCAGCTCGACATTTAGTACGCATTATGGAATCGGTAATTTTAATGGCTTCGTTGCTGTCAAATTTAATATTTAAGGCGGCCAAGGTATCGCCTAAGGCGGTAAATCCTAAACCGGTTCTGCGGCCTTTTTTACCGGCATCATATAATAATTCCCATGTTTTTCTTTCAACATCTTTAATAAAATCAGGTTCGGCATCGTTACTCACTTTTCCTAATATTTTTTCTATAGCTTCTAATTCCAAATCAACCAAATCGTCCATTAATCGTTGCGCTTCGTAAATAACTTCATAAAACTTTTCAAAGTTAAAACTTGCCTCAGATGTGAAAGGGTTATCAACCATGCTGTATAAATTCACTGCAATTAGTCTGCAACTATCGCCTCCTTGCATGGCAATTTCACTGCATGGGTTAGTACTTACATTTTTAAATCCCGGGTAAATAGATGAGGTTGAGTATTTATGCTGTCTATCCCAGAAAATAAGTCCGGGTTCGGCAGTATTGTGGGCACATTTAATAATGGTATCCCATAAATCGCGCGCTTTTACTACTTTAGTATATTTAGGTTTTTCGGCATCTATAGGGAATCGGAGAGTATAATAGGCATCATTACTAACAGCTTCCATAAACTCGTCTGACAAACGAACAGAAATGTTGGCTCCGGTAACTTTCTTTAAGTCTTGTTTAATACTGATAAAATGTTCCACATCAGGATGAGCAATGTCCATTGTTATCATTAAGGCTCCTCTCCTTCCGTTTTGTGCTACTTCTCTTGTTGTATTACTAAATCTTTCCATGAAACTTACTGCTCCGGAAGTGCTGCCTGCTGCATTAGAAACATGCATGCCTGAAGGGCGCAGTGTTGATATATCAATTCCTACTCCGCATCTTCTTTTGAATAGCTGAGCCATTTGTTGATCGGTATAAAATATGCCGCCATAGGAGTCGTAGATCTCGGGTAATACTATACAATTACTTAATGAAGCAATAACATAAGGATTGCCTAATGATGACATCACACTTCCCTGAGGAATAATAGACTTGAAATTTCGGAAATATCCATATATTTTCTCTTCTGTTAAGTGATGGCGTTTTTGACCATAATCAGATAATGACTTTTTTTGACTCGCAGGACTTTCCTGTTTATATCTTTCTTCTATTCGGGCAAATTCTTTGGCCATGCGTTTGTGCATGTCGTCCGGGGTAAGCTCTACAAAATTGCCTGCTTGATTTTTCATTGCGTACTTGTTAGCCCAGGTACTGGCAGCTAGTTCGTCTCCTTGAAAATAAGCAATACTATGCTCTAATACCTCTTTATAATTCCATTCTTTTGCAGCATTATTGCTCATGGTCTTTGGTGTTAATTTTGTTGTGGACATAGACATAAAATTTTAAACATTAAAAAATAGCTTCGTGAAGTTGTGAATAAAATTATTATCCCTATCGCACTAAAATATATTTTTGCCACAGAGTTATAAACATATTTGTGTTAGAGTTCTGAATCTATTTATTGATGCGGATTACAGAAGTAATTAAAAATCAAACAGAGTTTATCAACATTTTTATTTTCATATTTTATTTCAAAAAAACATTGAAAATCAAGCATTAAAAAAAATATTAAAAATCCATACTTTATCCTTACTTTTTTAATTAACAATGACAAAAAGTAAACTTGGTAGAAATTTGTAAAAATTCGTGAAATTTTTTTTGATAAAATCGTCATTTTTCATTTCACACTCCAAAAATAATTCATAAAAATAGCCTCAAAAATATACTTAATTTACCTCATTTTTTAACTTGTAAGTTTCACTCAACCTGCCAAAGGCAGTCAGGAACAGGACTATATTGAAGCAGAGTTTTGTTTAATTCCTATAGGTTATATGCTGTTTTTATTTAAATATCCTCTTGTCGAATGGAAATTTATCAATGCTTGTAATTGTTATTTTAGAGAAGTCTTTATGATTAGGATTAATGAGCACATTGTAGTCCCCTTGTGTAACAATGGATGGTATGATTAATACACAATAATCATTTTCTATTACAAAATCTCTCCCTATGTCTTGAGTAGAAGCTGGATGTGGAAACTCTTGCCAGTCTGTTGGCAAGTCTGCTTCTGTTAATTGCTTAATTTTTATATCATCAGGAATGTCAATGGTCAGTATCATATAATCGTCTGGCAAAGTTGCCAAAGTAAGATGAACAGCAACTTCTGCCATTGCTAAAGACCTATTTTGAGCTGTATAAATCAATTCTATGCCTACCGGATTCCACCGTGCCCCATACATAGCAGCTCCTTTACCTGACAAAGGTGTTGCGTGTTTTTCTCTTGCAAGTCTAAATACTTTCATTTACACCAAAATTCCGTGGTTAATTCGGTTAAGTTCACTAATAACCATTTCCTTTCCATAAGAGTCTTTCAGTAATTCTATGGGTTTTAGCTTTCCTAACGCATAACTTGGTGTATTAAGCCAAAGCTTGAGTTTCTCGATATTACCAAATACGTCAAGCCCCACCTTTGTAACTTCTGCAATTTCTATTATTTTTTCAGAATGAATTGGTTTAAAGTGGTGTTCAGGGGAAGTTCTATATCGCTGTAGTGATTTTGTTGATATATCAAGGAAATTTGCCCAATCGTTCTCTGTAAATGGGGTATAGTTCTGAATTAAGTCAAACAGAGAATAGGGAATACCTGTTCTGATAGCAACTATGATAAGCATTTTATCTTCCAAGAATTTTTCATACGTTACCTGTTTGCTACGCACTTTAATTTTATTTGTTTTGAAGAAGGAAGCTATCTCCTTGTCAAGTTTTCCTTCAAATTTTTCTATTGTTGTCATCATAATTTCTAAGATTAGACATTTGTCTACAAATATAAGACAATTATCCAAACGAAACAAATTTACTTTTGTTACATCGTTCTGTTAATTCTTTCAATTTAATTCACTGTTAATGTCAGCGGTGTGTCGTTCTAAACTTGCCATCAACATCAGCCCGTAAAAAAACTCGTAGTAATTAACACAAGTTGTTTATTTTTTTGAAATAATAAATCAAATAACTAGTTTTTTCAACACCTGACGATTTGGAGCTTTGCGTTCGGGCGGGGATTTTCAGCACTTAACTTCATTAGTTGCACAAAGCTTGAATTTAGCACTTCACTGTTATAGAAGCACGAAACCCCCGCTTTTGCAAAACGAGTTGTTGTGCGTTCGGCTTTCTTTTCTGTCAGGCGAGTTTAACAAAGTTGTCTTCTAGTTTTACGTTAAAATTGATTTCTGCTTTTAGTGCTCTAAAAACTTTGATAATGGTGTCAATTGTCGCACTATTGGCACTACTTTCAAGTTTTGAAATTTGAGCTTTCTGAACTCCAACAAGTCGTCCAAGTTCTTCCTGTGTCAAGTTTCTTTCTTTTCTTGCAGCTTTAATCATTTTACCCAAAACGTCCATACGAAGTTCGTATTCATATTCATCGCGCTCTTGTGTTCCGACTTTGCCGATATACTTGTCTTTCATTTCGGCAAGCGAGTAGGTCTTTAATTCTTTGGTTACCATATGATTACTTTTTTTGTTTGTTGTTAAAATATTTATCTCTCAGTCTTACTGCGCGGTCTATTTCGTTTTCCGGAACCTTGTCAACTTTCTTTACGAAACCATGGGTTGCAATTACCAAAGTTTCTTTGTTATCTGCCTTGTCCCAAAATGCAAGTAGTCTGATTTGAAGTCCTGCAAACTTTGTCCGAAACTCCCAAATGTCATTTTGAAGTTTCTTAAAAAGTTTTGGGTCATTGGTTTGTTCAGCAAGGTCAATATTGTAAAAGATTTTCTTAATTGTCTTTGGGTCAAGTTGAGAAATAAACTCGTCCACTTCTTCTAAAAATTTTGTCTCGAAAAACCGCATTCAATACTGTTTTGTTAAACGTCACAAAGATAAAAAAAAGTTTCCAAAATTAGAAACATTATTTTTCGTGATTTTCTCGGGTGTCGATTTTTTAAGCTGACGCACAACATCAGCCTTTGAAAAAACTCGTAGTAATTAACACAAGCTGTATATGATTAACGAAGTAAAAATACAAATAATAACTGATAAACATCTAAAGCCGTTTAACCGAACTACGGAAGCATCATTCAACCTGCCAAAGGCAGTCAGGCACAGGATTAAATCAAAGCAGAGTTTCGTTTAATCCCTATATGTTGTGCGTTCGGCATAGTTTAGTATGCAATTTTTCTTTTGTTTAGTTCTACATTAAAATTCACTTTCGCACCTAAAGCTTCAAAAACTCTCATAATAGTTTCAAATCTTGCATTTTTCACACTGTTTTCAATTTTTGAAATTTGAGCTTTCTGAACTCCTACAAGTTTTCCTAATTCTTCTTGTGTCATATTGCGTTCTTGTCGAGCTTGTTTTATGGCTTGTCCTAACAAGTCAATTCTCAATTCATTTTCAAAAACTTCTCGTTTTTCTGTACCGCGCTTTCCAATGTGTTTGTCAAGCATTGTGTCAAGTGAAACGGTTTTAAATTTATTGGTTGCCATATTATTTATTCACTTTTTTGTTTTGTTTTGTATTCTAAATATTGTTTTCTAATTTCTTCCGCTTTTTTAATTTCTTTTGTTGGCGTTTTCTGAGTTTTCTTTAAGATTCCGTATGTCGCCACCACCAAAGTTTCATTACCATCTGATTTGTCCCAAAATGAAAAAAGTCGGAATGTTTTTCCATTGTATAAAGTCCTAAACTCCCAAATGAAGTCGTTTAACTTTTTGATCAATTCATTGTCGTTTACAAATTGAGCTTTTTTGATATTGTAATAAACTTTTTCTCTTGCTTTGTCGTTAAGAGTTTCTAAAAACTCAATGGCTTCGGGTAATAATTCAATATCAAAGTTTGGCTTCATTCACAATTTTTATCAAAGGTACAAATTTCCCAATTAGGAAACAAATATTTTCAAAAAAGTTTAATTTGTCAAGTCGTTTTATGTCATATATTTTAGTACTATCGTGAAATGCAAACGCACAACGTCAGCCTGTGAAAAAACTCGTAGTAATTAACACAAGCTATTTATTATTTATAAAAAAATACAAATAAGAACTGAAATATACAATATCTTTGTGTATGCCTAAAATAACTCCTAAAAGCCGCACACATATTGAGTTTAAGAGCCCCGAAGATAATATTGAAAAGGATAATACAGTAAGATTTATAGATGCTTTTGTTTAAAAGCTCGAACTTGATAAATTATTCTTTATTAATAAAATTGTAAAAGTAGAAGGACGGCCTTGCTTTACCAATCAACTGTTTTTAAATTTTTTTTTGCAAAACAGGTAAAATGATTAGGGTGTTTAGTTTTGATACCAATGCGCCACCGGAAATTCTTCAACTCATTCAACATCAAAAAAAGATGAAAAAATAATTTAGGAACATCACCGTATTTGCTTGCAACAAGCGAAAAGACATTGTATGGTATTAATCAAAACAGCAAGAGCCTGATTACGAACTACAGTCGTAGTATAGCAGCTATTGCCTTACACTTTAACCGTGTGCCTCATCAAGTAGGTGTAGATGAAATCAACGGATATTTGTATAGAATGATTCACCAGGAAAAACAATTCATCAGTTATTTTAAACAAGCGGTGTATGGTTTACGGCATTGGTTTAGATTGTTTGGTAGAAATTAAAAATCAATTAGCATAGGTTTAAGATTGCTTTGCTAAAATTAAAAATAGTTTGGCTTAAACAAATTATAGCTGATTAGATAATATAAATTGCCTGGCAGATGGTATTTATGACATGGAACAAACGAATTATTGTTTGGCAGAAGGAAAAGAAGGCATGAATAATATTGCTTAGATGTTAATTCGAAGGCATTTTGACATACTTTATTAAACATACTCCTTTTTCCGAGCTTTTTCAATAATTTAATTGTTATAAGACTTTATACGGTTTACCAACTTTAGAAAATAAATTTTAAAAACTCCATTTGTTATTATTACTGTTAATTCATTGATGTCTTGTACAATTCATTTTTCAAATGTGCTCTGTCTATGTATTTTTATTTTATTAACAATCAGTTAATTACTAATCTTAAGCCAAACTTAATGGCCTGATAAGTTGATTGGAATAAAAAAAAATTTAAATTAGCTGAATATTAACCCTTAAATCCTTTAATTTATGATTACAAATTCATTAAACATTAAAGGGCTACAACATGGCAAAAGCCTCGAAGCGCAATGCTTCCCAAGCCAAAGTGTCAATATTCTAACTCCGAAGAGAGAGAGAGAGAGAGCATCGCGCGAAATTTAAGTGGCGATATTCATTTTTGCAAATATTTTTTACTTTAATTTTAATGGGAGCGTTTACTCAAAGTTTTGCGCAAAGTGGGAATAGTTGCAGTACTCCCATAGCTCTTGGAACTTTAAAGGACAGCACTTACAGAGTAACCTTTAATTATCCTGATACCGTAAAATGGATTTCTTTCAATGACCTTGCTGGGCGGAGTGTTTTAAGTCCAAAGCTATTAAGTAATCAAACCATTGATTGCAGCTGCCTGGAAAAAGGAATGTATTTGCTAGAAATTAGTTATCAAAATAGCAAATCCGAAACTTTTAAAATTAATATAGTAAAGTAATGCGTTGGTTGTTTTTTATCCTTCTCCCTTTTGTTTCAATAGCACAAGGGAGTTTTGGGAATATGGGTATAAATAGAATTGTTGGTTCAAACTCATCTGGAAGCACTTATCCTTATTATGGAAGAACTCAAATTATTGGCAGCATTTCAGGTTCAAGTTTAGTACCCTCTTTAACTGAAAGGTATATGTGGAGCAATGGTGCCAATATCAGTTCTTCGAGCGGTAAATTATTGTTTTATACCAATGGTTATTGCGTTATGGATATTAATGGAAATATAATTGCAAATGGTGATTCCCTGAGTCCAACTGCTTATTCTTTACAAAATTGGTATAGTGGGTTAAACTTTCCACAAAGCACATTAATCTTTCAACATAAACTTGACAGCAGTTTGTATACTATGGTTCACACAAGTTTAGAAAATGGCAGTGCTCAGTTTGGACCATTAAAAGTGTGGCGAAGTGAATTTAAAGTAAATACTGACAGCAGTATTTCTGTGATAGAAAAAAATATTGTAATACTTACCGATACAATAGAATTTATGGGAATAACAGCTTGCAAACATGCCAATGGGAGAGATTGGTGGGTACTAATTAAAAATCAATTCAGCACCAAAACGCATTTGCTATTGTTTACACCAGATACCATGATAAGTAGCTTGATTGAAACTCCAGCATCACCTTTGTTTGATAATGGAGCACTTAAAGTTTTTTCTCCAAATGGTAATTATTATGCCACTTATGCTAGCCATGCCGGTGGTGTAAGAATTTATAATTTCGACAGGTGTGCAGGCGCTTTAAGCCTAATTTCTCAGATTCCTGACCCTGACAATGCAAGCAGTGCAGGCTTTGGTATTTCGTTTAGCCCAACAGAGCGTTTCTTGTACTTCAATAATTTGTATAGTATTTACAGGGTTGATATGCAAAGTTCCTTGTTACCTTCAGATGTTGAATTAGTTTATAACTACACTCCATTTATGGACAGTGCATTTGGTTATTATAATGTTTTTCATGTCATGGAACTAAGCAACGATGGTAAATTATATATAAGTGGAAGTGGTAGTTGCCGCTACTATTGCACCATAGACAACCCCGATGCAATTGACATTGCAGATATTGGCTATCATCATTTTGAATTTCAAATTCCTTATTTTAATAATCATACCTATACCAACCATGCTAATTATACACTTGGTCCACTTGCAGGTAGCCCTTGCGATACCTTAGGTTTAGGTAAGAAAGGGTTGCTTAAAAATAGCATTGCAATTGAAATTTACCCTAATCCTAATAAAGGCAATTTTGCTGTAAATTATAGCCCACAAGCCGAAAGTGGGATGCTGTATATATATGATATGAATGGTCATGTTGTTTTTAATGAAT
>WBZR01004794.1_pt1 | contig 10823 bp, 13 predicted proteins | sample 5204231 | NCBI WGS metagenome assembly WBZR01 (sample SAMN12412403, study PRJNA552823) | activated sludge metagenome | isolation source: activated sludge from anammox sidestream of wastewater treatment plant... | place: USA: Virginia | collected 2017-08
GCCTGAATCAGCGGATCGGTGATGGCGATGGACTTACCCTCGCGCTCGAACTCGACACCCGGATGATCCCCGCTTTGGCGGAGTCCGCGCCAGATGCGCAGATCGTCCAAGGCGACGCACTGCAGGAGGACCTCTCAGCGCTTTTGGAGAGACTCACAGCTCCAAGGGCGGTCGTCTCGAATCTCCCCTATTACATCACGGGACCCCTTCTCGGCCGCATCGCCGAGGCGAGAGCGTCTTGGTCGATCGCGGTTCTCATGATGCAGCAGGAAGTCGCGACGAAGGTCTTGGCGGGGGCAGGGAAGCGGGAGCGTGGAGCTCTCTCGGTGAGGATGCAGGCGCAGTTCACGGTGACGAAGCTCTGTAGCGTGCCGCCCGGAGCGTTTATGCCACCGCCAAACGTCGACTCGACGGTGCTGCAATTCGTTCCGAAGCGAGGCGGTTCGGCTGACCTGCCAGAGCCGTTCTTTCAACTCGTGCAGGCTGGCTTTGCGCAGCCTCGCAAGACGCTCGCCAACAATCTCGCCGCGCGCGGCTTCGATCGAGAGTCGGTGTCTCGCGCCGGTCTGGAACCAGCCATACGCCCCCATCAGCTCACCCAATCGGATTGGGAGTCCGTCTGGGTAACCTGCCAAGCCTGATGCGGCTTAGGTACGCGATGGTAGCTGACTTTGCGAACGTCACCAACGACGGGAAACTCAACGTGCTGGGCGTGACCGATCGGTTGTTCGCCTATCAGTTTCCTGCCGTTCACCGCGAGTTGTACGTGATCGATTCACTCGAAACGGACAACGAAGACGATGGGACCCGGCAGGAGGTCGCCGTCCAAGTGATCGATCCGGACGGCCGCTCGTTGGCTGAGATTCGCGGCCACCTCGATATCGCCGGAACGAATCAGACTCTTAACCAGATCCACTGTTTCCAAGACATCCAGTTTGCGACCGCAGGGGCGCATCAGGTGAATATCCTCCTGAATGGCCATCCTGCGACCGAAATGCGGCTCGAGCTGATCAAGATCGAGCAAACCCCTGAATCCCGATGAGTGTGCTAGAGCGTGTTCGAACGCTGGGAACCGGCGCCGCATCGCCGATCGACTTGATCGCGGTCGCTCTGTCCCGGCGCGAGGAAGACGTCAGCGATGAGGCCGCACGCACCCTGATGAGCAAGAAGGGCAACATTCGCAGGATCGGTGAGCTGAGTGCCCAAGAGTTGCGGGACGAGGCTGGTCTGGAGCCCTTCGAAGCGCTGAGGTTCTTCGCCGCCGTCGAGATCGGCCGCAGAATCGGTGGCGCTGGGAAGGGGGACCCCACCGCCATCGACTCCGCCGCCGATGTCGCCCAGATCTTCTCGCACCTGCGACTCGAGAAGCGCGAGCACTTCTGCGCGGTCTTCCTCGACGCCAAGAACTTCGTGATCCGAACGGCGACGATCCACATCGGGACTCAGACCGCTTCGCTCGTCGCTCCTGCGGACGTCTTCCGCGAAGCGCTTCGAGAAGGAGCGGTATCGATCATCGTCGCCCACAACCATCCGAGCGGCGACCCGACGCCGAGTGCGGAGGACATCATCGTGACCGACCGACTTGTCGCGGCTGGGAAGCTCTTGGATGTGCCCTTGCTCGATCACGTGGTGATTGGCGAGCGGCGTCATGTGAGCTTTCGGGAGAGAGGGCTGATTCGATGAATTGGGAACAGATTGCCGAAGAACTACGCGACGAGGCGTCCTCGATGCACGAGGCCCGGGAGTTGGGCCTGACGAAGTGCCGGGCTCTGATCCAGACATCAGCCAAGTGCATTAGGCACATCCATCGCCATCAGTTCGACGAGGCGGCACGCCTCCTGGAGCAGGCGAAGGCGATCGCGGCCGATGCACGGACCGCGCTCAAGCCCTACGGCGCCCTCTACCATGCCGGGTATCTCCACGACGCGGAGAAGGAGATGGTCGAGGCGGCTGCCGTCTTCTCGATCGTCCACGGACAACCCTTCCAATCGCCCAGCGAGTTGGGCGTGGGGATCATGAGCTACCTGAACGGGATGGGCGAAGCCGCGTCGGAGTGTAGGCGTTTCGCGCTCGACCAGATGCGAGCGGGGAACCTCGAGACAGCGGAGACGATCCTGACCCAGATGGAAGGAATCTACGAAGAGCTGATCACCTTCGACTACTCGGACTCGATGACGGGTGGTCTGCGCCGAACCTGCGACGCTCTACGCGCGGTGATCGAGCGAACGCGAAGCGACCTAACCGCGACGGTCAGCCAGCAGGACCTGATCCGCGAACTGAAGGCTACTCGTGAGCGCCTAGCCTAGACCGCGGCGGGCTTCCGCCAGCGAACGTCGAGGTCCTTGACCGCCTTCGTTTCGTCGAGACGCCCAACGATCTGGGTGTGAGGCGCCTCGTGCAGAATATCGGGGTTTGTGGCCGCTTCGCCGCAGATCGCGATCAGTGCGTCGCAAAAAGCGTCGAGCGTCTCCTTCGCCTCGGTCTCGGTCGGCTCGATCATGAGGCACTCGGGCACGATGAGAGGGAAGTAGTTCGTCGGGGGATGGAAGCCGTAATCGATGAGCCTCTTGGAGATGTCCAGAGCCCGGATCCCGTTCTCTCGCTTGTACTTCTCCGCGGTCAGGATGCACTCGTGCATGCACGGGCGGTCGTGGGCGGGAGGGAGAACGTCCTTCAATCGCGCTCTCACGTAGTTGGCATTGAGCACGCTGTATTTCGAGATGTCGGCCATCTTCTCGCGTCCGTAAGCCATGAGGTACGTGTAGGCGCGAACCTCCATCAAGAACTGCCCGAGATAGCTCGACACCCGCCCAATCGACTGGGGGCGATCCTCGTCGAGAACGATTGTTCCCGCCTCGTCCTTGCGAACCACCGGTCCCGGCATGAAGGGCTCGAGATGAGCCTGAAGGCCGATGGCGCCGCAGCCAGGACCTCCGCCGCCGTGAGGTGTGCTGAAGGTCTTATGCAGGTTCAAGTGCATGCAGTCGAAGCCGTGATCGCCCGGGCGCGTGGTTCCAACCATCGCGTTCATATTCGCGCCGTCGCAGAACACTTGGCCGCCAACCTCGTGCACCATCCGGCAAATAGCCTGGATGTTGGGCTCGAAGAGGCCGAGCGTCGACGGGTTGGTCAGCATCAGCGCGGCCACCTGATTCCCGACTTCCAAAAGGGTCTTCGCAAGGACGGCGAGATCGGTGTTACCGTACGCATCGGTCGAGATCGACCGGACGGTATAGCCGCAACGGGCGGCGCTCGCCGGATTGGTTCCATGGGCGGAGTCGGGGACAAGCACGATCGAACGCTGCTCACCTTCACCTCGCGACTCGTGGTACGCCTTGACGATCATCAGGCACGTCATTTCGCCGTGGGCGCCGGCCACCGGTTGAAGCGTGATCGCCCGGAAGCCCGTAATCTCTTTGAGGATTTCCTGGACCCGATGGAGGATTTCCATGTTCCCAGGAACCGATTGCCACGGCTGCATCGGATGAGTGGCAGCGAACCCGGGAAGACCGGCAGTCTTCTCGTTGATCTTGGGGTTGTACTTCATCGTGCACGAGCCGAGCGGATAGAAGCCCGTCTCGATGCCGTAGTTCACGTGGCTGAGGTTCGTGAAATGCCTTAGGGCGTCTAACTCGCTGATCTCCGGGAGATCGAGCGTGGAGCGCGTCCGGCCGAGGACAGCGCCCAGATCCACTTCAGGCGTGTCGCACTCTGGGAGATTCGCACCGATTCGACCAGGCCGCGACTTTTCGAAGACGAGGGTTGGCGCGGGAACCGATTTGGTGGGCATCAGCCCCGATTTTACTCGCCTAGTGCCGCTCTAGGCTCGCCTACGACGCTAGAAGGAGGGAACCACCCGGGCTGTCAGCCGGTCGATCATGACGCCCCACTGCGCGTTCGGGCGCGCAAATCGCGCAATCGAGAATCGAATCCGCACGTTCTTCGTGACTGGGTCGACCGCGTCCGACGGGGCGCCCGGAAAGATCATGGACAGCGTCATCGGCACTCCAGGGGTCAAGGCACGCTTCGCGACGCCAACCCACGAAGCATGGGCGTAGTCGTAGACCTCCGGCACGAAGATCAAGTTCCCGGACTGTAGTCGCTCGCTGCCAACCCGGTTAGTGCCATTGCGGTCCCATACCGATCTTGGCGCTCGAGCGGCCATGGGTCTACCAACGCGGTTGAGCTCAAGAGCGCTAGGGAAGCAACGACGGTGACCATCAGCCGAAACCGGAGGTGTCGACCCCGAACGGCCGAGAAATCGTGGATCAGAAAGACGTTTGCCCCAAGCCGCAATGCAGCATGGGGGCAAACGTTGGGGAGGCTCAGCTCCTTAGTGGTGGTGATGGTGGCCGTGGCCCTCATCCTCATCCTGAGGAATCTCGGCGACGATCGCCTCCGTCGTCAGCAGGAGGCCACTGATCGACGCTGCGTTTTGAAGCGCCTGTCGGACGACCTTGGTCGGGTCGACGACGCCAGCTTTCGCGAGGTCCTCGAATACGAGGGTGGCGGCGTTGAACCCGTGGCCGGTGTCCTTCACCTTCTGCACGACGACCGAACCCTCGGCACCAGCATTCTCGGCGATCGTCCGCAGCGGCGCCTCGATGGCCTTTCGGATGATGTTCACGCCGATCTGCTCATCGCCTTCGAGCTTGAGCTTGTCGAGCGCCTTGCCCGCGGTGATCAGCGCGACACCGCCGCCAGGAACGATGCCTTCCTCGAGAGCTGCGCGGGTCGAAGCGAGGGCATCCTCGACGCGGGCCTTCTTCTCCTTCAGCGCAGTCTCGGTAGCCGCGCCGACCTTCACGACGGCGACGCCGCCGCTCAGCTTGGCCTGGCGCTCCTGAAGCTTCTCCTTGTCGTAGGTCGAATCGGTCACTTCGATCTGGCGCTTGATCTGGCTCAGACGTCCGTCGATGGCTGCCCTCTCGCCCTTACCACCCACCAAGGTCGTGTTCTCCTTCGTGATGACGATCTTCTGGCACGAGCCGAGCATCTCAGGGCCGACGTTCTCGAGCTTGATGCCGAGGTCTTCACTGATGAACTGGCCACCGGTGAGGATTGCCATATCTTCCAGCATCGCCTTGCGTCGATCACCGAAGCCGGGCGCCTTGACCGCAGCGACCGGAAGCCCGGCGCGGATGCGGTTTAACACGAGCGTCGCGAGACACTCATTCTCGATGTCTTCAGCCACGATCACGAACGGGCGGCCCATGCGGAGCACCTTCTCGAGCATTGGGATCAGATCCTGGACGCTACCGATCTTCTTCTCGAAGAAGAGAATCAACGGCTCCTCGTAGACAGCCTCCATCCGGGTGGGGTCCGTCACGAAGTAGGGGGAAAGGTAGCCCTTGTCGAACTGGAGACCTTCAACGATATCGAAGGTGGTCTCGGTGGACTTGCTCTCCTCGACGGTGACGACGCCGTCCTTGCCGACCTTGTGGATGATCTGGGCGACGAGTCCGCCTAGGTCCTCGTCGTTCGCGGAGATCGTCGCAACTTGCTTGATCGCCGCTTCGCCGCTGATCTTCTTCGATTGCTTGCCCAAGCCGTCGACGATCGCATCGACCGCCTTCTCGATCCCATGCTTGATCTGGGTGGCATTGCTGCCGGCGGCGACGTTGCGGATGCCTTCCTTAAAGATCGCCTGCGCGAGCACGGTCGCGGTGGTCGTTCCATCCCCCGCCGTGTCGTTGGTCTTCGAGCTCACTTCACGGATGAGCTGGGCGCCCATGTTCTCGAAGCGATTCTCGACCTCGATCTCTTTCGCGATCGTGACGCCATCGTTGATGACGGTCGGGCTTCCGAACTTCTTCTCGAGGACGACGTTGCGTCCGCGGGGGCCAAGGGTGACTTTGACCGCGTTGGCGAGCTTATCGACGCCGACCTCGAGGAGCTTTCGGGCGTCGTCTGTGAACTTGATGTCTTTGGCTGCCATGGTTACTTCTTGGCTCCAACCAACTCTTTCTCGACGACCGCGAGGATGTCCTCGGCTCGGAGGATAACGTAGTCGGCGCCGTCGACCGTCACCTCAGTGCCCGAGTACTTGCCGTAAATCACGGTGTCTCCCTTCTTCACATCCATCTCGGCGAGAGTGCCGCTGTCCAGCCGCTTGCCCGGACCCACCGCAAGCACGGTGCCCTTCAGAGGCTTCTCTTGAGCGGTGTCAGGGAGGATGATGCCGCCGGCGGTCTTCTCTTCCTTGGCTGCGGCTTCGACGATGATACGATCGTGTAGCGGTTTCAGGTTCATAGTCAGTGTCCTCTCATGCAGACGGCAACGCCAGATGACGTCGCCGCTTCGTTCAGCTATTGTACCTCTCGCTTAGCACTCTGGCAAGAGAACTGCTAACGAGCCCGACGATAGCGGGCGAGGATGGCGACATGCCGGTCATCTCGCGCCCAGATCGAGAGGCTTTGCAGGGGAGACCCTGAGCTAGGCTTGAATCGGGCGCCCTGGATCTGCTTGCGTCGGGTCGCCGATGTCTCGAATTCCCATTGCGCTGAAGACGGGAAGGCGCCGTCGAAGGTAACTCGAAGAGGTTGCCTATTCATCTCAGGGAACGGCGGTGCGGGCCAGCCGGTGGGCGGCCAGGTATAGCATGCGGCTTTGGGCCAGGTAGGGTCGGGAGCAGTCAGAGTCTCGACGAGGGTGACTGTCGTGGCACGATCGGTTTCGACCACCACGCTGTCCCAGAATCCCGCGACGTCGAGTGTCGCGAGCCATCCACCCGGCAGAGTCTTGACGATCCGGCTCCTTCCGGCCGAGATACTGAGGAGCCCATGGCAGTTCTTTCCAAACAATTCCACGGACGCACGCTGGTCCTGGAGTTTCTGCTCGGAGAAGCACCCCGCCGACCAGAAGGCCTTGCCGTAAGGGAGGGGCATCTCTGCCTTCCAGATGATCGCTCTGCCGCCGTACACGCCACTGTCCATCAGACGAGCGCCATCCAGCGCGGAGGCGATCAGCTTTGGAAGAGTCGACCTGGGGCGTGCGTCGAGGGCGGATAGGGAAGCGGGTGGCTGGCTTCCTGCGAAGTCACCAGGCGAGGGCGCCCACCGGGCCACCACCCGGACGGCCCCATCCCTTTGCGAGATCGTGAGGGAATAGAGCCTACGCTTGTCTCGACCCTTCTCCCCGCCTGGAGGGGCTTTGTAGGCGACCTCGCTCCTAGCGTCGACCCTTGTCCAACCCTTGGCTTGACTACGAATCTCCTTGTCGACCTCAGCAAGGCTCGCCTGCAGCACATACAGGGCCTCAGCCCCCATCCCGGCGGGGTTCAGCGTCGTCGAGATCCGCTCAGGCCGATGCTCTCTTAGGAACTTCAGCTGACCCGGCAGGATCCGGAAGATCCCACCGCGGCAGGACGTCGGCCAGTCCCTCGGGACCGAGCCGTCTGACGGTGGCCACTCGGAGAGTGCGACCGTGCTAAACAATCGAGATCCATCCTGAGCTTGGAGGATGTCGAGTGTCTGGCGCACTGAATCGACGACACGCTCGTACGTATAGTTGTAATCGCTCGTTCGAATCCAACCGGTGAGTCCGGCGGCAACCGACGCAGGTGAGTCATCAGTCGTCGCCGACCATTGGGCCACCTGTAGCCGCCCAACTTGAGTTCGGCTGAGATTGCCGAAGCCCTCGCGCCCAAGGCTGAAGTCGAGCTTGCGCAGTCCCTCGCCAAGTGCCAAAGGGGTGTTCCTGCCAGCCTGGGCCAGCGCCATTGCGAGCATGGCCGTCGTGATCATCCTCTTGAGGAACGACCCACGACGGCTGCTGTGTTCCCGAAGTTAGGCTGTCGCCTGCTTGACGAGCGCTTTGAAAGCGTCCATGTCGTGGATCGCGAGCTCGCTGAGCATCTTGCGGTTGACCTGCATGCCCTTCTGCGTCATGCCGTGAATGAGCTCGCTGTACCGAACGTCGCACTGCGAGCAGGCGGCGGTGATTCGCGTAATCCAAAGGCGGCGAAAATCTCGCTTGCGGGCGCGTCGGTCGCGGAAGGCGTATTGCCCCGACTTCATCACCTGCTCGTGAGCACGCTTGAAGACGTTCTTCTTTCGGCCGAAATAGCCGGCAGCCTTCGAAATGATCTTCTTGTGCCGCTTGTGGCGCATCAGGCCACGTTTAATTCTTGCCATGTGTCAGTTCCTCGTTTGGTTTACAGACCGGTTCCCAGCCTTGCGGCGGTAGCGGTAGAGTGATCGTGCCCCGGAAGGTGAGGCTTAGGCCTTGCCAAGCAGTCGCTTGACGCGCTTTTCTTCGCCCTTGAACAACTGGGGTTCTTCCTCAAGCCGGCGCTTCTGGCTCCCGCTCTTGTGGAGGAACATGTGGTTGTTGTTCGGCCGTCGTCGGGTGATCTTGCCCGATCCCGAGATCTTGAAGCGCTTCGCCGCCGTCTTGTTGGTTTTCAGTTTTGCCATGCTTCTTAGCCCCGTGTGAAGGTTTCGGCGACAAGATCATGATCATGAGCCTGCCCTCCATGGAGGGGGTTCGCTCGACCACGGCGATCTCCTTCACCTGTTCGGCCATCGCGTCGAGCTTCTTCCGACCGAGTTCCGGATGGGTCACCTCTCTGGCTCGGAACTGGCAGGTGATCTTCACCTTGTGTCCCTCTCCAAGAAACGTGATCGCCTTCTTGAGCGCAGTCTGGATATCGTGCTCCGCAATGCGCGGACTGATCTTTATACCCTTTACTTCCTGGGTTTTGCGCTTATTTTCCTTCGTCTGCTTGCCCTGGGTGTACTTGAATTTTCCGTAATCGATGATCCGGCAAACGGGCGGTTGAGCGGTAGGAGCGACCATCACGAGGTCCAAACCCTGTTCCTTGGCCATCGTCAACGCCTGGCGGCTCTGCAGAATCCCGAGCTGCTCTCCGTCGGCCCCAATCACTCGAATGTCACGGAAGCGCAGCACGCGCTCATTGACCGGGGGCCCTGGATCTGGCCGGCTGTCTCGTCGATATCCTCTAATCTTCGTTCACCTCGTGCAAGCCCGCAGGTCGCGAGCCTCGCTAGTATATCCTTGGACGCACGAAACCGCCCCGAGAGTGTCGAGACGCGGGGCGAACCGAAGAATGAAAACGATTACTTCGTCGCAAGAGCCTTGTCGATCTCTTCGACGAGGGCAGGGTCTTCGGGCGTCGTCTTCGGAGAGAACCGCGCCAGGATCCGGCCGTCGCGTCCGACAAGAAACTTGGCAAAGTTCCACTCGATCTCGTCGTGCCGGGGACCGTTCTCGAGGAGCCACTGATAGAGGGGGTGGATCCCCTCGCCCTTCACGACGATCTTCTCGAACATCGGAAACGTCACGCCGTAGGTTGCCTTGCAGAACTCGGCGATTTCCTTGTTGGTTCCAGGCTCCTGGCCCCGGAACTCGTTGGCAGGGAAGCCAAGGATCGTGAAACCCTGGTCCTTGCGCTTCTCGTAGAGCGCCTGTAGCCCTTCGTATTGGGGCGTGTTGCCGCACTTGCTGGCGACGTTCACGATCAACGCGACCTTGCCCCTGAACTCGTCGAGCGGTGTGGCCTTGCCATCGATGGCGTTCAGGGTGAAGTCGTACAAGGTCTTATTGGTCTCCTTGACCGAAGCGGGTGTGAGAACAAGCGCAAGCGCGAGGAAGGCGGGACTCATATATTGCTATCATACGGCGTCTCGCACCAGGTTGGTTGAAGGTTTGCCATCCGTGGGCCGACAATTTCGATCTGGCCCGGGAGACTTGGGTCCACGATCATGCTTGATGACTTCCAATGTCCTCTCTGCGCTGCCGATCAATGGGAGCCCGTCGGTCGCCATGTCTTTGAAAGCAAGGATCATGCCCCGGGAGGAGCGTTTGCGAACGATCGCTACGTCACGATGCGCCGCCGGGTGCTCTTCGAAGTCTGGTTTCCTGGAGCAGATCGCGTCGAGCTTACGACCCAGTTCTGTCGGGCGTGTGGCTTCTTCTGCTATCGCCCTCGCCCCAGTGCGGAAGACATCGAAGCCAAGTATCGGTTTCTGACCGATCGAGAAGTCCACATGGGCGCATCTACCAGCCCGTCCGAACAGGCGGTGCGGCTGAACCAGCATCGCGCTCAGGTGATGATGAGGCGTGTCCTGTCGGGCCTGGAAACGACTGGGCAAGCTGTCCTCGACGTCGGCGGGGGCGACGGCGGCTTGATGGAGCCCTTCTTGAGGGCCGGATGCGACTGCAGCCTGGTGGACTACAATCCGCAGCCCCGCCCGGGAGTCCGGCGCCTCGGCAACACACTGCAGGACATTCCTGCGGGCAGCCACTTTGACATCATAACGTGCAGCCATGTGCTCGAGCACGTCGCCGATCCAATGGAGTTGCTGGTGGACATGAGCCGAGTCCTGCGGCCGAAGGGTCGCCTTTACGTCGAAGTCCCCCTTGAGCTGTGGAAGGGAATTCCTATCGAGCGGGAGCCAGTGACTCACGTCAACTTCTATAACGATGAGAGTCTGGCGTTCGCCTTACGGCGAGCGGGTTACCGAATCCTCTCTTCTGGCCCCGCAGTCGGAAGCTATGGGAACTCCCGCATCCTGATCGCGTGGGCAGTCGGGACGCCCGATGACGGCGCGAACACGGCTCAGCCACCAGGGGACTCCGCGACTCGACGCTTGGTGTATCCCGATATGGCCGGCCTGCTCAAGCGCGCAGCTTGGATCGAGCCTCAGCTCGAGCGATCCCTAGCTCCCCTCTTTCGGCTTCCCGCGACCGTCCTCAGGAAGCTGATCAAGCGTTAGCGAGTGTCGCGAACGCCATCGCCCGCGCCCTAAAGGCCGTAAATGCCTGCGTACTTGGCTTCCAACCCCTCGAGATAGTCGTCG
>WBZR01003054.1_pt2 | contig 10820 bp, 8 predicted proteins | sample 5204231 | NCBI WGS metagenome assembly WBZR01 (sample SAMN12412403, study PRJNA552823) | activated sludge metagenome | isolation source: activated sludge from anammox sidestream of wastewater treatment plant... | place: USA: Virginia | collected 2017-08
CATATGCGCTGTCGGTGGGGGTGATATTTCTTGTCATCGGTGCGTTCACCTTCAGGAGATTAAAGCCAACGTTTGCTGATGTGTTGTAAATGACATGAATGCCATTGAAATAAGCAATCTGACCAAGGTCTACCGCCTGTACAAATCCCATAAAGACCGGGTGAAGGAAATCGTCAGCCTCAATACCATGAAATATCATCACGACTTCCACGCATTATATGATGTTTCTTTTTCAATAAAAAAAGGAGAGACGGTCGGCATCATCGGGCAGAATGGGAGCGGGAAGAGTACCCTCCTTAAAATCATTTGCGGTGTAACCAGGCCTACAAGCGGGGATGTCAAAGTAAATGGCCGCATCTCATCTCTGCTGGAACTGGGGGCTGGCTTCCATCCTGACTTTACTGGCAGGGAGAATGTTTATATGAATGGCGCCCTGATGGGATTCTCGAATGAGGAGATGGAGAGGCGTATGCCGGAGATAGAGGCATTTGCAGAGATTGGCGAGTTTATTGAACAACCAGTAAAGAATTATTCCAGTGGAATGTATGTGCGCCTGGCATTTTCTGCTGCCATTAATGTAAACCCGGATATCCTAATTGTGGATGAGGCATTGGCTGTCGGAGATGCCGGGTTTCAATTAAAATGTTTTTTAAAACTCCAGGAACTTCAAGCGAAACAAACTACAATCTTATTTGTATCTCATGATATGAATACGATTAAAAAATATTGTTCCGGGGCCATTCTTTTAGAGAAAGGTCAATTAATTCTAAAAGGCAATCCTAACGAAGCCGTGAATCATTATTCTAAAATAGTTTTTCACTGTGACAAAAGGGATTTGAGTCATAAGGTTAAGAATAATGATGACACCCAAAGAGGTTATTTGACGACAGAGAAGGAATATAGATATGGTTCTCAAGAGGGGGAAATTTCTAATATTACATTATTAAATTCTAAAGGAGAATCCACTAATGTATTTAACTCTGGAGAAAAAATGATTTTGATGTATCAAGCCGGCGCAAACCAGGATATTGAAAATCCTGTTGTAGCCATGACAGTTAAGGATCGTAAAGGGCAAGAAGTGTACAGTACAAACAGTTATTTTAAAGGGATTGATTTGCCTAAAATGACTGCTGGCAGTGAAATGGATGTTTCTTTTACCCAGGAACTTAATTTAATCCCTAATACATATTTTATTTCATTAGGTTTTGTACGTATTCATAATGGCAAAATTGTTCCTCTGGATCGCAGATATGATGTTATAGAGATAAATGTACTTCCCAAAGATAATGATCTTAGTATTGGGATAGTTAATCTTGATAGTCAGATTGAAGTTAAAGGATTAAATAATATTGCGAATAGCGATATTTGAGAAATGTTTTATCTGTAGTATGACGAAAGACGGAAATAGACAAGATGTTGAGAATAAAATCTAATAATATTGGCTGTGTTGAAAAGAATGGCTTAGATTTGTGGATTGAATCAGATACTAATATTGAATATTCTGATGTAGGATCAGAACAAGAATCAAAAATCCTTGCTGAACTGAAACAAACACCATGGAGAAATGTTGTAAAACATAGATTTGAGCATAAATCTCCATGGCTTTACAAAATTATTACTGATAAAGGCAGGAGTCTATTTCTGGATATGCTTCCCATTAAGAAGGATGGATGCTACCTTGATGTTGGGTCAGGGTGGGGACAGGCAGCGATTCCTTTATCTCGATATGGTAAAGTATTCTGTCTCGATGTGACTCGTGCAAGGTTGGACATTCTGCGTGAGATCGCAAGACAGGAAGGTTCAGTGCTCAATTACATCTGTGGAAATTATTGTAAATTTCCCTTTGAGGATAATCAATTTGATCTCGTAATTTTTAATGGGACATTTGAGTGGTTGCCTCTTGGTGCCCGTGATAAGAGTTTATATGAAGCTCAAACAGCAGCCTTAGATAAAACTATTCAAATTCTGAACCCTGATGGAATAGTTTATATAGGTATTGAGAATTCAATGGGTCTGAAATATTTACTGGGCGCTCCGGATGATCATACGGGTATTCAACATATTACATACCTTAATGAACGTGAGGCGAATGCCCTGTATAAAGAGGTTACTGGCAAAGAAGGTTTGCGAATGAAAACCTGGTCTTTGATGGAATATCAGCAGATGTTTATAAAAGCCGGATTTGAGGTTATGGAAACATATGCATGCTTCCCTGACTATAAACTCATTAGACAAATGATTCCGATTCAAGAAGTCAATTCGTATATTCTTAAAGACGGAAGTCTTGCACCGGAATATTCGGGTGCAGATGGTGCATCCCTCCCATTCGTTGGGAAAATGGCTTCTATATACTGGGCTTTAGCGAAGAATGGTGTTGCACAATTATTTTGTCCCTCGTATTCCTTTGTGGCAAAAAAACCGCGATGACACTTATCAATCAGCTTAAGGAGTATCTTTTACAGGAACAAATTATTTCTTTAAAAGATAAAGAGAGTATTAGCATTTCATTATTGATAGGCGATGCTCCTAAGAGAGTAGAAGCACTTTCAAGGAGATACATTGTTTCTAAAAATGTTAAACCTTTTTTAAGTGTTAAGTTTCTTCCGGAACCCTGGAGATTCTCTTTCCAGGACATTCTGCAAACACGAGCATTATACTCAAGTTTCAACTTATTTAAGGTTCCTCAACTGTTTGGACATTTTTCAACTAAGGAAGGTCATTTCTTCATAGAAGAGTATATTAATGCAGCTACTCCATTGGCTAAGCTTATCGAAAACGGCGATTTTAATAGCCGACAAGCGTTAGAGGTAATTCAAGGAATATTATCAGAAATATGGTCGGCGTCGGAACCTGCAAGCAGTGAGTTTATTCAATTGGAAATAAACAATTATAGAAATTATTTACAAACTTTAATTGAAGAAAGTTATTTATTGAATATAATAGTTGAAAACATAGAAAAGTTAATTGATATCAATTCAATAAATATCAGACAGGCGTGGTCAACTGGCGATATTATGGATAGAAATATCTTACTATCTGACAAGCAGTGGTATTTAGTGGACTTTGATTATTGTCATCAAACCTTATTTTTATTCAAAGAGGCATATCGTAATATCTTATATGCAAAGTGGGCTGATAATCTAACGGTGCACGAGATTGCACCCTGGCTTGGGAAATTTCCAGAGGAGATGGCCAGGGTCCTTTCGATTGCATGGGAGAAGCACTTATATTCTGAAATCCTGGACATGCAGGCAAACCTGGCGTATGACAGTCACTTAAGAAATTTAATATGGAGCATATTGTATCCACAGATAAATCAGCTTGATGCGACATTGAGGGATCGGGAATTTGAAGTTGCTAAATTACAGGCCGAGATAAACCACATTAAAGCGAGTCCTGCCTGGCGGCTACTGAAAAAAACCAGGGGCATTAAGGACAGGATTCTTGGAGGATAATATGAAATTTAGGTGCTTTAAAGGAAGCAAACATATAGTTCATAATCAAAGGACTTATCGTGTTTGGCATCATTACATAGGGTAACAAGTTATGTCGTTTCACGAATTCATCTCTCAAATCGGGAATAACATATTGCCAGCCGGCTCTAAAAAGAGTCAATATGACTTATGGACTTCAAATAATGAACCTGATCGGGCTCAGTTAATGGTCATGCGGAGTGAATCCATGTCCTGGTCATACCGGCCTAAGATCAGCATCGTTACTCCTGTCTATAACCCTCAGCAATATGATTTAACGGAGTGCATCAAGTCTGTCCTCAATCAGGTCTACGATAACTGGGAGCTGTGTCTGGTGGATGGTGGATCGGATAAACCGTACGTAAGGAAGACGATAGATAGATATGTGGCAAAGGACAACCGGATAAAGTCAGCTATTCTATCCAGGAACCTTGGCATTGCCGGAAATTCCAATGAGGCGCTTATGCTTGCCACAGGTGAGTATGTCGCACTCCTGGACCATGACGATATGCTCGCTCCATTTGCCCTGTATGAGGTCGTGAGACGGTTCAATGAAGACCCTTCGGTGGACTTCTTCTATTCGGATGAAGATAAAGTCCCGGCGGAGAGCTGGAAGCGATACGCACCATTCTTTAAACCAGACTGGTCGCCAGATACCTTCCTATCATATAATTATTTATGTCATTTTGCCGTCATAAGAAAGGCGATCATAGAAAAGGCCGGCGGCTTCAGGGAGGGCTATGATGGGGCACAGGACTATGATTTGTTTCTCCGGGTTGTTCAAAATACGAACAATATCAGGCGGATTTCAAAGGTTCTTTATCACTGGAGGGCGACGAAAGGTTCTGCCGCGTCGGAACTGCTCGCAAAGCCTTATGCGCTTGATGCCGCTAAAAGGGCATTAGCCGGCTATCTGAAAGAGAGGGGAGTGGATGCTGAGGTGTCAGATGGCCTGTTTCCCACATCCTACCGTGTCCGGTATAAGTTACAGCCGTCTCAGAAGGTAAGCATTATTATCCCGACAAAGGACAATGTGCATTTACTCAGAAAGTGTGTGACCTCTATTCTTGAGAAGACGAGTTATCAGGATTATGAGATAGTGGTCGTGGATAATCAGAGTAAGGAGAAGGAGACTCTTGAATATTTAGAGTCTCTCAGGAAGAGGGTCAGGATAATATCGTATGATAAGCCCTTTAACTTCTCTGCGATTAATAATTTTGCGGCCCGGTCAACTGATGCCGGGATACTACTGTTTCTAAATAATGATACAGAGGTTATAGGCAGTGAATGGCTGTCTGCAATGATTGAGTTTGCCCAGAGGGAAGATGTCGGGGCAGTTGGCGCGAAGTTATACTACCCGAATGATACTATTCAGCATGCCGGTGTGATAGTTGGCCTACGTGGTCTTGCGGCGCACGCACATAAGGACTTTCCGAGGGCGAGCAGTGGTTATTATGGCAGGTTGAAGGTCATCCAGAATCTGAGTGCCGTGACTGCCGCCTGCATGATGATGCGCAGAAAGGTGTTTGAGGAAGTTGGTGGATTTGAGGAAAGGCTGTCTCATGCATTCAATGACATTGACCTCTGCCTGAAGATAAGAGACAGGGGTTACCTGATAGTCTATACGCCGTATGCGGAACTTTACCACTATGACTCTGCGAGCGGTGCAAGCAAGGGGCATGAAGAGAATCCGACCCCTGAAGGCAAAGAACGGTTTGCAATGGAGAAGGAGTTTATGAAGAGCAAGTGGAAGGATGTCCTTGCCGCAGGGGATCCCTACTACAACCCCAACCTGACACTTGAGAGGTGGGATTTCAGCCTTAAGCTTTGAATTAGTAGCTTTCGATCGTATCTTATGGCGAGCAAGAGAGCAATAATGCTTTGGACAAGTAAGAAAGTGAAATATATTTCAATAAATGGTTTACATATAAATCGTCATATAACATGATAAATGACGACAGAGATGACACCATTGATTAATGAGAAGGGGATGGAATTATCCATCCTGATTGTTAATTGGAATACCAAAGCCTTCCTGGAAGAGTGCCTGCAATCCATATACAGTTCTGTAAAAGAGATCTCTTTTGAAGTAATTGTGGTGGATAATAATTCCGGTGATGGCAGCGCTGAGATGGTTAGAAAGTCTTTTCCTCAGGCACGTCTCATTGAAAACAGGGGCAACGCAGGATTTGCAAGAGGAAATAATCAGGCGTATGCGGTCTCAAAGGGCAGGGTCATAGGCATGCTGAATCCTGACACCATTGTTTACCCGGGTACATTTGAGAAGATGGTGGATTACCTGGATACTCACGACAGGGTGGGGGCTGTAAGCTGTAAGTTGCTAAACCCGGATGGCACGTTGCAGAGGGAATTATACCGCCGTTTTCCGTCCGTGTTCACAATCTTTTTCCGCTATACATATATTGGGCAGCGAATGAATCAGCGCATATTTCGTGACAGGGCATTAGATTCTTTTTTTTATTATGATAAGACTTTTGCTGATACGGAGGTTATTGCACAACCGGGAGCCTCATGTCTTTTTATGAAGAGATCACTCATAGAGAAAATAGGACTGTTTGATGAACAGTTCCCGATACTTTTTAATGATGTAGATCTATGCAAGAGGATCTGGAAGGTCGGATATGAGATCCACGTCCTGGCGGATGCACATATTACCCATTATGGCGGGACAAATATAAAGACATTGCCAAAAGATGAGCTTGCTCAGATAGCGCACAGTGGAATATTCCGTTATTTCAAAAAAAATCATGGCTTGGCACAGGCTATATTGATTAATGTCATCTTCCGTATAGATCGTTCCATATCAAGGCTTTTTCATTATCATTGACACCAGAGCTGGAGAAAATATTAATAATCGCTTATCCATAAATCATGATAAGAGCTGATAAAACATCAGACTACGATATCTGGATAAATAATTTCGCATTCACAGAGAAGAAGCGGGATCATGTCTTATCCGAGATTCAGAAGTTTTCTTATAAGCCATTAATCAGTATTGTGACACCCGTCTATAATATCGAGGATGTCTGGCTGGAGAAGTGTATACAGTCTGTTTTAGCGCAGACGTATACGGACTGGGAGCTCTGCATTGTTGATGATGCCTCCACAAGGAAGGGAATCAGGAAAGCTCTGCAGCAGTACTCAAATAGCGATCCAAGGATTAAGACAAAATATCTTGCTCAGAATCTCCATATATCCGGCGCCACGAATGAGGCATTGGATATGGCTCGTGGAGAGTTCGCGGCCTTCCTGGATCACGATGATGAACTCCACCCGAATGCCTTATACGAGATTGTGAACCTCCTCCAATCCTCAGGGGATGCGGACATTATCTATACGGATAACGATATGATCAATACGGCAGGCAGGAGATTTCACCCCAAGTTCAAGCCTGACTGGAGCCCGGAGTTATTATTATCCTATATGTATATCAGCCACCTCCTTGTCTGCAGGACTTCTCTTGTCAGAGAGTCGGGCGGCTTCAGGAAAGGCTATGAGGGGGCTCAGGATCATGACCTGGCCTTAAGATTGAGTGAGAAGACAGAGAGGATTTACCATATCCCCAGGATTCTATACCATGCCCGTAATCTGCCGCAATCCGTCTCAAGTTCCGGAGATGCCAAGCCTTATAGTTTACTTGCCGGCACAAAGGCGGTTCAGGATGCCGTCAACAGGAGGGGAATCCATGCGAGGGTTGACAGGCCCGATTTCGCAGTACAGGCGAAGTATGGGATCTACAAGTTGAATTTTACAGAGCTTAGGGAAGATAAAGTGGCCATTATAATCCCGACCCGGGACAGACTGGACCTTCTGAAAGGCTGTATAGAAAGCATTGAGGCAAAGACGACTTATAAGAGTTATGACATCATTATTGCAGATGATAGCAGCCGGGAAGAGGCGACCTTGAATTACTTTAACTCTGTAAGGCATAAAGTCATAAACACTGGGGATGGAGGACCTTTCAATTTCTCCCGAATAATCAATTCTGCTGTCAGACAGCTGGATGATGATGTGGAGTATATCCTGCTCCTGAACAATGATACCGAGGTGATAACGGGCAACTGGATAGAGGAGATGCTGGGACTGATGCACTCCCCTGAGATAGGCGCTGTAGGTGCAAAGCTCCTCTATAAAGACAATAAGATTCAGCATGCTGGCATCATAGCGCCTTTGCACGAAGGGCTTCCGGGCCATGCCTTCAAAACACTTGATGTTTCTTCACCGGGATATTTATTCTATGCCAAAGTGGTTAGAAACTATTCGGCTGTAACTGCCGCATGCATGCTGACGAGGCGGAGTTATTTTAATCAGGTTGGCGGGTTTGATGAAGATAACCTGAATGAGGCTTATAACGACGTAGACTATTGCCTCAAACTGAGTGAGAAGGGGTACAGGGTTGTCTATACACCGTACGCTGCGCTGTATCATTATGAAGGCGGATCACGCGGGAAGAGTGTCCCCGCAAAGAACGAATATTATTTCAGGAAGAGATGGGGCCATATCAATTCAGACCCGTACTATAACCCCAATCTTGAGGGTTGGCTCTTTCAGGTTAACAGACAAATCAGGGAGGTACTGCCGGTCAGCAGGAAAATCAAGATATTATTTATAACACACAACCTGAATTATGAGGGGGCTCCATTATCTTTATTTAACATTGTCAAGGGATTAGACAGGAGCAAGTATGAGGTACTGGTGCTTTCACTCAAAGAGGGTATCCTGAGGAAGGCCTGCCAGGAGGAAGGTATTGAGGTCATTGTTAAGGACTTCAAGGTCTCATTGATTCGTGTCTCGGACTTCAGGAGAGAAATAAACTTATTGATGGATATGACCCGTGATTTTAAGAGCGACCTCATCTTTTGCAACACGCTGGATACGTTTTGCGGACTTTATCTGTCGCAGATCATGGGTGTCCCGGCTATATGGTGTATAAGGGAAAGTGTTGATGTTAAAGAATATTTCAGAAAAATGTGTATTAATAATGCATTAGTGAGACTGGCAGTGGAGTCTTTGAACATACCGGCAACGGTTGTTTTTGTATCCGGGACCACGGCGAAATTGTTTAAAAGTTTGAATAGCAGGCGGTTTAAAATTATTTACAACGGGCTTGATGTGGGGAAGATTGAAGCGTATAAAGAAAACCATTCTAAAGCAGAACTGAGAAGAGAATATTCCATACCGCATCATTTGAGGGTCATTACCATCATAGGCACGACTATTCCCCTTAAAGGACAGCATGTCTTTATTCAGGCCGCTGTTGAGCTCTTAAAAGGGCGGGATGATTTGCTGTTTATTATAGTAGGGGGCAGGGAGGGGGACTACCTCAATGAGCTGCACGAGATGATTGCAAAGGCCGGGGTTGGCGGGCATGTCAGAATAGTACCGGTGACCCCGGAGGTCTTTCCTTATTACAGGCTCTCTGATATCTACGTCTGTGCCTCGTCAGAGGAATCATTTCCACGGGTCATATTGGAGGCAATGGCATTTCAGCTTCCGATTGTGTCTACAGATGTTTATGGGATAAAGGAGCAGATAGAAGACAAGATAAGCGGGCTTCTGGTGCCCCCTGACGATCACCGGCTGCTTTCTGAGAAGATATCCCTGTTGCTGGATAATGAGGCCCTTGCAAATGAATTGGCCGTCAATGCCCATGACCGGGTAATAAACAGGTTCTCATATGATAACATGATGGCATCCTATGAAAGATGTATTCGTGAAAGCATCTTCTCCCCGCCAAATAACCATGAACTTGATGTTTCACAGGGTGCACTATCTAAAATGAACGAGACCCTCTCTATTCCTGTAAAATCTTATATCAAGACAATTCAAAGAGAGGGATTTATCGGTGGTAATAAGTGGGCGTGGCAGAGGCTGTGTAAAAAACTCCGTATCGGGGTACGATGGAACACAAGGTCTCAATAATCATCCTCAACTGGAACGGGATTAAGGATACTCTTGAATGCCTCCGCTCTGTATATAAACTCGACTACAGTAATTTTGAAGTCATTGTGGTTGATAATGGTTCCACAGACAACTCCGTACAGCTAATTCGCAGTTCATTTCCAAAGGTCATCATAATAGAGAATAAGGCGAATCTGGGTTATGCAGGCGGAAATAATACCGGGATGCGTTATGCCATGGATACCGATGCGAAATTCTTCTGGTTACTCAATAATGATACAGTGGTTGAGCCGGATTCCCTGAGTGAGCTGATCCTGGCCGCCGGTAAGTCACCCCGTTGCGGCCTCCTCAGTCCGGTAATTTATTTTTATGATGAGCCTGAAGCGGTCCAGTTCTGCGGCTCCATTCTTGATTGGTCAAAGAGGGATTTTATACACTTCAGGGACGTGATGTCATTAAAGAATAATATAATTACGAATGATCTCGTCCTGTGGGGGACCGCCCTCCTTGTGTCACGTCAGGTTGTTATGTCAGCGGGGTATCTGAATGAGGACTATTTTTCTTATCATGAAGACATTGAATATTCAGTAAGGGCCATTAACAGCGGATATACAAACATGGTCGTATCAGCGGCCAGGATCTACCATAAGGAGGCCCGTTCTTCCGGAGGGCGGGAATCACCAATGCATTGTTACTATATGACCCGAAACATCTATTATTTCTGGAGAGACAATCTGCGGGGCCTGGATAAGATATCCTGTCTGAGGCATTATTTGTCAGACTCTGTCAGTCTGGCAGGGAGCTTAAAAAAAAAGAAAAAGCCGGACTCTGCCAATGCATGCCTGGATGCCGTCTGGAGCGCCTTACGCAATATCAAAGGCCCGTGGGACAGGGACATCAGAATGCCATCATTGATAAAACGAATACTTTTAGCTTATCCCATTTTCTGGGTTTATCTGTTAAGAGGTGGATTCAGGAGAAACAGAAATCTGTGCGCGTAGATGCAGATGATCAATAGTATTTGTTTATGCCAAGAGTCAGCGTAATCATACCCACCTATAACAGGGCGAAATATATTGTTGAGACATTGCAAAGCGTCTTTGCACAGACATTTGCCGGCTATGAGGTGATTGTTGTAGATGACGGTTCTACTGATAATACGTCAGAGGTCCTTAAACCGTACCTTGACAGGATCGTATATATCCGGAAGCCAAACGGCGGGCAGGGGAGTGCAAGGAATGCAGGGATAAAGATGGCACAGGGTGCGTATATTGCATTCCTTGACTCAGACGATTTGTGGATGCCTGAGAAGCTTCTGCTTCAGGTTCGCTATCTCGATGACCATCCGGATGTTGCCCTTGTATTCTCTGATGCAGCCACTTTTTATGATGATGATGAAGGCAATCCTGTCCGGACAGGACAGTT
>WBZR01004795.1_pt1 | contig 10820 bp, 10 predicted proteins | sample 5204231 | NCBI WGS metagenome assembly WBZR01 (sample SAMN12412403, study PRJNA552823) | activated sludge metagenome | isolation source: activated sludge from anammox sidestream of wastewater treatment plant... | place: USA: Virginia | collected 2017-08
CGGCCGCCGACGCAATGATCGTCCGCAGGTCGCGCTCGACCTCTGCGGGCGTCCGGATGTCGCCGGGTGACTTGTGGACCGGTGGGAAGATGACCCACGCAGCGATGTTCGCCATGAGCAGGAGCGCGGCGAGAACCGGCACGAGACTGGAACGTTTTTCCGTGCGCTGCAGCGCCTCGCGCAGTTCCGCCTTGCTCTTCCTCTGCTCCTCGACGATCTGCTGGACGAGCGATCTCGTGTCGAGTGAGCCAGCGCCAGGCGGCGGCGCGCGGGACGGGCGCGGCGGAGGCCTCTGACCGCTCGGCTGACGAGGCAATGGCATGGAAGTGGATCGGAATATACCGGCGCAAAGCCGATTGGCACTCAACCCGCGATGCCGCGCCCCTGAACCGTCATCATCGTTCCCTGCATCGCCAGGACCGGCCTGGCATCGTCGTTCTCGTCGAAGGCGAGCACTTCGCCACGAACCACGGTAATCGTACGGCCTGATCGCACGACGCGCCCCTGAGCGACAAACCGCCTCCCGACAGCGGGCGCAAGCAGGTTCACCTTGAACTCGACGCTCAGCACGGCGGCATCGTCCGGCATCACGGAGAGCGCGGCGCAGCCGCAGGCGCTGTCGGCAATGGCAGCAGTCACGCCCGCGTGCAGGAACCCGTGCTGCTGGACCAGGTCGCTCCTGAACGGAAGCTCGATGTCCACCTCGCCGGGCTCGACACGGGCGAGCCGGGCGCCGAGGAGCGTCATGAAGGCCTGGCGCGCGAAGCTCTCGCGGATCCGTCCCGCGTGGTCACTCACAGATCCACCGGGTAGCCGGCGTCGTTCCACGCGCGCCACCCGCCGGCCATGGAAGCGACGTTGGTATAGCCCATGGCGGCGAGCGCGGCGGCCGCGAGCACGCTCCGGTATCCGCCGCCGCAGTAGAGGACGACCTCAGCTGCCTTGTCCGGAATTCGCGCCTCGACGTCGCGCTCGATGATTCCCTTGCCGATGTGCTCGGCGCCGGTAACGTGTCCCAGCGCCCATTCCCGATCCTCGCGCACGTCCACGAGAACGAGGCTTGCCCCGTTGCCCAGGCTGGCGTTCACGTAATGGACTGTCACTTCGCGTACCCCGGTTCGGGCGGCGTCCACGATCTTGAGGAATCCCTGGGAATGATCCATCAGGCGGTCGGCCCCTGGCGTTGAATGGCGTTGATGACGTCGCGGATGACGACCGCGGCGCGTTCTGCGTCGGCGGCCGCGGCGTCGAGGTGTGTCACGGCCCGGATTCGCGTCGCATCCCACGCCACGATCCCGACGCCTCGCTCGTTGGCGGCGCGCTCCACGTCGCCGGGCCGCACGCCGGCGGGCAGCGTCACCATCACGATGTTGGTATCGGGCGGCACCACCGAGGCGCCATTCGCCTCTGCGACGATCGAGGCAAACCGGGCGGCGGCGGAGTGGTCGTCGGCGAGCCGGCCAATGTTGTGAGCGATGCCGTACAGGCATGCCGCGGCCAGCACTCCGGACTGCCGCATCCCTCCGCCGAAGCGCCGCCGGGCGTCGCGGGCCTCGTCAATGAGTGCGCGCCGGCCGGCGAGGGCAGCCCCGACCGGCGCACCAAGCCCCTTGCTGAACGACACCATCGTCAGGTCGGCCGCGCGCGCGAATGACGCGAGCGGCGTCCCGGTGGCAACGTGGGCGTTCCACAGCCGCGCGCCATCGAGGAATACGCCAAGCCCGAACGCGCGAGCGGCGCTTGCGATCGTATCGAGCTCCGCCGCGGGCGTGACGACCCCTCCACCGGAGTTGTGGGTGTTCTCGATGCAGAGGAGCGACGCCTGCGGGAGATGCGGGCTGCGCGGGCGTACCGCCGCGCGAAAGGCGTCGAGCGTGGCCCGCGCCGCGCCGCGCATAAGCCGCGGCTGCATCCCTGAGAACATCGCAGCCGCGCACTTCTCACGGTCAACGACGTGCGCCTCCTCGTGCGCGATGAACTCCGTCCCTGGCCGGCCGAGCGTCATCAATGCCGACTGGTTCGCCATCGTTCCACTCGGGAAGAAGAGCGCGGCATCGCACCCGAGCAGTTCCGCAACCCGCGCCTCGAGCCGACGGACAGTCGGGTCGCCATCGAGCACGTCGTCGCCAACTTCGGCGTCGACGATGGCGCGCCTCATCGCGGCCGAAGGCCGCGTAACGGTGTCGGATCGGAGGTCAATCACGAATTCAAGATGGAGGGAAGCAGGCCCGCGGTGAAGCGCGGAGGGTTCCCGGCGGCCCCGACTGGCCGCGCGCTCAAGGGCGGACCGGCCGCATTTCCTCGGCCACCTGCGATGCAGCGCCGCCGACAATCACGATCAGGGCGGCATAGTACACCCAGAACACCACCACGATGAGTGTCGCGAGCACGCCGGTGTAGAGTGTCGCCGGATTCCAGCGATGGATGACGAGCGCGAACGCCCAGCGGGCAAGCTCGAACATCGCCGCGCTCACAGCCGCGCCGGCCAGCGCCTGCTGCCAGCGCACGGAGCGGTTCGGCACGAACTTGTACACAGCGAAGAAGATCGCCACGAGCAGCGCGATGGTGATGACCCGGCCGGCAAGGTACGTGACGGGCCGCATGAGGGCATCGGCGTGCAGGCCCAGGTCAGCGAGCAGCGCGACTCCCCGGGTTCGCGCGAGGGCAATGTAGGCAGAGGCGATGATGTAGGTGACCGCCAGCGCCGTGGCGGCCAGCGTCAGGGCGAGGTCGTGCAGCTTGCCGAGGATGAGGCCGCGACCCTTGGTCACCGCGAACACGCGGTTGAACACGGCCCTCATCGAGCCGAACAGCCGCGTCGAGAACCACAGGAAGCCGGCGGCGCCCACCAGTCCCGCCGTTCCGCGTGTTCGCGCTATGTCGCGGAGCAGCGGGTCAACCAGCGAGTGCGATGAGTCGCCAGCCATGGGGAACAGGTCGCGTATGAACCTGGCGACTTCGGTGTTTGCCGCCGCCGATGAAGTGCCCAGCGCGTAACCCAGTCCGGAGGCAAGCAGGAGGAAGAAAGGCACGCCGGCGAGGAGGATGTTGAACGCCACCCCGCCGGCGAGAAAGAGGACGTCGTCGTCCCCGACCTTCCGCATGAAGCGCCGGCCGAACTCGGCAACGGCCGGACGCGGCAGCTTACTGCTCCATGATGATGAGGAACTTGGACGGCGCCCAGAACTTCGCGGCGTCGGTGATCTTCAGCCCGCCCTTGATGCGGTTCGACTTGTCTGGCATGGTCTCGAGCGCGGCGACGTCCTGCCGCGAGATGATCTTGTAGGCCTTGTCCGGCTTGGGGAACGCGATCTGCATCACCTCCGTGCGGTCCACGGCAGTGAACGAGGCCGGATCGAGCGTGGCCGCGGGCACCGCCGTCTTCCCAAGGCCGAAGAGCCCACCCTGCTTGGCGATGATGCCCTTCTTGAAGAGCTCGTCCTCGGTGCCGATCACGTAGTAGACGGTGTTCTTCTCCGTCGTGAGCGCCGCCTTTTCCTCGGTGAGGGCGGTCTTCTCCTGGGTGAGGGTCGCCTTGTCCTGCTTCAGGGCCGTGTTCTCGACGGTGAGGGCGTTCACCTGTTCGGTGAGCGATGCGATCTCTGTCTTCTGGTTGTCCACGATCACCTGGAACGAGGCGATGGTCGAGTCGTAGCCGGCAAGCTGGGCCGCGAGCGCTGCGTTGCCGGCAGTCAGGTCACGCACACGGTTGCGGCTGGCCGTGAGCCGCGACTCGCTCTCGTTGAGGCGCGCCGCAAGCTCGGCAACGCGGGCCTTGATCGCCTCGCGCTGCTGCGCTGGCGTCAGGTCGCTCTCCATCTCGCCTGGCTGGCCCTGCACCGGCTTGCCGGCTGCGCGGCTGCGAACCTTGGCGAGTTCGGTGTTGATGTCGGCGATGAACTGCGAAGTGGCCGTCACGTCCTTGAGGAGTGAATCCTTCTGCGCCGAAATCTGCTGCACCTGTGCCAGCGTCTCTTCCAACTGCTTCTTCGAGCCGTCACACGCCGCGAACGCGAGGACGCCAGCGGCGAGGACGATGATCCTGCGGGTCATACCAAGTACTCCTTGCAAGAGGGGCGCCTCACTCACCAGCGTCGGGATCATCCGGCGCGGTCTGCACCGCCTGCGCGCCCCCCGACGGAGCCGGCCGGCGCTCGGCCAGCGGTCGCACGTACCGCTCTACGGCGGCGGCAGTCCCGCCGACCGCGAGCTGTGTGAACAGGAAACGGAACTTGTCCTCCAGCGCACCGCCAATCGCTGCGCGCGTCTCCTCACTCAGATCCCACAACTGCCGCTTGAACGGGCCAAGGGCCTTCTTGCGGGTCTTGTAGTAGAACTGCTCGTCCGAGTCGCTGGGCTTGCGCTCCTCGGCCGCATTCGACCGCAGCCATGCGTACATCTCGTCGCGCACACCGGACGGAAGACCTTCGTAGAGCATGTTCTGGAAGCCAGTCGCCAGGTGGATCTCCGCCGTTTCGCACTGCGGAAAGTTGTTGAACGCGGCATCTGGCAGTGTGGAAGCGCCGTGCTGCACGGCGCCGGCGAGCCCGTACTCCCTGCGCGCAACCTCGCCCAATTCCCGGAGCGTGTTGAAGTCGAGCTTCACGTCCGCGATCGAGCCGTCAGGCAGCACTACTCCGCCGTGAGAAGTCCCGCTCTGGACGCTGATCTTCGAAAGCCCGGCCATTCCGTTCGCCTGTGATCCGATTACCCGGTTGTACCCCGTCATGAAGGCCCTGAGTTCCGCTACCGTGGAGTTTGCCGTGCCCACCTCGCCGATTTCGCCGCCGAGCGAGATGGTTACGCCTTTCGGTTCGAGGCCGCGCACGTGCCGCGTTATGTCAACGCCGACCTCGTAGTTGAGCCGCTGCTGGTCGCCGAGCGCGGCGTGCGAGAGGTCAACCAGCGTCGAGGTGTCAATGTCAATGTTGAAGAACCCGGCGGCGACGGCCTCCGTCGCCAGCAGCTTGACGCCATCCACCTCCGCGGCCGGATTGGCCGCGTACTTCTTTGCGTTAACCTGGAAGTGGTCGCCCTGGATGAAGACGGGACCGCGAAATCCCTCGCGGAGCGCCGCCGCCAGCATTACCGCCGTGTACTCGGCCGGGCGCTGGTCGGTGTACGCGATCTCGGACCGGGCGATCTCGAGGATGAAGGCGCCTGCCTCCATCTGTTTCGCAACGCGGAAGATCGCGCGGGCGGTATCGTACGCCATGCCGCGCACGTTGATTGCCGGAACTGTGAAACCGCGGACCTCGCCGCGGCCGCGGGCGATGTAGAGGTCGTGGATGGAAGCGGAGCGCACCCCCACGGCCTGGCCAAGCTCCCAGATGAGCCAGCGCGCCGCGTCGCGCGTCGCCGCCTCACCAAAGACCGCCTCGCGGACGAGTGCGTCCATGCGGGACGTGGACAGGGCCGATTGATCGGCGACGGTCACGGCGTTACCGGCAACTGAAACAGCATTGCCGAACGCCGAGGCAAGCCGGGATCCAGGGGAATCAGCGGTGTTGGTCATGGGCGTCGCGGATATGCGGTGGCCGACTGCCGCCTCGCGTTGCGAGCGGTGCAGCCAGTAAAGATGCTCCCCCCGGACGGGCAGGGCAACGGAACCCTACATGGAGCGCGCGCTTGCCTTCTGCGCGGCTACGACCGGCTTGCGTCGCCTCTTGTCAATAGTCTTGCCGAGCAGACGTTCCACCGCGCGGAGCGCGCCCTGAAACGCCGATCTCACGTCCGCGGCCGACGCCACGGCGGCAACCGCACCCATGCCGGGCATTCGCGCTGTAATCGTGATCTCTGCCTCTGCAGATCCCTTCGCAGGCGTCTTCGAGCTGAGCGCCACGTCCAGCCGGTCAATGCGCCAGGAGTACTTGCCAAGCTTCTGGCCAAGGCGGAGCTGGATACTGGCCGCGGTTGCTGTTCCGTCACGATCCACGGCTCCGCGGATCACGACCGGCGTGGTGGCTGTGTCGGTGCGACCGCGCACGGCGCGCGGCGTGGCGTGTGTCTTTGCGCCCATTGGGGTGCGGGCGGCGCGGGAACGGGGGGTTCGCTTGGGCATGGCTGAAAGATACTCAACCCAACCGGACGTTGACCTTCGGTTGAATCAGGCTCGCGGCCGCCCCATAGCCTCGCGCACGAGACGCTTGCCGAGCTCCACGCCGGGCTGGCCGAGCGGGTCCACCCGGTAGAGCGCGCCCGCGTACACGGTCGCAAGCATCAGCATCATCATGAGGGCGCCGACGGCCTGCGGACTTACCGCGGCGAGGGTTACGGTGAGACTCGGCCTCCCGGCGCTCACAAGCGCTCGGGCGGTGGCGTCCGCTTCGGCGTCAATCAGTTCACCGAGCGTGCGGCCGCGGAGGAAGGCGGCGGCCTCCGGCAGGTCGCCGCCGGCCGGGATCGGCAGGTCCACGGTACGGGAGCCGACGCGCACGAAGACTACGACCTTGTCGGCCGGGCCCTGCATGAGTAGCTGAAGCAGCGAGTGCTGGTCGGTGGCGCCACGCGCTGCCAGGGGGGTAGGCCCTGTGGGGAGGCCGCTGGAATCGAGCTTGCCAAGGCTCTCTGCCCAGAGCTGAACGAACCATGGGCCGATGTCGCGAAGCTGGTCGGAGTAGGGCATCATCACGTGGGTTCCCTGCTCCGTTCGCCGGTGGGCGCGCCAGAGGAGCGACGCGAAGATGCCCGCGGGATTGTCGGCGAGCGCGGGAGCCATGCACTCCTCGCGCATTGCGCGGGCGCCAGCCAGCAGCGCGCCGACATCGTAGCCGGCGAGGGCAGCGGGCATCGTGACTACGGGCGTGAGCGCGCTGAAGCGGCCGCCCACGCTTGCTGGCACCTCAAACGCCGTGATTCCATCGCGCGCGGCGATCGCGCGAAGCGGCCCTTCGATGGGATCGCTAACGAACGCCATGTGGCGCACGGGCTCGATCCCCGCCGCCGCGAGTCGGTGGCGGACGATGGCGTACTGCGCCAGGGTCTCGACGGTAGTGCCAGACTTGGAGGCGACGATCCAGTGCGTCGTGGCAAGGGGCACGGTGGCCAGGAGCTTGGCGAGGGAGTGCGGATCGGAGTTGTCCATGACGTGCAGGCGCGGCGCTCCCGGCGGAGCATCCAGGGCGCTGCGGAGCGCGATGGCGCCGAGCGCCGATCCTCCGATACCGAGCACGGCCACGTCGGTGAGCCGACCGGCCAGCGTGCGCGCGTAGGCGATCGCTCGGCCTGCCTCGGCAGCCTGGGCCTCGAGGTCCAGAAAGCCCAGGCGCCCGGCAGCACGGTCGTTCACGACTGCGGCATGTACCGCCCCGAATCCAATAGTGAGGTCATTCCACTCTCCGGGCGTGACACCCGACGGAACCGCCGACGCGCGCATCCGTGTGTCGTCAAGCCGGAGGAGAGTCATGGGTCGCAACCCGCTGGCAGGGTCCGGCCGATAAGCGCCTGTTTCATGCAGCCGGCTCGTCGAGCGTCACCTGGAGCCCATCGAACGCTGGATGGATCCCGTCGGGAAGCTCGGACTCCAGCTCGGCGTGCGAGGTTCGGTGGGTCAGGTGCGTGAGGAAAGTCCGCCGGGCGCCGATCCGCCGGGCGGCTTCGACCGCCTCGCCGATCGAGAGGTGCGTCGGATGGCTCTTGCGGAAGAGCGCATTGAGCACGAGGACGCGAACGCCGCGCAGCGCATCGAACGCCGCCTCGGGCAGCTCCTTGGCGTCGGTGACGTACCCGATATCGCCGATGCGGTACCCGAACACGCGCGTCCGCCCGTGGGGCACGGCGAACGGAGTGACGTCGAAGCCCGCAATCGCCACGCGCTTGCCCTCGGCGAGCACGTGGGTGGTGCCCTCCGGCTTCGACGTGCCTGGCAACGGCCGCAGCGTACGGTCGAACATGTACGCGAACTTCTTCGCGATGCTCTCGATCGCCTCGGCCGGCCCGTACACCGCGATCCCGGAGCCGCCCGATGCAAAGCTGCGGACGTCGTCGAGCCCGTGGGTATGGTCCGCGTGGTCATGCGTGTAGAGGATCGCATCCACGCGCGGAATGCCGGTGGCGATCAACTGCAGGCGCAGTTCGGGAGGGGTGTCGAGCAGGAGCCGCGCGCCGTTCGACTCGACCACGGCGCCCACCCGCGTTCGCTTGTCGCGCGGGTCGTCGGAGCGGCAGACGGCGCAATCGCAGCCGACCTGCGGGACGCCGAAGCTTGTGCCGGTGCCGAGGAAGGTGAGCTTCATCGGGTCGCGGCCACTCAGATCTGCTCGACCTTGAGCGTGTTGGTCGAGCCGGGCACGTCGAACGGTACGCCTGCCGTAATCAGGACCCGGTCGCCAGCGGCCGCGATGCCTTCGCGAATCACCAGCCGACGGGCGACGCCGGCCATCTCTTCGTACGTGTCGCAGTGCGGAACGAGGAACGGCACCACGCCCCAGACGAGGGCGAGCTGCCGCCAGGTGCGCTCCTGGTCCGTGAGCGCCACGATCGGCACGGCGGGGCGGCGCCCCGCGACGACGCGGGCACTGAATCCGCTCTTGGTGAACACGATCACGCAGCGTGCGCCAATGAGCCGGACGGCGGTGACCGTCGCCGACGCGATCGTCTCCTCGACGCCAGCGGTGCCGGGCTCGAGTCGGTCGAGGCCGGTTCCGCGCGCCACGGGGTACGTTTCCGCCGCGAAGGCGATCCGGTGCATTGCCTCGACCGCCAGCACGGGGTGCTTGCCAGACGCCGTCTCGGCCGAGAGCATCACGGCGTCGGTGCCGTCCATGACAGCATTTGCGACGTCGTTCGCCTCGGCACGCGTGGGCCTCGGGTTCTCGATCATGGACTCGAGCATCTGCGTAGCCGTGATCACGGGGCGCCCGTGCCGCTGGGCGAGCGCGATGATGCGCTTCTGCTCGAGCGGAACGCGTTCATACGGAAGCTCCACGCCCAGGTCGCCGCGCGCGACCATTACCGCATCCGTCGTGCGCAGAATATCCTCGATGCGGTCAACGGCGCTGTCCTTCTCGATCTTGGCAACGATGAGCATGCCCTTGGGAAGCAGCGCCCTCAGCGCGTCTATGTCGCTCGCGCGCCGCACGAAGCTGAGCGCTACGTATGCAACGTCGTGCGCAATGGCGAACGCGATGTCGTCGTGATCCTTGTCAGTGAGCGACGGGGCGCTGACTTCGGCGCCGGGAAGATTCATTCCCTTGTGCGACGTGACCGTACCGCCGTGTATCGTTGTCACCCGCACGCGGTTGCCGTTCACTTCGGTTACGGCGAACTCGAGCAGTCCATCGTTGACGAGGATCCGGCTTCCCGGACCGACGTCCCGCGCGAGGTCGGGGTACGTGACCGGCATATCGGAGCCCGACGCCTCATGCTCCGGGACGAAGGTCAGTTCGCCGCCATCGGAAACCTCAACGGGAGCGGCGATCTCGCCGATGCGGATGCGAGGCCCCTGAAGGTCGGCAAGGATGGCGACTGGCCGCCCTGCGGTGCGCGCGGCGGCTCGCACGGCCGCGATCACGCGCGCATGCTCCTCGTGCGTGCCGTGCGAGAAGTTGATCCGCGCGACGTTCATGCCGGCGTCAATGAGCGCCGCGATCGTGCCGGCGTCGGAGGACGCGGGCCCGATCGTGCACACGATCTTCGTCCGGGCGTGGTTCAAGTGCCGGCCGCGGCCGGCCGCCGCGCGGCGGCGCCTAGCTTCCGCTCGATCCCCGCAAGGAGCGAGTCGAACGACGTCTGGAACGCATGGAGCCCTTCGTCGAGAAGCTTGTCGGTGACCGCGTCGAGGGAAATGCCAAGCGCCTCGATCGCGGCAAGCGATTCGCGCGCCTGGGCAACGTCGGCGTCAACGGTGCGCGCCACGCGCCCGTGGTCGCGGAAAGCGTCGAGCGTTGCGGGCGGCAAGGTATTGACCGTGTACGGGCCGATGAGCGCCTCGACGTACTTCACGTCGGAGTACGCCGGGTTCTTGGTGCCGGTGCTGGCCCACAGCGGTCGCTGCACGCGGGCGCCGCGCGCGGCGAGGGCCTCCCAGCGCGGACCCGCGAAGCGCTCGGCGAACAGCGCGTAGGCAAGGCGGGCGTTCGCCACGGCGGCAGTGCCGCGAAGGCCCAGCGCCTCGGGGGTGCCGATCGCATCGAGCCGCGCGTCAGCCGCGGTATCAACGCGGCTTACGAAGAAACTCGCCACCGAAGCTACGCCGCGGAGCGGGGCTCCGGCCGCGACCCGGTCCTCGAGGCCCGCGAGGTACGCCTCGATCACGTCGGCGTGCGCAGCCACGGAGAAGAGAAGCGTGACGTTGACGTTCACGCCGCCTGCGGTGAGGCGGCGGAGCGCTGCGCAACCGGCGGCCGTGCCGGGCACCTTGATCATCACGTTGGGCCGCCCCACCGCGCGCCAGAGGCGCTGCGCCTCCTTCACCGTAGCGTCGGCGTCGTGCGCAACGCCGGGTGAAACCTCGATGGAAACGAATCCGTCCGCCCGGTCCGCGGCCTCGTACACGCCGAGAAAGGCATCGCACGCCGCACGGACGTCGTCCGTTGCGAGCGCCTCGAAGATCGCCCACGGCGTGCTGCTCCCGGCTAGCGTGGCGAGCTGCGCGTCGTAGGCAGTGCCCTGCGCGAGCGCCTTCTCGAAGATCGTCGGGTTCGACGTCATCCCGCTCAAGGCGTCGGCGCCTATCCTGCGCGCCAGCTCACCCGACTGGATGAGCGTCCGGTCAATGTAGTCGAGCCAGATTGACTGGCCCGCGGCGTGAAGCGCGTGCAGCGGAGTCTGCGTCATTCGGGATCCGGCGTGGCGGTTGGACGCGGCGCGCCCAGGCGCGG
>WBZR01004799.1_pt1 | contig 10810 bp, 8 predicted proteins | sample 5204231 | NCBI WGS metagenome assembly WBZR01 (sample SAMN12412403, study PRJNA552823) | activated sludge metagenome | isolation source: activated sludge from anammox sidestream of wastewater treatment plant... | place: USA: Virginia | collected 2017-08
GGAGCGCTGCCCGGGGTGGGTACCGTCCGGTCGAGCGGCTGGCTACTGCTGACGCGACAAGTCGCAAACAGTAAGACGACAAGGTGCCAGGTGCGCACAAACAATAGGACGGCCCGAGGGCCGTCCTATCACGTCGAATCGAGACGACGTCAGCGTCGCGGTCGGAAGCGGGCGTTCACGTCCTCTTCGGCGCGACTCTTCCGCGGAAACTCGTCAGGCACGCTGGGCGCCTCGCTGCTGCGGGCGGGTCGGTCGGATCCCTCTGCTGGCGGAGCCGTGGCCTCGCTCGAGCGCTCGGGACGGTCACCGCGTGGTCCGCGGTCGCGGTCTCGGAATCCGCCGCGTCCGCCGCGGTCGCCGCGATCTCCACGGTCTCCGCCACGTCCGCCACGGTCGCGGTCTCCGCGTCCACGTCCGCCGTCACGGCCTCCGCGTCCACCGCCGAACGATCCGGGGGGAGGCGGCTCCGCGTTCTCGTTGTCCTTCAGCGAGGGGAGTGTCTGGGCGATGCCGAGTGCCGTCAAGTTGATGCGGCCCATGCTGTCGACCTCGAACACCTTGACGTTGAGTTCGTCGCCGATGTTGACCGCCTCTTCGATGCGGCCCAAAGGCTGCGCCGACAGGTGCTCCTTCGGAACGAGTCCTTCGCGGCCGGGAATGTATTCGACCATCGCGCCGCGGCCCATGATTCGCGTGACCTTGCCACGGAACTCGGAGCCGACCGCGATCTCGTCGGTGAGCGCCTTGATCATGCCGATCGCCTGCTGCACCGTGTCTCCCTCGGAACCCCCGACCATGACGCGGCCGTCCTGCTGGACGTCCACGGTCGCACCGGTGGTGGCCACGATCTTCTTGATCGTCGCGCCTCCAGGGCCGATCAACGCGCCGATCTTCTCAGGGTTGATCTGGATGGTGGTGATCTGCGGAGCTCGCTCGTTCGAGGCGTTCGGGGCAGAGATTTCCGCCTCGATCACGTCGAGGATCTGGAACCGGGCGACCTTCGCTTGCTCGAGAGCCTTGGCGAGGACTTCTTCCGGGATGCCGGTCAGCTTCGTATCGAGCTGAAGGGCGGTGATACCCTCTCGGGTGCCCGCGACCTTGAAGTCCATGTCGCCGCAGAAGTCCTCCATGCCTTGGATGTCGGTCAAGACCTTGAAGACCTTGCCGTCTGACATGAGGCCCATCGCGATGCCGGCGACCGGCGCCTTGATCTTGATGCCCGCGTCGAGCAATGCGAGAGTCGATCCGCAAACCGACGCCATCGACGTCGATCCGTTTGACTCGAGCACTTCGCTCTGGAGAAGCAGGGTGTAGGGGAAGTCGGGATCGTCGAGCGGGATGACCGGTAGCAGCGCGCGCTCTGCGAGGGCGCCGTGGCCGATCTCTCGGCGGCCGGGGCCACGCATCGGGCGCACTTCACCGACGCTCCAGGCCGGGAAGTTGTAGAAGTGCATGTAGCGCTTCTCGGTGTCGATCTCAAGGCCATCGATCGTCTGCGAGTCGCCCGGCATGCCGATCGTTGCGACCGTCATCACCTGCGTCTGGCCGCGGGTGAACAGGCCGGAGCCGTGCACCTTGGGCAGAAGGCCCGCAAGGGCTTCCAAGGGGCGAATGTCGGTCAAGCCTCGGCCATCCGGACGCGTGTCCTTCTTGATGATGAGCTCGCGGACGACGCCCTTCACGACGCCGTCGGCAGCCTCGAAGAGCTGCGCCTGGAGCTCGGGATTGGCCTCGTACTCGGGCTTGAGCGCCTCGACGATCTCCTTGATGAGGTCGTTCAGCGCGCTCTCGCGCATCGCCTTGTCCTTAGCGCCGAGAAGCGACTTCTCGATGTCCTTCTTGTACTTCTTGTCGATCGCCTTCTTGAGCTCTTCGTCGACCTTGTGGAGATCGACGTCCCGCTTCGGCTTGTTGGCCATCTTGCCAAACTTCTCGAACTCGAGGCAGATCTGCCGAATCGCTACGTGGGCGAACTTCAGCGCGGCGATCATGTCGGCTTCCGTGACTTCGTTCGAGCCGGATTCGACCATGCTGATCGCGTCCTTGTGCCCGGCAACGACGAGGTCGAGGTCGGACGCCGCGATCTGCTCGAGGGTCGGGAAGAGGATGAACTCACCGTCGATGCGCCCGACGCGAACACCTGCGACCGGCCCGCTAAACGGGATGTCGCTAACGGTTAGGGCGGCGCCTGCCGCGCAGATCGCGAGGACGTCGCTCGGGTGGTCATGGTCGACCGCGAACGGCATCGCCATGACTTGAACGTCGTTGCGGAGACCCTTCGGGAAGAGGGGTCGAAGCGGCCGATCCATGAGTCGGGACGTGAGGATCGCCTTCTCTGAAGGACGTCCACCCCGCTTCATGAACCCACCGGGGATCTTGCCCACGGCGTACTTGCGCTCTTCGTAGTCGCACGTAAGAGGAAGGAAGTCGATCCCTGGTCTGGGATTCTCGGACATGGTCGCGACGCCGAGCACGACGGTTTCGCCCATTCCGAGGAGAACTGCGCCGCCCGCTTGCTTCGCGACGCGGCCTGTTTCGACGCTGAGGGTCTTTCCCCCAACTTCGAACGAGTGTGAATGAATCAAGATTTAGCCTCCCTGGCTAGCCTTGGCGGGTCAATCGGGCTACGCCCGACACTGAGCCCCCGAGCCGGTTATCGAGGCTTCACTTCGCGGATGCCGAGCCGACCGATCAGTTCGCGGTACTTGACGATGTCTTTCCTGCGGAGGTAGCCCTCGAGGCGGCGGCGCTTTCCGACCAGCAGCATCAAACCGCGGCGGCTGTGGAAGTCTTTCTTGTTGCGCCGCAAATGGTCGGTGATCTGCTCGATGCGAGACTGCAAAATCGCAATCTGCACCTCAGTCGATCCCGTATCTCCTTCCTGCGTCGCGTACTCCGCGATCACCGTCGTCTTCTTCTGCTTGTCCAGCGGCATTCGGTTCTGTGAGTCCTCAGTTGGTTGCGAGGTTCGGGTTGTCTGCCGCTCTACGCAAGCTCCCTCAATCCGGCCAACCGGAGGGAGACTCCGTACAACGGCATACAGACGCCGTGCCTCGACCGCAGATGTTACCCGATCCTCGCTGAGACTGCAAGACCCGCCGTTTCAGCCGGCGTACGGATAAACGGCGCGCCGTTGGGCAAGGACGCTCTCGTATTCCTCGATCAACGCCTCGATCTCGTCTCGGTTCTCCTGCGCGTACCGTAGGGCCGCCGCCAACTCGCCTTCAGTTACGCCGGGGAACGACTCGCGGAGCCGCTCGACCGATCCGAGCTTCCGATACTCCCGCACGACCTCCCAAACTGCTGCCTGACCATTGGCCAGGCGGGCGACGTGTTTCTTCGTGTCGTCGTGGACGACTGCGGAGTCGATCGGAACGACCGCTCGCCGATAGGCGATCAGCCGCTCTTCGACCTGCTCGGGCGACAGATGCAGCCGATCGCAGCACTCGATCACCGAAAGCTCCTCTTGATCGACCGCCGCGATCGCAAGCTCGGAGAACAGGTCTGGATACTGACGCCAAAGCGTGTTCAGGACGGTTTCCAGACGCTCAGGATCGAGCTTGCCCAAGCGCTGAAGCTGTGGCAGTTGCCACGACTCATGTCGAACCCACATCGTTTATGCTTCCCTGCGAGGCGACGTCGACCTCGTGTGGCGGAGACGGTCATCCTCGACCGCGCCGAACATAGAATACGGATCGAGAACCGCATTTGGTTCGATCCGGATTCAGATGCTATTCTCTGGCACGTGACGTCGAACGAACTCGTGTCCCACTTTGTCGGCCGAATGGGCAAACTGGACGCTCGCGTGCAGGCGGCATTCGACCGCCTGGAAGGCGACCTGATAAACCGACCGATCCCGCCGTCGCAATGGAGCCCACTTCAGATTCTCGACCACATGCTGCGGGCAAACGGGCCCTATCTCGAACTGCTCCGAACGGCGAGCCCACCGGTCGGAGGCGATGCGCCGGTCAAACACTCGTTCATCGGCAAGTGGCTCATGAAGGCGGCGGGCCCTGGCGGCAACGCGCCGGCTCCGCCGGCACTCCGCCCGTCGCCGGGCCCATTGGACCGCATGCTCGTCGATCGTTATCTGGCCCAGACGGCCGAACTGACTGCGGCTGTCGCAAAGCTGACCGGCCGGACGTTGGATTCGGTCCGGATCTCGAGCCCGTTCGCGAAGCTGATCAAGCTGAACCTTGCCGATGTTCTGGCGATCACGATCGAGCACACCGAACGTCACGTCGGGCAAATCGAGGCGTCGCTCACCGAAACGACCCAAAGATGACGATCGGCGCCCAGTAGTAGGGATGCTCGAACGGATGCGCGGCATCGGGTTTGAATGCCGGCATCGTCGCGGGGGGACCATGAGTCGGTTCGGAGCGGGTCCTCCCTGGTGGCAGGCGCCCGTCACGGACTTCGTGCTGAGCAAGTTGGGCCAACCGGCCGAGCGACTCGGTGGGGTGCTCCTGCCGGAGGCGATAGAACGCTTCCGCGAATCTGGATGCCGCTTCGTCATCCAAGAGCCAGAGGCTTGAAACCACGGTTGCAGCTTGGTTCTCGGCCATCGCGAACATCGCAAAGGTGTCGATCTCGCGCCCGTCCCCGAGCACCTGGCCCTCCTCGGCGATGCCTCCCGTGTCGCACGCCGAGAGATAGAGCAGGTCGACGTCCTGGAACAACGGCTGTCCAACTGTCCACGACTGGAGCGCTCTGAGGCTCAGGTCCGTCGAGTCGCCGGCGACCAGGTAGGACTCCTCGATCTTCGGCTTCAAGATGAAATGCGTGGCCAGATGAACGACCTGCTCCCGGCGATTTTCCAGGACCCCTCGCAGGCTCTTGGGAGTGAACTGCTCGTCGAGGAACTGCCTTCCAGGGAGCAGCCCGCTCGCCTCACCCGAGTCTCGGACAATCGAATCGACCTCGCGGGAGGCTCCCGTGAGGGGAGGCAGCTCGCCCCCTTCTTGTGTCTTGGCTCCCTTGGACATCGCAAAGCCGGCGACCCTCCACTCTGAGCGAAGTCTGCGCTCCAGAGGCGCCCCAGGCACGAAGTAGCTGATCGAGTAGCGGTCGCCCATGTAGCCGGAACCGGTCCAGATTGCCGCCACCGGCACGTAGCGAAGCTCGCCCTCCATCGAGCACAGCACCCTGTCGATCTTCCGCGCCCGAAGTTCGCGATCGGCATCCCGGAACGCCAGGTTGTAGACCTCTTGGCCGAAGCCCCGCGGGTCGATGGAGGGGAACCGCAGGGACGTCCCAAGGTTGCCCAATAGAGCCTTCCACTCCTTGATGGGCTTGTCGTGCCCAAACATCTGCGTGCCGGTCGGAGTGACGAGGAGGGTGATGACGCGGTCGCGGATGGCAAAGACGCGGATCGCCGCGACCGGCTTCGACGGTTCTCCGGCTTTGTCGGGCTGGCTTAAGCGAGCCACGATCCCTTGAAGGTCGGTCAAAGGAACGACCGGCGCCGTCGCACCCTTGCTCCTTGCGACGTCCCGCTGCATCGAGTCGTAGAGCCGTTGGATCGCCTGCCATGCGGGGGCGAGATCCGCGCTGAGGCGGTCGAACTCGGTCTCCTCCTGAGGCGTGCGCTCTTTGCCCCTGAGTTCATAGAGCCGAAACAGCTTGTCCCCGATGCCTGCCTGTGCCTTGAGCCAGGCATCCCACTGCTCGACTTCGGCGCCGACCCGGTCGATTGGCGGCGATGCGCGGTCGTCGCCTCCACGAACGTAGTCCGATGCCTGCTGGAGCTTCAGCATGTCGAGCACGCGCATCGCTTCCTGAACCCGATTGAGCGAGATCAAGATGGCCGCGAGCTCCCGATAGGGCTCCGAGTTCGACTCTGAGAAAGACGCTTGAAGGTCCGGAGTCAGCTGGGCGAACTCGAGTTTCGCCGACTGGATGATCGTGACGGCTTCCTTGAGGAGCACGACCGCGGCTTGGGGGTTTGACTCTTTGAAGGAGAGTCCCAGGCTCGTCAGTGTGCGTGCCTCTTCGAGGCGCTCCTCGTCGCGCCGATGCAAGGCCAACGACTCGTGAAGGATCTGGCGGCCCTCATCGAGTCTTCCCAGCGCGACAAGGGTGTCGCCGATGTTCTGCATCGTGCCCTGGGGCGCCACTCCTGCCCTCAGCCGGTACTCGAGCGACCTGCGGTAGCAGGCGAGCGCTTCCTCGAGATGCCCGAGTTCCTTATGGGCGTTCCCAAGCTGGTTGTACGTGCTGCCATAGCCCTTGAGCGCGCCATTCGGATCCTTAGTGGCGACCCGGTCTCGAAACTGGAGCGAGAGCGTTGCGAAGCGCAGCGCGTCCTCGAACAGGCCGGACTCCTTGCACACGATCGCGAGGTTGTTGTAAGTCGCCGCTCTCCGATCGTCGCTCGGGTCGAGGTCCAAGGCTCGCTCGTACATCGCTCGTGCCCGCCTGTAATCGCCAAGCTTGGAGTAGGTCGACCCCAGCGCGTTGGCGGCCAAGGACATCGTCTTCGGGTCACCTTCCAGCCTTGCCCGAGACCAGGCGATGAGCGCCTTGCTCAGCCTCTCTTGAAGGCGGTCGTCTGTCAGGCCCGTCACGTCCTTGATCAGCTCCGCGGCAGGGCGGTCGACGAGCACCCCGTTCACCTTCTTGAAGGACCAGTCATAGATCTCGAGGTCGCCGGACTGGGCGCACGCCGTGGCCACCAGCGCGAAGCTGAGCCAGATGAGAGGCGTTCGCAGGTGCATCCGAGGGGCCATGAGCGTCTATCTTAGCGGACGCGCGGCGTTTGGTTGGAACGGGCCAGAAGGCCCATCCAGGTAAACTACGTGCGTTCTGCGGACCTCGTGTTCGCGACCCAGTTTTCCGTTTCACAACATGGCACGCATTCGCACTCGGCGGAAGCCGACGGGCGCCACTAGTTCGACCAAGGCGCCCCCAACCAACAACCGCGTCGAAATCATCGTCAACGTCTCCAATCGAGAGACCCGGATCGCTATGCTCGAAGACGGCTCCTTGATGGAGTATCGCGTCGAGCGGGAAGAGCGCGTCGTCGGATCGATCTTCAAGGGCATCGTCCAAAACGTGCTTCCCGGCATGGATGCCGCGTTCGTCGACATCGGACTCGAACGCAACGCGTTCCTCTATGTCGCCGACATCCTGCCCGAGGACCTGAGCGACAATAGCCCCGCGTCGATCAAGCGCAGCGAACTCCGCCGGCGCAAGATCAAGGAGCTCATCCGCCCTGGCCAGGAGATCATGGTCCAGGTGACCAAGGGTCCCCGTGGAACCAAAGTCGCGCGAGTCACGACCCGGATCGCGCTTCCCGGCCGTTATGTCGTGCTGATGCCTGAGGCCAACCACGTCGGGGTCAGCCGCAAGGTCGAGAGCCGAACCGAGCGCGAACGATTGCGCCGAGTCGGGGACAAGATCGTGCCTGAGGGGTTCGGCTTGATCCTCCGCACCGAGTGCGAAGGGCGCACCGACGCCGAACTCAAGGCCGACGTCGTCTTTCTCCAACAGCTTTGGGCCCAGGTGATGACCGCGGCCAAGCGCCAGCGCGCCCCCAGCATCGTCCACCGCGATCAAACCCTGCTCTATCGCACCGTGCGGGACATGTTCGGCGACGAGATCGACCGCATGGTGATCGACGATCCCGACGAATACGAGAAAGTCCACCTCGCGGCATCGATCGTCGCTCCCGGCCTGAGGGACAAGATCGAGCTGTACGATCGCGAACAGCCAATCTTCGACCACTTTGGCATTGAGAAGGACCTCGATCGGCTGCTCCAGCATAAGGTGCACATGAAGTCGGGGGGCTATCTGGTCATCGACGAGATGGAGGCGCTGACCGCGATCGACATCAACACGGGGAAAGCGGTCGGAAGCACGTCGCTCAGCGACACCATCCTGCGCACAAACCTCGAGTCGGCCGACGAAGTCTGCCGGCAGCTGCGCCTGCGCGACATGGGCGGCATTATCGTCATCGACTTCATCGACATGGAGGAAGCCGCGGACCGGAAGCGCGTACTCGAGCACTTCACAAAGCGGCTCGAGCGGGATCGCGCCCGCACCCGGGTCGGCAAGGTGTCCTCGCTCGGGCTGATCGAGATCACCCGCAAGCGGACGGGAGAGTCGGTCACCGAAGCGATCTCCGACGTGTGTCCGATGTGTGAGGGCCAGGGCCGGATCCCGTCGAAGGAGACGGTCAGTCTTTGGATCGAGCGGGATATGTGGCGCAAGGTCCACGAACCCGGCAACGCGTTCCTGGTCGAGTGCCATCCTGCGGCGGTCGAAGCGCTCATCGGGGCAGACGGCGAGAACTTCGAGGAACTCGAGCACGAAATGCGGCGCGGCATCTACATCCGGGCGAACTTCGACATGGAGTACGAGGAGTACGAGATCTCCAGCGGGACGATCGAGGAGTTCGACCGCGAGTTCATGGGCCTGCGGCGCGCTCAGGTGATGGAAGTGAACGTCCGGCGCTCCGCGTTCGAGAACCTGAACAAGATCGTGGGCTGGACCGATGCGGGCTACTACATCGAGCTGCTCGACGGGAAGGAGTATGTGGGCCACCGCGCGAAGGTGTGCCTGCAGGACATCCGCCGCTCGTTCGCGGTCGCCGACGTGATCCTGCCCGGGGCGATCGCCTCGCCGCGAAGCATGAGCTGAGTGAGCGAGGATGGCCGCCAACGCTTATGTCTTCCGAACCGACTGGGAGTTCGACGCCCCGATCGAACTGGTCGCCGCGATCCTCGAGGACGTCGAAGAGCTAGGCCGATGGTGGCCGTCCGTCTACCTCGACGTCCAGGTCCTTCAGCCTGGCCAGGAGGGAGGGGTCGGCAAGCGTGTCGCCCTCTTCACGAAGGGGTGGCTGCCGTACACCTTGCGCTGGAACTTCACGGTGGTCGAATCCAACTCGCCTCACGGGTTTCGCATCCGCGCGGATGGCGACTTCGACGGGGAGGGGGTGTGGGCGCTCGAAGAGAGGGACGGTCGAACCCACGTTAGGTTCGATTGGACGATCGTCGCGGACAAGCCGTTGCTCCGTGCCCTCTCGTTCGCGCTCAAGCCCGCCTTCGCCGCGAATCACCGTTGGGCGATGGCGCAGGGGGAGACGAGCTTGAACCTCGAAATCCGAAGAAGGCGAGGCGAGGCCGACGTCCCGCCGCCGCCGGGGCCAACGTGGCCCCACACGAAGCGCCGGTAGGTTCGGTCTTGGTAGGGGCGGGTTCGAGCGAAGCGATGTCCCGCCCCTTGCGTTCGAGGGACACCGCTCGGCCTTGGCCTCGCTCGAACCCTCTTTACGTCTTCATCGGTCGAGGGACATTGCGGGGCCCTGGCCCCGCTCCGAACCCTCGGCTACATCTCCACTCGGCGTTCCACCAAGCCTTGCGGTAGGGGCGGGTTCGAGCGTAGCGATGTCCCGCCCCGATGCGTTCGACGGACACCTCTCGGCCTTGGCCTCGCTCCGAACCCTCGCCTACACCCACGAACCCCTCGTCTACATCCCGACGCCGGTGTAGTACTTCAACCCCTTCGCCCAGAACATCCGGCCGAGGAGGTAGGTCACGCCGATCCACACGATCTGCATCAGCAGCACGCGGGTGACGCCGTCGGCCGTCACCCTCCCGATCAAGATCTCGGTCGGGGCTCCGGTGGTGAAGTAGAACGGAAACACCCTCGCCAAGTTCTGAGCCCACTCGGGGAGCATCGCGATCGGGAACAGCTGCCCCGAGAGAAACAGCATCGGCACGTAGTACAGCTCGAAGATCGAATAGACCTCCTGGACGAACAGCGCGATCATCGCCATCATCATCACGAAGTTGAAGCTGACGAGGTGGCCCAGGAAGACCGCGGTCCAGAACTGCCAGGTGAAGTTGAGGTGGGGCTCGGTGAGATAGCCGCGGTAGGCGAACAGCATGAGCAGGAAGATCGGCGCGAACAGCGTCATCCGAATGATCCGCCAGGAGAGGTTGCGCAGATAGGTGAACTGATAGAAGCTGATCGGGCGGAGGAGCGCGGTCGAAAACTGCCCCTCCTTGATCTCGGTCGCGACCTCCCACATGATGTGGCTGGTGACGAAGCAGCTGATCAGCAGCATGCACAGGTAGTAGAGGACCATGTCCCCTATCGCGAAGCCCCCGATCGTCCCGCCCGCGTAAGCGCTCGCCTTCGCCCAAACGAGCGGCATCGTCATCGCGGTGACCATGTCGGTCAGGATCCAGATGAGGCCGCTTGCGCGATAGGCGATTCCGTCTTGGAACCAGATCGAAAAGACCGCCCTCCACTTGCGAACCGTCGCGCTCACCCGTTGATTGTCCCCGATTACTCGAACCGCCGCCGGAGCTCGTCCTCGTCAGGCTTGCGGGTCGCGATCAGCAGGCCGTCCCCGGCCTCGAGGATCGTGGCGCCCTCGGGAATGAACCGATCACCAGCCCGGTTGAGCAGGACGATCAAGGCGGTCGGGGGCAGGCCTAGCTCGACGATCTGCCGGCCAACCGAGGAAGACTCCGCCTTGATGTCGATGTGAAGGAGATGGTCGTCGGAGGCACGCTGGGGGCTCGTGCCCCCTTTTCGGCCGGGCAGCACGACCGAGAGCTTCTTGGCAAGCGCCCGCAGGGTCGTTCCTTGAACGACGACCGAGGTGAGCACGATGAAGAAGACGAGGTTGAAGATCGTCTGGGCCTCGGGAACGCCGGCGATCGCGGGGAAAGTGGCAAGGATGATCGGGACCGCGCCGCGCAGGCCCGCCCATGCGATGAACAGCTTGGTGCGCTTCTGGAGCCTTACGAACGCCAGCGACACGAACACCGCAACCGGCCGCGCAACCACGAGAAGG
>WBZR01004800.1_pt1 | contig 10809 bp, 10 predicted proteins | sample 5204231 | NCBI WGS metagenome assembly WBZR01 (sample SAMN12412403, study PRJNA552823) | activated sludge metagenome | isolation source: activated sludge from anammox sidestream of wastewater treatment plant... | place: USA: Virginia | collected 2017-08
GGAAGGGCTCGCTGAAGCCGAGCAGCCCGAGATCGCAGAGCACCTTCGTGAAGAAGCGGGCGTACAGGAGGTGCAGGATCGCGTGCTCGATCCCGCCGATGTACTGGTGCACGGGCAGCCAGTAGTCCGCCACCTCCCGCGCCACGGGAGCGCTGTCGTTGCGCGGGTCGGCGTAGCGCAGGAAGTACCAGGAGGAGTCCACGAACGTGTCCATCGTGTCCGTCTCGCGGCGCGCCTTCGCACCGCAGCGCGGGCAGGACGTGCGCACCCAGGCGTCGGCGGCGGCGAGCGGTGAACGCCCCTTCGGCTTGTAGTCGTCGACCTCGGGCAGGAGCACCGGCAGCTCGTCGCGCGGCACCGGCACGGGCCCGCAGCCGCCGCAATGCACGATCGGGATCGGGCAGCCCCAGTAGCGCTGGCGCGAGAGCAGCCAGTCGCGCAGCCTGTAGCCGACCGCCGCCCGGCCGCGCTCCTCCGCCTCCAGCCACGCCACGATCTCGCGGATCGCGCCGGGCGTCTCGAGACCGGAGAAGCGCCCCGAGTTGACGGAGCGCGCCAGCCCGGTCTTCTCCACGTACGGCAGCTCGACCGCCCGGCCGTCCGCGGGCTCGACGACCTGGCGGAGCTCGAGCCCGAACCGGGTCGCGAACGCGAAGTCGCGCTCGTCGTGAGCGGGAACGGCCATGATCGCGCCGGTCCCGTACTCCATCAGGACGTAGTCGGAGACCCAGACCGGCAGCCGCTCCCCGTTGACCGGGTTCGTGACGTGGCGGCCGGTGAAGACGCCCGTCTTCTCCTTGTCCGGGTCGGCCCGCTCGACCGCGGATTCGGCGGCAGTGCGCCGCACGTAGTCGAGCACCGCCGCCTCCTCGGGCAGCCCGCGGACGAGCTCCCCGATCAGCGGGTGCTCGGGCGCGAGCACGAAGAACGTCGCCCCGAACAGGGTGTCCGGGCGGGTCGTGAACACCGGCAGCTCGATCCCGGCCCCCTCGACGCGGAAGACGACCTCGCAGCCGTGCGAGCGGCCGATCCAGTTGCGCTGCATCGTCAGCACCCGCTCGGGCCAGGACTCGAGCAGCTCCATCTCGTCGAGCAGACGGTCGGCGTACGCGGTGATCCGGAAGAACCACTGCTCGAGGCTCTTCGCCTCCACCTCGGCGCCGCAGCGCTCGCAGCGGCCCTCGACGACCTGCTCGTTCGCGAGCACGGTCTGGTCGTTCGGGCACCACTTGACCGGCGCCTCCCGCCGGTAGGCGAGCCCGGCCTCGTGGAGCTCGAGAAACAGCCACTGCGTCCAGCGGTAGTACTCGGGCTCGTGGGTCGAGAGCTCACGGCCCCAGTCGATCGCCCAGCCCATCCGCTTCGCCTGGGCGCGGATCGAGGCGATGTTGCGCTCGGTGATCAGGCGCGGGTGGCCGCCCTCGCGGATGGCCGCGTTCTCGGCCGGGAGACCGAACGCGTCGTAGCCCATCGGCCGCAGGACGGTGAAGCCGCGGCGGCGCCGGATGTGGGTGACGACGTCCCCGAGCGTGTAGTTGAGAACGTGGCCCATGTGCAGCTCCCCGGACGGGTACGGGAGCATCTCGAGCACGTAGGTGCGCGGCGCGGGGTCGGCCGGGTCCGGGCGGTCGGGATTGGGCACGAGGAACGCGCCCTCCCGTTCCCAGACCGCCTGCCACTTGCGCTCGATCGCCTCCGGGTCGTAGCGCTCCATGGCCCGTGGATCGTAGCGGCGCGCCGGCCCGCGTGGTCCCGTCCAGCGCCGCGCTCGCGCATTACGATGCGCTACGTGCTCCTCACGCGGCTCGGCGTCGAACGCCTCTGGGGCGGCGGGCCCGAGGGGGCGTGGCTCTTCATGCGCTACTTCGTCACGCCGGCGCTGCTCCAACTCGCGCGACCGTCCGGGTACGGCTCCCGGCGAATCCCGGTCGCCGGCGGCGCGGTGCTCGCCGCGAACCACCTCTCCGACGTCGACCCGCCTCTGATCGGGATCTTCTCGCCCAGGGCGGTCTGGTTCATGATGAAGGCGGAGCTGCTGGCATCCTGGGCGGCCCAGCCCTACACCTGGACGGGAGCTTTCCCTATCCGGCGCGGCGAAAGCGACCGGGACGGCCTGCGGCGCGCACGCTCTCTCGTCGAGGACGGCCACGTGGTCGGGATCTTCCCCGAGGGCTCACGACAGCGCCTCGGCCACCCGGGCCCGTTCAACCCGGGGGCGGCGATGCTCGCGCTCCAGGAGGGCGTTCCGCTCGTGCCGTGTGCGGTCGAGACGTTTGGCTGGACCCGGCGAAACCGCAGGCGCTGCTGCGTCGTCTTCGGCGAGCCACTCGACCTCGACGGCCTCCCGCGCAACGGCCGCGGCTACCGCGCGGCAACCGAGCTGCTGCGCCGTGAGGTGACGCGGCTGTGGCGGCTCGCGGCACAGGCGAGCACGGCCGGGTTCCCCACCGCGCTCCCCGACGGCACTCCCCGCTCGCAGCCGGTCCGGCCCGGCCAGGCGATCGCCACGCCCGGTCGGATCCGGAACGTCAGCGCGCTACGGGCGTAGCGTGACGAGATCGACGCGACGGCCGCGCAGGTCGATGGCGGCGACGCGCAGGCGGCCGTCGTCACGAGAGACGATCGAGAGGAACCCGTGGTCGGCCTTGCCGACGAGCAGCCGCGGATAGCCCGGGCTGCAGAAGAGCACCGGGTAGAGGGTCGCGCCGCCGCCGCCGTGAACCACGTACGTGACCCCGTTGCGGGCGGCGAAACGCTGGTAGCTGTGATCGTGACCCGAGAGCACGAGGTCGACGCCGTAGCGTTCGAACAGCGGCACCCAGCGCTCCTCCACCTCGTCGTGGCCGGAGTGACCACCGCACGCCCAGGGCGGATGGTGAAAGGCCGCGATGCTCCAGCGCGCCGTCGAGGCGCGGAGCGCCCGGCGCAGCCAGCGCGTCTGGGCGGTCGTGACCTCGTTCGAGTCGAGCAGGAAGAGCTGCACGTCCCCGGCCGTCCTCGTGTAGTAGCGCCTTGGCATCCCCAGGGTCGCGAGCTCGTACGCGCCCCGGTCGCCACGCTCGTAGTCGTGGTTGCCGAGCACGCCGGCAACCGCGACGCCGGCGCCCGCGAGCCACCAGCCGAACGAGTCGCGCCAATTCCCCTCGAAGGCGGCGCCCCTCGTGTAGTCGTTGTCGCCGAGCGTGACGAGCAGCGAGGCCGGGTGCGTCGCCTCGAAGTCACGCAGCGCCCGCCCGGTCGCCTCCTGACGGGTTCCGCCGACGCCGAAGTCGCCGACCGCGAGGATCCGCGTATCCGCCTCCGCCGCGCCGGGCAGGGCGAGCGCGAGCGCCGCGAGAGCGGCCACCGATCGGGTTCGCATCAGGGCAGTATGCGGCCGCCGGCGGCGGACGTGCCGGCTCGGTCAGCTCGCGAGCGCGAGCGGCTCCGCCCTGGCGGCGGGCAGCTCGACCCGGAACACCGTCCCCACCCCCTCTTCGCTCGCGAACGAGATCCGGCCGCCGTGCGCGTCGACGATCGCCTTCGCGATCGCGAGGCCGAGACCGGTGCCTTGGATCGCCGCCGTGCGGGCCGTCGAGGAGCGGAAGAAACGCTCGAACAGGCGCTCCTGCTCGTCGGCCGGCACCCCGAGACCCGTGTCCTCGACCTCGAGCGCGACGCCGCCGCGGCCCGTCCCGGAGAGGCGCACCTCGACCCGGCCGCCGCCCGGCGTGAACTTGATCGCGTTCGCGACGAGGTTCTCGACGAGCTGGGCGAGACGCCCCGGGTCGCCGTCGACCGCCGGTACCCCGCCGTCGGAAGCGAAGGAGAGCGTCAGCCCGCCCGTCTGCGCTCGCTGGCGGTGGGTCTCGAGGCAGTCCCGGACGATCGCCGCCAGGTCGATCCGCTCCAGCTCGAGCCGGATCCCGCCCGCGTCGACGCGGGCCACGAACAGCAGGTCGGAGACGAGGTCGAGCAGCCGCCGCGCGTTCCGCTCGATCACGCCCAGGAAGCGGCGGTGCTCGACGGTCAGCTCGTCGCCTTCCTCCCTGAGCACCCTCACGTAGCCGAGGATCGACGTCAGCGGCGTCCGCAGCTCGTGCGACGCGACGGCGACGAGCTCGTCCTTCATCCGGTCGATCTCGCGCAGGCGCTCGTTCTGCTCGGCAAGCTGCCTGCGTTCCTCGTCGGCGCGGGCCCGCCGCCGCCGCAGCTCGAGGATCAAGCCGGCGACGGCCGCCAGCACCACGCCCGTCGCGGCCACCAGCCACGGCAACGAGCCGCTCAGCCCACCGATCAGAGACCCCCGGGGACGCAGGGCCAGCGTCGCGGGAGCGCTTGCGAGGTCGACCGCGCGGGTGACGAGCGGGCCGTCGAGCGGCAACTCCTCCGTCGACGCCACCAGGAGGCTCGCCGGCGCCGTGCCCTGGCCGAGGAAGAGGGCGAAGTCGATCCCCTCCGGCTGCGCCGCGGGGAACGCGGTGGCGAGCATCGAGATGGGGCTCTCCGCGTAGACGGCCGTCCCGTCCCCGCCGGCCGCCGCGATGGCGAGCACGCGGATCCCGCCCACGGTCGCGAGCTTGACGACACCCGGGCGCTCGCCGGTCGCGATCCTGCGTAGCCGCTCGAGCTCGACCCGCTCGAGCCCGCCGAGGAGCAGTGGTCGCCCCTCGCCCACGCTGGCGAGGGGCTCCGCGGACTCCCCGCCGACCCGGACCAGGGTGAGGTTGCCGAGCACCGAGCGGTCGAGGCGGGGCTCGACCTCCGCGACGAAGCGGGCCGGGTCGGAGCCCACGACCGCGGCGATCGCACCGGTCGTGACGAGCGCCGACTCGAGCTCGCGGGCGTAGGAGGAGAGCAGCTCCGCCAGCACCACGGCGCGAGCGGTCAGCTCGTCGAGCTCGGCGTCGCGACGGTGGCTCTCCGCGGCGGCCACGGCGCCCCCGGTCGCGAGCAGGATCGCGAGAACGACGAGCGTCGTGGCGGAACGCAGATGCCGCACACCGATCTCATCGGCATCCCGGCCGCAGGTGTTGAGCCGCAACCGTCCCGCGAGCGGGGACGGCAAGCGGTCGCGGCTCAGCCGACGAGGAGCCCGGTCAGGTACATGGTCGCGAGGCCCGCGAGAAACCCGCCGACCGCATGACCGGAGGCGAGCCCGCCCGGGGTATGCCGCTTGACGTAGCGGCCGACCTCGACCACGACCTGGAACGCGGCCCCGACCGCGATCGAGAAGAAGAGCACGCCGACGATCTCGTTCGTGAGGAACCCGCCGATCCAGGCGCCGAGGAGCGCGGGTGCGCCGGCGATCCCGCAGAGAGCGGCGAGGCGCCCGACGCCGACGCGGCCCGCCGCGAGCGGCGCGGCAATGCCGAGACCCTCGGTGATGTTGTGCACCATGAAGCCGACGATCAGGAAGGATCCGAGCGTGAGCTCGCCGAGCGCGAACGACGACCCGATCGCGAGCCCCTCACCGAGATTGTGGAGGCCGATCCCGATCGCGACGAGCAGCGAGAGAGCCGCGCCGGTGACCGGCCCGGATACCACCGCCTCCCGTTCCCTGCCGCGGCGCGCGAGCCACCGGGCAACCGACGCGAGCGCCAGGTAGCTCGCGGTCACGCCCAGCACCACCAACCCCACCCCCTGGAGGGCGTCCGGGAGCGCGGCCTGAAGCTCGAGCGCCCCGGCGAGCGCGTCGAACGCCAGGAACTTGAGCAGGCCGGCGGTCAGGGCCATGAACGCCCCGAGCCAGCGGTCGCCCGCCCGGCGAAGCGAGGGCAGCCACGCGAGGCCGAGCGCGACGGGCACGACCCCGACGAGGAACCCGATCACCCCGTAGCCGAGGAAGCCCCCGGCGGTGACCCCCTTCGTCGCCACGGCGGCCGGAACCTCGAACGTCGTCTCGATCCCGCTCGAGCTGGTCACGCCGACCAGGTAGGGATCGTCCTCGACCCACTGGAACGGCACGACGATCGTGCGGCCGCCGAGGCGCCCCAGCGTGGCCGAGCCGTCGAGCTCGAAGGGCACGATCATGTCGTCGACCGTGACGGCGGCGATCGTCAGGTCGTCCGGCTGCGGGTTCCTGACGGCGATCCGGATCTCCCCGGGCCCGAACTCGACGCGGGTGATGTCGAGCTCGTCCGCGGGCGGCGGGTTCCGGCCGACCAGGTCGACGAGCGACCCGCCCGTCCACGCGAAGGCCGAGACCGCGCCGACGAGCAGCACGATCGGAACGAGCGCCCAGAGGCGCCAGCGCAGGCCCCCGCTGGCTCCGGCGACCGGCCCGGCTCCCATCAGTCGACAACCTCGAAGAAACCCGTCCAGCCGAGATCCGTGAATTCCGACTGGTGCGCGTGAAACATGAAGTGGCCGGTGTTCGCGAAGTCAATCTCGAGGATGCACCGCTCCCCCTGGCAGAGCATCACGGTGTCGGTGTACTCGTGAACGTCCGTCGTCCCGGTGCGATAGAGGCGGAACATGTCCCCGTGGAGGTGAAAGGAGTTGATCAGGTCGAGCTCGGTCAGGTTCGCGAGGTAGATACGCACCGTCTGCGAGCGCCGGACGCGGATCGGATACTTCGCGTGGTAGAAGGCACGCCCGTTGACGGAGTAGAAGTTGTTGGCTCCGTCCCCGTCGGTGTCGTAGCCGTTCATCACCATCACGAGCTCCTGCGCCGACGGCCGCGGCCGCGGCGGGTCGATGATCAGCGCTCCGTAGAGCCCCTTCTGGATGTGCTTCTTGATCGGGCTCACGTGGCAGTGGTAGAGGTGCATCCCGTACGGACCGGCGGGGAACTCGTAGGTGAACGACTCGCCCGGGCCGACGAGCTCGAACACGCCGTCCATGCTCGCCGGGTGAATGCCGTGGAAGTGGATCGTGTGCGGATGCCGGCTCGCGTTCGCGAAGCGGACCCGGAGCAGGTCGCCCTCGGTGGCCCGCACGATCGGGCCCGGCACGGTGCCGTTGTACATCCAGGCCGGGAAGTGGATGCCCGGGAAGACCTCCCACTCCCCCTCGCTCGCCACGAGCTCGTACTCCCTGACCCGTCCGGGCGCATGCGGCAGCGCCTCCGGCGGGTAGAGCAGGACGTCGAGGTCGTTGGGGCCGCCGACCGCCGGGACCGCCTCGCCGATCATCGCCCCGTGGCCGATCCCCGCCCCCGCGGCGTCGGCCTCGCCGTGGTCACCGTGACCGCTCGTCTGCCCCTGCGCGACGCCGGCGACCCCGAGCCCGGCGAGCGGCGCGGCGGCGAGTGCCGGGATCGTCGAAACTATAAGTTGGCGTCTGGTGAACAGATGTTTCGACATGGCGCAACTACATAGTACGCACTGCCTCCACCGGCGCGTCAAGAGCCGCAGACCGGTACGGCCGCGGTGACGACGCGCAGCGCGGAACGGGCGCGGGCGTGCGCGGCGCGACGCCGCGAGTGCCCTCGTCCCGGTGAGGCCGGGCCGTCCTCCGCGGATCCCGGCCATGGAGCCAGGGGGATTCGAACCCCCGACCTCCGCGCTGCCAGCGCGGCGCTCTCCCAGCTGAGCTATGGCCCCTCGACCGCTCTCCAGTCTAGTGCGTCGAACTCGAAGTCGGCGGCCCAGCGCACGCCCGCCCGCTGGTTGTTCCGTGCCGGAGCAGTCCGGAGCTGGACGTATGACCGGCCGGCGAAGACGAACCGCGGCAGGGCGTAGCAGCGGTCGAGCTCGGTCGAGTGCGCGACCACGACGTCGATCTCGCTTTCGTCGTAGGGCTTCTTCGCGAACCCGCCGCTTGTCCTCCGAGCCGAGAAGCAGGGAACAACAAGCACGTTGGCGCGACGCACCGCACACTTGCACTGGATCCGCAGGAGCCTCCCGCCCGCGTCGAAGACGAGGTCGTATCTGAGCCCCTCGGACAGCGGCTTCATCACCCCGAGGCCGCGCTTCATCGCGGCGAGCGCGATCGCGCACTCCGCGACCGCTCCCTTCTGGCTCGTGGTGAGTGAATCGAACATTTGTTCGATCATACCGGGGCGGGCAGACGACGTTACGCGCCGGCTGCGACCTCGACCGAGGGGAGGTCGCCCCAGAGCTCCTCGAGCCGGTAGTAGGCACGCGCCTCGGGCGTGAACACGTGCAGGACGACGTCGAGGTAGTCGGCGAGGATCCAGGTCGCCTCCCGCTCGCCGGCGACGCGGCGCGGCACGATCCCGGTCTCCTGCTTCAGCGTCTCCCTCACCCCGTCGTAGATCGCGGCCGCCTGGCGCGGGTTGCGACCCGTGCAGACGACGAAGAAGTCCGTGTACGCCACGGCCGGGCGCATGTCGAGGATGACCACGTCCTGCGCGAGCTTGTCCCCGGCAAGGTGGGCGATTCGGCGGGCCAGCTCGAGCGGCGTCAGGGCGGTTCGTGTCTCCTCGGGGTTCCCGGCTCAGCCTAGCGACGCGGGCGGACGGGGGTCAAGCCGTCCGTAGAGGCCGAGCTCGGCGACGAGGGCGGCAACCGCGGGCGGCACGAGCCCGTCGATCGGCAGACCTGCAGCCGCCCGCTCCCGAACCCCGGTCGACGACACCGGCAGCGCCGGGATCTCGAACAGCTCGACACGGCCGGGTCGCTCGAGCCGCGCGAGCACCGACTCGAGCAGCGCGCGCGGAAAGCCCGGCCTCGTCGCGACGCCGAGCCTGACGTACCGAAGCACCTCGTCGGGCTCCTTCCAGTCGAGGAAGCTCGCGAACTCGTCGGCGCCGACGAGGAAGATCGCCTCCCCGTAGCGCTCCCCGGCCCAGCGGGCCGTGTCGACCGTGTAGGAGGGGCCCGGCCGGTCGAGCTCGTGGCGCGACAGCTCGACCCCGGGGAGCCCGGCGAAGGCTGCGGCGGCCAGCCGGAAGCGCGTCTCCGGGTCGGTCTCGACGTTCTTGTGGGGAGCGAGGCCCGTGACCACCACGACGAGACGCTCGAGCCGGAACTGCCGGACAGCCTCGTCGGCGAGCACGAGATGGCCGTTGTGGGGCGGGTCGAAGGCGCCGCCGAGCAGTCCGGTCGGCCCCGTCACGCGAGCTCCAGGGAGCGCTCGCCGATCTCGACCGGATCGCCGGGGCGGGCACCCGCGGCGCGCAGCGCCGCCTCGAGCTCCTCCTCGCCGATCGCGTCGAGGTCGCGACCGGTGACGACGAAGCCCCGGTCCGTGCGCAGGACACGGAAAGCGCGGCGCCGCGGCGGGCGCGGCCGGTAGACGAGGAAGTCGGCCAGCTCGGGCGCGGCGGCGGCGGCGGCCGGCGGCGCGACGGGAACGAGCTCGAAGAGCGCCCGCTCGAGCTCGGGGATGCCCGCCCCCGTGACGGCCGAGACGGCAACGACAGCGAGGATCCGCCGATCGTCGAGCGCGAGCTCCGGCGGGCCCGCGAGCAGATCGATCTTGTTCAGGACGACGATCTGGGGACGCTCCGCAAGCCCGGCGCCGTACGCCGCCAGCTCGCGATCGATCGCCCGGAAGCGCGCGACCGGATCGTCCTCGTGGGCGTCGATGACGTGGACGAGGGCGCGCGCACGCTCCAGGTGGGCGAGGAACTCGTCGCCGAGACCGATGCCCTCGCTCGCTCCCTCGAGCAGCCCGGGCACGTCGGCGACGACGAGCTGGCGCCCGTCCGGCGCCTCCACGGTGCCGAGCACCGGCTGGACGGTCGTGAACGGGTAATCGGCGACCTTCGGGGTCGCGTTCGAGATCCTGCGCAGGAGCGACGACTTGCCGGCGTTCGGGAAGCCGAGCAGCGCCGCGTCGACCACGAGCTTCAGCCGCAGCTCGACGTCGACCTCGTCCCCGGGGAGACCCGGCTCGGCCAGCCTGGGCGCCCTCCGCGTCGCGGTCGCGAAGCGACGGTTGCCGGCGCCGCCCCTGCCGCCGGCCGCCAGCACGACGCGCGCTCCCGCGTGCGCGAGGTCGGCGACCAGCCCACCCTCCTCGTCGAGCACCTGCGTCCCCACCGGTACCCGCAGAACGACGTCGGCGCCGTCGGCGCCGCGGCGATTCGAGCCCTCACCGTGGCCGCCGCGCCGGGCGGCGAACGCCGATCGGCCTCTGAAGCTGGAGAGGTCGCGGAGGCCAGGATCGGCGACCAGCACGACGTCGCCACCGTGGCCGCCGTCGCCGCCGTCGGGGCCTCCCTTCGGGACGTACTTCTCGCGGCGGAAGCTGAGCGCGCCGTCGCCGCCTCTGCCTCCTCGGGCGACGAAGCGCGCGCGGTCGTGGAACACGTCGGGACTCCGCGTCAGCGGGCCGGACGGCCGAGCCTAGACGACCGAGACGATGCGCCGCTCGCCGCTCGTGCGGAACGTGACCACACCGTCACGGGTCGCGAACACGGTGTCGTCGCGGCCGAGCCCGACCCCGGGCCCCGGCCGAAAGCGGGTGCCGCGCTGGCGGGCGATGATCATCCCGGCCTTGATCTCCTGGCCGGCGAAGACCTTGACGCCGAGCCGCTTGGACTGGGAGTCGCGGCCGTTCCTCGACGAGCCGAGCCCCTTCTTGTGCGCCATGGCTCTACTCCTCCCCGGCGGGCGGGGCGGCCGTGTCGGCCGGAGCCTCCTCCGCCTTCTTGCGCGCCCGCCGGGCGGGCTTGGCCGCGCCGATCGACTCGATCTCGATCTTCGACAGCCGGGCCCGGAAGCCGTTCCGGCGCCGGTACCCGGTCCGCTGGCGGTGCTTGCCGACGATCACCTTCTTGCCGAGCAGATGCTCAGCCACGCGGGCGGTGACCTGGACGCCCGCGAGCTCCTCCGCCCCGAGCAGCGTCTCACCCTCGCCACCGACCAGCAGCACCTCGGGACTGAACGTCTGCCCGGGCTCGAGCGCGAGCCGGTC
>WBZR01002536.1_pt2 | contig 10802 bp, 10 predicted proteins | sample 5204231 | NCBI WGS metagenome assembly WBZR01 (sample SAMN12412403, study PRJNA552823) | activated sludge metagenome | isolation source: activated sludge from anammox sidestream of wastewater treatment plant... | place: USA: Virginia | collected 2017-08
GCCCGCAAACGCCGCGTCGGGTCCCGCCAGGGTCGGGAGCCGCCGCGAAACTGGCGAAGACGCGGTGAACTCGCTAGGGAAGTCCGATGCGATCCCCACGTGACTTCTTCAAGCCCCTCGCCCTCGGCGCGCCGGAGCCGGTGCGCGAGATCCCCATCAAGCCGTCGCGGATGATCCACTTCTTCGATCCCTCGAACCCGAAGATGCTGGCCAAGGTGCCCGAGCTGGCGCTCCAAGCCGACATCCTCCTCGGCAACCTCGAGGACGCGATCCCGGCCGACCGCAAGGTCGCGGCGCGCGAGGGGCTGGTCACGATCGGCCGCGAGGTCGACTTCCGGGGCACGCCGCTCTGGACGCGCGTCAACTCGCTCGACTCGCCGTGGTGCCTCGACGACATCTCCGCGCTCGTCGCGGGCATCGGCAATCAGCTCGAGGTCATGCTGATCCCGAAGGTCGAGGGTGCCTGGGACATTCACTACGTCGATCGCCTGCTCGCGCAGCTCGAAGCCAAGCACAAGGTGCGGCGGCCGATCCTCATCCACGCGATCCTCGAGACCGCGCTCGGTGTCGCGAACGTCGAGGAGATCTGCGCCGCGAGCCCGCGCATGCAGGGCGTGAGCTTCGGGCCGGCCGACCTCGCGGCGTCGCGCCGCATGAAGACGACGCGCGTCGGCGGCGGCCACCCCGCCTATCTCGTGCGCAACGATCCCGATCCGGAGCACCCGGACGCGCCGCGCCCGACGGCGCAACAGGACCCGTGGCACTACTCGATCGCGCGCATGGTCGATGCCTGCGCGGCGACGGGCGCGCTCCCCTTCTACGGCCCGTTCGGCGACATCTCGGACTCGCTCGGCTGCGAGGACCAGTTCCGCGCGGCGTTCCTGCTCGGCTGCGTCGGTGCCTGGTCGCTGCACCCGAGCCAGGTCGCGATCGCGAAGAAGGTCTTCAGTCCCCCGCCCGCCGAGGTCGCGTTCGCGAAGAAGGTGCTGGAGGCGATGCCCGACGGCCGGGGCGTCATGATGCTCGACGGCAAGATGCAGGACGACGCCACCTGGAAGCAGTGCAAGGTGATGGTGAACCTGGCGAGGATGCTCGCCGAGAAGGACCCGGAGCTGAAGGCGGCGTACGGGTTTTGAGCGCCCTGCGCCGTTCCGGCGCAGGCGGACGTCGCCCTCGCGCGGGGTCCAGCGCTCCGCGAGAACGGCGAGCGGACGCGCGGCGACGACCAACGCTTGGTGGCCCGCGGTCTCTGTGGCATGACGGCGACGCGCTCCACCCTCGCCGTATGACCTCCAGAGTCTCCACCGACGTCGGCGCCACCCGCACGCCGGGCGGAACCCAGGCGTACCTGGAGCTCGCGCTCGACGCGTCGGGCGCGGGCACGTGGTCGTGGGATCCCGCCGCCAACGTCGCCGAGTGGGACGGGCGCTATCACGCGCTGTACGGCTTCGCGCCCGGCGAGGCGCCGAGCTACGAAGGGTGGCTGGCGCGCATCCACCCGGACGATCGCGAGCACGTCCGCGCGCGCGTGGCCGCGCTCCTCGTGCCCGGCGGCGGCAGCGCGTGGAACGCGGAGTTCCGCGCGCTGCATCCCGAGAAGGGCGTCCGGTGGATGGTCGGACTCGGGGCGGTCGAGCGCGACGCGGACGGACGCGCGACCCACTTCCGCGGGATCAATCTCGACGTCACGGAGCGCAAGCGCGCCGAAGAGGCCCTGCGGGAGAATCTCGAGCGTTCCGAGGAGGTGGCGCACGTCGGTCGGTGGACCTGGCGGCTCGCGGACAACCACGTGACGTGGTCGCCGGAGATCTACCGGATCTTCGGCCTGCGCACCGAGTGCCGCCCCTCGATCGAGGCGCTGGCGCGCGCGATCCATCCCGACGATCGGGCGCGAACGGCGATCTTCGGCCGCGCCCTGCTCGCGGGTACGGTTCCCCACGACGTGGTCGAGTGCCGGGTCGTCACCGCCGACGGTCGCACGCGCCACATCCTCAGCGCCATCGGCAGCACGCTTCGGGCGAGCGACGGGACGATCGCGCAGATCTCGGGAATCCTGCACGACGTGACGGCGCGGAAGGTCGCCGAGGCGGAGGTCGTGCGGGCCGCCACGGAGGAGCGCCGGCGGATCGCCGCGGACATCCACGACGGGGTGCTCCAGGAGCTCGCCGGCATCGGGTATCTCGTCGCGTCCGTGCGCGCGGCGCTCGAGCCGGAAGCCTATCCGCTCTCCCTGCGGATGCGGCGGATCGAGCGCCTCGTGCTCGCCGCGCTCGAGCACACGCGGCAGCTCTCCTACGCCATGGATCCGATGCCTCGCGGCGGGGGAGGCCTCGTCGCGGCATTGCGCACCTTCGCGTCCGAGATCGCCGGCACCTACGGCACCGCGTGCGTCGTCGAACACGCGGCGCCCGAGGCGCGCGTGGACGACGCGGTCCTCGCCAACCAGCTCTACTGCATCGCCCAGGAGGCCGTGCGGAACGCCGTCCGCCACGGGAAGGCGGGCCGGATCGTGGTGCGGCTCGTCGCCGCGGGCGGCGAGATCTGCTTGACCGTCCGCGACGACGGCTCCGGCATGCCCGGGTCGCGGCCGCACGACGCCGGAATCGGGATGGACGTCATGCGCTACCGTGCCGGCCTGATCGGCGGCGTTCTCCTGATCGGGCCGCACTCCGAAGGCGGCGTCGAGGTGCGCTGCCGGGTCGCCTGTCCCACGGCCGCGGCCGAGCTTCCGGAGGCGCGGGGGTAGGTCAGCTCGGCGCCCGGTCGACCGTGGTGCCCATCACCCAGTCCATGAGCGGCACCGTCACGTTCATGTTCTTGCGCTGCATGATGCGCGGGTCGTGATGGATCGCGTGATGGCGCGCGAGGCGCCGGATGATCGGATTGCGCGCCACCGGATGCCCCTGGGGCAGGTGGTAGGAGAAGTGCAGCCATTCGTAGCTCACCGCGTAGGCGATCGCGGTCGCCGCGTAGAGGGCCGCGACGTTCGGGGCGCCGGCCCAGGTCAGCGCGAGCCACGCGCCGATCTGGCCGACGATGATGAGGAAGAGGCCGTAGGCGGGAATCAGCACGAGACGGTACTCGCGCGCGTCGCGCATCGCCATGTCTTCGGTCAGGTAGAGCATGTGGTGTTTCGGGGTGTGCTGGTCGTAGAGCACCGACGCGAGCGGATGGCGGCGGTGGAGCGCCGCGCCGTGGATCCACCACTCGAAGGCGTTCGCCAGGACGTACACCGCGGGCACGGTCAGGAGCACGAGCGGGCGCAGGTCGCGGATCGACGCGATGGCCGCTGCGATCGCGAAGATCCCGAAGGCCGACGGTACGAGGAGGTGCGCCCACGGCACGTACCAGCGCGGCGTCTCGGCGAGGAGCTCGGCGCGCAGGGCGTTCCGCCGCTCGAGCGAGAGCGGGGCCTCGAGGGGGCGCTCTCGGGAGCGGTCGATCGGCCGCCCGGAGGACGCGCCGGCCCCGGAGCGCGCGACGATCATGACGCGACCATAGGCGAGGGCGGCGCGCGGCGGCAAGCGATGTTCGCCGCGGCGGGTCGTGGGGCGCTGACCCGCTACCCCGCGGCGATCGTCGCTTGACGCCCGCGGACCGGCGCGGCATTGCGGGCGCCATGTCGATCCGGTTCGCCAACGTCGCCGGCCGCGCCTCCCTGCTCCTCGGCGACGCACTGGTCGACGTCGCCCGCGCGTCGCACGGGCGCTTCTCCGACGATCCGATGGCCGCGCTCTCCGCGTGGGACGCCTTCGCCGAGTGGGCGCGCGGCCGCGGCCCCGGCGACGCGACCGGCCCGCGCGCGCCCGCCGACCTCCGTCCGCCCGTGCCGCGGCCCTCCAAGGTCTTCGGGATCGGCATGAACTACCGGGAGCACGCCGCCGAGGCCAAGCTCGAGGTCCCGACATCGCCGGTCGTCTTCACCAAGTTCCCGAGCTGCATCAGCGGGCCGTTCGACGAGGTCGAGCTCTTCTCCGATCGGGTCGACTGGGAGGTCGAACTCGTCGTGGCGATCGGACGGCGCGGGCGGCGCATCGCCGAGGCGGACGCGCTCGCGCACGTCGCGGGCTACACGGTCGGCCAGGACATCTCGGATCGCCGCATGCAGTTCGCCGACAGGCCGCCGCAGTTCTCGCTCGGGAAGTCGCTCGACGGCTACGGGCCGACCGGCCCGGCGCTGGTGTCGCTCGACGCGTTCGCGAACCTGAACGACCTGGCGCTCTCGTGCGACGTCGCGGGCGAGCGCATGCAGCGCGGCCGCACCGGCGACATGATCTTCGGCGTGCCGGCGCTCGTCGCGTACCTCTCGAAGTGGTGTACGCTCGAGCCCGGCGACCTGATCTTCACCGGCACGCCGGCGGGCGTCGGCTCGACGCGCGACCCGCGCCGCTACCTGGCCCCCGGCGAGGAGATCGTGAGCGCGATCGAAGGCATCGGCACGATGCGGAACCGCTGCGTCGCGGCGCCGGCATGACGGCGCCGTCCATGGCGCCCGCCGGCGTCGTGCAGCGGGCGCGGCGTCCGCTCGGGTGGCAGGCGCCCGGTCCGCGTCCCGCGGCGCCCGACGCCGGGCTCGGCCCGCACGCGGGCGAAGACCTGTGTTACCTCGCCGGCGAGTGGCGGATCTTCCAGCGGATCGCCGGCCACCGGTGGTCGCTCGACGACCTCGTGACGGCCTGGGTCGCGACGGCATCGGCGGCCGGGCGTCCACCGCGCCGCTTCGTCGACCTCGGCTGCGGCATCGGGACGGTCCTCATGCTGGTGGCGTGGCGTTTCTCCGAGGCGTCCGGGCTCGGGGTCGAGGCGCAGCCGATGAGTGTGGACCTGGCCCGGCGTTCGCTCGCGTGGAACGGCGCGGCCGGCCGCTGCGCGATCAGGCTCGGCGACTTCCGGGAGGTCGTCGCCGGTCTCGAGTCCGCGCCCGCGGATCTCGTGACCGGAACGCCGCCGTATCTCACCCCGGGCCGCGCGACCGCGCCCCGCCGCGCGCAATGCGGTCCGTGCCACTTCGAGGAGCGGGGCGGGATCGAGGCGTACAGCGACGCGGCGGCGGCGCTGCTCGCGCCGGGCGGCCGCTTCGTCGTGTGCGCGGCCGCGTTCCAGGACGCGCGCGCCCTCGCGGCGATGGCCGCCGCCGGTCTGGTGGCGGACCACGCCGTGCGCGTGATTCCACGGGCGGGCAAGGCGCCGCTCTTCCGTGTCTACGTGGCGCGGCGCGCGGGCGATGCGGCGGCGCCGACGAGGTGGGCGGCGCCGGCGGAGATCGTCGTGCGCGACGCGGCGGGCCGCTGGACGGACGCCTTCGCCGGCGTACGGACGGCGATGGGCATGCCGGCGCCCGGCCCACGAACGGCGGACCCGGTATGAGTCGACCCGGGACCACGATCGCGCTCGCGGCCCTGCGCGCCGCGCTCGGGGAGTCGCGCGCGTCGGTTGAATGACGGCAACGCGTGTGCAAGCCGTGCCTTCCATGGAACGACTCGAGGCCGCCGGACCGAACGCCGAGCAGATCACCTACTGGAACGAGCAGGGCGGGCCGCGCTGGGTGGGCTTGCAGGAGGCGCTCGACGCGCAGCTCGCGCCGTTCGGGCGGATCGTGATGGATCGACTCGCGATCGGCCCGGGCGAGCGGGTGCTCGACGTCGGCTGCGGCTGCGGCGAGACGACGCTCGAGCTCGGCCGCCGCGTCGGGCCGCGCGGGACCGTCGTCGGCGTCGACATCTCGACGGTGATGCTCGAGCGCGCGCGCCAGCGCGGCGCCGGCGCGGCGAACGTGGAGTTCCTCGCTGCCGATGCCCAGACCCGGCCGTTCGTCGATGCGAGCTTCGACGTCGTCTTTTCGCGCTTCGGCGTCATGTTCTTCCAGGATCCGCACGCCGCCTTCGCCAATTTCCACCGCGCGCTCGCGCCGGGCGGCCGTCTCGGCTTCCACTGCTGGAAGACGTTCAAGGAAAACGACTTCATGACGGTGCCGTTCGCGGCGGCGCTGCGCCACGTGCCGCCGCCGCCTCCGCCGCCGTCGCCGGATGCGCCGGGACCGTTCGCGTTCGCCGATCCCGACCGCGTGCGCGGCATCCTCGGCGACGCCGGCTTCGCCGAGGTCGGGTTCGAGTCGCGCCACGATCCGATGGCGCTCGGCGCCGGGGTCGAGGAGGCCGCCGACTTCGCGCTCCAGCTGGGGCCGGCGTCGCTCGCGCTCCGCGAGGCGTCGTCGGACGCGATCGCCAAGGTGCGCGCGAGCGTGCGCGAGGTGCTCGCCGCGCACGTGGTGGACGGGCGCGTCCGCCTCGGGACGTCGTCGTGGGTCGTGACGGCGCGGAAGCTGTGAGCCGCCGCGTGGGCCCGGACGCGGACGAGACGGGCGGCGCCGCGCCGCGGGGCGGGCGGATGGACCGCATCGACACCAGGGTCACGCGCCTGCTCGGCGTCCGCTATCCCATCGTGCAGGCGCCGATGGGATGGATCGCGCGCGCCCGGCTCGCCTCGGCCGTCTCCAACGCCGGTGGGCTCGGCATCATCGAGACCTCGTCGGGCGAGCTTGACGCCGTGCGCGAGGAAATCCGCAAGATGCGCGACCTCACCGACCGGCCGTTCGGGGTGAACATCGCCCAGCTCTTCGTGCGCGATCCCTCCATCGTCGACTTCGTGGTCGCCCAGGGCGTCCGCTTCGTCACGACCTCGGCGGGCGACCCGCGCCAGTACACCACGCAGCTGAAGGAGGCCGGGCTCACGGTCTTCCACGTCGTGCCGTCGCTCGCTGCCGCGTTGAAAGCGGTTGCGGCGGGCGTCGACGGGCTCGTTGTCGAAGGCGGGGAGGGCGGCGGCTTCAAGAACCCGCTCGACGTCGCGACGATGGTGCTCCTCCCGCTCGTGTGCTCGAAGGTCGACGTTCCGGTGATCGCGGCGGGCGGCATTTGCGACGGCCCGAGCATGGCGGCGGCCTTCGCGCTCGGCGCCGAGGGCGTGCAGATGGGAACGCGCATGGTGTCGGCCGCGGAATCGCCCGTGCACGAGAACTGGAAGCGCGCGATCGTCGCGGCCGCGGAGACCGACACGGTCTTCCTGAACCGCTTCAGCCGCCCGGGCCTCCGGGCGCTGCGGACACAGAAGACGACCGCGCTCGAGCGTGAGGCGCACGTCGGCTTCGACGTCTTCGCGCGCGTACAGGAGCTCTACTTCGGCGGCGACATGGAGGCGTCGATCGCGCTCGGCGGCCAGGTGGCGGGGCGGATCGAGGAGGTGAAGCCGGTCGCCGACATCATCGCGGAGACAGTGGCGGGATTCCGGGCGACGGTGGCGCGTTTGGGGGCGTGTGCCGCGGCACGTGGTCGAACGAGCCCTTCCTGACGTTCACGAAGAAGAGCTCGGGCAGGCTCCACAGCACGCCGCGGAGGCCCGCCTGCAGCGCGGCGCCGCGGTCGATCGGCGCCTGCGCCAGACCGAGCGCGGTCGCGCCGACGCCGACCGCGAGGTTCGCGGCGCCGAGCAGGGGGCGCAGCGCGACGGTGTCGTCGGTGAAGAAGAGAAACGTCGAGTCGTCGCGGCTCGGACGGTAGATCGTCGAGGTGAGCACGTTGGACTCGCGCAGGCGCACCGCCAGCGGATTGCCCGCGCGCGCGAGCGCGTCGACCCGGGCCCGGCGGTACGACGGCGTCACGTCGCGCGCCGCGACCCGCCAGCGCCGGCCGACGGCCCGCGCCGCCAGGTGCGGCACCGTCCGGCTCGCCGGATCCGCGATACGCGCGCCGAGCGCGGGGCCCACCTCGGGGCCGAGGACGTCGTCGATGACGGCGAACGCCTCGCTGACGCAGTTGCGCCGCACGAGGTCGTAGCCGTACGCGTCGTCGAGGGCGCGCGTGTACGCGCGCCGGGCGTCCTCGGCTGCGCGTGCGGCGGCGGCGAGCCTGGCGACGGGAACGTGCGGCGCCACGAGGTCGCGCACGATGGCCGTCCGCGCCGGTACGAGGCGGTCGCCGGCGAGGCGGACGTCGCGCCTCTCGGCGAGCCCGCGCGTCAGCTCGGCGCAGCGGTTCACGGCGTCCTCGAGGTCGGCGTAGACGCGCTCCTCGATCGCCGCGGCCGCGGTGAAGCGGCCGAGGCTGGCGCGCGCGTCGGCGCAGGCGTCGTCGCAGATCCCGCGCGCGGCGTCCGCCGTGCGGCGCACGACCGCGCGCGGGATCCGCCGCGCGTTCGCCGGGAAGGCGTCGAGCACGACGAGGCGGCCCGTCGCGAGAGATCGCTCCACCGCCGCGAGCCGCGCCATGCCGACGAGGAGCGGAAAGCCGAAGTCCGGACGCGACGAGGCGGCGAGGCGGACGAGCGCCGAGCGGAGCGCGGCGGCGTAGCGCGCGAGGGCGGCGCGTTCGGCCGCCTCGAGCGGTGGCTCGGCGAGCGTCGCGAGCGCCGCCGGCTCGAGCCCCGGGGCGCGCGCCAGCGTGTCGAGCGCGACGAGGCCGCTCACGGCCGCCGCGTAGCGGTCCGCGAAGCTTTCCATGACGACCGGGTACGCATCGGAGACCGGCGGCGCGGGCGCCGCGACGTGGTCCGGCACGAGCGCGGCGAGGTGCGCCCGGAGCTCCGACGCGCGCCGCGCGACGAAGTCGGCGCCGTGCGCCGCCGCGACGGCGGCCCGGAGCTCCGCGAGCGCCGCCGCGGGCGCGCCGTCGGGCGTCGCCGCGAAGTAGCCGGCGGCCTCGATCGGCAGTCCCTCGCTCGTGCGGGTCGACGCCGCCGCATCGTCGCCGGGCGGCGTTGCCTGGCGATCCGCCGCCGCGCCGTCCGGAGGCACGCGCCGCGCGCGCGCGGCGAGGAGCGCCAGGAGCTCCGCCCCGCGGGTGAGCCGCTCCTCGACGGCGAGCTGTCGCGTCTGGATCAGCCAGCGGCGGTTGAAGCCTTCGCGCAGGCGCTCCCAGATCGGCGCCGCGACCGCGACGCGCGAGCGTTCGATCGCGCGGTTGCCGAGCACCGCGTAGAGCCAGCGCACGTGCGCGCCGGCGTCGCGCTCCAGCACCAGCCGTCCGTCGGGAGCGCGCTGATAGGCGTAGACGCGATCGTCGAAGCCGAGCGCCACGTGGCCGCCGCTCGATCCGCCCTCGTTCGCCTGCATGAAGAGGTAGTCGAGGAGGCGCGTGTCGTCGGCGGCGGGGCACGGGGCGGGGCAGAGCAGGCGGAGCGCGAGCGCCACCGCGGCGGGCAGCGCCGGGACGCGGCGCTGCGCGGGCATGCGCCGGCGCCGGAACGGAGGGCGCGCGCTCACGGCGGGTCGCGCCGCGGGAAGCCGGCGGACGCCGGTCACGCCGAGGCCGGAGCCCGGGAGGAGAACGCCCGTGCGCCGCGGATCAGGAGCCGTAGCCGCGGCGCAGCAGCGCGACCTTCGCCGGCTCGTCGCGGGCGAGGATCGCTTCGTAGCGGGCGAGCTCGGCGCCGCGCACCCGCGCGCGCTTCAGCCCGGCGCCGATCGCGGTGAAGGTCGCGTCGTCGGCCTCCCAATCGGTGATGCCGTGACGGCGCGCCACCGTCGTCAGGCCGTCCTCGAAGCCGGCGACGTCGCCCGTCTCCGCGGCCCAGGTCGCGGTGAAGTCGCGCACGTCGTCCCGGTACGCTTCCTTCTCGTCCTCGCCGCCCGAGCTGCTGCCCGAGGAGCTCTTCGACGACTTCCAGCTGCTCTCCGAGCTGTACGAGAACGAGCAGCCGAGCGGCAGCAGCGCCAGCAGGACGACGATCGCCAGGGTCTTCATCTCGTGTCTACTCCTTGAGGTTCCAGTCGGCGCAGCGGGCGGCGAGCGCGCCGATCTTCGCGCCGAGGCCGGTCAGGGGGAAGGTGAGCGGCACGGGCTTGCCGTGCACGCCATGGATCTCGATCGTCACTCGCGGCGTCGCGGAGGCGGCCTCCTCGCGCAGCAAGCGCCGCGCGAATCGCGTCGACTCGGGAGCCTCGAAGATGCGGTGCTCGGTCGGACTCACCTTCACCGACCAGCGATCGCGGGCGGCCACCTCGCCGAAACGCACGCGCACGTCGCCGCTCATGCCGAGACCGGCCCGGCTTCCCGGGGCCTCGATGACCGCGACGCCCCGCCAGCGCGCGCCGGTGTCGCCGTCGCAACCGATCACGAGCCGGACGTCGGAGAACCGCGTCGACGGCACCCCGACGGCGACCGCCGTGTCGCCGAGCGGGGTCTCGATCTCCCGCAGGTCCCACGCCGCCGCCCGCGCCGAGCCGGAGGTCGCCATGCCGACGGCCAGCATGGCCGCGACGATCGCGCTCCGACGCTCGAAGGGTGTCATGCGGCCGGTCGGTAGCACGGCGCGCGCGGGGAGTGAAACCGCGCCGTGGCGGGCTCCCCGAAACGTGCTAGCTCACGGGCGAGCCCTCGGTGGCGGACACCGGGCTCCTTGCGAGGACACGGCCCTCATACGAGGACACGGCGAACGAATGGCCGAGGCGGCGCGCATATCCGGCGACATCCAGATCGAGCGGTCGAGGGACGGCGCGCTCGTCGTGCGCCTGACCGGCGCGTGGACGCTCGACACGGGCGTGCCGCCGTCGGCCGAGGTGGCGCGCGCGCTCGCCACGAGCCCGAGCCCCACCCGCCTCGCCTTCGATTTCCAAGGGCTCGGTCCGTGGGACAGCGGGCTCATCAGCTTCGTCCTCCGGGCCGGCGAGCTCGCCGCCGATCGCCGGGTCCCGCTCGACGAGGCGACGCTGCCCGAGGGCCTCCGGCGCCTGCTCGCCCTCGCGCGCCGGGTGCCGGGCGCCCGCCCGCGCCAGGTCGAGCGGCCGTCGTCGTGGCTTGCACGAGTCG
>WBZR01004805.1_pt1 | contig 10797 bp, 11 predicted proteins | sample 5204231 | NCBI WGS metagenome assembly WBZR01 (sample SAMN12412403, study PRJNA552823) | activated sludge metagenome | isolation source: activated sludge from anammox sidestream of wastewater treatment plant... | place: USA: Virginia | collected 2017-08
CGGAAGCGGTTCGCCGCGCGCGTAAGCTGGCGCGCAAGCGCGCGCAAAGGGAGGGCCTGATCCCCGGCAAACCGAAGCCGGCGCTGACGGCGCCCGGCCGTCCCGCCGCCCGCTAATCGCGGCCTTTTCCGGAATTTGACGGCGCAGACGAGCCCCTGCGCCGTTTCGTTATGAGCGAGGCGGCGCGTCCCAAGATTGCCGCATTCGGCGGCGAACAACCGGGCAGCGAAGGGCGGCGCGAATCGTGGCGCGGACGATGGCGCGCATTCGGCTCAGGTGCGGCGCTGAGGATTCGGGACGCGACGATGACCTCATTGAGCGGTGTTCTGCACGCAAAAGGCCTCGCCGCTCTGCTCTTGGGCGTCCTCGCCTTGGCGGGATGCAAGGCGGTCACGACGGCGAGCTCGGATGAGAGCGACAGCGCCTTCGCCGCCGCCCCGGCCAATATCGCCTCCTTGACCGAAGTCGTGCAGCGCAATCCGAAGGATCCGCAAGCCTACAACATGCGCGGCGCCGTGCTCGGGCGCGCCGGCCGCAACGAGGAGGCGCTGGCCGATTTCAACAAGGCGATCAGTCTTGATCAGAATTACGGGCAAGCCTACGCCAATCGCGCGCTCATTCACCGGCAGACCAACAAGATCGATCTCGCGATCGCCGATTACGACCGGGCTTTGTCGATCGATCCGAATTACGCCGCGGCTTATGTGGGCCGCGGCATCGCCCATCGCATCCAGAATCAGCCGCTGCGCGCATTCGAGGACTTCAATAAGGCGATCCAGCTGCGGCCCGACAACGGTCAGGCCTATTACAATCGCGGTCTGCTCTACCAGGGACAGAACCAGCACCAGTTCGCCATCGACGACTTCACGACCGCAATCGCCTTGTCGCACGGGCAAGCCGAGCCCTTCATCGGGCGCGGCTTGAGCTATCTCGCCATCAAGGATTTCAAGGCCGCGGCAAGCGATCTCGACGAGGCGGTGCAGCTTGAACCGCGAAACGTGCAGGCCTGGACGACCCGGGGGCTTGCCTATGAGCGGCTCGACGATAAGGAGAAGGCGGCGGGCTCATATGCGCGCGCGCTCAACATCAATCAGGCCTTCGAGCCGGCGAAGAAAGGCTTTGCGCGCGTCGGCGGTCGATTTGGGCACACCTATCAGACGTTCTGACGCCGGGCCGCTCTCGCAGGAAATCACGCGTTGAGTCCGTTCTTGACGAACGCCCGCGCGATATCGATCGCGCCGCTCGCATCGAGATCGTTGTGACCTCCATCGGCGAACCGAACGAAGCGTTTGGGCGAGCGAATGAGCGCGAACAGCCGCTCGCCGAAGCGGATCGGGACGACGTTGTCGCGCTCTCCATGCATCACGAGCACCGGAACGGCGACTTGTCCGATCCGTTCATCCGAGCGGAACTGGTCCTGCATCAAGAACCGTACGGGGATGAAGGGATAGACCGTGGCGGCGATGTCGGCCGCCGACGTGAACGGCGATTCGAGGACGAGCGAGCGCACCGGCCGTTCGGCTGCGAGCGCAATGGCGACGGCGCCGCCGAGGGACTCGCCCCAGAGCACGAGGCGTTCGGGCTGATAGCGCTCGGCGGCGAGGGCATAGAGCGCGGCCGCATCGCGCAACAGCCCTTGCTCGCTCGGGCTCCCCGTCGATCCGCCATAGCCGCGATAGGACAGCGCCAGCAGGCCCGCGCCGTCGGACGTCAAGGCTTTGAAACGCGCGGCGCGCAGGGCGAGTGCGCCGCCATTGCCGTGAAAATAGAGCACGACGTTGCGTCCCTCGCGCGGCGGAATATGCCAGGCGATCACGCGCTCGCCGTCGCTCGTTTGCAGCATGACCTCCTCGGCTTGCGGCAGGCCGGCGGCGGAGGGCTGCGTGCGCGAGGCGTCCGGGAAATACATGAGCTTGCGTTGGCCCACATACAAAAGCGCGACGAGCGCGAGATAGGCGGCGAGCGCCGTGACGATGATCCATTTCAGCTCTTGCACGGAAGCTCGTCATATTCCGGGGTCACGGCCGCCAACTCATCTTGTGGACCGGGCGGCCGGAATTCGGGTTCGTATCCTCGCCCGTGACCGTAAATCCGTTCTTTTCATAGAATCGGATGGCGGGGTGGTTGGTCGTATTGACGTGGAGATCGATGCCCTGCGGCGCAAGCCGTTTGGCCGCGCCCAGCAGCATCGTGCCGATGCCTTCTTCGCTGCGATCGGGATCGACGGCGATCTGGTCGAGATAGCCTTTCGCCGGATCGATCAGGACGAATCCGACGACGGCGTCGTCGATCATGGCGACGAGCGTCCTTGCGCCCGCCGCTTGGCTCTCGGAGAGATGGCGCGCGAACCAGTCCCGCCGCGCCTCGAACTCGATCTCGGGCATGCTGGCTGTCCAAGCGGCGATCCAGAGCTCGACGATGGGGTTGAGATCCGGGATCGCCCGGTCGGCCTGGTCGCGGATGACGACCGGTTCGCGCCTCGTCCCGCGCATTCAGCGTTCCGTCAATTTCAATTCGATGCGGCGGTTGCGGCGATAGGCGTCTTCGCTGCGCTCCATGTCGAGCGGCTGGAATTCGCCGAATCCCGCGGCGACCAGGCGCTGCGGCGACACCCCGCGCGCGATCAGGTGCTGCACGACGGAGATCGCGCGTGCGGCCGACAGCGCCCAGTTCGAGGGATATTGCGGACTTGCGATCGGCCGGACATCGGTGTGCCCATCAATGCGCAGCACCCAGGCGATCTCGCTCGGAATCTGTTTTTCCAGTTCGAGCAACGCCGTCGCAAGCTTGTCGAGTTCGGGAAGACCTTCCGGGCGCAAGGACGCGGATCCCGTGTCAAAGAAGATCTCGGATTGGAACACGAAGCGGTCGCCGACCACGCGGATTTCGGGGCGGTTGCCGAGGATCGCATTCAAGCGCCCGAAGAATTCCGAGCGGTAACGCGAGAGTTCCTGCACGCGTTGCGCCAGCGCGATATTCAAGCGCTGGCCGAGTTCGGAAATGCGCGTCTGCGCCTCCTTGTCGCGTTTCTCCGAAACGTCCAGCGCCTGCTCCAAGGACGCGAGCTGACGCCTCAATGCGGCGATCTGCTGATTGAGGAGCTCGATTTGCGCGAGCGCGCGCATCGAGACGCGCTTTTCGCCCTCTAGCGCGGTTGAGAGTTCGCCAACCCTGCTTTGCGCGCTCGCGGCTCCCGGCGCCAGACCCTCATAAAGTCCTTTGATGCGGTCGCGCTCGCTTTCCGTGGCCGCAAGGCTGGCGCGCAGCGACGCCAGCGTGTCCTCAAGCGTCGTGCTTCCGGACTTCTCAAGCGCAAGAAGCTCGCTGAGTTGCGCGATTTGCGCATTCAGCCGCGCCAGCGCCGTATCCTTGCCCGTCACCTCCTGCGAGAGGAAGAACTGCACCACGACGAATACCGAGAGCAGGAAAATGATGCCGAGAACGAGCGTCGAGAGCGCGTCCACGAATCCCGGCCAGTAGTTGATCCCCGGATCGCGGCGGCGTGCGCGGGCAAGCGCCATGGGTCATCCTTTCTTGCTCGGTCCCAACGGCTCTCAGCGTTCGCGCACGCCTTCGCGCGCGAGCGTCTCGAGGAGCTTCTTGATCTCACGCTGCTGCTCGCCCTGCGCGTCGGCCCAATCGCGGATCATCTGCTGCTCGGAGCGCATGTGATTGACAAGTCCGTGAATGGCCTCGGCAAGATTGGCCATTGCGGCGGTGGCGGCGCGGCTCGATCCGCCTTCGCCCATGCTCTCCTTCAGCCGGTCGAGCAGGTTGCGCAATTCATTGCTCATGGCTGGACTGGCTACGGCCTTGGGGTCGGCATCGGCGCCAAGATCGCGGACCGTGGTCGACAGCCAGTCTTCGAGATCGGTGTAGAAGCGGTTCTGGGCCTGGCTCGTCTGCAGATCGAGAAACCCGAGCACCAGCGATCCCGCCAGGCCGAACAGCGAGGACGAAAACGAAATGCCCATGCCGCCGAGCGGCGCGGCGAGACCTTCCTTCAGGGCGTCGAAAACGGAGCCCGCATCGCCGCCCACCTTCAGCCCCTCGATCACCTTGCCGACCGAGCCGACCGTTTCGATCAGGCCCCAGAAGGTGCCGAGCAGGCCGAGAAACACGAGCAGGCCGGTCATGTAGCGTGAGGTGTCGCGCGCCTCGTCGAGCCGCGTCGCAATCGAATCGAGAAGGCCGCGCATCGTCTGCGACGAAATCGCCATGCGTCCCATGCGGTCGCCGAGAATGGCCGCCATGGGCGCGAGCAGCACGGGCGCGCGTTCGACCGCCAATCCAGGATCGGCGAGGCGAAACCCGTTTACCCAAGCGACCTCGGGAAAAAGGCGCACGACCTGCCGGAAGGCCATGAGAATGCCGACGACAAGGACGCCGAGAATGAGGGCGTTCAGGCCGGGATTGGCGAGAAACGCCGCCCAAATCTGTTTGTACAGAATGACGGCGAGCAAGCCGCAGAGGACGACAAACACCAGCATCCGCGCGAGGAAGATGCGTGGTGACGACAGCTTGAAGGGATCGATTGCGCGCGCCATGGCCGGTTCAGAGCGTGTCAGCATAGGGAGGACCCAATATGGCATAGCCGAGGCGAAAGGACACGAAAGACGATAGCTTTCCCAAATCCGGCGGCGGCGAAGATGTCCGCGCGGGCCGCCTCACTCGTTTGCGCCGGATTGAACGGCTGCGAGCAGCGCCTTGTGCATGCGATCATTGCCGGCGATGATATGGCCCTTATCAAGCATCGAATCGCCGCCGTCGAGATCGGTCGCGAACCCGCCCGCCTCGCGCACGATGAGAATGCCCGCCGCCATGTCCCAGGGCGACAAGTCCCGCTCCCAGTAGGCGTCGAAACGGCCCGCCGCAGTCCAGGCGAGGTCGAGCGCCGCCGAGCCGAAGCGGCGCAGTCCCGCAACCTTCTCCTGCACGGCCGCGAATTCCCTGCGAAAGAGCGCAAGATCGCCGCGCCCGATATGCGGCAATCCGCAGGCGACCACCGCGTCGGCGAACTGCTCGCGTCCGGCGACGCGCAGCCGATGATCGTTGAGAAACGCGCCCTTGCCGCGCTCGGCGGCGAAGAGCTCATCGGTGATCGGGTTAAGGATGATTCCGGCGACCAGGATTCCCTCCCGCTCCAAGCCGATCGAGATCGCGAATTGCGGAATCCCGTGCAGGAAATTGGTCGTGCCGTCGAGCGGATCGACGATCCAGCGGTGCGTCGCATCGCTCCCGGCGCGCGCGCCCCCTTCCTCGCCCAGAAATGCGTAGCCAGGCCGCGCTTTCTCGAGCTCGCCATAAAGCACCTCTTCGGCACGGCGGTCGGCGATCGTGACGAAATTCCCGGGGCCCTTGCGTGAGACCTGCAGCCGCTCGACTTCGCCAAAGTCGCGCTTGAGGCCGCGCGCGGCTTTGCGGGCGGCTTGCACCATGACGTTGATCAGCGCGGAACGAAGCATTCGGGATTGCTCATTTCGGTGGGAAAGAGGCGGTCCAAGCCGGGGGCGCTTTTCTGCCCGGTTCGTTCAGCGCGCGTCAAGACCGGGCGGCTGGGTCCGCGCGAGCGTCCAGGGCTTGGCCGCGAGCTCTCCGGCCTCGCGCTCGGCTGGTTTGAGCTTGGTCACGAACTCGTCAAGCCACGGGTCGGAGGAGCCGCCCGATTTCGCGATCAGGTGCCACTTGGCGGCGGCGATCGGGTCGCGCGGCAGGCCGCGGCCGCTGGCAAACACGCGCGCCAGGCGGTTCTGGGCGATCGGGCTGCCCTTGCCTGCGGCCTTGCGCAACAGCGCTGCGGCCGCGCCCTCGTCCTTGGGGATCCCGGTCCCGTTGAATAGCGCGATCGCATATTCGATTTCGGCATCGGTGTTGCCTGCCAGGGCGGCGGCGGAAAGCAGGCGGGCGGCCTCGCCGAGATCCTTCGTGACCCCGCGCCCCTCCTTGTAGAGGGTTGCGAGCGCGTATTGCGCTTCTGGGACGCCGCGCTCTCCGGCGATGTGGAATAGTTCAGCGGCCTTGGCGAAGTCGGCGGCGAACTTGTCACCTTCGAGATAGAGAAGCCCGAGATTGTAGGCCGCGACGCCATGCCCGAGCTTCACCGCTTGTTCGAGCAGACTCACCGCTGCGGCCGTGTCGCGCTCGCCGCCGCGTCCGGCGAAGCGGAACATGGCAAGAGCAAAGACCGCATGTGCGTCGCCGCGGTCGGCGGCGAGCGAATACCAAGCCGCCGCTTTCTTGTCATCCCGCGGCACGCCCATGCCGGTGGCGTAAAGTTCACCTAACAGCGTCATGGACCTAGGGTCGCCGGTTGCGTCGACACGCCGCGTCGCCTCGTGAAAGGCGGTCAGGAAATAGCCGCGCTGATAGGCCCCGAACGCCAAATCAAGGTCGGCGGCGGCGGGATCAGGCGTCGCCGGAGAACCGGGCGGAGGCGTTGGTTTGGATACGGCCTTCGGTGCGGCCTTGGAAGCGGTTTTCGGCGAAGCCGGTTTCTTGCGAATGGGTTTTTTGGGCGAAGATTCCTGTGCAGGCGGCGCGAGACTGATCGGCGGCGGGATCGAGGTTTGCGCCGGCGCGTCCAATATCGCGCCCGAGCCGCCGAACATGAGCACGACGGCCGCTCCTGCGGCGCCGATCTGCCGGACATTCATACGATCGCCATCGCGGCCATGGCGGCTCTCATCGCCTCGCCAGCACCGCCCTCGTGTCCCCACACCAAAAAATCAACGGCGATGAAATCGGCGCCCGCCGCCGCGAACGCGCCGATCTCGTCCAGGGTTGCAGCATAACCGACGCAGGGGACCTCGAACAATTCGGCCCACCAGGCGATGCGCTCGCGCATCGCCGAAAAGGAAGGCCGCGCCGCGCTCGCGTCCGGTTCTCCGAACATCACGTAGTCCGCGCCCCGTTCCCCGGCCAGCATGGCGTCGTGCCTCGTTGCGAGGCCGCCGCAGCCGGCGATGCGGTCAGGCTTCAGCGTGACGAGCGCGGCGGTGAACGCTTCGACGCCGACAAGATGCGCGCCGTCCGCGCCCGACCGCGCCGCGATCTCGGGGCGGCCTTCGAGTACGAGCGCGGCCCCACGCTCCTGAACCGGCGCAGCGAGCATCTTGGCGCGATTGATCAGCGTGCGCTCATCGGCGTCCGCCAGTCGCGCGAGCACCGCGGCGACGTCCGCTGCGGCAAGCGCCTCGATCAAAACAGGCCGGAACGTGTCGATATCGGCGAGGACAGGCGTAATCAGGTAAAGCCGTGCATGGGTTCGGCGCGGCTCTGGTTCGCGTCGCTTGGCCATGGGTTTTCGGATGCAGCCTCAATCGGGCGGAAACGGGGCGGCGCGAACATGTCGGCGCGGCGCTCCCGCGCAGCCGGTCCACCGCTCAAGCAAACGGGCGGGAAGGGCCCGCCCGTTGAATCGTCTTTTCGCAAACGGCGTTCATGCCGCCAACTTTTCGAGATCGGATTTCCAGCGGCCGAGCGCCGCGAGCCCGTTCATTTCGGCGCGATGCGCAAACGCGCGCTGGGCCGCCGCGACGTTCTCCTTCTTGCCGGCCCAGGCCTTCTGCGGCGCGGCTTGCAACGCGCGGCCATAGGAAAAGGTCAGTTTCCAGGGGACGCCGCCGATCTTGTTCATGGCGTCGAGATGCGCGGTCGCCTGCTCGTCGCTCTGGCCGCCGGAGAGAAAGGCGATGCCGGGAACGGCCGAGGGCACCGTGCGCTTGAGCACGCGGATCGTGCGTTCGGCGGCCTCGGCGACGGACGCCTGTTTTTGGCACTGCTTGCCGGCCACCACCATGTTCGGCTTGAGCACGGTTCCTTCCAGCGATACGCGTTGCTCGAACAGCTCCTGATAGACGATCTGCAGCACGAGATGGGTGACCTCCTCGCAGCGCGCGGCGTCGTGATCGCCGTCCATCAACACTTCGGGCTCGACGATCGGCACGATCTGCGCCGCCTGGCAGAGCGCGGCGTAACGCGCGAGCGCATGCGCGTTCGCCTTGACGCAGGCCCAGGTCGGAATATGCGCGCCGATGTCGATCACGGCTCGCCACTTGGCGAAACGCGCGCCACGCTCATAATATTTCGGCAGCCGCTCGGCGAGCTTGTCGAGCCCGACAGTGACGACTTCTCCGGGGCAGAAGGGCAGAGGCTTCGTGCCATCGTCCACCTTGATTCCGGGCACCGCTCCGCTCTTCTCGATCAGCTTGATCAACGGCGTTCCGTCGGCGGCATCCTGCCAGATCGTCTCGTCATACAGGATGACCCCGGAAATGTATCTCGACATCGCCTCGCTCGAGCGGAACAGGAGCTCGCGATAATCCCGACGGTTGCTCTCGGTCGATTCGACGCCGATCGCATCGAAGCGCTTCTTGATCGTGCCGGAGGATTCATCGGCGGCGAGGATGCCTTTGCCGGGCGCGACCATCGCGCAGGCCACTTTGTTGAGTTCAGCGAGGTTCATGCGGAGCCTCCTTTGCCAATGTTGGTCAACGAATGCGCAGGATCTCAACGCCGGGCAGGGGCTTTCCCTCCATCCATTCGAGGAAAGCGCCGCCGGCGGTGGACACATAGGTGAAACGATCGGCGACGCCCGCGGCGTTGAGCGCGGCGACGGTGTCGCCGCCGCCTGCGACCGTCACGAGCTTGCCTGCTTGTGTCAGCTCGGCGGCGGCCTCGGCCACCTCGATCGTGCCGGTGTCGAACGGCTCCAGTTCGAACGCGCCGAACGGCCCGTTCCAAACGAGCGTTTTCACCCGCGCAAGCAACGACACCACGCGCTCGATCGAACGGGGGCCGATATCGAGAATCATGTCGTCAGCGCCGACTGCGCCGACATCGACGGCGCGCGAGGGCGCGTTCGCCTCGAACTTCTGCGCCACGACGACGTCGACCGGCAGCACGATCTCGCAATTCGCAGCCTCGGCCTTGTCCATGATCTCGCGAGCCATAGAAAGGAGATCATGCTCGCACAGAGATTTGCCGACATTACGGCCAAGCGCTGCGAGGAAGGTATTCGCCATGCCGCCGCCGATGATGAGGACATCGACCTTGGCCACCAGATTGCCGAGAAGATCGAGCTTGGTGGATACCTTGGCGCCGCCGACGATGGCCGCAACCGGCCGCTGCGGCGCTTCAAGCGCCTTGGTCAAGGCGTCGAGCTCCGCCTGCATGGTGCGGCCGGCGAAGGCGGGAAGCTTGTGGCCCAGCCCTTCCGTCGAGGCGTGCGCGCGATGGGCGGCCGAAAAAGCGTCGTTCACCCAGAGGTCGCCGAGGCTTGCGAGCTTCGCCACGAAATCGGGATCGTTCTTTTCCTCTTCCTGGTGGAAGCGGGTATTCTCCAGGCAGAGGACGTCGCCCGGCTTCATGGCGGCGACCGCGGCCTCGGCCGCCGGACCGATGCAGTCCTCGGCGAAGGCGACCGGGCGCTTGAGCACGGAAGCCAAGGCCGCCGCCACGGGTTTGAGAGAATTTTTCGCATCGAGGCCTTTCGGCCGGCCGAAATGGGCGAGAAGGATCACTTTCCCGCCCTTCTCCGCGATTTCGCCGATGGTCGGCGCGACGCGTTCGATCCGCGTCGCGTCGCTCACCTTGCCGTCTTCCATCGGAACGTTCAGATCGACGCGCACGAGCACGCGTTTGCCGCTCACGTCGGCTTCATCGAGCGTGCGGAAGCTCGCCATGTCCGGCCATCAAACCAATTTGCCCATCGCCACCGCGGTATCCGCCATGCGGCAGGAGAAACCCCATTCGTTGTCATACCACGACAAAACGCGAACGAGCGTCCCGTCCATGACCTTGGTCTGATCCATGTGGAAGGTCGAAGAATGCGGGTCGTGGTTGAAGTCGATCGAGACGTTCGGCTGCGTCGTGTAGTTGAGAATGCCCTTGAGCTGTTGCTCGGCGGCGCGCTTGATGGCGCCGTTAATCTCGTCCTTGGTGGTGGCGCGCTTGGCCAAGAACTTAAAATCGACCACCGACACGTTCGGCGTCGGCACGCGTATCGCGACGCCGTCGAGCTTGCCGTTAAGCTCGGGCAGCACCAGTCCGACCGCCTTGGCGGCGCCGGTCGAGGTCGGAATCATCGACAGGGCTGCGGCGCGGGCGCGATAAAGGTCCTTGTGCAGCGTGTCGAGGGTCGGCTGGTCTCCGGTATAGGCGTGGATCGTCGTCATGAATCCCTTGTCGATGCCGACCGCATCGTTGAGCACCTTGGCGACGGGCGCGAGGCAATTGGTGGTGCAGGATGCATTGGAGACGACTTTGTCGTTCTTGGTCAGCTTGTCCTGATTGACGCCGTAGACGACGGTGAGATCTGCGCCCTCCGCAGGAGCCGAGATCAACACGCGCTTGGCGCCGGCGGTCAGGTGCGCGGAGGCTTTCTCCTTGGAAGTGAAAATGCCGGTGCACTCCATCGCCACGTCGATTCCAAGCTCCTTCCATGGGAGCTGCGTCGGATCCTTGATCGCCGTGACCTTGATCGGGCCGGCGCCCACGTCGATGGTGTCGCCCGACACCTTGACCTCGCCGGGAAAACGGCCGTGAACCGAATCGAACCGGAGAAGATGCGCATTGGTTTCGACCGGGCCGAGATCATTGATGGCGACCACTTCGATGTCCTTGCGTCCGGTCTCCGCAATGGCGCGCAGGACATTGCGGCCGATCCGGCCAAATCCATTGATGGCGACACGTACGGACATGCTGGTCTCCTTTAATCAATGCCCAACGGGCTCTCGTCCCCGATCGTTATGTAAGATTGCGCGCGATCATCGGCGCGCGGACAAACGGCCGCGCTTT
>WBZR01003730.1_pt2 | contig 10794 bp, 7 predicted proteins | sample 5204231 | NCBI WGS metagenome assembly WBZR01 (sample SAMN12412403, study PRJNA552823) | activated sludge metagenome | isolation source: activated sludge from anammox sidestream of wastewater treatment plant... | place: USA: Virginia | collected 2017-08
CGACCGGACGATGTTCTCGGCAATCGGATTCACATCGAGCCGCGGAGCCATCGGTGCAAGTTGGCGCGGGCGCGGTTGTTGATTGCAATCCGCTTTGCCTGCATCAATATCAATAGTCCAAGTGTAAACATGCCCCCTTGATGATCCATTTACCGTGGCAGCGTGACGCTCGTGTTCAAACGTGAGAACTGGAGGATTCCAGGTTGGTTGTTCCACACGATTATGAATCTTGGATCCTTCCATGTTCTTGCAGCCACCACCCTCAAATCCTTCCCACGCCATTGCCAGCAGTTTCTCCAGCCTAGGCACGTCACTAACTGGTCCCCTAGGACAGGACGCAAGAAACTCAAGAAGCTCTTCAGGATTGCTGTTTTCACACATGCGCGGCTCCAAGGCATTTCACCTAAACAGATACAAATTGGCTCCACTCCCAAAGCCTTGGATTCTAGGGCTCGGCCGCTTTGTCGTCTGATTCATGCCTGATTATCAATAGCTCGGCCCCATCCCCCTAGATTAGCCATTTCGACGGGCCGGGCAATTCAACAGGACCGGCGAACAGGGTAGCGAGGCCCTAAGAGCGGAAAATCGATGGACAACGGGCATGTGATTTGGATCATGAATTTTGCCTCGGGCATCGATGAGGACGCGCTCCGTGTCGCCTGATTGTTCGGAGGGCGATGAACGTGTTGATTTCGTGAAGGCGGTCTGACTGAGGATCCTGAGTAGGGCCGTGGAGATACGACCCCGAGCGTCGCCCCTTCTTAGCTATTGGAGCGGCGGCGGTGGCGCGAACGAGCGGCTAATACCGTTTTTCGGCTCAGAACGTCGTGTGTCCAACGGGCCACGCTCTCCTACAGCGCATTTGGCATCGACCCGGAGCCCCGCACACCGATTGGGGTTGAGGAACTGACCGGCTCCATCAATTCACAGGCAGAATCGCAGCCGGCATAGTTCTGCAGGGTCGCCCCAGTGGCCTGAAAACCGATGAATTCGTCCCACGACGATTTCGAGAGTTACTCGGAGTCCCGACTTGTCAGAGCCCAAGCGCCAATACACCACCGAACAGTTCAAGAGGATCGTACAGTTCTACCTCTCTTGCCTGGAATCCGAGGACCGCCGTTCCCATGAGATCCCTCTAAAGGCGCGTAACCGGTCGTATGTCGCCCCGTGGAGTAAATTGGAACCACTCTTGCACCCTGCCTCGGAACGTGTGGACTTTTCGGTTCACTCGGCCGACGAGCGTCAATTCCTGACCAGCCACGAGGACCAGGCTGGCGGCGAGGATCGGTTCTTCTACGGCTTTCCATTGCGCATGACGGCCAGCGACTACCTGGTCCCGCTTTTCATTCTTGAAGTGGAGATTCACCGTGATCGACGGTCGTCAACACCGACTGCCCAAGCATGTTCTTGCGGATCGGGCGCGTGATGAACGCATCGCGGCGGCCGGCTATCGTGTGATTCGCCTCCAAGCGATGGAGATCCAGACGCACCCCGAACGCGTGTTAAAGCGGATCGCGCGACAGATCTGAGGATTGATTGGCATCGCCTTGATCGCGGTTAACAGGAAAGGCGCAATCGCGTTTTCATCTCGCGGCCTCCGAGTTCTACGTGGCCCTTTGGCTGTCCCATGAGGCAGAGAATTCACACTCACCGGACCGCGTGCAGATCGAAGAGGGCCCAAGGCTGACTTTCTTCCGTTCCAGATAATTGCTCCACGAATTACCAGGGCCGGGTGGTACCCGCCCCTCGTGATATTGCTTGTGCAGACGCAGCAGCGACTTTCTTAATCGCCGAACCAGTCGCCAATCAGAGCGCCGATGGCAACTGCGGCAACGGTCTGGCCATGACGATTCCAGAATCGCTCGGCCTTTCTTCCGAGCGACTCGGTCCGGCGGATCGCCACTTCATTTGAAACCAACTCGATCGCTGCCATTTGCTCCGCGGGATGCAAGTTCGGGGAGAGAAAGATCGCATTCTGGGCCTGTGCAAGTTCATCGCCTGACAAGTTCTTGAGTGCTTTTTGAATGGCATGCACGGACATGACAAAGCTCCTTTTTTTGTTCGCTGGATTGCGGTTTCGCGCTCGGACAGTGGGTTGCCTATTCGCCAAAGACAAGAGGAGCGTTCGTTGAGTAGGGGTTGTTCGCGCTGAATGTGCTGTGAGGGCTACCGAACCGACCATAAGGGTTGTTCACACTGTTTGCGTTGTAAGGGTTTCCGTACCTTCCGAAGGGGTTGCTGATCGAGTCAGGATCATGGGTATTGGCGGTCATCTTTCCCAGATAGGTCCCATCCGCGCCGTAGATTCGCGGAGCCTGTGTCGCATACGGGTTGGTCGCGCTGTAGGGGCTAAAAGGGCCGCCATATCGGCCGAAGGAGTTGTTTACACTCGGGCTACTGAAGGAGTTCCCATAGGGACTGTAAGGGTTGCTGATGGAATCTGAGGTGTACGAATTGGCGCTCAATCGCCCAAGGAACTGAGGCTGGCTCGAACCGAATCCGGACGAATGGGCGAACGATGAGACGAGCGGCCTTGGTGTGAAAGATGAACCTGACCAGACCAGCGGCTGTGGGCGGAAGCCGGTCGTGGAATAGGGGGTCTGGGCGCTCACTGCGGTTGAGAACGCGCCCCATACTCCGAGCACAGCAAACAACGGGAATATGCGGTGATTGCGGTTCTGTGGGGCGCTGACGTTCGTCGCGTTTCCAGTTTGATTCGAAGCGTTCATGATTGTTTCCTTTCTTGTCCGAGGAATTCAAGGCTCAACGACAAGGTAGAAAGCGGGAAAGGGCTTCGATCCGAACGCGAGTTTACTAGGATGCATCAAATTCAAGACGTAAGTCAAGTTATTTAACTAACTTATATCGCTCGACTGGTGAAATAATCACGCAAGAGCACCCTGGGAATCTCAATCACGTCCCTCGGAGAACGACCTCGAATATCCCTGAGTTCTCCGGCTCGGAGCATTCGACGAGAGAGACTCCAAGCCATCGATTTTGACACCCTCCGGCTATAGCCGAGGCCCTTTGGGCCGCAGATGTTGTCAACAGGGCAGGATGGGTTCTATTGCTTATCTCCAGGGACTTGCTCAGTGGCGGGTGATTTATCTTGGTTAGGTGGGGGCGATAGGGCCTGAAGAGCTCGACGTGCGCGCTTCTCAAGAGGACTTTGGTACGATGCTGTCGTGCCGATATCGGCGATTGCTTGTGACAATATTCGTCTTGCTTCCAATTCGTTTCCCAATTCAGCCTCGGAAATGCCAATATATACCCTCGCCTCATCTTCGATTCCCGTTCCCCAGTCTCCTGATCCCTCTCTCAAGGCAATCGCATTGTTGGCTTGGACCTTCGCATCTTTGAACTTTCTCTCTCGCACGCAGCAATCTGAAGCCAATAGGAACGCCGCAGCCCGAATGTAACAGTGGTTCGGTGATGACTCGTCCACAGCACCGAGGAGACGCTGGGCGGTCTCCCACGCTGCCTGGATGTCTCCAAGTTCCATCTTACAAGCGCCAATCCCGAGTTCGAGTAGCATTGTTATGAATGGAACATGGACATCGGCGCTACGATCATTAGTTAAGCCCTCTTGAAACATCTTGAGGGCATCGTAGTAACGCTCTTGTTCAGCAAACAGAAATCCAAGCTGGCCGTAGACAGCAGCAACTGATGGGTTAAGTTGGCCTAGTGAATTCCGTCGGATTTCAAGAAGTTTTCTCAGGCATTGCTCTGACCGTTCAAATTGACCAGATTTCCGATAGATCGTAGCTAAACCAGTTAGAGGGGTGCCTAGGTTGGGGTGTAAAGGACCCAGGAGTTGCTTCTGGATGTCTAGCACTGTCTCGAGCAGCTCTTGTGCCTCTTCATTCTTGTCCAAGTTCACGAGTATCTGTCCAAGCCACGCTTTCGCCCGAAGCACACTCGGATGTGTTTCGCCGACCTTTCTTGAGAGTGTTTCAACCACCTCACGTAGCATTTCTTCCGCTGTGTGAGAATCGCCGTTTGCCGCCACAATACTTGCCAGAAACATTGTTGATTGGAGAACCTCGGGGTGATCGGGTCCCAAGAACCGCTGACCTAACGAAATTCCAGATCGCGCAAGGGTCTCGAGTTCGGACAAATCGATTTCGCCCTTGCCAACGCGCTCGTAGAGTTTTGTGATGGCGGCACCAAACGCCGAGAATTCTTCGATGGAACCAAACGTGGCCCCAAGATTCGTGAGGAGCTTTGCGCCTTCCGAAAGGCGACCTAATTCGACGAGTGCGATTCCATAGGGCACAGCGGCATTTTTGGTTTCTAGGTGCGAGGAACCCAAGTGGAGTTCCGCCAGTTCATATGCCTCCTTAAACACAGAAATCTGTTTAGCAAATCCCGTTTCACGACGTCTCGAGTTACCCAAGGCCAGTAAGGCCCGAACGAGCTGTGCGTCCATAGATGGACTCTGGTTCCGTGCCTCCGTAATGGCGTTTTCTGAGATTCGTTCGGCCTCCATGTGATTCCCAAGGTCATTAAGCACTACAGCTAAGTTGATTTTGGCACTTATCGAACGCCTATCGCGAGATCCGTAAACTTGATTATTGATCTCGACGGAATTGCGAAGTAGCGATTCGGCGATCGCGAATTCTCCCAGATTCTCATAGCATCGGCCAAGCGTCTCAAAGAGTGCGGCCCTTGTTTCAGGGTCAAAGGGGCCTTGCTCGTGCAACAGAACCGAACTTCCTTCGTCAAGGATCATTCGTCCTGTCACATCATCATTACTTCCTCCATGGAGCCGGGGATAGCCAAACAAGTAAACGAGAAAGTCATTCACTTTTTCACTCTGCGAAAGTAAGTCCAGCGAATGTCGTTCAGCCGTCTCGGCCCGCTTTCGCTGTCGCAACTCGCGCCGTCCAACTTGAATTGCTTCATTGCGATCAAGTTGGGCTTGCTGCTCCGCTTCAACCGCGAGGACTCTTGCCTGCTCGGCGCGATCTCGCTCATCAGCGAGCCTTATCGACATGACGGACATCACCAGCCCGAGACCTGTCAAACTCAAAAGGAGACTGGCCGCAAGCAGGGTCCCCAGCTTGTGTCGAGACACGAACTTCCGGGTTAGGTAGGCAGCGCTCGGCGGACGGGCCAGTATCGGCCGCTGGTTCAGGTATCGCCTGATATCTTCCGCCAGCGCGGACACGCTCTCGTATCTGCGAACCGGCTCCTTCTCCAACCCTCTGGCCACAATTGTCTCAAGATCACCGCGAAGTGACCCGTCCATCGCCGACAAGCGGCGAGGTTGCTCTAAGCAGATCGTGCGCACGGCCTGAGGGATCGAGGATTGCGAGAGCTCATAGGGAAGCTCTCCAGAAAGCACTTCGAAAAGTAGGACCGACAACGCGTACACATCGGTGCGCGTATCGATCTTGTCGGCTTGCCCCTGGGCTTGCTCCGGGCTCATGTAGGTGAGAGTTCCTTGGATTCGACCGGAGTCGGTCGAAGCAGTCGCCAGGCTGACGTCCGCATCGGTGATCCTCGCGAGGCCAAAATCCAGTACCTTTGGATTGCCCGCGTCATCTATGAGAATATTCCCCGGTTTGAGATCGCGGTGGATGACCCCCTTCTGATGGGCGTAGTTGACCGCATCACAGATTCGAACAAACAAATCCAACCGCTGGCTTTGATCGGCATGGACTCGAGTGAGGTGTTCCAACAGGGAGAGTCCTTCGACCAGCTCCATCGAGAAGTAGTGGTGGCCGGATGCGGAAGCTCCGGCGTCGTAGATCGCGGCAATGCCCGAGTGCTTGAGGCGGGCCAGCGCAGCGACTTCCCGCTGAAACATACGCAGTGCATGGTCGCCGACCAGGAATGCATCGCGCATGATCTTGAGCGCCACTGACCGCGATGGATTCTTTTGCCGAGCCTCGTAGACGATGCCCATTCCTCCGCGCCCGATTTCGCGAACAAGCTCGAATTCGCCGAACTGCGTTCCCGCCGCGGGCGGCGCGAGGCTGAGCGGCGACGGCTGGAGCATTGGGCCCAGGGGATCGCGCAGGAATTGAATTGCCCGCCATCGCGAGCGAATCGTGTCCGCGTGCTCCGGGTGCTGACCCGCAACGGATTCTATCTCGATGTGTTCACCTGCCAGGCATCGGGCAACTAGCGATTCGAGAATCCGGTCGATGGAAACAGGAGTTTGAGGAGACATTTGGCGGCCCTCGAGAAACACCAGTCAGGAATCGATCATGTCAAACTGTCTGTGGAAACAAGCAGCGAACCAAGTCTCACGATGGCCCGCGAGACTAGCATCCTGACCGCGTCCGCACTTCGGTTCATCTCCTGGCCGGCTTCAGCCAAAGACATGCCTGTGTACCGAACCAGGATCAAGGCCTCGCGCTGGTCCTCTGGTAACTCGTCGATTGCCTGCTCCAGGCGGCAGGCTTCTTCTCGGCCTGCGGCGATCATGGATGGCGTATCACCCCTGGCTAAGCCAGCAATGGGGCCAAGCCGGGTGTCTTCTCCGCCGGCGGGTGCCTCCAGAGGTCGCTCGCGCTCGGTATTTCGTTTAGCCGCTCCAAAGTGGTCTGCGAGGTCGCGGATCCGGTTTTCCAGGAGCGCGCTCAACCAATGAAAGAATTCTCCACTCGAATTGAACTGCTTCACCTCCAAGTGCGGCAGGGCGGCAAGCATCGCATCCTGGACCACGTCCAGTGTCTCCATCTTGGTACGCAAGCGGTAACCCAGTCTCAACCGAACGATGGCTTCCAATCTCGGCCCGATTTTGAGGAATAGGTTGTCGGCCGCCCCTCGATCGCCGGCGCGGGCCTGTCCCAGAAGGTTGATCGTTTCGCTGAGCTCAGATGTCGGCATGGACTTTCGAGCCTCCACTAATCAACAGACTGATTTTACCGCAAAAATGGGGATGAGCGGAATTGACGCTTTCGAGAGTTTTTCGTCCTCAAGAGCCAGGATCAGCTCGGAATCTCGTAAGATGAGGCTGACGCCGGCTTGGTGATGCTCGGTCGACCGATTCTCAATGGGGCAGGCTGGAAAACCAAGGGGATTTGACGCCGGGAACCTGCTTGGGCCGTGTGGGGAGAACTTGGCCGATCGATATGACATGCCCGAGGGAATTCGGCGCGAACGGTAATCTCCATTCAAGTACCTCGGACCGCCGGATAACCCAGGCCGCAACCGGCCGTCGCTCAGCTCACGCGGCAGGTATCCATTCAACGCATGGATACTCCCCTTCGTTCACTGGCGTGCGGCATCATCGCTTCGGTCGGACGACTCACTCCATGACGGTTTTGCGCGGCTCGAGATCGACGCGCAACTCGCCGATGCACTGTTCGACCAGGTCGGAGGGTACATGGGCACGCAGATAGCGGACCAATTCGTCCTGTCGCGGCTGGCCAAACACCATCCGGTATATTGCCAGGGTGTGGCGAAGTGCGATCAGGCGATCAGCATCCCGGCTCAGGGGTAAAATGGGCACATAGCGCTCAACGCATGCCCCACCTTCGATCGGAAACACCCAGAAAGGTACCAGTTCGTTGGCTTCATCTTTCTGCGAGGCCGCCGCCCGCTCGAAGGCTGCCTTCCATGGGTCCTGCAGGTGTTCCGCCAGGGGCGCGCCATGCCTCAGGGCGATGTTCTTTCGGATGGCGTGGCCCTTGAATCGGTGTACGCGCCCTTCCCTTTGTTCAAGATCGACGGGGTTGGATGGGAGATTCCAGTGGACTACGGCGTGGCAGTAGTGATGAAAGTCGAGCCCCTCCTGCCCCACCGAAGTGGTTGCGAGGACGAAGGGCCAGAACGGCGAATTGAAGGCGGCACGGACCTGCTCGGCACGATTCACTTCTCCATCCGCTTCGGAACCATCCTGTCCGAATCGAGCCGCGAATCGCGAGCGCATGCGCCGCGGCTCAATGTGAAGTTGACTTCGGGCATCCGTGGTCCCGATCTCGTCGACACCCACTCCAGCTGCCCTCAGACCCATTGCCCTGGTGATCGCATCGGCGACTTCACTGGCGGCATCCACATCGCTTGATGATCCCACGCCCAGGCTCTCATGCAGGACGTGAACGTACTCATCAAGGACAGCCTGGAGACAGCCGCTTACGCCGTATTCGACCACCCGCCGCCAATAGGGTTCTTCGCGATTGATTCCACGGATCAGCGAGATGACTTCCGGCAGATTGAAGAGATTTCGAAATCTCCAGGCAACTCGTCCCGCGGCAAGCCTCACATTCGGATCGAGGAGATCAGCTGGATCCGTGACGCGGACGATGGCGCGCAGCGCCACAACCGCCGGGCTCCCGAACAGGGCCTCGGCAAGCACTTCCATGAGATCAGGTGGCGGCATGCCCAAGGGGAGTTCATCTCGGGAGGCTCTCTCGAATAATTCACGGGCGTAATCAACATGCGAGGCCCACGCGGATTCTGCTTCGCCGGCTCCATCGGCATGGTCGCGGTCATCCTCGGCGGACCAGTTCTGGGAGAGCCTGGCCGTGTTCCAAAAACGGGCGCTGGCCCGACGATTCTCGGCCAGATCAAGCAATATCGGCGCGGCCCAGTACCATGCCTCGTCAACCTCCGAGCCGCTCGACCACCTTTTCACAATCGCATCAAACTGAGTCTGCAGTCGAAACCGGGCGTAACCGAGCAGGTCGGCGGCGCTGCGGTCCCGCATATTCATGAACGAAAGCGCGGCAGGATCCAGGAGGCGGGCCATGGCAAAGGAGGGATAGATCAGTCCGAGTACCGGCATGCCCGTCAGCCGTTCGTTGGCGCGCCCGAATCGCAGCAGCGCCGTGATTTTTTTTCTGCCATCAGCCGTATTGAGAATTCCGATCGATCCATCGGGTTCTCGATGGGCCAACTCCATGGCGCGGCGCTCGGCCTCGTGGCTGAGAATGGCAGCCACCACCTTGGGGACAACTTTCCAGGCGGAAAAAATGAGGCGCTTGGTGATGCTCAGCGCGTCAGCCTCACCGAAGACGCCTCGGAGCTTGTAGTAGGGCTGGCTCGGCGGCAGCCAGAGGAGTTTCCAGAGGCCCCGATCGAGCGTGTCGGCCATGATCGATCGGAGTCGCGCATTGGCTGGATCAACCTGTTTGTAGGACTGGACATCGCTCCAGTTGAGCAGGCATGAGGTTCCATTGCCCAGCATCTCCGTCACCGCGCCGTTTCCACCGGCCAGTTGCTTTCGGAGTCGTTTCTTGAGCTCATAGTTGTCCATGAAGTTGAATAGGTAAGGGGCCGACTTCCAATATTCGACAATGTCTCCGTGCCCCATGAGGGAAGCAACGCGCGAGGCGGCCACGTAATGTCGGATCTCAGACTTCCGCAGATTCAGTTCCGGAGAAGGGCACTCCCTGAGCATCCCGCTTCGATCCTGCGTGACGGCAAGCCGCTCCGTTCTTGCGATAACACGCCGCAGTCGCGTCTCCAGGTCACCCTTGAGCTGGCGCAGCCTCTCAAATTCGCCATCCCCGAGCTTCATGATTGTGGCCCGATACTCCTTCAGCAGACCCCGGAGAGCGGAGACCTGCGTGACATCATGGCGCACCAGAAACTCGTACGTCGAAACAAAATCCGCGTAATGGTCGTCGCCACTCTGATCTTCGTGCGCGACCGTATACATCTTGTAGGGCGTCGCCGAGAGGAGCAGCACGCGCACGGCCTCTGATCGGCCATTTCGTTCGTCGGCGTATTCGAGAAGCGATCGGGCCAATTCCGCCTCTTCGTTTTCGGGATTCAGGAGATGCTTGAAACGCTGGAATTCATCGAGAATCACCAGATCGGGACGCAATGCCTTGATGCAGGTTTGGCCCAATGCAGCGCGCAGCATTCCCACCACGGCCCGGCGCTCCTCGTGTTCGGCCGCATCCAGCCGCGAGTCCCGGCGTGGCAGAGCATCGCAGAGTCGCATCAGTCGGTTCTTCAGGTCCAGCGTATCTTTGTTGCGTTCTCGCTCAGCCAGCGCGTCGAGATCGTCCAGGAACATGCCGTGAAGTTCGGGGTCGATTCTCTGGCGTGGCAACCAGTCGCGCATCCGCTCCTCGAAGCGCTTCGCGCTAACGCCGCACCGGAATACGTTGGTACTGGGTTTCTCCGGAAGACCCCAGTGATCTCTCAGCATGGCCAGGAGCAGTGCTCGCTCCTCAGCGATCCCTGTGCCGCCTGAAGGTTCCAGCGACGTCCCGGGCGTCATTGACACGTAATTGACGCGGCGTCGGGCCATGTCCTGCAGCTGGATGGGCAGCAGGGTCGCCCGGGTGGCCCGCGCGAAATCATGTCCGGCGCTCAGACGCAGTCTGTTGATGTTCTGTCGGGCAATGTCCGCATTGGAACAGACGTAGATGATGTCTATGCGATCGACGCGGTCCCAGAGATGTTCGACCGCTCGTGCGATCACACCGCGCGCCACCAGGGTCTTGCCCAGACCCACCTCGTCGGCCACCAGGAACCGCTGTGTCGAATCCTCGTCGAGGTACAGCCGCCGAAACGCGTAGTCGACCGTCCGGCGCTGAAAGGATTTCAGGCCCTTCAAGGCTGGAGCGGGATCGGGTCTGCGGTCGGCAGCGTCAATCATGCGGGGTCACCGTCGTTGCCAGCATCTCATCAAACACGCTGCGGATAGGCTCCCAGGCACTTTCGAGGGCGGGTGGGATGATGGAACGACCTTCCGGCGTTCGCTGCAGATCCTCGATCAGCCTGCGCACGTGTTCCAGTTTGTCGGGACGGCGATCCAGGGCCCGAAGGAGGTGCTCGAGAACGGGAAGCAGATCCATTGTGTCCCGGCCCGGTGTCCCATCGGGC
>WBZR01003539.1_pt1:2500-10790 | contig 10790 bp, 9 predicted proteins | sample 5204231 | NCBI WGS metagenome assembly WBZR01 (sample SAMN12412403, study PRJNA552823) | activated sludge metagenome | isolation source: activated sludge from anammox sidestream of wastewater treatment plant... | place: USA: Virginia | collected 2017-08
CGCCCGCGCTCCTCGACGAACCGGAACAGGGGGGGCCAGGACCACGCGGAGGGCCGGACGACCGCCCGGAGCCCTTCGGGGAGGACCCTCGGGAGGTTGTCCGGGAAGCCGCCGCCCGTCACGTGCGCCATCGCCGTCAGGAGCCCCTCCTCCACCAGCGGGAGGACGGGCCGGAGGTAGCTCCGGTGGACGGCGAGGAGGGCCTCCCCCACGGTCGTCCCCAGCTCCGGGACGGTGTCGGAGGGCCGGAGCCCGAGCTCCTCGAAGAAGAGCCGCCGGGCGAGCGAGTAGCCGTTCGTGTGGAGGCCGCTCGACGGGAGACCGAGCAGGATGTCTCCCTCCCCGACACGCGACCCGTCGAGGAGCTTCGGCCGGTCGACGACCCCCACGATCGTCCCGGCCAGGTCGTAGTCCCCCGGGGCGTAGAGGCCGGGCATCTCGGCGGTCTCCCCTCCGAGGAGCGCGCAGCCGTTCTCGCGGCAGGCCGCGGCCACCCCGGAGAGGACCTGGCCGACGACCTCCCGGTCGATCCGCCCCGCCGCGAAGTAGTCGAGGAAGAAGAGCGGGCGCGCCCCCTGGACCAGGATGTCGTCGACGCAGTGGTTGACGAGGTCGCGGCCGACGGTGTCGTGGACCCCCGCCGCCGTGGCGACCCTCAGCTTCGTCCCCACCCCGTCGGTGGACGCGACGAGGAGGGGCTCCTTCATCCCGGGGAAGTCCGCGCGGAACAGCCCGCCGAAGCCCCCGACGTCGCCGACGACCCCGGGCGTGAACGTCCCGCGGATCAGGTCGCGCGCGCGGGCGACGGCCCCCATCTTGGCGTCGATGTCGACGCCGGCCGCGGCGTAGGTGAGGGGACGCTCCGGGTCCATCGGCTCCCTCCGCGCCGCGCGCCTCCCGGGCCGCGGCCGCGGCGGATCCTACCAGCCCGTCAGGGCTCCGACTCCGGCGCGGGGGCGTCCCCGGCAGCTTCGTCGGCGGCTTCGTCGGCGGCCTCGTCGCTCTCCCCGGTCTCGGGCAGCGCGTGGAAGAGGCCCCGCTGCGCCTCGTGGCGGGCCCACGGCACCGGGTAGCGGCCCGAGAAGCAGGCGGCGCACATCTGCTCCTCGGTCCGCCCCTCGGCGGCGAGCATCCCCTCGAGGGAGAGGTAGCCGAGCGAGTCGGCCTCGATGAAGCGCCGGATCTCGGAGACGTCGTGGGAGGCGGCGATCAGCTCCCGGCGCCGCGGCGTGTCGATCCCGTAGTGGCAGGGGTCCGTCGTCGGCGGCGAGGAGATCCGCATGTGGACCTCGGTCGCCCCGGCCGCCTTCAGGAGGCGGACGATCTTCTTCGAGGTCGTGCCGCGGACGATCGAGTCGTCGACCAGGACGACCCTCTTCCCGCCGACGACCGAGCGGACGGCGTTCAGCTTCACCTTGACGCCGAAGTGGCGGATCGACTGCTTCGGCTCGATGAAGGTCCGGCCCACGTAGTGGTTCCTCACGAGCCCCATCCCGAACGGGACGCCGCTCGCCTCGGCGTACCCGAGCGCGGCGAAGACTCCCGAGTCGGGGACCGGGACGACGACGTCGGCCCCGGCCGGGTGCTCCTCGGCCAGCCGCCGCCCGAAGGCCCGCCTCACGTCCGCCACCGAGCGGCCGAAGACGGTCGAGTCCGGGCGGGCGAAGTAGACGTGCTCGAAGACGCAGAAGGCCGTCCGGCGCCCCATGGCGAAGGAGGCCGACGCAACTCCCCCCGCGTCGAGGACCACCACCTCCCCCGGCTCGACGTCCCGCACCGGCTCGGCGTCGAGGAGGTCGAAGGCGCAGGTCTCGGAGGCGACCAGGTGGGCGTTCCCGAGCCGGCCGAGCGTCAAGGGGCGGAAACCCTGCGGGTCGCGCGCGGCGATGACCTTCTCCTCGGCCAGGAGGACGATGGAGTAGGCGCCCCTCACGCGGAGGAGGACGTCCCGGAGCGCGCCGACGACCCCCTCCTGCCTCGACCGGGCCATCAGGTGGAGGAAGACCTCCGTGTCCGAGGAGGTCGTGAAGATCGACCCCTCCTCCTCCAGCTCCCGGCGGAGGTCGTCGGCGTTGACGAGGTTCCCGTTGTGGGCGATGGCCAGGGGCCCCTTGTTCGTGTTGTAGACGATCGGCTGGGCGTTCTCGAGGAGGGACCCGCCCGCGGTGGAGTAGCGGACGTGGCCGATCGCCGAGGCCCCCGGGAGCCCCGCCAGGCGAGTCTCGTCGAAGAGGTCCGCGACGTAGCCCATCCCCTTCTCGGACCGGATCCGCGATCCGTTCCACGTGGCGATGCCGGCCGACTCCTGGCCGCGATGCTGGAGCGCGTAGAGGCCCAGGTACGCGAGGTTCGCCGCGTCGGGGTGGCCGTAGATGCCGAAGACCCCGCACTCCTCGCGAAAACCGTCGATGCCGGGCGCCACGCCGCCGGAGTTTATCCCCCGCCCGAGGAGGCGCTCAGGCGGGCGTCGGCCCGGGCGCGGACGCGCTCGGGACCCGGAGGGTGGTCCCGCCGATCGACTCGGCGAACCGGGCGCCGAAGGCCGCCGAGGGGGTCGTGGCGCCGGGGGCGACCGTCCCGCCGAGCACCCGGGCCAGGCACGCCACGGACGCCTCGGCCGTGAAGGCGTACCCCTCGAGCGTCTCCGCGGTCCCCTCCACGAAGGCGCCGTCGTCCCGCTCGACCCGGCCCCAGAGGTACGAGCGCTCCCGCGCACGGGCCCCCTCGTCCGGCCCCGGGAAGGCCTTCCCGACGGCCGCCTCCAGGAACCACCGGACGAGGGCCAGGGAGAGGAGCGGGGCCAGAGCGTGCCCGGCCCGGGCCGAGGCGACCAGGGCGGGGGGCGCGGTCATGTAGGTCTCGATGTTCGGGATCCCGGTCGACCGGTAGGCCGTCGAGAGGTCTCCCCAGGAGACGGTCATGGCGTTCCGGGGGTGGTCCGAGAAGGGGATCTCGCGCACCTTCCAGGCGGGCGGCACGGGGACGAGGGCGCCGTCCACGCGCGCGGCGCCGCCGTTCGGGAGGCTCTCCAGCATCGTCCGGGCGGTTCCCGACGAGGGCGCGAACGCGCGGAAGGCCAGGAGCAGCCGCGAGGCCCCGGGGAGCTCCGCGGCCAGGGCCGCCGCCAGGCAGTCGGACGGGACGACGTCGAAACCGGTCCCGGGGAGCAACGTGACGCCCGCCCTCTTCGCGTCGGCGTCGCGCGCGAAGACGGACTCGAAGACGGCGATCTCGCCGGTGATGTCGAGGTAGTGCGTCCCGGCGGCCAGGCAGGCCTCGACCACCGGCGCGCTCGTCCGGGAGAAGGGGCCGGCGGCCAGGAGGACCGCGTCGAAGGCGGCGACCTCCTCGGCCACGCGCTCCGGGTGGTCGAGGCGGAAGGCCACCCAGGGCTGCCCCGTCTCGGCGGCCACCCGGGCGACGGCCTCGGGCCGGCGGCCCCCGAGGGTGACCGGGAGCCCGTCGCGCCGCGCGACCGCGGCGATCAGCCCGCCGGTGAAGCCGTTGGCCCCGTACAGGAGCGCGCCAGGGCGCCGGCGACGGCGGCTCACGGGCACTGCATCTCGACCCAGACCAGGATGTCGACCCGCTCCCGCCACGTCTCGACGGTGGCCAGCTGGAGGAGGAAGCTCCGCTCGGCCGGGCCGACGCCGGCGAAGACGCCGATCGACTCGGCGAGCTCCAGGAGGTCCGTCACCAGCCGTCGTCCCGCCTCCCGGGTCGTCCTCACCGCCGAGGCGGTCCCCATCAGCTCCTGCCGGTAGCGCTTCTCTCCCTCGGCGGCCGGGACGTCGAAGAGCCGCCGGATCGGGCGCGTGAGGGCCGCCTTCGTGGCGGACAGGGACGGTCCCTCCGGCGGCAGCGGGACGAAGAAGACGAGCTCGGGCGTCAGCCGCGCCAGCGCGTAGCCCGCCTCCTCCAGGACGGCGAGCGCCTCGGAGACCCGCCGCAGGATGGCGATCCTCTCCCGCACCGAGGCTCCCGGGCGCTCCGTCCGCAGGTAGGCCGTCACGTCCAGCGCCCCCTCCAGGAGGGGCCGGACGATCCAGACGAGGAACCTCCCCCCCGTCTCCTGGCGGACGAGGTCGCGGAAGCTGCCGGGGAAGAGCTCCGGGTGGCGGAGCCTCACCGCGTTCAGGTCCTTCAGGAACGCGGAGCGCTCCTCGTAGAAGGCCTCCTCCGCCTCGCGCGTGGCGAGCTCGAACGGGACGCCGACGAGCCTCCGGCCGAACGGGTCCGCCAGCTCCGCGAGCGGCAGCCTCTGCCCGTCGCCCGGAACCCGCGGGGCGAAGGAGGGGTTCACCAGGCGGTACGGCCCCACCAGCTCCACGGCGGGAGGGGCCGCGGCCGGCCGGGGCGGCGCGGCCTCCGCGGGCCGCGACAGGATCGCCTCGCGCTCGGCGGGCGAGGCGGCCCGGCGCGCGGCGCCCAGGAGGCGGATGACGACCGAGAGGGACGGGCGCTCGGCCCAGTCGGAGCGGCACATCGCGCGGAGGAGGTCCTGCATCGGGCGCGGCAGGGCGTCGGGCAGCGGGAACTCCAGCTCCTCGCGGTCGACCTTCTTCTGCAGGAGGGAGGCGACCTCGGTGTAGAAGCTCTCCGGGAAGCGCCCGTTCAGGAGGCGGACGAGCGTCAGCCCCAGGGCGAAGACGTCCTTGGAGAAGACCATCCGCCGCCCGACGTCGGGGTCCTCGGGGACGTCCGTCCGGAAGTTCTCGGGCGGCATGTAAGGCAGCGTCCCGTCCAGGCCGTTGCCGAGGGCGTACTGCCGGAGCTGCTCCTCGGGGGAGGAGACGATGTCGAAGTCGATGACCGAGACGAGGAGCGAGACGCGAGATCCGTCCCGCCTCTCGAGGACGCAGAGGTTCTCCGGCTTGACGTCGGCGTGGACGAAGCCGTGGCGGTGGAGGTGGAGGAGGCCCCGGGCCGCGTGGTAGCCGGCGTCCAGGAAGGTCCCGTACCGGAAGCCGTGCTCGGCGACGTACTTCCCGAGGCTGACCCCGGGGGCGAAGTCGAAGACGTCGCACGCCTCGTCGTCGACGGACCCGCTCGCCCAGTAGCGCTGGATGACCGGGTGGCGCGGCAGGAGGGCGAGCCGCTCCCTCACGAGCGCGTTCCGCTCCCGCCGCGCCGCCTCCTCGACGGCGCTCTCGGCGGGAAGGTGCCTGCGGACGACGACCGGCCGCCCCGCGAAGAGGTCCGCCGACCGGCAGACCGTGTTCATCCCGCCGCCCGCCAGCGGCACGAGGCCCTCGAGCGGCAGCGAGGCCGGCTGCCCGTCGTCCTCGCTCGCGAGGAAGGCGGGGGGAGCCGAGACGAGCGCCGCCTGGCCCAGAGCCGGACGGCCGAGCTCGGCCCGGACCCGGTCGACGACCGCCTCCCATCCCGACGGCTCCGCGGCGATCTCCCGGGCCGCCCGGCGGATCCGCTCGCGCGCGACGCGTGGCGAGCGGAGGCGCCTCGGGGGCTCTCCGCCGTGGCCGGTCGCGGGCGAGGCGGTCATGCCGCCGCAACCGTAGGAGAGTCGGGCGGCGGAAGTCAACCGGGGCCGCCCCGGGGGAGGGGCCGGAGCGGCGCTGTGCTATACCGCGCCGCCATGAAGACGACGCTCCCGACCCTCCTCGCCCTCCTGCCGCTCGTGGCGGCCTTCGCGGCCTCGGCCGAGCCCGGCAAGGCCAACCCCGTCGTCGTGATGAAGACCTCGATGGGGACGGTGAAGATCGAGCTCTACCCCGACAACGCCCCGGCCACCGTCAAGAACTTCCTCCAGTACGTGGACGACAAGTTCTACGCCGGGACGATCTTCCACCGCGTCATCGACGGCTTCATGATCCAGGGCGGCGGCTTCGACAAGGAGATGTCGAAGAAGGCCACCCGCGCCCCGATCCCGAACGAGGCCAAGACCGGCGTGAGGAACGCGACCGGGACGATCGCCATGGCCCGGACGAGCGACCCGAACAGCGCCACGGCCCAGTTCTTCATCAACGTGAGGGACAACGCCGCCCTCGACTACAGGGGGGACGCGGCCAACGAGATCGGCTACTGCGCGTTCGGCAAGGTGGTCGAGGGGATGGACGTCGTCGACAAGATCAAGGCGGTCCCCACCGGCGTCAAGGCTGGGATGAAGGACGTCCCCGAGACGCCGGTCGTCATCGAGTCGATCGAGCGGGCGAAGTAGGCCCCCGGCCGTCGTGAGGGGCCCAGGGGCCCCTCACGCGCCCTCGGGGCCGGATCCGGCCGTCACGACCTCGAGCTCCGGCGGGTCCAGGACCGCCTTCTTGACGGCGCACTGGTCGGCCGCCCGGAGGACCGCCTCCCGGTACTTCTCCGGGAAGCCCGCGGGAAGGGCGAGCTCGATGAGGACGCGGGAGAGCCGCTTCTTCTGCGGGTCCCGCTCCGTCGTGAGCGTCACGCCGAGCCCCTCGGTCGAGAGCCCCCGCTCCTGGCAGAACCGGAGCGCGTAGAAGCCCGCGCAGGTCGCGAGCGAGACGAGGAACAGGTCGAACGGCGAGGCGGCGCTCCCCTCGCCGAGCGGCGGGGGCTGGTCCGTCCGGACGACGTGGGAGCCGAAGGCGGCCTCCACGGCGACGCCTCCCGGGAAGCGGACGTCCATCCGCATGCTGTCACCCTCCCGCCCCGCGGGGTCGGGCCGCCGCGGGGCCCGCGGATCCTAGCCCGTCCCGTGGAATGATCGCGAGGTGCCCGGTCTCGCCCGCGCGGCCGCCCTCTCCCTGCTCGTCCTCTCCTCGCGGGCGTTCTCCGACCAGCCGCCCGTCCGGTACAACCTCTGGTACCGCTCCCCGGCCGACGGGGCGCTCCGGGGGTACGACCTGCGCACCCCGGCCCGTTACGACGCCGGACGGAGCTACCCGGCGGTCCTCTTCCTCCCGGGGCGCGGGGCGCCGAAGGAGACCTTCCAGCTCGACGAGGTCCACGCCGAGGCCGACGCGCGCGGGTACGTCCTCGTCTTCTGGATCGGCCGCCTCGTCTCCCCCGGCCTCTGGTCGACCCACTACGTCGACGGCGCCGACGGCCTGCCGGACGAGGCGGACGTCCTGGGCTGCCTCGACGACGCCCTCTCCCGCTTCGCCGTCGACCCGGCGCGGGTCCACCTGGTCGGCTTCTCGCAGGGGGGGAAGGGGGCGCTCCTCGTCGGCCTGAAGAACCCGGACCGTTTCGCCTCCGTGACGGCGGGCGCTCCGCCGACCGACGCGTGGCAGGGCCAGCTCTGGGCCCCAGCCTTCCCCGACTTCCGGTCCGCGGCGGGCGGCGACTCCTCCTCGGGATCGCCGGAGGTCCTCTCGCGGTGGTACGGGCAGTCGGCGCGGTTCTTCCTGCCGAACGGGAGGAACCTGCCGCTCTCCCTCCGCCACGGGACGCTCGACGCGGTCGTGCCCGACTCCCCGGCGCTCTTCCCGTACCTCAACACGCACCACGTCGCCGACACGCCGGGCTTCGGCGACGCGCGCGGGCGCACGCCGACCCTCCTGGAGCTCGCCTCCGCCGACCCGGGGGGCTACCCGTTCGAGGCCCGGTACCCCGTCGCCGGGCACGACCAGCGGGCGGTCCTCCCCGCCCGAGAGCTCTTCGACTTCTTCGGAGGGAAGAGCCGTCCCGCCCGGCCGGCGCGGGTCGTCGCGCGCCACTGGGACGGACGCGAGCGGCGCTTCTACTGGATGTCGCTCTCCCGGACCGGGCCGCTCGACGGGGTCCCGGCGGCCGTCTCGGCCGAGAGCGTCGCCGAGGCGAACCGCCTCCTCCTCGACGCCTCCGGGCCGTCGGGGGTCCTGGTCGGCCTCCCCGCGTCCGGCCTCGACGCGTCCGCGCCGCTCGAGGTCCGCGTCGCCTCCCCCCCGGCCCGCCTCCGGCTCGCGGGGCCGTTCCCCCCGGGCCTCGCGCTGACGCGCGACGGCGTCCTCGTGCCGCCGGGCCCCGGCTACCGGCGCGACGGCGAGGCGGTGACGTTCGAGGCGCCCGTCCTCTCGGCCGGCGTCACGCTCGTCCTGGCCCCGGCCCCGGTGGGCGCCGTGGCCGAGTCCGACCTCCTCGCCCCGGCGCTCGTCGCCGCCGAGGGGCAGAACGGCGCGAGGTTCGAGAGCGAGCTCCTGGTCACGAACCTGTCGGGTGTCGACGCCAGGCTCGAGGCGCTCTTCCTCGACGGGAGCGGGAGGCTCGCCTCGATCGACGTCCCCGCCCTGTCGGTCCGCGCCTTCCCGTCGGCCTCGCTCTTCTCCCTCCTCGGCCTCCCGGGCGGAGCGTCGCCCCTCCGCCTCCGGGTGACGGCCGGGGA
>WBZR01004810.1_pt1 | contig 10789 bp, 8 predicted proteins | sample 5204231 | NCBI WGS metagenome assembly WBZR01 (sample SAMN12412403, study PRJNA552823) | activated sludge metagenome | isolation source: activated sludge from anammox sidestream of wastewater treatment plant... | place: USA: Virginia | collected 2017-08
CAGACCCCGCAACCCCGTCAGCAGCGTGTGCAGCAGTTGCAGGCACAGCACGAAGCAGCCGATGGCGACGATGCAGCGCGACGGGTAGATCGGAAAGGCGATCAGGCCGGCCGAGTACTCGCCCATGCGCCAGCTGCGCCAGGCGTAGGCGCCCGTGGCCCAGGTCATCGTCGCGAAAAGGGCGAACGCCACGAGCGCGGTGAACGCACGCACGCAGGCCAGCGCGCGGCCGTGCAGCCGCTCGGTGAGCACTTCGATCGCGATGTTGCCGCCCTCGGCCTGCGTCTGCGCCAGGCCCGCGAAGACCGCGAACACGAGCAGCAGCTCGACGCCCTCGAGCATGCCGGCGATCGGACGGTTGGCGAAGTAGCGCAGCGTCGTGTCGACGCTGACGCCGAGCATGATGGCGAGCAGCGCGAGGTTTGAGCCCAGCGCGAGCCAGCGCCGGCCGCGCGCCAGCGCCCGCCCGAACAGGCCCGCGCCGCTCACCGCGTGTGCTTCTTCAGCAGCGCGAGGTACTGGCGCAACGCTTCGCGCGCCGGCAGGCCCTTGGCCTCCTGCTCTACGGCCCAGCCCTGCCACAGGGCTTCCATCGCCGCCTGCAGCTTGTCGCGATCGCCCTGCGGCCAGGCGTAGAACTTGACGCCCTTGCCCTCCATCTCCTTGACGGCCTTGTCGACTTCCCGCTCGTACAGATCGGCCAGCTTGTCCGGGAACTCGCGCGCGAGCTGGCGGACGATGGCCTTGACGTCGTCGGGCAGCTTGTCCCAGGCCGCCTTGTTCATGATCGCCAGCGGCCCGGCCGCCGCGCCCAGCCGGATGCGCGTGTGCTGCTTGGCCACCTCGTAGAGCTTGCTGTCCCAGTTGGCCGTGATGAAGCCCATGTTGGCGTCGAGCGTGCCGCGCCCCAGCGCTTCGTAGACCTCGGGCCAGGGCAGCGTGACGGGAACGGCGCCGAATTCGCTCATCAGCTTGGGCCACTCGCGTCCGATCACCCGCACCTTGAGCCCCTTGAGCGCGCCGATGCCGGTCAGCGGCCGGGTGCCGATCAGTTCCTGATCGGCCACGCCCCAGACGTACAGCGGCTCGACGCCGAGCCGGCGCAGCTCGTCGCGGAAGAACGAGAACGGCGAGTCGAACATCAGCTCGCTGGCGGCCAGCACCGCCGGCCGGAAGTTCGGGCTGATGCCGGGCAGCGTGAAGACCGCCGACAGCGGCGAGACGGCCGGGTTGTAGGCCTGCACCCAGATGCCGATGTCGACCACGCCCGAGCGCGTGGCCTCGAACACGTCGCTCGCCTTGACCAACGAGTCGGCCGGGAAGTACTGCACCTTCACCCGACCCTGGCTGCGCTGCTCGAGCTCCCTGGCCCACCACATCGACAGCGTGGTCCGGGTCTGCGTGGCGGGGCCGAAGTCGGCCTTCCTCAGGACGATCGGACTGGCGGCCGCAGGCTGCTGGGCGAAGCCGGTGCCGGGCAGGGCGACACCCAGCTGGACCAGCAGGAACGCGAAGACGCGCAGGATCGCTTGCATGTCATCTCCTTTGCATTGGCCGGATGAAGCGCCGCAGGCCGCGCGGCAGCGAGGACCGGTCGGCACGGCCGCACGGCCGCCGCACCGGCCGCCGCAGGGCCCGGTGCGGCGCCGGCCGGGACATCGAGCCACGGTTTGCTCTAGTATCACTCGAAAATCTAGCGTAACCAATGAATTCGGGTCAAGCTCGGGATGCCGCCATCGCAGCGCCGGCGGCAGCGGCCCACGCCAGCGGCGCGCTGGCGGGCCTGCAGGTGCTCGACTTCACCATCGTGATGTCGGGTCCGATGTGCACGCGCATGCTGGCCGACGCCGGCGCCGACGTTGTCAAGATCGAGCCGCCCGAGGGCGACATGTCGCGCCAGCGCGCGCCGCTGCGCGGCGGGATCAGCACCTACTTCGGCTCGCTCAACTGCGGCAAGCGCAGCGTCGTGCTCGACCTCGGCCAGGAGGAGGGCCGGCGCATCGCACGCGCGCTGGCCCTGCAGTGCGACGTGCTCGTCGAGAACTTCCGCCCCGGCGTGATGCAGCGCCTGGGGCTGGACTACGGCACGCTGGCCGAGCTCAACCCGCGCCTCGTGTACGCGTCGATCTCGGGTTTCGGGCAGAGCGGTCCGCGCGCCGCGGCGCCGGCCTACGCCCCGGTGATCCACGCCGCCAGCGGCTACGAGCTGGCGAACGCCGGCTACCAGCGCGACGCTGAGCGGCCGCTCAACAACGGCATCTTCCTCGCCGACGTGCTGGGCGCGAGTTACGCCTTCGGCGCCATCCAGCTGGCGCTGTACGAGCGCGAACGCAGCGGCCGCGGCCAGCATGTCGACGTCGCGCTGCTCGACTCCGTGCTCGGCATGCTGGTGTACGAGATGCTGGCCGCGCAGTTCCCGCCGCACGCGCGGCGCCAGCTCTACGAGCCCGTGCGCGCCGCCGACGGCTGGGTCATGGTGGCCGCGGTGACGCCGAAGAACCAGGAGGCGCTGTTCGACGTCATCGGCCACCCCGAGGCCAAGGGCGATCCGCGCTTCGCGACGCTGGCCGCCAAGGAGTCGAACTGGGGTGAATTGCTGCAGCTCATCGAGGGCTGGACGGCGCAGCGCAGCGGCGCGGAATGCGAGCGCCTGCTGATGGCCGCCGGCGTGCCCTGCAGCCGTTACCGCAGCGTGGCCGAGGCGATGGCCGACCCGCAGCTGGCCGCGCGCGGCTTTCTCGCCGAGCTGGGTACGGGCGCGGGCCGCTTCAAGTGCGCGAACCAGCCGTTCCGTCTGAGCCGCACGCCGACGCAGGCGCGGCCGCTGCTGCCCGCGCTGGGCGAGCATGGCGCCGAGGTGCTGCAGGAAAAGCTCGCGCTCGACGCCGTGCAGATCGAGCACCTGCGCGCCGCAGGCGTGCTCGGCTGAAGCCGGCGGCACGCAGGCGGAGCCCGGCCGCGCAGCGGCCGCGTCGCATCGTCCGGCGTCAATGCCGGGGACATGCGGGCGGCGCCCTCGCTATCCTTGCGCGGCGCACCCGCACGGACCCGCACCGACCCGCACCGACCCGCATCGACCCGCATCGACCCGCGCCGAGACCCGACCATGACATCGACCGCCGACATCGCCGCCCTCTTCGCGCCCGCCGGCGCGCTGCGCGCTTCGATCAACCTGGGCAACCCGATCCTCGCCCACGCCGGCGCAGGCGGCGGCGCGCCGGGCGGCGTGTCGGTCGACATGGCGCGCGAGCTGGCGCGCCGGCTGGAGCGCGCCGTCGCGTTCGTCGTCTTCGACACGGCGGCCCAGTCGGTGCAGGCGGTGCGCGAGGAGCGCGCCGACGTCGGCTTCTTCGCCGTCGACCCGCTGCGCGGCGAGGGCATCGCGTTCAGCGCGCCCTATGTGCTGATCGAAGGCGCGTATCTCGTGCGCGCCGATTCGCCGCTGGCCGACAACGCCGAGGTCGACCGCCCCGGCCGGCGCGTCGTGGTGGGCCGGGGCAGCGCCTACGACCTCTTCCTCACGCGCACGCTGCACGCGGCCACGATCGAGCGCGCACCCAGCTCGCCGGCCGTCGTCGAGCACTTCGTCGCCGCACACGCCGACGTCGCCGCCGGCGTGCGCCAGCAGCTCGAGGCCGACGCGCGCCGGCTCGGCGGCCTGCGGCTGCTGCCCGGCCGCTTCATGCTCATCCAGCAGGCGATGGGGCTGCCGGTCAGCCGCGGCAGCGCGGCAGCGGCCTGGCTGGCCGAATTCGTGGAAGACCTCAAGGCCGGAGGCTTCGTTGCCGCGGCGCTCGCGCGGCACGGCATTCAAGGGGCTTCGGTGGCGCCGGCGGCGCGCCGGGGAGCCTGATCACACGCCGGACGCGTGCCGGGTGCGGCTGCGGCCGCCAAACCGGCAGGAAGGTCGGGGCGCGGGACGCGCGATCGATGGGCCATCGAGCCCTGCGGGGCGCGCGATTCATGTCTTCACAGGCACTCAGACAAACGCCCGCTCGCGCAGCCACTTGGTCGCCACCCACTTCTCGCCGGCGGTCACCGGCGCGCCGCCGTGCAGCGTCTTGCCGGCAGGGTGGGCACGCGCGTAGCTGAAGAACAGCGCGTTGCCGCGCACCGGCGTCACTTCGAAGCCGACCTCGGGAAAGGTGGTCGCGCCGCCGGCCGACGGCGCCTCGAGGTACATCACGACGGTGGCCACGCGCTGGCCGCCGCGCTCGACGATGCGTGCGGTGCCTGGGTGTGCCGGATCGAAGTAGTCGTGGTGCGGGCGGTACTCGGCGCCGGGGCGGTAGCGCAGCACCTGGATGCCTTCGCCGCGCTCGACCGGCCAGCGCACGAGTTCGGCGATGCGCGCTTCGATGGCGGCCAGGAGCGGCGTCTCGCCGCGCTCGAAGAACATGCCCTCGCTCGTGCGCGCCGCGTTGACCTCGTTGCCGCCGGTGGCGTTGTCGACGGTCTGCGAGCGCTCGAGCCGCGGCCGCGCGAGCGCGACGAGGGCGCGGCATTCGTCGCCGTCGAGCAACCCGCCGAACAGCACCGCGCGCGGCAGCGTCATCGCCGCCAGCACCTGAACCATGCGTCCGCCGGCCTGCAAGGCGGTGCCGCGCGCCGGCTCGGGCACCGCGGCCGAGGGCGGCGGCGCTTCGTGCTGCGGCTGCCGTTGCGCCAGCCGCGCGGTGAGCACATGCTCGAGAGCCGCCGCCGCCAGCGCCTCGTCCCAGCCGCTGCGCACCATCGCCGCGAGCAGCTCCTGCGGCCCGCTGCCGGTCTCGGCCCGGGCGACGATCCAGCGTCTGAGTTCGTCGGCTGCGGTCTGGGCGGTCATGGAGGGCTGCCGAAGCATCGCGCGGGGTCGCTGCAGGAGCCGGCGCCGGCGTCGCGCCGCGCACCCCGCAGCAGCCCCTGCCTCACCAGTTCGGCTTGCGCTTGTCGATGAAGGCCTGCACGCCCTCGAGCGCGCTCGCGTCCATCATGTTGCAGGCCATCGTGCTGCCGGCATCGGCGTAGGCCGCGGCGATGCCCTGCTCGAGCTGGCGATAGAACAGCGCCTTGCCCAGCGCGATGGCCACGCGCGGCTTGCCGACGATGCGCGCCGCGAGCGCGTCGACCTCGGCGTCGAGCTGCGCGGCGTCGACCACGTGGTTGACCAGGCCCTTGGCGCGCGCCTCCTCGGCGTCGATGAAGTCGCCCGTCACCAGCATCTCGAAGGCCGCCTTGCGCGGCAGGTTGCGCGCCAGCGCCACGCTCGGCGTCGAGCAGAACAGGCCGAGGTTGACGCCGCTCACCGCGAACTTCGCCTCGCGCGCGGCCAGCGCCAGATCGCACATCGCCACCAGCTGGCAGCCGGCGGCCGTGGCGATGCCGTGCACGCGCGCGATCACCGGCAGCGGCAGCTTCTGGATCGCCAGCATCATGCGCGCGCAATCGGCGAACAGCCGCTCGTAGTAGGCGAGCGAAGGCGCGGCGCGCATCTCCTTGAGGTCGTGGCCGGCGCAGAAGGCCTTGCCGCTGCCCCGGATGACGACCACGCGCGCCGCCTCGTCGGCCCCGGCGCGCTCGAGCGCCGCGTGCAGCGCGGCGATCATGCCCTCCGAGAGCGCGTTGAAGGCCTGCGGCCGGTTCAGGGTGAGCGTGACGACGCCGCGCGCGTCGCGCTCGTGCCGCACCAGGGGTTCGGTTTCCATCGAAGCTCCTTGTCGTTCGCTACTCGATCGCGGCGGCGCTGCGGGCGCGCTCGCGCAGCTGGAATTTCTGGATCTTGCCGGTGCTGGTCTTGGGGATGGGCTCGAAGCGGATCTCGCGCGGCAGCTTGTAGCCGGCCAGCAGCCCCCGGCAATGCGCGATCAGCTCGGCCGCCGTCACCCGGGCATCGGGCCTGGTCTCGACGTAGGCCAGGGGCGTCTCGCCCCACTTCGGGTCCGGCCGCGCCACCACCGCGCAGGCCAGCACCGCCGGGTGGCGATAGAGCGCGTCCTCGACCTCGATCGAACTGATGTTCTCGCCGCCCGAGATGATGACGTCCTTGCTGCGGTCCTTGATCTTCACGTAGCGGTCGGGCTCGAGCACCGCCAGGTCACCGGTGTGGAACCAGCCGCCGGCGAAGGCCTTGTCGGTGGCCGCGGGGTTCTTCAGGTAGCCCTTCATCACGATGTTGCCGCGGAACATGATCTCGCCCATCGTGGTGCCGTCGGCCGGCATCGGCTGCATCGTCTGCGGGTCGAGCACCGCCATGCCCTCCTGCAGCACGTAGCGCACGCCCTGGCGGCCGACGAGACGGGTCTGCTCGGCCAGCATGCGGTCTTCCCAGTCGGGTTGCTGCGCCGCCACCGCGGCCGGACCGTAGGTCTCGGTCAGCCCGTAGACATGGTTGATGCGAAAACCGATCTTCGCCATGCCCTCGATCATGGCCGCCGGCGGTGCGGCGCCCGCCACCATGCCGTGCACCGGCTGGTCGATGCCCTCGCGCCACGCCGGCGGCGCGTCGATGATCAGGTTGTGCACGATCGGCGCGGCGCAGTAATGCGTGACGCCGTGCCGGCGCATCGCCTCGAGGATGGCCTGGGCCTCGACGCGGCGCAGGCACACGTGGGTGCCGGCGACCATGGCCACCGTCCAAGGGAAGCACCAGCCGTTGCAGTGGAACATCGGCAGCGTCCACAGGTAGCGCGGGAAATGCGGCAGGTTCCAGGTCACGGCGTTGCACACCGCGTTCAGGTAGGCGCCGCGGTGGTGCGTGACCACACCCTTCGGGTCGCCGGTGGTGCCGCTGGTGTAGCTCACGGCGATGGCGTCCCATTCGTCGCGCGGCCCTTGCAGGCGCGCCAGCGGCGCGTGCGCCGCGAGCAGCGCCTCGTACTCGTGCGCGCCGAGCCGCTCGCCCGGGCCGGCGTATTCGCTGTCGCAGACGTCGACGACGATGACCTCGCGGCCGTGCTGCTCGCGCAGCAGACGCAGCGCCGCGCTCGTCGTCGGCGCGAACTCGCGGTCGGTGAGCAGCACCGCGGCCTCGCAGTGGTTCATCTGCCAGGCGATGAGCGCCGCGTCGAGCCGCGTGTTCAGCGTGTTGAGCACGGCGCCCAGCGCCGGCACCGCGTAGTGCGCTTCCACCATCTCGGGCGTGTTCGCCAGCATCGTGCTCACGCTGCTGCCGCGCCCGACGCCGAGCGCCGCCAGCGCCGCGGCCAGCCGTGCCGAGCGCTCGCGCGTGGCGCGCCAGCTGCAGCGGCGCGCGCCGTGCACCACCGCAGGCAGGTCGCCGAAGACCTCGGCGCTGCGCTCGACGAAGGCGACCGGCGTGAGCGGCGCGTAGTTGGCCGCGTTGCGGTCCAGGTGCTGCTCGTAGAGGTTCATCGGCGTCTCCGTGCGAGGCCCGCGCGCGGGCATCTTAGCGTCGCGCGCGCGCCGACGCTCGCGCGCCGACGACCGGGCGCCTGCCCTCGGCTACGCGGCGGCCGTGCGCAAGCGCCGACGCGCCGCCAGATGCCGCAGCAGGATCGGCACCGCGCAGGCCGCGCCGACGAGCGTGGGCACGAGGCCGGGGGCGATCAGCAGCAGTGCCGCGACGAGGCACAGCCCCTGCTCGGCGCGCGACATCTCGACCAGGAAGAACCGCGACAGCGCGGCAGCCAGCATCACGATGCCGAGCACGCAGCCGACGAAGGTGAGCGTGAAGTCGTAGAGCGTGAAGCCCTTGGCGACGATCAGCAGCGAAGGCGAGAACACGAATACGAAGGGCACCAGGGCCTTGGCCAGCCCGAGGCGGAACGCCATGTTGCCGGTCTTGAACGGATCCGAGCCCGCCATGCCCGCCGCCGCATAGGCCGCCAGCGCCACCGGCGGCGTGATGTCGGCCAGCACGCCGTAGTAGAAGACGAAGAAGTGCGCGACGAGCGGCTGCACGCCCAGCTGCACCAGCGTCGGCGCCGCCACCGTGACCATGATGATGTAGTTGGCCGTGGTCGGGATGCCGCAGCCGAGCAGGATGCACACCACGCCCGTCATCGCCAGTGCGACGAACAGCGTCATCGCCTGCGGGTCGGCCAGTGCCGCGGGCAGCAGCGGCGCGGCGCCGCCGGCCACGGCCTGCGCGGCGCCGGTGATGAGCATGCTCAGCTTGAACCCGACACCGGTGAGCGTGACGACGCCGATCACGATGCCCACCGTGGCCGCCGCCGCGCCGACGGCCAGCGCGTACTTGGCGCCGGTGCTGAACGACTCGACGAAGGCCGCCAGGCCGATGCGCCCCTCGAGCCGCCAGCGCTGGACGGCCAGCGCGATGCCGACCAGGCCGACGCCGAAGATCGCGAGCCGCACCGCCTGGCTCTCGATGCCGCCGAACACCAGCGCGAGCAGCAGCGCGTGGCCGAAGGCGAAAAGCGCCCAGTGGCGCGGCGTGTTGCCGCGCGCGCGCGTCGTCAGGCCGACGATCGCACACGACGAGATCCCGGCGAAGGCCGCCAGATACGGCGTGCGCCCGCTCACGAGGATGTCGATCAACAGCACGAGCGGGACGAGCGTCGGCCAGCGCTCGCGCAGGCTCGCCCGCAGACGCGGCATCTCCTCGGGCGTGAGGCCGCGCAGCCCGAAGCGCTTGGCCTCGAAGTGCACCTGCATGAACACGCCGAAGAAATGCATGAAGGCCGGCACCGCGGCGGCCACGATGATCGTCTGGTACGGCACCGCGAGGAACTCGATCATCAGGAAGGCCGCCGCGCCCAGCACCGGCGGCGTGATCTGGCCGCCGGTCGACGAGGCGGCTTCCACGGCCCCGGCAAACTCGCGCTTGTAGCCGACGCGGATCATCGCGGGGATCGTGAGCGAGCCCACCGTCACCGCGTTGGCCACCGAGCTGCCCGAGAGCATGCCGAACATCGCCGAGCCGAACACGCTCACCTTGGCCGGGCCGCCGGCGTAGCGCCCGGCGATCGCCGAGGCCACGTCGAGGAAGAGCTGGCCCAGGCCGATGCGCGTGGCCAGCACGCCGAACAGCACGAAGTGAAAGACGTAGGTCGCCACCACGCCCAGCGCGACGCCGTAGATGCCCTGGCTCGTGAGGTACTGGTGGTTGACGAGCTGGCTCCAGCTCGCGCCGGCATGCTTGAGCAGGCCCGGGAACGCCGGCCCTGCGAGCGCGTAGACGATGAAGACGATCGCGATCACCGGCAGCGGCCAGCCCATCGCGCGCCGCGTCGCCTCGAGCAGGCCGACGAGCAGGATCGAGCCCATCGCCACGTCCAGCAGGCCCGGGTTGCCGACGCGAAACGCCAGGTCGTCGAAGATCCACGGCACGTACAGCACCGAGGCGGCGAGCGCCAGCGCGAGCAGCCAGTCGAACCAGGGCACGCCGCCGGGCGTCCACCAGCGCCCCTGCGCCGGCAGCTCGAGCAGCGCCTTGCGGTGCGGGAAGACGAGGCAGACCAGGCCGAGCACGAAGGCCAGGTGCACGCCGCGGTGCGTGATCTCCTGCAGCAGCCCGAAGCCGGCGGTGTAGTAGTGAAAGCTCGACAGCACGATGAGCAGCGCACCGACCAGCGTCGCCGCCTTCGCCGTCAGCGGGCGAAAGCGCATCTCGGGGTCGTACTTGCGCTCGAGCGCCTCGAGCTCTTTGTCGTCGGGCGCGGTCGTGCTGCTCATGGGTGGATCGATCCGGGCGCGCCGGGCCTCGAATGCACCCGGGGGCGGCCGCAGGCCCTCGGCCGCGGCCGCCCCCGGTGCCTTGCGGCCTCGCGCCCTTGCGGCGCCCCTACTTCAGCACGCCCGCTTCGCGGTAGTAGCGCTCGGCGCCGGCGTGGAACGGGATGCCCGCTCCCTTGACGGCGTTTTCCTTGGTGATGAACCTGCCCTTGGCGTGGCCGGCGGCGAGCGCCTTCTGCGCGGCGTCGGCGAACAGCGCCTTGGTGATCTCGTACACCGTGCCGGCATCGGCCTTGTCGCTGGTGACCCACTGCGCACCGACGGCCAAGGTCTTCACCTGGCCCACGCCCTTGTAGGTGTCGGCGGCGATCAGGTCGTCGGCGAAGAAGCCGCTCGTCTTCTTGAGCTGCTCGGCGGCGGCGCCTTCGATCGACAGGATGTCGATGCCGCCGCCCGCGCTGGCCAGCTCGGCGATCGCGCCGGCCGGTGCGCCGCCGGTGAAGAAGAAGGCGTCGAGCGCGCCGTCCTTCATCTTGTCGCCGGCCTGGTTGGGCTTGATGTACTCGGGCTTGATGTCCGACTCCTTGATGCCGTAGGCGGCGAGGATCGCGCGCGCGTTGACGAGCGTGCCCGAGCCGGGCTCGTCGAGCGCGACGCGCTTGCCCTTGAGATCGGCCACCGACCGGATGCCGCTGCCCTTCTTGACCACCACATGCACGCTCTCGGGGTAGAGGTTGGCGATCAGGCGCAGGCCCGGGATGTTGGGCTTGCCTTCGAAGATGCCGTTGCCCTTGTAGGCCCAGGAGGCGACGTCGGCCTGCGAGAAGCCCGATTCGAGCGCGCCGCCGGCGATGGCGGTGACGTTGGCGAGCGAGCCGTTGCTGGCCTGCGCCGTGACGACGATCTTGCCCGGCTGGCTCACCGCGTTGGCGATCATCCCACCCACCGGGTAGTAGGTGCCGGCGGTGCCGCCGGTGCCGATGCGGAAGAACTGCTGGGCCTGCGCCGGCAGGGCGACGGCCGCGCCCAGGGCGAGCAAGGCAAGGATGGTATGGCGACGGGACATCGTGCGGGTCTCCTCTCGGTGGTGCCGTGCGGACGGCTGCATGGGGCGTGCGGCCCGGGGCCTGCGGCTTGCGGCCTGCGGCGCTGCCGG
>WBZR01004812.1_pt1 | contig 10787 bp, 8 predicted proteins | sample 5204231 | NCBI WGS metagenome assembly WBZR01 (sample SAMN12412403, study PRJNA552823) | activated sludge metagenome | isolation source: activated sludge from anammox sidestream of wastewater treatment plant... | place: USA: Virginia | collected 2017-08
GTACTACTGGCACTCTTGCTGGTCGGCAGCGGGTTCGGCTATCTGTATATGAACCGCCCTCAGGGAGTAGCACTCCCGGACCCGGAGATCCCGAAACACACGGCCTCGCTGGCCGCCGCCCTCTCGAGCAACGATCCAGCCGCCATCGAGGCCGCGTTGCCATCGGCCGAGCGCGCGCTCGCAATCGGCCAACGATCGGACCTCCCCGAAGCCGAGCTGGCCGTGCTGCAAAACGAGATCCTGCAAGCGCACGACGCGCTCGATGGCGTATTGCGCATGACCGATGTCCACAAGATCGGCCTCTTGCCCGGCGATCTCAGCAACCTGCGGCTGGCCGAATCGGCCGGCGTGCTCTACTTGTTGACGCCAGCACCGTATCAAATCGATCTGGACCGGTTGACGCTCATCGGCGTGCCGTTCGCGCCAGGAAGCGCCATTCGTTCGTTCGATACGCAGGTCGCGGCATCGGATGCCAGCGGCGTGATCGCAAGCGACGGTAGCCGCGTCGTCCGTATGGACTTCGATGGCAATGCCACCGAGCTCGGCGTGACCGTCTGGCCAAAGGGCGTCGACCCGACCGCGGGGCTGGTCAGCGGATTCCAGAACCGGCTCTATCTCTTCGACCAGGAAAGTGGCGAGATCTGGGTGGCCGATGGCGCCGACAATGAAGCGTACCGCTGGCTTGCCGATACCGAACCGCCCTTGAAGGACGGCGCGATCGGCCTGACGATCGACGGCGCGATTCATGTGATCTATCCGGACGGCCGAATCGTCAGCATGAGCAGCGGCGAGGTCTACAGCCGCACCACCATCGGTTCGGACAACGAGGAATTCGAAGTGCTGGCGGTCGATTCTGGCGATGAAACCGGCAATCTCTACACCGCGGTGCTGGCCGACGAAAACGCCTCGCTCGATATCGTCGATCTCGGCAACGAACGCACCACCCAAATCCTGCTTCCACCAGCCATGGTCGACGGCAAGACCATCGAAGAGTTCTTCAAGGATGCCAGCTCGCTGGTCGTAAGCGAAGCGAGGGGGCAGATCTTCTGGATCGCCGATGGTTCGCTCTGGGTAGCCACCCTTCCGGAAATGCCGAGCGCCGAATAGCCTGATGGCCATTCGGCGCCCAGAGCAGACGATCTGGCGGACTATTTTTCGTAATAGACCTTGTTCCAGAGGATGTACCGTTGCCACTGTTCCGGCACATCGTCCTCGAAGAAGATCGCCTCGACCGGACAAACTTCGGCACAGACGCCACAGTCGATACATTCATCGGGATTGATGTAATACTGCTCGTCCTCATCCGTCGAGTGAATGCAGTCGACCGGACAAACCTCCACGCACGATGCGTCTTTCACGCCGATGCATGGCTGTGTGATGACATAGGTCATCGCCCACCTCCTCCCACGCAGGGAGTTATTCGAACTGTGCGCTGGGCCCGCTCTTGCTATCGAAGACGCTCGCCGGCGGCGAACTTGCGGACGCCTCTAGTATACCGATCAACCACCCGCTGCCGTCCAGCCACAGTCAGCCGGGGAGCGATCCCGACTCCGGCGGAAGCGCGGCAAAACCCGGAGTCCAGTATCAGACGCACAAAACATCCACGTCTGCACTGGACCCTGGACACTCGACACTGGACCAACGGTCACCTATCGCGGCGGGAGCGTCGCTTCTCCGTAAAACTGATCGTCGCGGTAGGGTTGGTATTCATACCCTCCAGGAAACCCCCGACTCACCCCCGACTGCCGATCGTCCCAGACATCGTGATCGGCTGGCGAGGCCACCACACTGCCGCCTGCTCGCACGATCGCTTCTTCGATGCTGATAGCCAGGTCGTTGCCGGCCGGCCCCATATCCGCCACGAGGTCGGCTGCGCGATAGAGATGGTCGAGTCCTTCGTTGCGGTGACCGTCGGCGCTGAGCAGGATACCCAGATTCAGCCGCACCACCGCTTCCCGGCGGACATCGCCCAATTGCTGCGCCAGGGTCAGCGCGCGTCGATAGGTCGTTGCCGCGGAGGGATCGCCCATGGCATGTTGCGCCGCGGCCAGATGCACCAGCAATTGACTGGTCAACCGCGGCCGGTCGATCGAATCGGCCAGATCGACCGCCGAGTAGTAATGCTCCAGCGCGTTCGGCCAATCGCGCTGCTGCTGCGCCACCTTGCCGAGCCGTCCATGCAGCTTGGCGCCTTCCAGGCGATCGCCGGTTTCGGTGGCCAATTGCAGCGCCTGACTGTAGAGGGCATTGGCTTGGGAATACTGCTGCGCCCGCAATGCCACATTGCCGAGCGAGCTATTGAGCCGGATCTGACGGGTTTTGTCGTTCATTCGCCGGGCGAGATCGAGCGCCCGGTGGAAGCATTCCCGCGAACGCGGCAACTGCCCGGCGCTATCGAAGATCTCTCCCATCAGCGTCAGCAGATCGACCTGCATTGGCAAATCGTCGATCCGGCGCGCGATCGTCAGACTCTCGCCCAGCGCGGCAATCGCGTCTTTCGGCTGATCGAACCGATAGAGTGCCTGCCCGATACTGGCCAGCCATTCGGCCTGCTTCGGCAGATCGCCCATTTCCTTGGCGATCTCGTTGGCTTCCATCAGGTTTTCGAGCGCATCAGCTGGCCGGTCGAGCTGGGTATAAGCCACACCTAGTCCGCCCAGAATCCGCTGATCGAGCATCGGATCGTTGAGCGACCGGGCCAGTTGCTGCGCCCGGCCATAGGCCTCGGCCGCGCGTTGCGGTTTGTTCAATTCCATCAGGGTGACGCCGAGCCGCACACCCCAGCGGGCGGCCACCGGGCGGTTGCCCATCCGTTCTTCCAGCAGGAGCAGATCGGTCTGCCGTTTGGCCACACCGACCAGATTGCCCTTTTGCCGATAGGCTTCCACGAGCGCCTGCAAACATTCGGCCTCGACCGAGAGGTCGCCGATCTCGCGGGCGATATCGACTCCACGCTCCAGTTGATCGATCACCTCGTCGACCCGGCCCGCCTTGGCCAGCGTCTCGGCCAGCGACAGGGTCAACCGCGACTGCAACCCCAGATCCGGCGTAAGCAGGGCAGCATCGAGAGCGTCTCGCTGGAGCTGAATGGAGGTCTCGACATCCGAACGATCGTCCAGCAAGGCAATCTGCCGGTCGAGCGCTTCGGCCACACCCCGGTTGTATTCGAGCCGCGTGGCCGAGCGAGATGCTCGCCGGTAATAGGTCTGCGCGCCGGGCACATCGCCTTCGCGACGCAAGATATCGCCGAGCATCAGCGCGGAATCGACTTCCGCGCTGGTGTCGGTCGATTCGTCGCCAATATCCATCTGCTGTTGAAAGATCGCCCGCGCACGGTCGAACTCGTCGGCGTCCAGCGCGCGCGCTCCCAATCGGGCCAGGGTTGCGCGGCCACCCCGGGCATAGCCAGCCCGCTGAGCGGTCGTATAGGCGTCGCGCAGCAGTTGCTCGCGCTCGCGACTCGGGTCTTCGGGCGGCAAGAACGAATCGAGACGTAAGGCCGAATCGACGATCTGGCGGTCGAATCCCTTGGCACGCGCCGCGGCATGAGTCAGCCGGGCCAGCACCAGCGCATATTCCGGATACTCCGGCGCGCTTTCCACAATCGCCTCGTCGAGGAGACGAAAATCCTCATCCGACAGGTTGTCGAGAATCGCGGGGTGGCGCACCTCGTTGAGCGCGCCCTGCATCGACCGGCGACGCTCGACGACCTCACGCGCGATCTGGAAGATCGCCTCGCAATTGCCCTCGCTCCTCGACCGGCCTCCGATCAGCTTTCCGATCCGTGTCACCAGGCCTGCTCCTCGTCCAACGCTTTTGCCAGCACTCCGGCTTCGAGGTTGCCGCCCGAGACGACCACCGCGACTTTTTGCCCCGCGAGCTCCGCTCGCATCTGATAGGCCGCCGCAAACGATGCCGCCCCGGCTCCTTCGGCCAGCAATCTCGTCTGCTCCAGAAGTGTCAAGACCGATCTGCGCAAATCCGAATCAGAGATCAACGCAATAGTATCAAGACCTTCACGTAAAATGCGCATCGGCAAAGAGAATGCCTGCCTCGTTGCCATCCCCTCGGCAAACGTATTGGTCGTTTCGTACAACAACAGCTCGTTTCGCTCCCACGAATCGTGGAACGCGGGCGCGCCCGCGGCCTGGACACCGATGACGCGCAGATTCGGGTTGACTCCCTTGGCCGCGATCACCGCGCCACAGGCGCCACTCCCCGCCCCGATCGGCGCAAAGAGCACATCGAGATCGGGCACCTCTTCGATGATTTCCAGCGAATAGGTGCCCACCCCGGCGATCAGATCCGGTTCGTTGGCCGAGTGAATGAACAGCATCCCATCACGTTCGCCCAGCTCCGCGGCGTGGAGTCGCGCCTCGTCGAAATCCTTGCCGTATTTGACGACCTCGGCGCCCAGCCGCTCCATCGATGCGACCTTGAGTGGATTGGCGTTTTCCGGAACGCAAATGACCGCCCGCGCGCCGAACAGCCGCGCCGCGTAGGCGATCGACTGCCCGTGGTTTCCGGTCGATGCCGAAACCACGCCGCGCGCCCGTTGCTCGGCGGAGAGCCTGCTGATGAGATAGATGCCACCGCGGATCTTGAATGCGCCGATCGGTTGCAGGTTCTCGCATTTGAGCCAGAGATCGAACCCCAGCTTGCGCGAGAGCGATTCGGAATAGAGCAACGGCGTCGGCTTCAGGTAGCGATCGACGACCTTGCGCGCGAGGAACACGTCTTGCAAGGTGGGCGGTACGAGGTGCTCCCCCGGTACCGTCTCATGCGGATCGTTTACCGCAATACCAGCCATCCTTCCCTCCGACCGGTTCGATCTGGCGTCTGGCGCCCATGCCGGGAACCGCCGCCTCGATATTTCATGGGGTGCATACTGAGCTCGGCACTCGGCGTCCGGACGAAAACCGCATCGGTTTCGATGCCGTTCCTGCCTCAGCCAGCGACGCCAACCGAGCCCCTCGGGTTCGGCCAGTGTAGCACAGGAATTTCGGTATCCCGGTGCGTTTCGTACGCTATCATCGAATTCGAAATCGGGCTATGACGGGGGTGGGGAAATTGAGCGCAAACGATGCCAGCGTGACGATAACGACCGGTCGATCCTTTACCGAATTCGTCACTCGATCGACCTCGGACCGTGATTCGCTGGTTTGCGTCGGGCTCGATCCCGATCTTTCGCGGATGCCGGAGTCGATCGTTTCCGGGCGTTCGGCCGGGGCAGCCATCGTCGAATTCAACAAGCGCATCATCGATGCGACGGCCGAATACGCCGCCGCCTACAAACCACAGTTCGCGATGTATGTGCAATATGGCCCCGAGGGATACGAGGCGCTCTTGCGAACACGGGAGTTGATCCCGGGCGATACGCCGGCAATTCTCGATTGCAAGATCGGCGATATCGCTTCCACCATGGAACCGTATGCCCGCGCCTATTTCGACGAGGCGCACTTCGACGCCATCACCGCCAACCCCTATATGGGAAGCGACTCCCTGGCGCCCGTGTTCGATCGCCCGGGCAAAGGCGTTTTCGTGCTTTGCAAGACAAGCAACCCGGGGAGTGGCGAAATTCAGAATCTCGATCTGGCCGGCGGCCAGCCGCTCTTCGTCGAAATCGCATCGAAAGTTCTCGAGTGGAATGCTTCGGCCGCGGCCACACTCGGACTCGTGGTGGGCGCCACCTATCCAGCCGAACTGCAGCGGGTCCGGGAAGTGGCGCCAAATCTGCTTCTTCTGATTCCTGGAATCGGCTCGCAGGCTGGCGATCTGGCCGCCTCGCTCGATGCCGGACTCGATGCCAACGGCGCCGGCGTGCTCATCAATTCATCGCGCGGCATCATCTACGCTTCCGAAGGAGACGATTTCGACACCGCCGCCGGCAAAGCGGCCCGCCGATTGCGCGACCAGATCAACGCCGTTCGGAATTGAACTCCGTGAGGACTCCGAACCCCGGATTCTTGCCCGTTTTACCGCACAATCTGTAGCCACGTCGCGGCGGGCATGCTAGCCTTTCTTACAAAAGGGAAGCTCCTCGCCCTGGGCCGTTGCAGCTTTGCCCAGCGGCCTCGATGTCGAGCATCACACGTTTTTGGGACGCAAGGGGATTTCACGATGAAGCGATTGCTGTCGGTGGCGGCGCTCGCATTTTCACTTTCGATCGCTGGCGCAACCGTGTCGCCGGTCATGCAGCCCGTTTCCGCCGCGAACAACAGCGTCGATCAATTTGCCAATGTCGAGCTGCCGCCCGATCTGGGCCAGGCAGGATTCCAGGTCTATGTTCCGGATACCGGCCATACCCTGCGCGGGTATTTTCTCGATTACTGGCGCGCAACCGGCGCCAAAGCCGTCTACGGCAATCCGATCTCGGAGCCGTTCGCTTCGGCCGACGGACTCTATAGCCAGGCGTTCGAAAACGGTGTCTTCCAATTCCGGCTGGAGTTGGTCTGGACCGACGAGCCATCGGTAACGCTGATGGATCTCGGCGACCGGGCCCTGAACGACCGGCTCGACGAGTTCCGCACCGATGGCCGCCGCGGCGGCGGTGGAGGCGACCGACGCACCTCCTCCTGGAAGGGTGTGTCCCAGGACGGTGCGACCGCCACCCGGGCGATCGATGACGGTGGCATCTGGAACGAAACGACCGGCAATACCATCTCTGGCGCGTTCTACGATTGGTATGCCGCCAACGAGGGACCCTATTACCTGGGCAACCCCATCAGCCAACCGGTGCGTGACCGGGGGTTGCTGGTGCAGTATTTCGATGGCGGCATCCTCATGCAGCAAAGTGACGGCACGATCGTGCTGGCGCCGCTTGGCCGCGAAAAAGCCAGCGAGGTCGGGATCGACACCACCCCGGTCGATGGCAGCGGACTCCCCACGTTCGATGAGTCGCTCTTCTATGAGATCGGTAATCCGAATCCGATGGGCGATATCTACACCACCGGCAAGAAATGGATCGAGGTCAGTCTCTCGCAACAACAACTCTGGGCGTATCAGGGCAATACCCTGATCTCCACCTCGCTGGTAAGCACCGGGATCGAGCCCAATCACACCGAGCAGGGTCTCTTCCACGTTCGGTACAAACTCGAAAAGACCGACATGCAGGGAATCACCGATGCAAACGGGCAGGTCATTGCGCTCGGTGAAGGGGATCAGAGTGGCGGCGGCACACCCTACGATGTCAAGGACGTGCCGCATGTGATGTATTTCAATTACGACGCGGAAGCGCTGCACGGCGCCTACTGGCACAACAACTTCGGTACGCCGATGAGCCACGGCTGCGTGAATCTCCCGCTCGATTTCGCGACCTGGCTTTTCGACTGGGCGCCGCTCGGCACGCTGGTCTGGGTGCACGCGTAGGATTCGGAGTCTGGAGTCCCGGGTCCGGAGCGGTGACCCGGGCGTCGAAGCAACGATCGAATTCACGCTAATGATCGAAGCGATCTGCGCGGGATTTGTTACCGCCCATATCTGATGCTACCATCGTTCGATTATCACGCTCGACGATGAGCGTCGCCCGGTCGCCGGGCAACCCGCACCGGTCCCTCCACTGCAATCGGAGCGTTCTTGGAGTCGCACACCACTCAACCCATCACCCGCACCGCACCCCGTACGATCGCGCTGGCAAACCAGAAAGGCGGCGTTGGCAAAACCACGTCCGCGGTGAATATCGCCGTCGAGTTTTCCCGCCGGGGCGCGCGGGTGCTCCTGGTCGATATCGACCCGCAGGGGAATGCGTCCTCCTCCCTCGGGCTCGACAAACGCACGCTCGATACCACCGTCTACGATCTGCTCATCGAACGGGCTGCCTTCGACGATGTGGTCGTCCACGCGATCCGACCGGGTCTCGATCTGGTGCCGGCCAATAGCGCGCTGGCTGGCGCAGAGGTCGATCTGGTCGATTTTTCCGACCGCGCCGTACGGTTGCGAAATGCACTGGCGCCCCTTGGCGATCGCTACGATATGGTGGTGATCGATTCGCCGCCTTCGCTCGGTTTTCTCACGGTCAATGCGCTTTGCGCCGCCCAGCATGTGGTGGTGCCGATCCAGTGTGAATATCTGGCGCTGGAAGGACTCGGGCAGTTGATCGGCACCATCGATCTGGTGAAAAAACAGCTCAATCCCGAGCTCGACCTGACCGGCGTGCTGATGACGATGTACGACGCGCGCACACGTCTTTCCGCGCAGGTCGTGGAAGAGGTCCGGCGCTATTTTCCTCAACGCACCTTCGCCACCGTGGTGCCCCGCTCCGTCCGGTTGGCCGAGGCGCCCAGCTTTGGGCAATCGATCAGCGAATACGATGCCGCGTCGCGCGGCGCTACCGCCTATCGCGCGGTCGTCGACGAACTCGACGCCCGTCTCTCGCTTGGTCTGGAGGCCCCCGAAACACCGCTCGTTCCTGCTATGGCCGAACCGGCCGTGGCCCATCCTATGTCATAAGGTAGATGTGATTCGATCCAGAAGGAGTCCCCACGGATGAGTATTACCGAAGAAACGACCGACGCGAAGACGGCAAATGGACTCCCGGATCTGGACAGCACATCGTTCGAGCTCGGTCTGGCGGGTCGCTCGATGCGCGGCGACAAGTTCACCGGCCTGGGCTTGACTTTCGACGATGTGCTCCTCTTGCCGGCCGCGTCGGATGTGGTGCCCAACGATGTCGATACCAGCACCACGATTGCCCCGGGCATCGTTCTGAATGTTCCGGTCATTTCCTCGGCCATGGATACCGTCACCGAAGCGCGCCTGGCCATTGCGCTGGCGCGCGAGGGCGGAATCGGCATTCTCCATCGCAATCTCTCGATCGAGGAACAACTGGCCGAGGTCGATAAGGTCAAACGCTCCGAATCGGGCATGATCGTCGAACCCGTCACGCTGCCACCCGACGCTCGCGTCGCCGAAGCGCTGGCCGTCATGGAGCGGTATCACATCTCCGGGGTTCCCATCACCGAGGACGAGGGGCGGCTCGTCGGTATCCTCACGAACCGCGATCTTCGTTTCGTGGTCGATGTCGAACAACCGGTCAGCAATCTCATGACCAGCGAAGGGCTGATCACCGCTCCCACCGGCACCACGCTCGACGAGGCAAGCGACATCCTTCACCGCCAGAAGGTCGAAAAGCTGCCGGTCGTCGATGAACACGGCTACCTGACCGGTCTGATCACCGTCAAGGACATCCAGAAACGGATCCAGTTTCCGAATGCGACCAAGGATTCGTCGGGGCGCCTGCGGGTGGGCGCGGCAGTCGGGGTCGGCGGCGATGCGATGGAACGCGCGGTCGCGCTGGCAGAGGAAGGGGTCGATCTGCTCGTGGTCGATACCGCGCACGGGCATTCCCGAGGCGTGCTGGAAACCGTGAGCGCGCTCAAACGGCGGTTGAGTATCCCCATCATGGCCGGCAATATCACGACCGGCGCCGCGGTCGATGCCCTGGTCGACGCCGGGGCCGACGCGGTCAAGGTCGGCGTCGGACCGGGGTCGATTTGCACCACCCGGGTCGTCGCCGGAGTCGGCGTTCCCCAGATTTCCGCCATCTACGAATGCGCCCGCGCCGCGGCCCGCTACGGGGTACCGGTCATCGGCGACGGCGGTATCCAGTATTCCGGCGATATCGCCAAGGCGCTCGCGGCTGGCGCCGATGCTGTCATGCTCGGCAGTCTGCTGGCTGGTGTGGAAGAAAGTCCGGGCGAGGTCGTGCTCTATCAGGGCGAGCGCTTCAAGGAATACCGCGGGATGGGTTCGATCGGGGCGATGCGCGGTCGGGCCGGGCGTTCCTACTCCAAGGATCGCTATTTCCAGGAAGGCGCGCGCACTGACAAACTGGTGCCCGAGGGGATCGAAGGCCGCGTGGCCTACAAGGGACCGCTCGGCACGGTCATCTACCAGTTGATCGGTGGGGTTCGAGCCGCCATGGGCTATTGCGGCGCGCCGGACCTCGCCACGTTGAAGCGGGACGCGCAATTCGTCCAGATCACTGCATCCGGTCTGCGCGAGAGCCACCCGCACGATGTGATCGTGACCAAGGAAGCGCCGAACTATCGGATGAGTAATTAGGACCTGGGACCTGGGACCTGGGACCTGGGACCTGGAATGATGCACCCTGGCCGGCCAGGGTGGGGTGAGTAGATCCATTCGATGATCGAGGCATGAGCGAACCGTCTGGACCGGACCGAACCGGTCGTATGGACAATCTGGCCCCCGGCGTGCCGGTGGCGGTCAAGCTCATGTTGCTGCTCGGGCTGGCCGCAGGGCTCTTCGCCACCATCGTGCTTTCCTATGCTGCGCCCTATTGGCAGTACCTCGGTCTTGGGATCGGCATCGGTTTCGGTATCCTTGGCGCGGTACTCGTCACGCTTCGCGTGCGCCGCTTGCATCCTCCCGCCGATTGACCCCCTTTCAGTTCGACAAATTGTCACGTAAACTAGACCCACAGAGGCGAACGTACGCCCCGTTTCACAATTGGGACGAGCGTTGCACTGGAAAGCGTGGGAGGCCACGCCGGGTGGCTGGACGGTATCGGAGGAGTGGGCTGGATGGATCTTCTCGTCGGAATCATCATGATCGTACTGGGAGCGTTTCTGGCGCTTGCCGGATTACGCGTCTTCTTCGCCGCACTGCCCATCATGGGCTTCATCGTCGGTATGGCCGGCGGCCTCGCACTGATGGACCATCTTTTCGATAACCGCTTTCTTTCCACCACCACCGGCATTGTCGTCGGCATTGTCCTGGGCGTAGTGGGCGCACTGATCTCTTATCTCTACTGGTATATCGCGGTCGTG
>WBZR01003793.1_pt2 | contig 10777 bp, 5 predicted proteins | sample 5204231 | NCBI WGS metagenome assembly WBZR01 (sample SAMN12412403, study PRJNA552823) | activated sludge metagenome | isolation source: activated sludge from anammox sidestream of wastewater treatment plant... | place: USA: Virginia | collected 2017-08
GATCACCGTCGACTCGGACGCGATCTGCGCGGCGATCAAGGATGTCTTCGCCGACACCCGTTCGATCCTCGAGCCCGCCGGCGCGCTCGCGGTGGCCGGCATCAAGCGCTACGGCGAGCGGCAGCGCGCGCCCGGGCGCACGTACGTGGCCATCGCGAGCGGCGCCAACATGAACTTCGACCGCCTGCGCTTCGTTGCCGAGCGCGCCGAGTTGGGTGAGGCCCGCGAGGCGATCTTCGCCGTCACCATTCCCGAGCGCCCGGGGAGCTTCCGCGAGTTTTGCACCTTGCTCGGGAAGCGCAGCATCACCGAATTCAACTATCGCTACGCCGATCCGGAACGGGCGCACCTTTTCGTCGGCGTGGAAGTCGCCGGCCGCAAGGCGACCGCGGACCTCCTCGCGCAGTTCCACCGCCACGGCATCGAGGCGCACGACCTGTCCGACAACGAGATGGCCAAGCTGCACGTCCGCTACCTCGTGGGCGGGCACGCCCCGGCGGCCGAGCACGAATTGCTCTACCGCTTCGAGTTTCCCGAGCGACCGGGAGCGCTGTCGCGCTTTCTCAGCAGCATGAGCGCCGGGTGGAACATCAGCCTGTTCCATTACCGCAATCACGGCGCGGATTACGGCCGTGTCCTGGTCGGCATGCAGGTGCCGCCGAAGGACAAGGCGGACTTCCGGCGCTTCCTCGGACGCCTGGGGTATGCGTACGTCGACGAGACCGCCAACCTCGCCTACGACATGTTTCTCGGGCGCTGACCGGCGCCGGGGGCGGCTTGCGCGCGCGGGCGACGGCACTTTGCGCCCTCTGCGGCGCACCGCGAGGAGGGCGCGCCCGCCCGCGGCATGGACTGCCGCAGTGCGTCACGTGACACGGAAAAAATGGTGTCGCGCTGTTGCGCTTTCGTTTTTTCCTGACTGTCGAGTCATTTCCGGCAAGCTTTGTGCTCTAGGCAAGGTGTCGGTGCCATGGCAGACTTGAACACGACAGCTTGGGCCGGCCAGCGGGCGAAGCCGGGCCCGGTGGCGGGCGGTCGAGGCGGGTCCCGCGGTGGCGCGTCGGCAGTGGTCGTCGGTCGTTGCAAGGAAACGGGAAGGAGCGCGGGCCAGTGGCGGACCAGAACCCTCTACAGGGCATCAAGGTGATGGTGATCGACGACTCGAACACGATTCGCCGCAGCGCGGAGATCTTCCTGCTGCAGGCGGGGTGCACGGTCATCCTCGCCGACGACGGTTTCGATGCCCTCGCCAAGATCGCCGATCACCGGCCGGACGTCGTCTTCGTCGACATCATGATGCCGCGACTCGACGGCTACCAGACGTGCGCGCTCATCAAGAAGAACAGCCATTTCCGGGATACGCCCGTGGTCATGCTCTCGTCGAAGGACGGCCTGTTCGACCGCGCCCGCGGGCGGATGGTCGGTTCGGACCAGTACCTCACGAAGCCGTTCACCAAGGACAGCCTCCTGAAGGCGGTGGCGACGCACGTGAACAAGGCGGCGGCGTGAGCGCGACGGGTCGTGCCGTGCACGGCGTGATCCGGCAGCGCGAGCGTCCCGCGGCATCGGCCGTCGGCCGGGTCTTCGCAACGATTGGACGAGAGGTGCGCAGTGGTCAAGGGCGTTAGGGGCGTGGAGGAAGGACGGGTACCGCCGACCGCGGCAGAGGTCGTGGGCTCGCGCAAGGTCGTCGCCAAGGCGGCGCCCAAGCGCATCCTCGTCGTCGACGATTCACCGACCGAGCGGCACGTCCTGAACGACATGCTGACGAAATCGGGCCACGAGGTGATGACGAGCGACAACGGCGAGGATGCGATTCGCAAGGCGAAGGCGCTGAAGCCCGACGTCATCGTGATGGACGTGGTGATGCCGGGGCTCAACGGCTTCCAGGCGACGCGCGCCATCAGCCGCGACCCGGAGACGCGGTCCATTCCGATCATCCTGTGCACGTCGAAGAGCCAGGAGACCGACAAGATCTGGGGAATGCGGCAAGGCGCCCGCGACTACATCGTGAAGCCCGTCGATCGCGACGAGCTCCTCGAGAAGATCGCTGCCGTCGCCTGACCGCGCAGCCCTTCGACCATGGCCCGCGCCGCCAAGCTCGATCTCCGCACCTTCCAGCAGGAGCTCGCCACCCGACTCGCCGCGAAGACCGCGGCGCAGGTCGAGTCGTCGCGGCTCGGACTCGATTGCGGTGACGCACGGTGGCTCATTCGCCTCGCCGACGCCGGCGAGGTGGTCCCGTTGCCGCCGGTGGTCTCGGTGCCGCTCACGCGCCCCTGGTACCTCGGCGTCGCAAACATCCGAGGCAATCTCTACAGCGTCATCGATTTCGCGCGCTTCCTCGGACACGCGAGCGGTGCCGTCGGCAATCAGGCGCGTCTGGTCCTGTTCGGGCCGCGCACCGGCGATCTCAATGCCGGACTGGTGGTGCCGCGCGTCCTGGGCTTGCGCAACGTGTCGCAATTGGCACCGGTCGGGTCCGCCGGCGAGGCGCCGGCATGGTACGGCGCGCGCTGGATGGACGGTGATGGCGAAGCGTGGCAGGAAATCGATCTCGCCGTGCTCGCACGCGACCCTGCCTTCTTGCAGGTCGGACTCTAGGGAGAACGCTGCGGCGGGCACCGGCCAGCAGCGGGAGACAAAGGCATCATGGCACTCAAACTCGGAAAATTGTTTGGCGGCGACAAGGCCAAGGACCTCGACGACGACCTCGAGCTCCCCACCACGCAGGTGAGGATGGGCGCGGCGGCCGCGACCGCGGGGTACGATCCCCTGGCGTCGCCCACGATCATGGAGCAGGCGCGTGCGGCCGCGGTCCCCGCTGCGCAGCCGAAGCGATTGCCCATCATCGGTCACCTCACGGTCGTCAAGCAGTTCCAGGTGCTCGGCGTGGTGATGATCGTCCTTCTGCTCCTGGCGGTCCTCATGGTGTACCTGGACGCGCGCCAGTCGACGCAGTCGGCGGCGGCCGCGGCGACGGCGACCGAAATGCAGATGCTCTCGCAGCGTCTCGCCCGGGGGAGCGCCATCGCGGCGCAGGGCCAGTCCGCGGGCTTTGCGACCGTGAAGGACAGTCGCGAGAAGTTCAAGGCCAACTTCGAGGCGTTGCGAACGGGCGGCACGATCCGCGGCGTGAGTCTGGACGCCACGCACGATGCCGCGACGACCAAGCTCATCAACGACGTGAATGCGCGCTGGGAGCGCGTGGACCGCGCGGCACGCGAGCTCGTCGACAACGAGTCGAGCCTGACCACGCTCGCCAAGGGGCTGGAGACGCTCAACACCGGCAACAACACGCTGCTCGAACTCTCACAGCAGGCGGCCGCGCAGATCGCGCAAAGCGGCGGCACGTTGCGCGAGGTCGATTTCGCGAACCAGCTCTCGGTGCTCTCGCAGCGCATCGCCAAGAACGCGAACGCACTCGCGTCATCCGACGAGATCGATCCCGAGGTCGCCTTCCTCCTGGGTCGCGACACCCGCACCTTCCGCGATATCGTCGCCGGCCTCATCCGTGGCAGCGATACGCTGCGCCTGCCCGCCGTGCGCGGCGACGAGGCGCGCGCGACGCTGGTCGACCTCCAGAAGCGCTTCGCGGCGTACGAGACCGGCACGTCGACGATCCTGGAAAACATGCCGAAGCTCGTCGTCGCCAAGCAGGCGGCCCGCAGCGTCAACACCGAAGCCGACGGGCTCCTCGCCGACAGCACCAGGCTCGCCGAGAGCTACGAAGGCAGCCCCGTCCGCGCCTGGACGCGCGTCGCGGCCATCGTCTTTGCGCTGCTGGCGTTGGCCGCGCTCGTGCTGCTCGGCAAGGTCTTTCTCGACGATGCGCGGTTGCGTGCGATCGACAGCGAAAGCGAGAACAAGCGCAATCAGGAGGCGATCCTGCGGCTGCTCAACGAGATGGGCACCCTCGCCGATGGCGACCTGACCGTGCAGGCGTCGGTGACCGAGGACGTGACCGGCGCGATTGCCGACTCGATCAACTTCACGATCGAGGAATTGCGCACGCTGGTGCGCGGAATCAACTCGGCGACCGACCAGGTGAACCGGGCGACGCAGGAAACGCAGGCGATCTCGAATCGGCTGTACGAGGCGTCGCAGCGGCAGAACCGCGAGATCCAGCAGGCGTCGGCGTCGGTGCTGCAGATGGCGCAATCGATCAACGACGTGTCGCAGACCGCGAACCAGTCGGCACGTGTGGCGCAGCAGTCGCTCGCTGCCGCCGAGAAGGGCGGCACGGTCGTGCAGAACCAGATCGCGGGAATGAACGAGATCCGTTCGCAGATCCAGGATACGTCGAAGCGGATCAAGCGCCTGGGCGAGTCGTCGATGGAGATCGGCGAAATCGTCGAGCTCATCTCGGACATCACCGAGCAGACCAACGTGCTCGCATTGAACGCTGCGATCCAGGCCGCCTCGGCGGGCGAGGCGGGTCGCGGCTTCACGGTGGTTGCCGAGGAAGTGCAGCGGCTCGCCGAACGTTCGGGCGAGGCGACGAAACAGATCGAGGTCATCGTCAAGACGATTCAGGCGGATACGCAGGACGCGGTCGCGGCCATGGAGAAGTCGACCGTCGGCGTGGTCGAGGGTACGAAGCTGTCCGACGCCGCGGGGCAGGCGCTCGCCGAGATCCAGACGGTGTCGCGCGACCTCGCCGACCTCATCTCGCGCATCTCGACGCAGACGCACATGCAGTCCACTTCGGTGACCGACGTGACCCGGGGCATGCAGGGCATCCTGCAGATCACCGAGGAAACCACCGAAGGCACCAAGCAGACCAACGTGTCGATCGGACAGTTGACCAAGCTCGCGCAGGAACTGCGCTCGTCGGTGGCCGGCTTCAAGGTGTAACGGGAATCGCCCATGCCCGATGCCGCTTCCTTCGACCTTGGCCCGCTGTCGTGGGTGCAGGCCGAGATCGACCAGGCTCTTGCGAAAGGCCTCGAGGCGCTCGCGCAGTTCAAGGCGGCGCCGGGGGAGGGCAACGCACTGAAGCACGCGCGCGCGCACGTGCATCAGGCGGCCGGCGCGATCCAGATGGTGGGCCTCGACGCCGTTGTGGCCTACACCGACGAGCTCGAGCGCCAGCTTCTGCGGCTCGAGGATCTGCCGGCGACGAGCGCGGCGGCGGCGTGCGACGTCATCGATCGGGCCGGGCGGAAATTGCGGATCTTCCTGGACGAGATCGTGAACGGCGCGCCGCCGGTCCCGCTCAAGCTCTACCCCGAGTACGAGGCGATGCAGGTGGCGCGCGGCGTCAAGGCGGCGGCCCCCACCGACCTCTTCTATCCCGACCTGTCGCCGCGAGCGCCGCGCCTCGTGCAGCGCGAACCGGTTCCGGCAGGCCGCTTGCCGTCGCTCGTCGTCAAGCAGCGGCGGCTCTTCCAGCGCGGTCTTCTCGCGTGGTTGCGCGGCGACGAAGCCGGCGCGACGACGATGCGCGATGCCGTCACCGGGATCGAGGACGTCGCCCTGCACGGCCCCCTGCGCGCGTTCTGGTGGACGGTGGGTGCGCTGCTCGAGGCACTCGACGAGAAGGGCCTCGACGCCGGATTCGGCGTCAAGCAGCTCATGGCGCGCGTCGATCTGCAGATTCGACGCGTCGCCGAAGGCAGCGGCAAGGTTGCCGATCGCCTGCGTCGCGAGGTCCTGTATTACGTGGCGATCAGTGCGCCGGTCGGGCCACAGGTGCAGGCGGTCCAGCGCGTGTTCCGGCTGTCCGGGCTCATTCCCTCCGCCGAAGTGTTGTCGGCGGACGTCGTGCGCCTGCAGCCGATCCTGCGCGAAGCGCGCGAGCAGCTCGCGGGCGCCAAGGATGCGTGGCTGAAGGCGGCCTCGGGCCGCGCCGAGAACCTGCCCAAGCTCAAGCAGACGCTGGCGTCGGTGCACGCCAAGGCCGCGGAGATCCACCACGGCACGCTGATGCAGCTCACCGCGGCACTCGTCGAAAGACTCGACCGGATGCCGAGCTCGGGGGTGTCCGAGCCGATGGCGATGGAGTACGCGACGGCGCTGCTGCTGGCCGAGAGCGCGTTCGAGAATTTTTCCAACCTGTCGCCCGATTTCCACAAGCAGGTCGAGGCGATGCTGGCGCGGCTCGACGCCGTGCAGCACGGACGGCTCGCGACGAGCGGCGGGGCGCCGCTGCTCGACGAGATGAGCAAGCGTGCGCAGGAGCGCGTGCTGCTCGCGCAGGTGGGGCGCGAGATCCAGGTGAACCTGCGCCACATGGAGCAGGTGCTCGACGCCTTCTTCCGTGACCACGGCAAGCGCGCCGAGCTCGCGACGCTCGCCAAGGACAGCGCGCAGATCCGCGGGGCACTGCGCATCCTGGGCCTCGACGAGGCGGATCGTCTCCTCGCCCTGTGCGAAGAGCAGATCGCAAGCTACGCCGATCCCGACGCGGCGGTGAGCGACGACGATCTCGAGCTCTTGGCCGAGTCGCTCTCCGGTCTGGGCTTCTACGTCGAGGCGGTCGAGCAGCAGCGGCCCGACCGCGATCGCCTGCTCCGCCCGCTGATCGCGCGGCGACTGGGCGAGGCACCCGAAGCCGCCCCGGCCGAGACCGACTCGGTGGAGGCGGCGGTGGCCGAAATGCGCGCGGCGCTGCCGCATCTCATCGAGGAAGTGCGTGCAGCGCCTGCCGACGCCGCGGCGCGCGAAGCGCTCGCGGCCAAGCTCTCGAGCATGCGCGACGACGCCGAACTCATCGGCGACGCCGACCTCGTGGCACAGATCAAGGAGATCGTCGCCGACCTCGAAGCGGGCGACGCGTCGCGGCTCGCGGCAGCGGCCAGCGCCATCGCCGACACGACGGCACCGGCGCCCGAAATTTCCGACGAGACGCAACGCCTGCTTGCCACCGATGCGAGTCAGCTCGACCGCGAGTTGCTCGAGATCTACCTCTTCGAGGCCACCGAGGTGCTCGACGGGATCGACCGTCAGCGAGAGCTGTTGCGGGAGAACCTGGGTGACCGTGAAGCGTTGCGCGTGGTCCGCCGCGGCTTCCACACGCTCAAGGGCAGCGGCCGCATGGTGGGCCTGACCGAGCTCGGGGAGTACGCCTACGAGACCGAGCGGATCTTCAATCGCCTGCTCGAAGAGGAGCGCCCGGTGACCGCGGCCGTCATGTCGCTCATCGCGGTGGCGCACCAGAGCTTCCGCGAGTGGGTCGACGCCTTGACGGCGCAAGGCCGCGTGGTCTCCGATCCGCGGCCGCTGCGCTCGGCGATCGCCGCGGTGGCGCGCGAGCTGCCCGGGCACGAGCCGGGATCCTCCACGTCGTCGCTCAACGTCATCGAACTGCCGCGCACGGCGGCGCCGGCCGCACCCGCAGCCGCGGATCCTTCGCCTCCCACGGTCGCCGCCGTGCCGGGCGCCGCACCGCCGCTGGAATGGATCGAGCTCTCCGAGGTAGGGAGCGGGACCGACGTCGATGCGCCAGCACCCATCCAGACCGACGCGTCTTTCACGGAAACGATCGAGATGCCGGCGTTGCCCGACGATGGTCTCGGGCACGTCCTGACGTTCCCCGGCCTCGACGGATCGAATGCCGCACGGGCGATCGCGACGCCTGTCGCGGCACCCGCAATCGAGTCGTTCGAGATCGGAGGTCTCGCACCCGAGGCGCTGGCCTTCACGGACCGCGCGCCCGACGCACCCGACACCGGTGCCGTGCCCGAGGTGGCGGCGCCGACGCTCGATCTGCCACCGATCGAAACGGCACCGGCGATGCCCGTGTCGGAGCCAGCCGGCGGGCTCGACGTGCCGGCGGCTGCGGTGGCGCCTGACGAGGCCCTTGCCACGCAGGCTGCGGATGCTGCCGCGGCGGCGCACGCGACCGCGGAGGAGGTGACCTCGCCTGCGGTTGCGGGGAGTGCGGCGCCGGCGGCGACTCCGGCCGAGGAAGATGCGATGCCGCCGTCGCCTTCCGACGGCGTCCTGGCCGATGCATCCGACGAGGTGGTCGTCGGCGACGTCACGTTGTCACGCGCCCTGTGGGACATCCTGCGCGACGAGGCGGAGCAGCACCTCGCCACGCTCGTGCACGAGCTCTCGCTCCTGCAATTCGATCCGCAGGCGGTGCCGCGGGCGCCCATGGTGCGCGCGAGTCACACGCTGTGCGGGATCCATCGCACCGGTGGCTTTCCGCTGGTCGCCACGACGGCGAAGTCGCTCGAACAGACGCTCGCGGCACTCGAACAGAACGGTCCCCCGATGGCCGGTGCGGTGTATCCCGTGCTGGCCCGTGCCGTCGCCGGACTCACGCAGCTCGTCGGACGCATGAAGGCGCACGCCGCCTTCACCGCCGCGGATGTGGACGAGGCGCAGGCGATCCAGCGCGAACTCGACGACGTGCGTGCGCAGGCCGCCGTTCCCGGCGCCGATGCCGAAGTCACGGCCTGGCTTGCGACCGACCGCGAAGCCGAGGCCGAAGCCGAAGCCGAAGCCGCTGTGCACGGTGTCGCGGTGCCGTCTTCGGCTGCGCCCGACGAACCCGCGCCCGAGCAGCCGGATGCCATGCCGGAGGCGGCCGCGCCGACGGCGCCCGAGGCGGCGCCGACGGTTCCGGCGCCACGCGTCGATCCGCTTGCCGACATTCGTGACGACGTCGACGCGCAGGTGCTGCCAATCTTCCTCGACGAGGCGAGTGAACTTCTCGCGCAGGCCGGCACCGACCTGCGCGGCTGGCGCCAGACACCCGACGACGTCACCGTGGTGGCGCGCCTGCGGCGCACGCTGCACACGTTCAAGGGCAGCGCCCGGATGGCCGGGGCGATGCGCCTGGGCCAGCTTGCACATCTCATGGAGACGCGGCTCGAGGACGACGCGCTCGCTGCAAGCGAGGTCCCTTTCGACGTCCTCGACGAGGATTTCGACCACATCGCATTCGTGCTCGATGCGCTGCGCCGCGGTGAGGTCGACGTTCCCCTGCCGTGGGTGGCGGCGCTCGCCCGCGATCTCACCGTCCCCGAGGCCGATGTTTCCACCGCGCCGCCCGTGTCCGCGGACGACACCGCCGCGCCGGCGGCGCTCGCGGTCACCCCGGAGCGGCCCGTGGTCGTCCCGATCGCGCCGCACCTTGCCCCTGCCACCGCCGAGCCTGCTGCGGCGCCCGCGGCCGCGGCGCAGGGTGACGCAGCCGATGCCGACGCCGGATCGCGCGCGCAGCTTCGGGTTCGCGCCGACGTGATCGACCGCCTCGTCAACGAGGCGGGCGAGGTCGCCATCGCCCGTGCCCGCGTCGAGGTCGAGTTGCAGGCGCTGAAGAACAATCTGCTGGAGCTCACCGGCAGCGTGGTCCGCCTGCGCACGCAGATGCGCGAGATCGAGATCCAGGGAGAGTCGCAGATCCAGTCGCATACGGGCGATCGCCATACCGACTTCGACCCGCTCGAGTTCGATCGCTATACGCGCTTCCAGGAGCTCACGCGCTCGCTCAGCGAAGGCATCAACGACGTCGCCACCGCGCAGCAGTCGCTGCTCAAGAATCTCGACGATGCCGACGCGGCGCTCCTCGCGCAGGCGCGGCTGTCGCGTGACGTGCAGCAGCGGCTCTTTGCGATCCGCACCGTTCCGTTCGGCAGCCTGTCCGAGCGCCTGTATCGCATCCTGCGCACGACGGCGCGCGAACTGGGCAAGCGCGCCAACCTCGAGATCGTCGGATCGCAGGTCGAGCTCGACCGCTCGGTGCTGGAGAAACTCGTCGGACCGCTCGAGCACCTCCTGCGCAATGCGCTCGATCACGGCATCGAGCCGCGCGACGTCCGTCGTGCCGCCGGCAAGTCGGAGACCGGCGAGATCCGGCTCACGGTGCGGCAGGTCGGCAATGAGGTCATCATCGAGCTCGCCGACGATGGCGGCGGCGTCGACCTCGAGCGCGTCGCGCAGCGGGCACGAAGCCTGGGACTGCTCGCCGACGACGCGCAGCCGACCGATGCCCAACTCCTCGACTTCCTCTTCGTGCCCGGCTTTTCGACGGCGGCGAAGGTGACGCAGATCTCGGGGCGCGGCATCGGCATGGACGTCGTGCGCAGCGAGATCAGCACGCTCGGCGGCCGCGTCGACGCGCTGTCGCAGCGGGGGCAGGGCACGCGCTTCGTCGTCACGCTCCCGCTCACGCTGGCGGTGGCGCAGGCGGTCCTCGTGCGCGCCGGCGCGCGCCTGTGGGCGTTGCCGGCGCCGATGGTCGAGCAGGTCCAGCAGGTGAAATCGCAGGCGCTCCTCGACATCTACATCGAGCGCAAGGTCGAGTGGCAGGGTCGCGAGTATCCGTTCCACTACCTGCCACGACTGCTGGGCGACACCGCGCACAATCCGGAGACCAAGCGCCACAACGCGATCCTGCTCCTGCGCAGCGGCCAGGCGCACGCGGCGATCCATGTCGACGAGATGATCGGCAATCAGGAACTCGTCGTGAAGAACATCGGGCCGCAGCTTGCCCGCGTCTCGGGGATCTCCGGTGCCACCGTGCTTGGCACCGGCGAGATCGTGCTCATCATCAATCCGGTGGCGCTCGCGGCGCGGGCCGATGCGCCGAAGGCGGAGCCGCATCGCGAAGATCGCGCGCTTGCGGATCGTCCACGGGCGCCGGTCGCGCCGGTGTCGACGCAGCCGATCGTGATGATCGTCGACGACTCGCTCACGGTGCGCAAGGTCACGAGCCGCCTGCTTGCGCGGGAGGGCTTCGCCGTCACGACGGCACGCGACGGCGTCGATGGATTGCAGGTCCTCGCCGAGCAGATTCCCGACGTCATCCTGCTCGACATCG
>WBZR01004815.1_pt1 | contig 10775 bp, 10 predicted proteins | sample 5204231 | NCBI WGS metagenome assembly WBZR01 (sample SAMN12412403, study PRJNA552823) | activated sludge metagenome | isolation source: activated sludge from anammox sidestream of wastewater treatment plant... | place: USA: Virginia | collected 2017-08
GCTCGACCGACGGGGGCGCGACGTGGAGCCCGCCGGCGGCCCTGAATGGCAACGCGGCGCGCGACACGGGCCTCGACGACCGGCCGCAGATCGTCACCGACGGGGCGGGCACCTGGGTCGTGGCGTGGGTCTCCGACGAAAACCTCGGCGGCGCGCTCGGCACCGACCTGGACGTCCTGACCGCGCGCTCGACCGACGGCGGCGCGACGTGGAGCGCGCCCGCGGCGCTCAACACCAACGCCGCCGCCGACGCCGGAGAGGACGGCGCGCCCGCGCTCGCGACCGACGGCGCCGGGACGTGGGTCGCGGCGTGGGAATCCACCGACACGCTCGGCGGGGCCCTCGGCGACGACTACGACGTGATCATGGCACACTCGATCGACGGCGGCGCGCACTGGTCGGCACCGCGCGCGCTCGATCCCGACGCCGCGCGCGATGCCCGGCGCGACGTCGCGGTGCAGCTCGCGATCGCGGACGGGGTCTGGAACGCGGTGTGGGCGGTGAGCGCGGGGGTCTTCGGGACCGACACCGACGTCGTCCGGGCGGGTGGTCGCGAGCGCTGCGGCGACGGCGTCGTGGATCCCGGCGAGCAGTGCGACGACGGGAACGTGCGTGGCGGCGACGTGTGTCCCGCGAGCTGCGAGTTCCCCCCGAGCGTGACGACACCGACGCCGACGCCGGGAGCCGGCGTCACCAGCGCTCCCGCCGGCAACGCCACGCCCACCGCGGAGCCGAGCGGAACGCCCGGAGCGCCGACGGGGCATCCTGCGGACACGCCGACGCCGGGCGCGAGCGACGCGCCGACGCCGACGCCGACGGCGAGCGCGGGCGAGGAACCGACGGCAACGCCCGACGAGGAGGCGAGTGCGACGCCGACTACGACGCCGACGCTCGCTCCGATCCCGCCCGCCACGGCAACACCCACCGCCGCGCCCGGCGGCAGCGGCGGCCCGACCGCGAGCGCGACGCCGCGTCCCGCGCCGACCTTCGCGGGTAGCCTCGCCGGCGCGGCGCGCGCGAAGGCCGCGGTCGCGTGCCAGCGCGCGCTCTTCAAGGCGGGCGCGCAGGTCGTCGGCGCGCGACTCGGCAAGCTCGGCGGCTGCGCCCGGGCGGTGCACCGCTGCGTGCAAACCAGGCCCGGCGACGGGGCTTGCCTCGCGAAGGCGGGAACGCGCTGCCGGAACGCGCTCGCAGCCCTGGCGACCACCGATGAGAAGCAGTCGGTGGGGGTGCGCCGGCGGTGTGGCGGGAACGTGCCGCTCGCGGATCTGCTGGCGCCGGCCGGTCTCGGCTACGCGGGGACTGCGTGCGGCGCGGAGGCGGAGTCGCTCGACGATCTCCTCGTCTGCGTGATCGGCGCCCATGCGTGCGCGAGCTCCGGAATCCTCGCGATCCTGCAGCCACGCGTCAAAGAGCTCCTGCGGCTGCCGGGCATGAACGCGTCGACGCTCGACAGCGTCGCGTGCCTCCCCGACCACGGCGGCGACGGCGAGAGCGTCGGCGATCCGGGTGGGGCGGGGAAGACCCTCGATGCGTGCACCGCCGCCATCGTGAAGGCGGGAACCGGGTTTGCCAGGAAGCGGCTCGCGCGCCTGGCGAAGTGCGTAGACGGCCTCTTCGCCTGCGTGCAGACCGCGTCCGACGACGGCGCCTGCCTCACGAAGGCGCGCGCGAAGTGCGAACAGGGCGGCGTGGCGAGCGTCGCTGAGGAGGGCAGCCTGGCGCGCACCGTCGCGGCGCGCTGCGGCGAGGCGCTGATCCCGTACGCCACCCTGCGCGCGGCGCCCGCCGCCAACCTCGCCGCGCTCGACGCCGCGTGCGCGGCGGTCGGCGTGCCGGAGCTCACGTCGCTGGCCGACTATCAGCGATGCGTCGTGCGGAGCGACGCGTGCCGCGTCGAGGCGCTGGTCGCGGCGCAGGCGCCACGGGCGGAGGAACTCCTCGCCGTCGTGGGGCGGTCGCTCGCGAGCCCCGCCTGTTCGGCGCGCTGAGCGTTCCGGCGCGGCGCGCACCCTCGCGTTGCCGCCGGGAGATGCTACGCTCGGCGGCCATGTCGATCGACCGCGCCGCGTGCGCCGCCGCGTGAGCCTCGCGCGCCCCGTCGCGTACGTCGTCTTCGACATGGACGGCGTGCTGCTGGACACCGAGCGCTTCTACACCGAGGTGACGCAGGCGATCGTCGGTCGCTTCGGGAAGGTCTTCGACTGGTCGATCAAGGGCAACATGCTCGGCCGTCCCGCCCTCGACTCGGCCCGCTATCTCGTGGAGAGGCTCGGGCTCCCCCTGGCGCCCGAAGCCTACCTGCGCGAGCGCGAAGCGATGCTGGAGCGCCTGTTCCCCGATGCCCGGCCCATGCCGGGCGCGGCCGAGCTCACCGCGGCGCTCGCCGCACGCGGCGTGCCCCTGGCGGTCGCGACGAGCTCGAACGCGCGGCTCTTCGCCCTGAAGACGCAGCGGCACGGCGAATGGTTCCGGCGGGCGTTCTCCGCGGTGGTCCTCGGCGACGATCCGCGGGTTCGGCGCGGCAAACCCGCGCCCGACATCTTCCTCGTCGCCGCGCGCGAGCTCGGCGCCGATCCCGCCGCCTGCCTCGCCGTCGAGGACGCGCCGGCGGGTGTGGCCGCGGCCCACGCCGCCGGCATGCAGGTGCTCGCGGTGCCCGATCCGGGCATGGATCGCGGGCGTTTCTGCGACGCCGAGGTCGTCGTCGGGTCGCTCGCCGACGTCACCCCGGCGATGCTCGGACTCTGACGGCGGTGCCGGCGGCGGCGCGCCGCCCGCCGCGGGCGGCGCCCGTCAGCCGCGCAGGAGGACGTCGCAGACGAGCCGGACGCGCTTCACGACGCGGCCGAAGGCGTTCTCCTGGATGTTCCGTCGCAGCATCACGAGAGCTTTGCGCTGCAAACGGTAGCGGTCGAAGAAGGGCGGCTTCGGGGGCGGCGTCGCCCCGGCGCGCGCGGCGGTCTCGACCGGCGCGAAGAAGCGCGCGCGCGGGAAGCCCCAGGTCTCGAGGTCCTCGTCGGCGATCGTGCCGACCATGGCGCGGACGATGCCGAGCTTGGCGGGATCGGCGGCGAGCTCGTGCGCCCACTTCTCGACGGAGTCGGTGACCGGTCGCGAGTGCCGCTGCACGCCGAGCGGGTCGCCGAGGCCCTTCGACTCGTGCTCGTGTTTGCCGTAGTCGATCGCGTCGGCCTCGAACGGGACGCCGAGGAACTCGAAGACCCGGCGCATCTCGCCCTCGGGATCCTGCACCAGCGTTTCGTAGCCGACCCGCACGAAGGACACCGGACGCTCGCGGATGAAGCGCGCCATCGCCGGAACATACCGGTTGAGGATCGGATTGAACCGGCGCGCCGCGACGTAGTCGCCGTCGAAGAAGGAGTTGGCGTAGGAGCTCCAGATGGCCGCGGGGTGCCGCGTCAAGACGACGTAGCGCGCCTGCGGGTAGAGCGTGGCGATGAACGGCAGCACCAGCGCGTTGGCGGGCGTCTTGTCGAGGAAGAAGCGCTTGCCCTTGCCGCGCGCCGCCAGCATCCGGCCGTAGAGCACGTCGGTGTAGGCGCGGCAGGCATCGAGGTAGTCGGCTTCGCCGCCCGGGAGGTCGCCGACGAACTCGCGCACCGACTGTTGCGCCTGCAGATGGTCGAAGGGCGCGTGGTCGACGGTGGCGTAGAAGCCGAGATGGGCGAGGGGCGTCAGCAGGTGCGGCTCGGCTCGGCTGTAGATCGCCGAGTGCGAGCTCAGCATGCGCATCAGCAGCGTCGAGCCCGAGCGCGGCGGGCCGATCACGAAGATCAGCGCGGACGACATGTCGACGGAAGCGGGGGAGCTCACGGGGACCAGATCTCCGGGGCGGCCGCGCGATTGTAGCGGGGCGCGGCCGACCCGGTAAGGCGGGAAATCAGCGGCCGCGGACGCGGAGTTCGATGGCGGCCACCTCGTCGAGGTCGATCAGGACGTCGGAGAACTCCTTCCCCGCGATCTGCGTGAGGAGCACGGTCTCGCCGCCGACGGGGCCGAGCTTGCCGCGGTAGGACTTGCCGTTCGCGAGCACGAGCTCGACCTCGCGGCCCGCGCCGAGCTTGCCGAGCGCGGCGGCGATGTCGCCGGCGGCCGAGAGGCCGGGCGCGGCGTCCTCCGCGCGTGCCGCGGCGCCCGCGCCGAGCGCCAGCGCGGCTGCCAACGCCGCCGTTCGCGTGATCCGCATCACCCGGGTCCTCGTCATGATCGCTCCTCCGTGGGGGGCCGTACGGTCGCGCCTTCTACGCAGCGATCCCCGCGGGGTCAACCACGGAAGGCGGAGGCGCTTCGGCGCGTACCGGGAGCGCCGCCGGGCTCTCCGTGCGGGCGCGGTCGCCGCCGGCGCGGGACGCGTTGCGCTCCCGGCCCGCGTCCGGCACGTGTGGCCCCATGCCGGCCGAGCACGACGCCTGGATGGCGCGCGCCCTCGCGACCGCGGCGCGCGCCGGCGCGGCCGGCGAGGTCCCGATCGGCGCCGTCGTGGTGCGGGAGGGGCGGCTGCTCGGCCTCGGAGCCAATGCGCCGATTGCGACGGTGGATCCGACCGCGCACGCCGAGGTGCTGGCGCTTCGCGCCGCCGCGCGCGCCGCCGGCAACTACCGCTTGCCGGGTGCGGTGCTGTACGTGACCGTCGAGCCGTGCGCGATGTGCGTCGGCGCGGCGCTGCAGGCCCGCGTCGCCACGATCGTCTTCGGGTGCCGCGACCCCAAGGGCGGCGCGGCCGGCTCGATCGTCGATCTCACGCAGGACCCGCGGCTGAACCATCGGATCGACGTGGTGGCGGGTGTCGCGGAGGAGGAGAGCCGGCAACTCCTCCAGGCGTTCTTCGCCGCCCGGCGGTAGCGGACCGCGCGGTCGGCGCTACCGATCCACGCACGCGGTGTGCTAGACGGGTGGCCGGAAGGGGGACGGGTATGGCCGCACGTTCGACGGGCTCCGGAACGATCAGCTTCGGGCTGGTGTCGATTCCGGTACGCCTGTACGTCGCGACGAGCTCCGAGTCGCTCGCGTTCAACATGCTGCACGAGCCCTGCCGGAGCCGGATCAGGCAGCAGCTCTTCTGTCCCGCCTGCGAGCGCGTCGTCGAGCGCCGTGAGATCGTGAAGGGGTACCAATGCTCCAAGGACCAGTACGTCCTCTTCGCCGACGAGGAGCTGAAGGCGCTCGAAGCGGCGGCCAATCGCTCGATCGACATCCACGAGTTCGTTCCGTTGTCGAAGGTCGACCCCGTCTACTTCGAGGACGCGCACTACCTCGGCCCCGAGGCGGGCGCCGAGAAGGCCTACGGCCTTCTCGTGCGGTCCATGCGCGATACCGGCAAGGGCGCCCTCGCGCAGTGGACGAGCCACGGCAAGGAGCACCTCGTGCTCATCCGGGCGCTCGATGCGGGGCTCGTGATGCACGCGCTCTACTATGCCGACGAGGTTCGCAGCCTCGCCGAGATCAGCGGCGCCGCCGGGGCGGCGCCGGCGCGTCCGGCAGAGATCGAGCTCGCGCGCAAGCTCATCGAGCAGCTGTCCAGCGACGAGTTCCGCCCCGAGGCCTACCACGATGCCCATCGCGATCGGGTGCTGGCGGTGGTCGAGCGGAAGACCGCCGGTCGGGAGGTGGTAGCGCCTCCCGACACGGTTGCGCCGCGGGCCCAGGTCATCGACCTCATGGACGTGTTGAAGGAAAGCCTCGCCCGCGGGCGCTCGCCGAAGACGCGCGGGACCGCCGGGCGTGCCGACGAGCGCGCCGGCAGAATCCCCGGCGCGCGCCGACCGGCCGCCGGCGTCGGCGCGCGCACGGCGGCGCCGAAGCGCGCCCCCAAGAAGTCGGGGTGAACGCCGCCGCGCCGGACCGGCCGCCGCATTTCGACACCGCGCAGGCGGCGCGCATCCTCGGTGTCACGCCGCGCCGGTTGCGCCAGTGTGTCGGGGCGGGGCTCCTCGAGCCGCCGCGCGATCCGCGTGGCCGCCTGCAGTTCGGCTTCGTCGATCTCGTCGTGCTGCGCACGATGCGGGGGCTCATGGCGAAGGGCGTGCCCGTGCCCCAGATCGCCCGCGTCCTCGGCTCGCTCCGTCGCCAGATCGGCGCTCGGGCCCTCAGCGAGCTCACGATCTACGCCGACGGCCGGCGCGTCGTGGCGTGGGACGGCCGCAGTCGCTGGCAGCCGGACTCCGGGCAGTTCCTCTTCAGCTTCGCCGCCGCGCGCATCGTCCGGGGCGCGAATCGCGTGACGGCGCTCGCGCCGCGCCGACGCGAGGGGGTGGACGCGCCGCCCGCGCCGCCGAATGCGAGCGCCGAGGAATGGTGCGACCTCGCGATGGAGCTGGAGCACGAATCGCCGGTCGAGGCGCAGGCGGCGTACCGTCACGCGCTCGAACGCGATCCGACGTCCGTCATGGCGCACGTGAACCTCGGGTGTCTCCTCCACGGCGCCGGGCAGCACGGTTCCGCCGAACGCCACTACCGGAAGGCCTTGAAGCACGCGCCGGAGCACGCCCTTGCCTGGTACAACCTCGGTGTGCTGCTCGAGGACCGCCGGCAACCCGACGAGGCGCTGCCCGCCTACGAGCGGGCGATCGCCGCCGACGCGACGCTCGCCGACGCCCACTACAACGCGGCGCTGCTCTACGAGCGCGCCGGGAGGAAGCAGGAGGCCGTGCGGCATTTCGCGATCTACCGGCGGTTGGAGCGTCGGCGCTGAGGCGCGCCGCCGTTCGACCGAACGCCTCGAGGAGACGATACGATGAAAGAGATCCGACCCTTCACCGCGACCGAGGTCGCGATCGCCAATCCGGTGATCCGGGTCATGAGCCGCTTGAACACCTGGGCGTACCGGCTGAGCGGCGGCCGCCTCTTCGGCAGGTGGCTCCACGGGGAGCCGATCGGGCTCGTCACCGTCACGGGCCGGAAGACGGGGCGGAAACTGACCGTGCCGCTGGTCTACCTCCGCGACGGGGAGCGGGTGATCGTCGTCGCCTCGAAGGGCGGCATGGACGCGCATCCCCTCTGGTACGGGAACATGATGGCGCATCCCGAGGTCGAGGTGCAGATCGGCGCCGAGGTGCGCCGGATGCGCGCGCGGACGGCCGACGCGGCCGAGCGGGCGCACTACTGGCCGAAGCTGGTCGCGTTGAACCGAGACTTCGACGCGTACCAGGCGCGTGCGCGTCGGGCGCGCGAGATCCCGGTCGTCATCCTGTCGCCGGCGTAGCGTGGGCGGCGTCGCGCGCGGACCGTCGCCGGGGGAACGCGGGCGGCGTCGCGCGCCGAGGGCGCCGTGCGGGCGCTCGTGGGAGCGCGGCGACTTGACAGTCTCGACGATACAGGAGAACCAGACGGAGCGGGTTGCGGTCGCACGGAGAGGTGCGTGAGCCCGGTTGAAACGGCACGACTCGAAATCGTGTGAGGCGAAAGCTTCCGTGGGTTCGAATCCCACCCTCTCCGTTCTCTCGTCGTATGGCGGTGCGCATCGTCGCTCGTGGCGGTGCGAGGGTTGGAGAGGTGTCCGAGTGGCTGAAGGAGCACGCTTGGAAAGCGTGTGTAGGGTCACACCTACCGTGGGTTCGAATCCCACCCTCTCCGTTGTCCTGCCCGTCAGGCGAGCTTCAACGCGACCAGCCCGCTGACGATCAAGGCCGCGCCGGTGAGGCGCAGGGGCGTGAGCGGCTCGCCGAGGACGACGACACCGACCAGGAACGCGCCGACCGCGCCGATTCCGGTCCACACCGTGTACGCCGTGCCGAGCGGCAGGCTGCGCATCGCGAGCGAGAGGAGCGCGAAGCTCGCGATCATCGCGAGCACGGTCACGCCGCTCGCGGCGGGCCGCGCGAACCCGTCGGACTGCTTCATCGCGAAGGCCCACAGCACCTCGAGCAGGCCCGCGATCACGAGCACGATCCACGGCGTCGTCATGCGGCGCCTTGTACCAGCGCGCCCGTGCCTGGACCACGTCCGATCGCCGGGCTAGGGTACGGCCGCGCTGCTCGCCCGCGCCCTGCGGGCGTTCGGGCAGCGCGCGGACCGATCTCGACGCCCATGATGGAGGATGCACGATGACGACCGAACGCTCGCCTTCGCCGGCGCGGCGCTGGATCGGGGCCTTGCTCGCCGGGAGCGGGCTCGGCGGGACGGCCGCGTACGCGTTGATCCAGGTGCTCGGACCCGCGAGCGGCGGGCTGCCGGGGGCGTTCCAGGCGGCGCCGGTCGCGACCGGGGCGCTCGTGGCCGCGCCGCTCGTGGCCGCGCTCGTGGCGGCGCTCCTCGGCGGCGGTGCGCCGCACGCCACGGCGGCGGCGACGCGGCCGGCGCCCGAAGTGCGGCCAGGACCGCCGCCGCCCGATCGCGGCGAGGCCGCGCTCCGCATGCTCGCGCTCCTGCAGCAGGAGGGCCGGCTCGTCGACTTCCTCGAGGAGGATCTCGCGCCGTACTCGGACGGGCAGATCGGCTCGGCGGTGCGGGCCATCCACGGCGGGTGCCGCGCCGTCCTGAAGGAGCGGCTCGATCTCGCGCCGATCCTGCCGGGCGCGGAAGGCGCGACGGTCACTGTCGAGCCCGGTTTCGATCCCGCCGCCGTGCGGGTGACCGGCAACGTGCGCGGCGAGCCGCCCTACCAGGGTGTGCTCCGTCATCCGGGATGGCGCGCGGCGGCCTTTCGGACGCCGGAAACGACCGGCGAGCGCGATCACACGATCCTCGCGCCGGCCGAGGTCGAGGTGCTCTGAGCCCTGCATGGCGCGCGAGACTCCCGCACCACCGCGCTGGGTCGTCGGCCTCGACCTCGGCACGACGAACTGCGTGCTCGCGGCGGTGGACACGCGCACCGAGGCGCCGACGATCGCCGTCATGGGCATCCCGCAGGTCGTAGCGCCGAAGCAGGTCGAGGCGCGCGAGCTGCTGCCGGCATCCCTCTACCTCGCGGGCGCCGACGAGGTGGGGTCGCTCGACCTCCCGTGGGCGAGCGGGCGCGACCTCGCGGTCGGCGTGCTGGCGCGCGCGCGCGGCGCCGATGTGCCGACGCGGCTGGTGTCGTCGGCGAAGTCGTGGCTCTGCCACGCGGGCGTCGACCGGAGCGCGCCGATCCTGCCGTGGGGCGCCGAGGAGGGCGCGCGCCGCGTCTCGCCGATCGCCGCCACCACGGCGTACCTCGCGCACCTGCGCGACGCCTGGAACGCTGCGCACGCCGGCGAGAAGGGCGGCAGGCTCGAGGCGCAGGACGTGTTCCTCACGGTGCCGGCGTCGTTCGACGCGGCGGCCCGCGAGCTGACGGTCCAGGCGGCGAAGGACGCGGGCCTCGATCGGGTGACGCTCCTCGAGGAGCCGCAGGCGGCCTGCTACGCCTGGATCGACGCGACCGGCGACGCCTGGCGCGGGATGCTCCGCCCGGGCGATCTCGTCCTCGTCTGCGACGTCGGCGGCGGCACGACGGATTTCAGTCTGGTCGCGGCCGAGGAGGAGGACGGCGCGCTCGCGCTCCGGCGCGTCGCCGTCGGCGATCACATCCTGCTCGGCGGCGACAACATGGACCTGGCGCTCGCGTACCACTTGCGCGCGGCGCTCGCCGCGGGCGGCGCCGCGCTCGACGTCTGGCAGACGCGGGCGCTCGTGCACGCGGCGCGCGGCGCGAAGGAGACGCTGCTCGCCGCCGGCGCACCCGACGCGACGCCGGTCGCCGTTCTCGGGCGTTCCCGCAAGGTGATCGGGGGCGCCCTCGAGACCGCGCTCGCGCGCGCCGACGCCGAGCGCCTCCTCGTCGACGGCTTTTTCCCGGGGCTCGACGCCGACGCGCGTCCGGCGCGCGACCGGCGCGCGGGGCTCAGCGAGATGGGGCTGCCGTACGCTTCGGATCCGCGCCTCACGGCGCACCTCGCGGCGTTCCTCGCCCGGCACCGCGAAGCGGGCACGCCGACCGCGGTCCTGTTCAACGGCGGCGTCATGAAGGCCGACGCGCTACGCGCACGGCTGCTGACCGTGCTGCGCGCCTGGTGCGGACCCGCGCTGCGCGAGCTCGGCGGCATCCACCTCGACCACGCGGTCGCGCGCGGGGCCGCCTATCACGGCCTGGCCCGGCGTGGACGCGGCATCCGCATCCGCGGCGGCGCGGCGCGCGCGTACTACATCGGCGTCGAGACGGCGATGCCGGCCGTCCCCGGGATGCCTCCCCCGCTCAAGGCCGTCTGCCTGGTGCCGCAGGGCACCGAAGAGGGGACGGAGCTCGAGCTGCCCGGCCAGGAGTTCGGGTTGGTCGTCGGCGAGGCGGCCGAGTTCCGCATGCTCGGATCGAGCAGCCGCGAAGAAGACCGCCTCGGGACGGTGCTCGAGGCCTGGGGAGACGAGGTCGAGGAGCTGGCGCCGCTCGTCACGACGCTCGCGTGGCCGGAGCACGAGGGCACGGTCGTGCCGGTGCGCCTGCGCGTCCATCTCACCGAGATCGGCACTCTCGAGCTCTGGTGCGTCGCCCGCGACGCGCGCCGGTGGAAGCTCGAGTTCGGCGTACGTCACACGGAGGCCGCTCGCTGAATCCACCGGCGGGGCGGAGCGGGCAGGCGATGACTTCCGGCCGTTCGTCGGCGCGCTTCGTCGTCGGCATCGACCTCGGGACGACCAACTCGGCGCTGGCGTTCGTCGATACGCGTGCGGCGCGGCGGACGATCGAGACGCTGCCGATCACGCAGCTGGTGAGCGAGGGGCGGGTCGCCGATCTGCCGACGCTGCCATCCTGCCTCTACCTTGCGGGCGAGCACGACGTTGCGCCGGGCGTGCTC
>WBZR01004818.1_pt1 | contig 10772 bp, 12 predicted proteins | sample 5204231 | NCBI WGS metagenome assembly WBZR01 (sample SAMN12412403, study PRJNA552823) | activated sludge metagenome | isolation source: activated sludge from anammox sidestream of wastewater treatment plant... | place: USA: Virginia | collected 2017-08
TATCTAACCCAGAAGAAAAGTATTCAGCGGTCGTGCTCGGTTCATCGGTGGCGGCAAATTATGATCAACATCTATTTGAAAGTAAGTTGCCGTCGTGGGGGAGAGTGATGAATCTTTCTGTTAATGCTGGCGTTCCGAAAATGCAATCTAGCATTGCTGAAAGCGTATTAAACAAAGCAAAAAATGTTAAGCATATATTTTGGGATGTACATTATTTTTACGCGATTGGTTCAGAAGTTGGAAAAGATTTAGATTTTCCATACTATTTGTACGATAAAAAACTTTATAACGACTCGCCTTACTTTTTTAATAGCTCAAATGTGTATTCAAGCATTAAAGAGGTCTTCGGCAATTACTCAGAGTTTTCGTACGACATTATCAATAATGGCCCTTGGTATCAGGGGCTTCTTAATGCAGGAAGATTCGATGTCTTTTCTCCTGTTGAAAAAAAGAAAGAAATGCTTGGCAAGCTAAACTTTGATTCCTCTTTTTCTCCGCAGAAAAAAGAAGAATATTCAAGGCGCCTTTATCCAAATGTTGATAAGCATCTACTGGATATTGTTATGCCTATTTGTAATTCAGATATAAAAGTTGATATTGTTTTCTCTCCAACAACGCGATATTTTTATGCAACAACCTTAGATGTTGACTTTTTATATAAGCAAATATATATGCGGCGCTACATCGTAGAGAAAGTACAGCGCTGTAATAATGTGAGAGTTTTTGCATTTGATAATGAAGATTGGATAACCACAAATCTGGCGAACTATGCAGATTTCTTTCATTTTGATAAAAAAATCAATGGATATATTCTGGAGTCAATCGCTTCTGACAAGCATCAGCTGACCCTATCAAATATTGACGAGTATGAGCGGCAGTTTATTGCGGCAATCAATGCATATCCTCAGTTATTCAAGGCGCAGCTGCAGGAATCTGAGCAGCATTAAAGAATGTTGGTAATACTTATCTCGGCTGTTATGTGTGAACGGCATTACAATGGCCGCCAGTAGATTGAGCAGAGACCCTCTATGACTTGGATGGATAGCATCAAGTGGGATGCCGATGGTCTAGTACCCGCCATCGCCCAAGATCACAAAACTGGTCGCGTGTTGATGGTGGCGTGGATGAACCGTGCAGCGTTGGCTGAAACCGCGCAGCGCGGTGAAGTGGTGTACTGGTCGCGCTCGCGACAAAAACTGTGGCACAAAGGCGAGGAGTCCGGCCATGTGCAGCGTGTGCATGAAATTCGTTTGGACTGCGATGCCGATGTCATCGTGCTGCAAGTGGAACAGCAGGGCGGTATTGCCTGTCATACAGGGCGAGAATCCTGCTTTTATCGCGTATTAAAAAATGGCGAGTGGCAAACAGTGGATCCGGTGTTGAAAGATCCTTCACACATTTACGGCGCATGATATGCAAGATGTATTGAAACAATTGACCGCAGTGTTAGAAGCGCGCAAACAAGCGGGCGACACTGAAAAATCCTATGTTGCCAGTTTGCACGCCAAAGGCTTGGATCAAATTTTAAAGAAAGTGGCTGAAGAGTGCGGTGAAACGCTGATGGCAGCAAAAGATATGCAGCACGGCGGCGAAGGAAATAAATTAGTGTGCGAAACGGCTGATTTGTGGTTTCACACGCTGGTGATGCTGTCGCATCAAGGTTTATCCGCGCAGGATGTATTGAATGAGTTGGCACGACGGTTTGATTTGTCGGGCTTAGACGAAAAAGCAGCGAGGTAAGGTTATGGGTTTGGGTAGTCCAATTCATTGGCTGATTGTATTGGCGATTGTGATTTTGATTTTTGGTACGGGAAAATTAAAAAATCTTGGCAAAGATTTAGGTGCATCTATTAAAGGCTTTAAAAAAGCCATGAATGAGGAGGAAGAATCTCCATCGCAGCAAGAAACCAAACAATTGCCTGATGATAAAAAAGATCAATCCAACTAAGCGGTAGTGCGCAGTGTTTGATGTTGGTTTTTCTGAGTTAGTGTTGACTGCTTTAGTCGCGCTGATTGTGTTTGGGCCAGAGCGACTGCCGCAAGCGGCACGCACGGCTGGTTTATGGATAGGCCGTATCAAACGCGTACTGGCGGACACGCGCCGTGAAGTGGAGCGCGAATTAGGTGCTGATGAAATTCGTCGTCAATTGCACAATGAATCCGTGATGAAAAGTTTGAACGAATCGCCGCAAGCAATAGCGCGCGCCGTGAATGACATCGTGATGCCAGAAGAAAAATTGCCTGCAGCGCCTCCTGTCGACACAGAGAAAAATTAAATGCCTGTTGAGCCGCCCATGCAAGATGATGAAGTTGTTGCACAGGAACAGCAGCCGCTGATCACGCATTTATTGGAGCTGCGACAGCGCTTGCTGTGGTGTATTGGTGTCATTCTGTTGGTGTTTATTGGTTTGGCATTTTTTGCCAAAAATTTATTCCATTATTTGTCAGAGCCGCTGCTGCACTATTTGCCGAGTGATACCGGTATGTTGGCGACAGAAGTAATCGCGCCGTTTACTGCGCCTTTCAAGTTGGCTTTTGTGGCAGCCATTTTTCTCTGCGTGCCGTTTTTGCTGTACCAAGTGTGGGCATTTATCGCACCTGGGCTTTATCAGCGAGAAAAGCGTATTGCCATGCCGTTATTGGTTTCTAGTGTTGCGCTGTTTTATGCCGGCGTCGCGTTTGCTTACTATCTGGTGTTTCCGGTGATGTTTGGCTTTATGAGCAAAATATTGCCGGAGGGTGTGACTTATGCGCCGGATATTTCTCGTTACTTGGATGTCGTGCTCGGCATGTTTGTCGCATTCGGCTGCACTTTTGAAATTCCGGTCGCGACGGTGTTGTTGGTGTTGATGGGCGTTACATCGTCTGCCGCACTCAAAGAAAAAAGGCCGTGGATAGTTGTGGCTTGTTTTGTTATCGCCGCCGTGTTGACACCGCCAGACGCCTTGTCGCAGTTGATGTTGGCCGTGCCTATGTGTCTGTTGTTTGAGGCGGGTATTTTCTTCTCGCGTTTTGTTGAGCGTCGCCATGACGACGCGACAGACTAATTTTTCTCACGCTCTCAAAATTACTGCGGCGGAAAAGACTTTCTGCGCAGCAATAATTATGGCAGTGCTAGCCTATTACTGGAGTGTGTTTTTTTACTTCGCCCTGAATGCAGGGCAGGCCGATGATTTTGTCGATGTGCTCTGGTTTATAGAAATCTTTTTATCGCGCACACAGTGGCAGGAATGGTTTGCGGTTATCGCGCTGCCTAACCACGAACACATCACGGTCATCAATCATTTGCTGTATTTGCTTGATTACGCGCTGTTCAAAGAAATCAATTTTTTTCATTACATGTTGCTGGGCAATGTCATTCTGCTGGCGTGTTGCTGGGTATTGGCAGATTGGCTGAAAGCGATTGTGGGTTGGTGGTATGCGGCAGCAATCGCCGTTGGATTTTTTTTCAATCTCTATTATTGGAATGCCAGCTTTTGGGCGATGACAGCCATTTCCAATCAGATTGTGATTTTGTTCGCTTTATTGGCGGCGCGCTGTCTTGCACGCAATCGTGATGCCATCACAATGCCACTGTGCTGGTCGCTGTTGGCGATACTCAGTCAATTTAATGGTTTGTTGGTTTTGCCGGCATTGATTTCTGCGAGCTGGTTGGCTGCTTATAGCAATGGAATACCACAAAATTATCGCCAGTTAGCCGCGTGGCTGCTGGCATTTTTTGTAAGTGCAGTGCTGTATTTTTGGTATGAAAATGCTTTTGCTGCGGATCATTTATGGCGCTATGTGCTTTACACCGATCCTGCCAATTTGCAGGAATACATCAAGCCGAGTTACGGCAAGCCGGTTACTGCTTTGGGTGAGATTACACAAGCGGTACTGTCGTGGTTTGTTGTCATCGGCGCGACGGTTTTTGATTTAAAACTGTGGATTCCTGCTGCTATTTTTGGTGGTGTCATGCTGTGCATTTTTCTGCGCAATGGCCGATCAACTGCCGTAAGAACGGATATATTTTTTATCGCGATACTCTTATTCATTTTGGTTTCATTGGCGTTAGTGGCAATTGGTCGCGGCCGTGCGTTTGGCGAAGTGGCAGGTTTAACTTATCGCTATCGATTGTATTCTTCGTTGCTGTTGGTGTTGTTGTGTGGCAGTTGCTTGCAGGTTTACAGCTGGCGTTACTTGCGTGTTGTGCTGTTGGCTGCGTGTGCAGTGTTTCAAGGTTTGTCGTGGTTGGTGTTGGATGATATTGCTGAGGAGCGCAATAACATTAAAGTTTCACACTACAACTGGTTAATTGACGGCGGCATGGGGCGATCACAAATGCCGTTTTATCCGCACAATCAAGACCTGCGTTTGTTTAATGCCTATTACAGCGGTTACTACAATCCTTACGAAGCGATTGATGCGCGCTATAAGCCTGCTCATTTGGAATCCGCTGCAACTAGCGATTGTGAGCGCAGCAGCAACAAAACAGCGCAGACACAGGTGCAGGCTTACAGTAAAAAAGCGCGCGCCTTGGCTGTGGAGTTGCGTCTCAGTGTTCCTGTTTCTGACTCGGCTGAGTTTTTGTTTTGCGGTGCGCAGGTATATCGTCTTTCACTCTCAGCAAAAAATATCGATCAGCAGACAAAACAATATTGGCCGATCGTGGTCTTGAAAAAACAGTTGCCGCCATCACAATATCGCGTGTTATGGTGGAACAATACAGATAATCAATATGAAGAAATTGGTGGGATTCGTTTCCCTTAGTATGGTGGTTTTAGGCATTCCTCTATGAAAGATGTTTTTATTATCAGCAACCAGAATGGTTTATTTTTGGGTAAACAAGCACAGTGGCTGGATGAAAATGAACCGGCGGCTGTGTGGCGTTCACCGCATCGTGATATTGCGCTTAATCATTTGATTGAAAGTAATGCGCGCGATATTGACCAGCGCATGGTGTTGTTGCAGTGCCCTGTCAACGAAAAAGATATTCCCTTGTTAGGTGATGCGGAACTTGCGCGCCGCACCGCGCCGGTGACTTTTGATGAACCGGAAGCCAACGCAGCAGAGAGCGAACTTGCTGAGGATGAAGTCGAAGAAATATCTGAAGAAAATGTTGTGATAGAAGAGAGCGCCGCTGAGCAAGGTTTGGCAGAAGAATGAGTGTCTTCGAGCAACACCTATCTTTTCTACAACAAAACGCACAACACAATTTATTGTCTGGCATACGGCGCGGCATCGAAAAAGAAAGTTTGCGCATTGATGCGAGCGGGCGTTTAGCGCAAACGCCACACCCACAAGCTTTAGGCTCGGCATTAAAACATCCGTTGATCACCACCGACTTTTCCGAAGCGCTGCTGGAATTTATTACACCGGTTTGTGAAAGCATCGACAAAGCTTTAGGCCGCCTGCACGATATTCACGCCTATACCGACAGCGTGTTGCGCCGGCAAAATGAAAAAATTTGGCCGGCGAGTATGCCTTGTTGTTTGGGTGCGGATGACAGTATTCCGCTTGCACAATACGGCAGCACACACGCCGCGCGCATGAAAACCATTTACCGTTCTGGCTTGGGTTATCGCTACGGCAGAAGCATGCAGGCGATTGCCGGTATTCACTACAATGTCTCGTTCCCTGATGATTTTTGGCGAGCGCTGCAAGAACAATCTGGCGATAAAGCGTCGCTGCAAGATTTTAAAACGCGTCGTTATTTTGATTTAATTCGCAACTTCCGCCGTCATTTGTGGTTGTTGTTGTATTTGTTCGGTGCGTCCCCCGCTTTGTGTGCCAGTTTTGTGCAAGGACGAGAGCATCAGCTGCAAACTTTTAATGGGCGCAGTGATAGTTTGCATCTGCCTCATGCTACTTCACTGCGCATGGGAGGCTTGGGTTATCAAAGCAATGCGCAAGCAAAATTGATGGTGTGTTACAACGGCCTGCCCAGTTATATCCAAACCTTAAAAAAAGGCTTAATCACGCCGTACGCGCCCTACGAAAAAATTGGTGTGCGTGATGCAGAAGGAAATTATCGACAGCTCAGTACCAATTTATTACAAATTGAGAACGAGTTTTACAGCACAATTCGCCCCAAGCGTGTAACCGATTCTGGCGAAACACCGATTCGTGCGCTGCATGAGCGCGGTGTGGAATATATCGAAGTGCGTTGTATGGATCTCGATCCGTATTTGCCTTTGGGAATAGATGCTTCCGCTGCTGCTTTTATCGAAGCGTTTTTATTGTGGTGTGTGTTGAGCGACAGCCCACTCACTGATGAAGAAGAATATGTGCGGTTAGCGCGTAATCAAACGGCAATTGTGGAACGCGGACGCGATACCGCATTGCTGCTGGATGACGGTAATGATTTGCGCAGTGTTGCTGCGTGGGGTTTGTCGCTGATGGATGAAATGTCTAGCTGTGCGCAGTTGCTTGATCAAGCCTACGGTGTAGATACTTATAGCCGCAGTGTTGCAAGCCAAAAAGAAAAATTGCAGAGCAGTGAATTGACAACCTCGGCGCGGTTGCTCAAAGACATGCGCGTACAGCAAAAATCTTTTGCACAATGTATTGAAGATTTAGCCGAGCAGCACGCGAATTATTTTACTGAACATTCGCTGTCGCCTATGCAGTATCAATACTATGCGGATATGGCGGATTCTTCGATAAAGCAACAGCTGGAACTGGAGCAAGAAGGGTCTAAGAGAACATTTGAGGAGTATTTGGCCGCGTACTACGCACAATACGATGCGGTTTAAAAGGTTTTTTACTGAGTTAAAAAGCGCAGCATGTGTACGAAATGTTTTTCAGCATTTTGAAAAGCGTGATCGCCGCCATATTCAATCACCGCAGGGCTGCGAGAAAAATGTGTAGTCGCCTCGCGAAAATTGAGTATTTCATCCCCTGTTTGCACCATGAGCAAGAAGCGTTCTGGGTGCGAAGGCTCCGCTACATACATTGAGCGCAAATCATCCACATGTTGTTGTGTCAGCACATAGCTGTCTTGCGTGTGATGGTTTTTGTTTTCACCCAAATACTGCGACAGAGAATCAAACGGCGTGATAGCAGGATTGATCAACACTGCGCGCGCCTGAAATTTTTCTGCCAACCAAGCCGCGTAAAAACCGCCCAGCGAACTGCCGATAAAGCCCGTGCTCTGCGGTGCGCGGGCCGCCAAATTTTCCAGCTGCTGCATTGCGATTAATGGAAAAGGGCTCAGTGCAGGGATATGCAGTGTGATTTCAGGATGATGGTTAGAAACCCACTGACGAAATTGTTGTGCTTTGTGCGATTGCGGCGAGCTGTTAAAGCCGTGGATATAGACAATGGAGTGAGACATAAGCGCGCATTAATTAAATTCGTCGTAGCCGCGCGGCGCGTTTGGGTCACGCACCAAGCTGCCCACGCGCACCACAGCAGTTTCAAAACTGCCATCGGCTTGCAAAATAAAACGGCGATAGCCAGGTGGAAAATCATCTTCTGCATAGTCTGCACTATTTTGTTTGAATTGAATGCAAGTCGAAGGCGTGGACAACAATTGATAGTGCTGGCGCAGCTGCAAAAACTCTTGGTGCACATGGCCGTTACAAACAAAGCGTAACTGCGGCGTGTTGTCGAACAGTGTGAGTAGTTGTTCGGCGTTGGCAATGCGCTGCGGATCCAGCCATTCACAGCCCACCGGCACCAGTGGGTGGTGCATAAAAATAGCGATGTATTTATCGGCGTGTTCGCGCAGTGTTGTCGCCAACCAAGTCAGTTCACTTTGCGCAATCAAACCGCCGACTTCGCCTTCCACATGGCTATCCAGCAATAAAATTAACCAGTTTTGCGCGACAATTTTTTTGGTATTTTGTTGCTCGCGATGCGCGGTACTCGCCATCGGTGCGAGATGGTCGTGATTGCCGGGCAACCAAAAAAACGGCATCGGCAAACGCGTTAACTGTTCTTGCAGCAAACGGTAAGCGCGTTCGTCGCCTTCGTGTGTTAAATCGCCCGTAATTAGCGCGAGGTCTGCGGTTTCATGGGCGACAACGCCGTCGATCACTTGGCTGAGGCTGTTGTAGGTGTTGACACCAGAGAGCAGGCGCTCGCGCTCGTTGTGTATGTGACAGTCTGTGATTTGGAGCAGGTGTATCGGTGCTGCTTTGTCAAACTGGTAAATCATCCTCGACCGCCTGTTGTCGCAATGCATCTCTGTGTAGCTGCAACCATTGCAGGGCGATGATGCTTGCGGCGTTATTGATTGTTCCAGCGAGCATAGCATTAAAAACGGTTTCAACGGCAAAGCAACGCACGCGAATATCCTCGCCTTCTTCCGGCAAGCCGTGAATGCTGTCGAGCTCATACGGCAGCGCGCACAGCGCACAAAACAGTTGCAGGCGTTCATCGGTACCGCCGGGGCTGCTGTAGTAGCGCACGATAGGAATTAATCCCTCCGCATCAATCGACAACCCCGTTTCTTCGGCGACTTCGCGCACGGCAACATCTGCTGCATGCTCGCCCGCTTTCATCATGCCAGCGACCACTTCCCACACCCATGCGCCCTGCTCATTGTCGAGACAACCGATGCGAAATTGTTGCGCCAACGCTACGCGATCGTGTTGCGCGTCATACAACAACACGCCGACAGAATCGCCGCGCACAAACAATTCGCGCGTGATGGGTGTACTCCATCCGCCAGAAAATAATTTGTGTTTTAAGCGATAGCGCAGCACGCGAAAGAAACCGCTGAACGCAGTTTCTGTTTTTTCGATTGCGATATCGTTTTTGTGGAACGGGCTATCCATGTCAGACTTTGTGATAAATCGCACTGCCGGTTTCGCGGAATTCGCGCGATTTTTCAGCCATTTCACTCTCGACATCCAGCATACGCACGGCGTCTGCGCCTTTCACATCAAAACCTTGTGAGGCCGCATAGTCGCGCACATCTTGTGTGATTTTCATCGAGCAAAATTTGGGGCCGCACATCGAACAAAAATGCGCGACTTTTGCAGATTCTTTCGGCAGCGTTTCATCGTGAAAACTGCGTGCTGTATCTGGATCTAAACCGAGATTGAATTGATCTTCCCAGCGAAATTCAAAACGCGCTTTCGATAGTGCGTTATCACGCAATTGCGCGCCGGGGTGACCTTTCGCTAAATCAGCAGCGTGCGCGGCAATTTTGTAAGTGATGATGCCAGTTTTGACATCTTCTTTGTTGGGCAAACCCAAATGTTCTTTGGGCGTGACATAACACAGCATCGCGCAACCAAACCAGCCGATCATTGCTGCGCCGATGCCGGAGGTGATGTGATCGTAGCCCGGCGCAATATCGGTGACGAGTGGGCCCAGTGTGTAAGACGGCGCTTCGTCACAATGTTTTAATTGCTTGTCCATGTTTTCTTTCACCATGTGCATCGGCACATGGCCAGGGCCTTCGATCATCACTTGCACATCGTGCTTCCACGCAATTTGCGTCAGCTCGCCCAGCGTTTCTAATTCGCCAAATTGTGCTGCGTCATTAGCGTCGGCTACTGAGCCTGGACGCAAGCCATCGCCGAGTGAAAAACTCACATCGTAGGCTTTCATGATTTCGCAGATTTCTTCGAAATGCGTGTAAAGAAAATTTTCTTTGTGATGCGCGAGACACCACTTCGCCATGATCGAACCGCCGCGCGACACAATGCCCGTCATGCGATTGGCGGTGAGTGGCACATAGCGCAACAACACACCGGCATGAATCGTAAAATAATCCACGCCCTGTTCGGCCTGTTCAATCAAAGTGTCGCGGAAAATTTCCCACGTTAAGTTTTCGGCTATGCCGTCCACTTTTTCCAATGCTTGATAAATCGGCACGGTGCCAACGGGTACGGGCGAGTTACGAATGATCCATTCGCGTGTTTCGTGAATATTTTTTCCAGTGGACAAATCCATCATGGTGTCCGCGCCCCAGCGGATTCCCCAAGTTAACTTTGCTACTTCTTCTTCGATGGAAGAGCCGAGCGCCGAGTTGCCGATATTGCCGTTAATTTTCACCAAAAAATTTCGACCGATAATCATCGGCTCCAATTCCACATGGTTGATGTTGGCGGGAATGATGGCGCGACCGCGTGCAATTTCATCGCGCACAAATTCTGGCGTAATTTCTTTGGGAATCGCCGCGCCGAAAGATTCACCGGCGTGTTGATAATCCAATACGCCCGCTTCTGCGAGTTGCGCGCGTTTCATGTTTTCGCGAATCGCGATGTATTCCATTTCTGGCGTGATGATGCCCTGCTTGGCGTAGTGCATCTGCGACACATTTTTCCCCGCTTTGGCGCGGCGCGGCACGCGCAAATGTCGAAAACGCAAATGCGCAAGATTGCTGTCACTCAAGCGCTCGTTGGTGTAAGTCGAGCTGGAGCCTTGCAGCAATTCGGTATCGTCGCGCTCCAAAATCCACGCGCTGCGCACATCGGGCAGACCTTGGCGCACATCAATCTGCACAGCGGGGTCGGTGTAAGGACCAGAGGTGTCGTACACACGAATCGCGGCATTTTTTTCGACACCGTTGGCGAGTTGTGTGTCGGTGAGGGTGATCTCGCGCATCGGCACACGAATATCGGCGCGGCTGCCCTCGATATAAATTTTTCGCGAGCCGGGCAGTGGCGCCACGGAGGCGGAATCGACTTGCGCGGTATCCGATAACATTTTTTCGGCGGCGATGGGTGGTGTCATGGTGCAGTCTCCGAAGGATCGTTAGTGCCAAAAGCAAAGAAATGGTGTAGTGGTCCGTTGCCGAGCCAGTGTTGGGTAGCGCCCGCTTGCAGTGCTTGCTG
>WBZR01004820.1_pt1 | contig 10767 bp, 11 predicted proteins | sample 5204231 | NCBI WGS metagenome assembly WBZR01 (sample SAMN12412403, study PRJNA552823) | activated sludge metagenome | isolation source: activated sludge from anammox sidestream of wastewater treatment plant... | place: USA: Virginia | collected 2017-08
GCGATCGGTAGCACCAGCAGCACCCACGCCGCGGACGTCGCGAACAGACGGAACGCCAGCGAGTTAAACGTCATTGGCGCCGCGGCTCATGCGGTAGCCGAGACCCCGCACCGTCTCGATCACGTCAGAGGGAATCTTCTTGCGCAGGCGACCGATGAACACCTCGATGGTGTTGCTGTCGCGATCGAAATCCTGGTCGTAGAGATGCTCGACCAGCTCGGTGCGCGAGACCACGCGGCCGTTGTGATGCATCAGATAAGCCAGCAGGCGGTATTCGTGGGAGGTGAGCTTGACCTGCTGGCCGTCGCAGGTGACGCGCGAGGACTTGGTGTCGAGGCGCACGGGCCCGCACTCGATCTCGCTCTTGGCATGGCCTGAGGCGCGGCGCACCTGGGCGCGCACGCGCGCCAACAGCTCCTCCATGTGGAAGGGCTTGGCGAGATAGTCGTCGGCCCCGGCGTCCATGCCGGAGACCTTGTCGCTCCAGCGGTCGCGGGCGGTAAGAATGATCACCGGCATGTTGCGCCCCGAGCGGCGCCACTGCTCCAGGATCGAGATGCCGTCCATCTTGGGCAGGCCGAGATCGAGGATCACGATGTCGTAGGGCTCGGTATCGCCGAGGAAATGCCCCTCCTCTCCGTCGAATGCGGTGTCGACGGCATAGCCGGCGCCGGCCAGCGCGCTGTTGAGCTGCCGGTTGAGGTCCTTGTCATCCTCGACGACGAGTATGCGCACGGGGTCTCCCAAAGATCGCTGCTGTTTCCCGGACTATAGTCGGCCGGGAGAGCCGAGCCTAGGTTGCGGACTCATTATTTCGGTGGGCATTGACGCGGGATTTTCATGCTGCCGTCAAAAGAAAAAGCATAGCGAACCTCGTAGGTTGCGCTTGCCACGGCTCATCAATCTCCCGTCAAATATGTGTCCGTAACCGGACCAGGATCGCTTCGGACCCTACGGGGCCCGAAGCGTCGATCATAGGAGCAGCCCGCCAGGCCGGCGGCACGACAAAGAACGGACAACGTACGCCGATCCGTCGCCCGCCCTCCAGGCCTCAATCCTGCTTGAGCAAGGCCTTCTGAATCGGCTGTGTGGCCCGGACACGGCCGTAGATCGTCATCAGCGTGCCGATCAGCGCGCCCACGGCTTGCACCACTTCGATGACCTGGGAGCCCGCGTCCTCCACCAGACCGCCATCGACATCGATGCCGGTCACGGGTGCCAGCGCCGGCAGCAGGGTCGAGAGCAGGGTCACGAGGGTGCCCCAGATGGTGATCGAATGGCCCCACCATTTGCCGTCGAGCGTCGTCGTCGTCGTCATGTCAGTATCTCCTTCAGGTTTGGGGGATGTGGAAATCGTCTCGGCTGAAAGCGCGCGGGCGCGCGCGAGCGTGATGTCGACGCGGCGCAGCCAGCCGCGCCCGAAGCGCCAGAAGTGGGGGAGCGCGCGGTAGCGTCGCTTGCGGATCTCGGCGTAGGCATCGAGCGCGGCGCCCACGGGCACCTGGGCGACCGCCGCTTGCGTCTCGGGGCCGATCTCGCCATCGACGCCGGCGCCGACCGCCTCCTGAAGGAAGCGGATCGCGTTGCCGACGCCGTGGTTCACCGCGGCATCGAAGTGCATGAGAGCCAGCGGAGCCGGCAGCTCGGCGCAGTGCGCTATGGTCCAGTAGCGGCGACGATAGATCTCGCGCACCGTCGGGCGGTCGATGGCCCTGAGATCGCGGATGAGACTCGCGCGGTTGGCGTCCGTCAGCGCCACCTTGCGCCAGGCCGCGAAGACCGCGAGCGTAATGCCGCGATTGGTCGGACCGCCGGGGTCGTGCGGATCGTCGGTGTATCCGCCTTCCATTTCGAGCACGTGCTCCAACGCACGGTCGAAGACGAGAGACGCCGCGCCGTCCGCCACGCCGCCACCAGGCCACCGCAGCGCCAGCAGACGGCTCTTCGGAAAACGCGCGACGGAGACGGCGTCCGCCTGGTTGCCGCCGAGCAGAACGACGTCCTCGTCGGTCTCGCCGAGCCAGAACCCGACATGCCCCTGCCCCGGATCGGAGCCGCGCGTCAGGACGGCGATGGCGCCGATGCGGGGCGCAATGAGCGAGGCACCCCACTTCAGATAGGAGCGCGCGAGCAGCGAGCGCGTAGAGCTGATACCGGCACGCTCGAGGCACGCGCCGCAGAACGCCGCGCACCACGCCACCTCGTCACGCCGGATGTCGGCGTGGCCGACCTCGCGGAACATGGCGACGATGCGCGGGTTCTCGCGCGTCCCCGCCAGCTCGGCCTCGCCGAGTTCGCGCCAGGCTTCAGCCAGCCAGGGAGCGCCGTCCATGGGAGCCTCGATGATGATGAAGGAATGGAATTCGCATCCGGCCTCCCTCCTCCCTTGCGGGAAACGAGGAGGTCTGCCGGCCGGCCACGAACGTGCTGCGGTCCTCCCTCGCAGCGAGGAAGCGAGAGCGAAGGATCACGTCAGACGATCGCGAGCCTGGGTGTGCCGCGTCCGTAGCTGGCGCTCATCTGATGCACCGCGACGGCAAGGCTGCTCCGGGTGTGGCCGAAGTCCGCGACCTGATCGGCCGCACCGTAGAGGCAGGACGGCGCCGTCGAGGCGATCGTGCGCACGACGGTCGCCCCGTCCAGAATATCGACCTCATAGCGCTCGGCGTCCTCGGCGAGCGGCACCTCCGGGGCGTCCCAGCTGTCGCCGCCGATGCGCGTGCGCCGTTTCCAGGCAATCGTGAGATCGCCGCCGCCCGATCGCACGCCGCGCACATGGGCCGGCGAGAGCGGCATGAGCCCGCGCCCCGAGAACGCATGCGTTGCAGCCACATACGATCGATCGGCGAGATCGCGACTGGCGGGACCGCAGCGCCACAGCAGCGGCAAGCCGATCTCACCCGCCGTGAGGTTGACCAGCGCGACCTCGCCGCCGAGCAGCACGATCGGCTGACCGGCCGGCAGCGGCGCACGCATCTCCCGCTCCGTCCCGCCCTGCCCGCGCAGCAGCCCACGGAGCTCGTAGGTGCCCTCGCCGACCAGCGTCGCGGTCTCGAACTGGATCACCTCCCACCCCCCCGCCTCGTTGCAGACGGCCGCCGCGTTGGCGCCTGCGAGCAGCTGCATCCGCGTCACCGACGCAAGCTCGCCGCCGAAGAGCTCGACGGTGAGCCGCGTCCCCCGGTCCATGACGGCGATCGGCCCGGCGGGAAGCGGCGTGCCCGTCACGCCCATGGTGGCAGGCGCCGCCGCAGTCGCACGCAGGACATAGCCGGCGTCCTCGGGGGAGCCGTAGACGGCCACGCGTCCCGGCCAGGGAAGCTGGAACGCGGCGACATATCCTGCGTCGGGCGGCTCGTCGCCGCGCAGCAGCGGCAGGTCGAGGAACTCCACATGCGGCGTGCCGTCGAACACAGCGCCACCCCCCGTCGTCTCGCGCGGAGGCGCGGAGGCGGCGACGTACACCTCGGGATCGATGCCGCGTCCTTCGATGTCCCGCAGTCCGCGCTCGCCGATCTCGGTCACGCGCACGAGCAGGCTCGTGCCGTCCTTCTCGACGGTCACGACATCGCCGGGCTCGACCGCCAGCGCGCTCGGCGGCAGCTTGAAGAGCGCACGCTCGCGGGCGGCCCAGGTCTCATAGAGCCACGCGTCCGCGATCTGAGCGGCGGTCTCATGCTCGATGACGACCGGCAGCTCGGCGCGCGCCACGCGCCCGCTGGCGCCGGTCAGGCGGCGCGCCTCGGCCACGGCCTGGCGATAGTCGTCGCTGGCCGCGATGTGGGCGAGCTTGGCGGAGGCCGGCAGATCGGTCTCCTGCGTGCGCGTGAAGGTCAGCAGAGGATCACCGGCGCGCTCCTCCACAAGATCGTCCTCGGAGAGCGACAGCACCGGCGGCTCGACGCCCCGATGGCGGAATACGACCTGCCCCTCGCTCTCGATGCTGTCGAAGAAGTAGGCGAGCTCCAGCGGCTCGAGCGCATCGCGCGGCGACATCATGCGATCGATGATATAGCCGTGCACCAGCCCCGCGAGACGGGTCGCATCATGGCCCGTGATGCCGTAGTCGGAAAGGATCGCATCGACCAGCGCGGCGAGAGGGGCGGCCGAGAACCGTCCGTTGAGCCAATGGCCGAACCGCCAGTTCTCGCCGTCGCTCCAGACCTCCAGATTGGAGGGGAACGCCGGATACGGACGCGCATCCCAGCAATAGACGTGGATGCGGGCGACATCCACCATGCGCTGGCCGTTGAGCGCCGAGACCGGATTGGTGCCTTCCACATAGCCGTCGCTCGCGGGATCGAACGTGTCGATGAACGCCTTCAGGTAGCGGCGCTGCATGAGATCGTCGCGCACGCCCCGCGAGAAGTACGGGAGCGCCGACTCGGAGCTTTTCGGATCGACGAAGACATTCGGCTGATTGGCGCCCTTGTCCACGGCCGGGCAGCCGATCTCCATGAACCAGAACGGCTTCGACTGCGGCACCCAGCCGGTCGCCGTGCCGCTCGGAACCCCGCCCGGGCGATCGTAGTGGGCGTTGAGCCACCACGACCGGATGTCCTTGTAGCGGAAGATCCAGGGCGTCCCATGGCCGTCGGTGATGGACGAGCGGATCTGCGCGGCGCGGTCGTCTGTGCTCGCGTAATACCACGCGTAGCCCTCCCCGCCCTGCATGTTCCCCCTGAGGTAGCTTTCGTCGTAGATCGAGCGGGCGCCGTCGAGAAAATCGAGGTGCGTAGCGCCATCGCGCCAGTCCGCGAGCGGCCAGTAGCAATCGATGGCGATGGCATCGACCGCATCCGACGCCCAGAGCGGATCGAGATGGAAGTGGACGTCACCCGACCCGTCGGGCGGCTGATGCCCGAAATACTCCGACCAGTCGGCCGCGTACGTCACCTTGGCCCCTGGCAGAACGGTCTTGACGTCCCCGGCGAGCGCGATCAGCGCCCGAACGAAGGGATAGCTCGAGGCCCCGTCGCGGACCCACGTGAGGCCGCGCAGCTCGGTGCCGATGACGAACGCGTCGACGCCGCCCGCCGCCTTCGCGAGGTAGGCGTTGTGCAGCACCATGCGTCGGAACGACCATTCGCTCGGGCCGGAATAGACCACCGTCTCACCGGAGAGGGCGAAGTCGCCGACCCCCGCGGTGCCGACGAACGCCGCGATCTCGGCCGCGGCCGTCGCCGTCTTGTCGGGACTGCCCTCGAGGCCCGGCGCGGGATGGCACGTGATGCGCCCGCGCCAGGGATAGGACGGCTGCGCGGCCGCGCCGTAGGGATCGGGCAACGCATTGCCCGATGGCACGTCCATGAGAATGAACGGCGTCAGCACCACGCTGATGCCGCGCTCCTTGAGGTCCCGGATCGCCGCCACGACACTCGCGTCCGACGGCGTGCCGCCATAGGCCGGTCGTCCATCCTTCACGCTGACGACGTAAGCGCCGGCCCGCGTCACGCCGGCGACGCGCCACGTCTCGGGCGTCGTCGTCTTGGTCGCGGTTTCGACGCCGGGCCTGAGCTTGCACTGTCCCGCGCGCAGGTCGGTGCCGAACCAGCTCACGATCAGCGAGACCGAGGTGGCGTTGGGCAGCGTCGCCTGGAGCTGGTCGAGCGACACCGTCCAGTCGGTTCCGCCCTGAAGCGTGTGGACATTGAGGGATTCGGTCACGCCCGCGCGCCGCACCTTGCCCACCGGATTGGTCGCATAGACGAACTCGCCGGAGCCCGGAATCAACACGACGCCCCTGATCGCCCCACCGAACGGCTCGACGGCCCGATGCACCTCGAACGAAAGCTGCGGGATGCGGTTGCCGTAGTCCGCGAGCGCCATGTCGTCGAAGACGATATAGGCGAGGCCGCGGTAGGCAGGCGCGGCCCCCGCGCCCTCGGCGGCGACGATGGCGCTATCGGGGAGCTGCGTCTCGGTGCCCTGATAAACGCGGTGCGTGATACGCGAGAGGTCGATCTCTGCGCCGTCCGCCCAGACGCGCCCGATGCTCGTGATCGGACCCTCCGCGAGCGCAACGGCGAACGTGGCCGAGTAGAGATACTCGGTAGTCTCCGTCGCAGACGCACTCTGGCCGCCGCCCTTTCCGCTGCCGCCCGAGCGTCGCGTGACGACGCGCTCGCGGATGTCGTCGGCCCAGATCACCTGTCCGCCGATCCGCGCGCGCCCGTAGAGGCGCGGAACGGGCGCGCCCTCGGTGGAGGTCGTGATGCGCAGATCGGAGAGCCGCGGCCCTTCGCTGCGCCGCGGCGTCGAGGCTCCGAACAGGGCATTGTCGATGTAGGAGCCGGCGAAGGCCCCGATCTGGCTGCCGATGGCGGCCCCCGAGAGCGTGAGCCCGAGCATGGAGATGCCGGACGGCAGCAGGGCGCTGCCGGCGGCGGCACCGGCGACGGCAAGAGCAAGCGTGGCCATCAGCGTTCAGTCCCCGGGAATGAGAAGACGGCCGCCAGGCGGCGGCGCCACCACGCACCGAGCGGGATCTCGGCGGCCAGTCGATCCTCCATGGCGTGAACCATCGTCGTCGGTGTCGCCAGGATCGCAGCGTGCTTCGCAACGGCCCCCGGACGCATCCGGAACACCAGGACATCACCGGGCACGCAGGCGGATTTATCTTTCGGAACGAGATGACGGGTCGCAGCCGCGATCAGCGTCTCGATGCCGCTCGCCTCACCCCAGTCGCGCGAGTAGCCGGGCGGCTGCTCCGCCTCCTCCCCGTAGAGATCGCGCCAGACGCCGCGAATAAGACCCAAACAATCGGCGCCCACGCGCTTGACGCTCGCCTGGTGGTGATAGGGCGTGCCGATCCACGCACGCGCCGCCGCGACGACCGCCGCGCGAGAGGGACGTGCTGTCTTCGTCATCGACATTCGATCTCAACGCGTTTTGGAGCCGGGCCGGCTGACGACCGTCAGGAAGTCGTTGCCGGGCATATGCGGGAAGCCGCGGAAGTTCACGACGTTGGCGAACTTCGCCTGGCAGGTCGCGAGGCGCTTGTCGCAGCCCGCCGTGATCACAAACGACTGCCCGGGCGTGAGCGGCAGCCGCGCGCGGCTCCACAGCTCGATGCCGACCACGTCTCCCGATTTCGTATGCTGCTTCACCTCGACCGCCTGCCCGTCCGCCGCTCCCGAGGTGAACGTCAGAAGGCCGTGCGTAAACCAGCCATCCGCGAACGATCCGAGACCGCTCACCGTGAAGCGGCTCGGGCTCGCGATCGCCCCTAGAGCGCCCGTGCCCCGGAACGCCGCATCGTCGAGGTCGACCTGACAGCGCCGATCGCCAAGGTCCGCGTCGCAGGTGTATTGAAAGAGCCGTCCGCTCGTCTCCTGCAGCCTGTGAGCGAGGCCGCGCACCTCGGCGGAAAAAGCGACCCCCGAGCGTTTGACCTCGCCGAGATTGCCGCTCCGCATCAGCACGCGCTGCTCGGGCGCCGCCCAGTTGACGCGGTAGATCTCGACGGCCGCATTGTCGTAGAGCCCTGCGGCGAGATCCGCTTCCGACAGGCGCTCCGAGCTCACGGCGCCCGTCACCTCGAGGTTGTCGACGCTGAGGCCCGCGGTGTCGCGGATCTCGCTCGCCGTCATGCCGGCCGCCGCCTCGAACAGCGTCCCGTCGAACGCGACGTCGCGGTCATGGTCGGTGAAGCCCTGGCGCACGCCGTCGCGGCGCGTCAGGCGCCAGCACCAGCAGAGCGTCGTCGCGCCGGTTGCAACGTGCTCGGAAAGACCGCTCGAAAGCTGCTTCATAGGCGGATCTCGACGATCGGAATGTTGGGGATGGCGCCGCTCGCAAAACCCGAGAGGTTGATATCGAGCTTGTCGGTATCGAAACGGACCGGCACGTCGAACTCGAAGCCCGCCGTCACCACCGCGCCTTCACCGGGCGCCTCTCCGTCCTCGAACAGCACCACACCCGTCGTCGGATCGACGGTGAAGTGCGTGCCGGCCGTCCGCGTGATGCCGTCGATCGCGACCTTGACCGAGCCCGCAACCGGCTTGGCGATGTCGCGCGCGAAGGGCGCATACGCCGAGCCGTAGGTCTTCGTGAGCCGAAAGGAGAGCGCCGCGCCGTCGCCGACGCCAATCACCTGGTCGAGCGCGCTCGTCGCCGCAGACGGCGGACCGGACTTCCAGTCCGTGTGGTCGCGCCAGCGGAAGCCGTGGAAGCGGCCCCGGCGTTCCTCGAAGAAGGCGATCACCTCATGCAGCGCATCGAGCGATGCGATGCCGTAGCCCGCATTGTAGCTCCTGCGTGATGCCGCCCAGCGGCTGTTGCGCTCCTCGAAGCCGGAGCCCAGCACGACGATATCGGTACGCCGCTCGGGGCCGCCCTGCGCACCGCGCGAGATGGCAGTCGGAAAGCGGATTTCGTGAAAGCTCATAGGATCCCTCCGGGACCGGGCAGCAGGCAACAGGCAGCCGAGCGGCATTCGCTCCTGCCCGTTGCCTGCTGCCCGCTGCCTGCTTCCTCAAAGATTGCGCTGCCCCAGCGAGACGGCGCGCGCCAGCATGGCGGCGATCTGCGTCTCCGACCGCATGAAGCTCTGCGCGTCCTGCGCGGTGACGTTGAAGGTCACGTTCATGCCGGATGCGCCACGCGCCGCGATGCCGAGGCGACCGTCGGGACCGCGCGCGAGCGGCACGATCGCTTCCGCCCCGCGCTCCCCGGCAATGCCCGTGCGTCCGCCCGCGAGCGGAAAGGCGATCGGGCTCTGAATGATGCCGCCGGAGGCGAACGGAACAGGCAGGCCGCCATGCACCACCCCGCCCTTCGCAAAGCCGATGCCGCCCGCCAGAAGCCCCGTCACCAGGTTGCCGAAGCCCTGCTCCAGCGGACGCAGCGCCGTCTTGAGAACGATGTCGGAGAGCCGCAACGCCAGCGAGCGCAGCACGTCTCCGACGTTCTTGCCTTTGATGGCGATGCTGTCGAAGGCGCCCACCAGCGCGCTCGAGAACTGCCGACCGAGACCGGCGGCGCGCTTGAGCTCGCTCTGCAGCGCCGAGGTATCGGCATCGATGGCGACGGTCCAGGTTTCGACCGGCGCGTCCAATTGGGCCATGTTTCATTCCTCGAGATCGGGAAAGCGTGTCATCAATGCAGCGAGCTCGCGGCGCGCCGGCGGATGGCCGGATCGCGTGCCCCCCAACCGGCCACGCACGGCCGCGTCGAGCTCGGCCAGCGTCAAGCTCCAGAAGGCGCGCGGCTCGAGGCCGAGGAGCCCGAAACCGATCGCCATCACGTCATCCCAGGGAAAGGGCCGGCGGCCGGCCCTTCCGTTACGCCGGCGTCCTCGCCGGGCTTTGCACCGAACGTCGCCGACAGCAGCCGGGCCACGATATCGACGTACCCCGCCGCGCCCCCCTCGACACGCATCGCCGCAACCGCCTCGTCGCTCGCGTCGAAGCCCGCACCGCGTAGCCCCGCGCCGATGATGCGCTGGCAGTCGCGCGCCGAGATGCGTCCCGCCTCGAAACGTGTCGCCAGCGCCAGCATATCCTCCTCGCCGAATGCGGCTTCGAGGCTCGCGAGCGCACCGAGCGTAAGGCAGAGCGTGACCGGCTTGCCGTCGAGCACGGCATCGATCTCACCGCGGTGGTGGTTGGCCATGGAGGTCGCATTCCCTTGAAAGTTTTGCACGTCGGTCCCGCGAGGCGCGGGCGATTATGCGGCCGCGAACGTCAGCTCGCCGGCCGAATCGAGCGCGAGCTCGAAGGCCACTTCCCCGTCGTGACGGCCGGTCAGCTCGAACGACGTGATCTGGAACGGCCCTTCGACGGTGCCGAAATCCGGAACCACCACCTGCCAGTCGCGGATGGTGCCGTTGAACACGTAGCCGCGGATCAGCTCGTCCGAGCTCGCATCCTTGAAGATGCCCGATCCCGAGAGCCGCGCGCTCTTCACACCGGCGCCCGCGAGCAGCTCGCGCCACTGCCCGGCGCTCTCCTGATGCGTCACGTCCACTGTCTCGGCGTTGAACGCGATGGCACGTGCCCTGAGGCCCGCGACCGTGGTGAAGCTGCCCGCGCCGTTGCCGTCGACCTTCAGAAGAAGGTCTTTTCCCTTCTGTGCTGCCATGCTCGTCTCCGCTTGCGCGCCTCTTGACGCGTCCTCTGACGCGCTGGCGCTCCGCGGGGCGCGGCTCACCGCGGGTCGCCTCGTGTCCGGCTGGGTCGCAGCCGAAGTGATGCGTTCCGATTAAGGCTCCGGCTCGGTGACGGCGCGGAAGCGCGCGACACCTTGATAGCTCTCGCCGTCCGCGCCGCGCAGGGTATCGCTCGCCTCGTATCGGAGGTTCACGAGGCGATAGCCATCGAGCGTCAGCGCCGCCTCGTGCAAGACAGCACGCATCGCCTCCAGCACGAGATGCACCTCCTTTTCGCCGCCGGCCTTGGACCAGGCCCGCAACGTGATCAGGTGCTCCCATCCCGCTTCCGTGCCCGTGCTCCAGTCGCGCGCCGTGGCCGGACCGAACGTGACGTAGGGAAACGCCGCGCCGCGTGGCACGTCGTCGTAGATGCGCATGCCTCCGAGCAGCGCGGCCAGCGCGCTGTCGCCCTTGAGTGCCGTGTAAACGGCTTTCTGTATCTCCCAGGCCGGACTCGACATCGGCTACCTCGTGCTCGGCTGAGGTTTGGGCGGCTCGGGCTGCGGCGCACGGCCCGCTCTCGCGTCCCGAAGTGCTTCGAGATGCGCGATCGCGCGCGTGCGCGCCTCGCTCACGAGCGCATCGGCGCGCCGCAATCCGTCGCCGATGAGACG
>WBZR01004822.1_pt1 | contig 10765 bp, 8 predicted proteins | sample 5204231 | NCBI WGS metagenome assembly WBZR01 (sample SAMN12412403, study PRJNA552823) | activated sludge metagenome | isolation source: activated sludge from anammox sidestream of wastewater treatment plant... | place: USA: Virginia | collected 2017-08
CCACAACCGCGCCGTAGGCGAAGCGGTCGATAGCGTTGCCGATGGCGCCGCCGATGATGAGGCCCAAGGCGACGGCGGTCAGGCCGGATGACGAGCGGGCCAGCCAGATCGCTAAAAGTACAATTGCAACAAGCGTTAAGGCCAAGAGCGCCCACCGGCCGAACGTCCCGTCCTGCGCGAACAGGCTGAAGCTGATGCCCTTGTTCCAGGCCAAAACGAGATCGAGAAACGGCGTGAGCGTGACCACCCCGCGCGCGCGCAGGTCGAAAACGAAGAGCAGCCAGAGCTTGCTGGCCTGGTCGATGGCCGCGATGAGCACCGCGGTGAGCGCCCCGAGAGCGGCATGCGAGCGGGGGGGAGAACGGGGGGCGAGCGGCGTCATTCCGCCGCCTTCCGCATCGATTCCCACTCGCGGAGCGCACGCGCATCGCGCGGAGAAACGTCCGGAAACTCCTTATCCGTCCCGACGCTCGGCAGAATCTTCCAGGAGCGAGCGCACCTCGTCCCTTCCGCGAGTCTGACCTCGACCGCAACCCCTTTGACGTCCTCCAGCCGGAAGGCGTCGGCTCCCCCGTCGCCCTCGACCAGCGTGGCGGCCGAGGTGATCGCCACTTCGGCGAGGTCGATGTCGACCACCGCGGCAAAGAGCTCGGGGTCGGAGACGTAGACCATCGGCGCGGCTTCGAGCGAGGAGCCGATGCGCTTTTGCGCGCGCGCGATCTCGAGCGCGCCCGTCACCGCGCTGCGGACCGCGCGGACCTTGCGCCACTTGGCGGCGAGCCGCTCGTTGCGCCATTCGGCCGGCACCTGCGGGAACGGTTCGAGATGCACCGAGCCGTCGGCCGACGGATAGCGCGACAGCCACGCCTCCTCGGCCGTGAAGGCCAAGATCGGCGCGAGCCAGATGACGGTGCAGCGGAACACCTGGTCGAGCACGGTGAGGCAGGCGTGGCGCGCCGCCGACGAGATCGGATCGCAATAGAGCACGTCGCGGCGGATGTCGAAATAGAACGCCGAAAGATCGCTCGTCATGAAGGCGTTGAGCGCGGCGACGATGCGCTTGAAATCGAAATACGCATAATCGCGCCGCACCTGCGCGTCGAGCTCGGCGAGCCGGTGCAGGATCAGCCGTTCAAGCTCCGGCATGCGTGCGAGCGCCACGCGGTCCTCCTCGCGCAAATGCGCGAGCGAGCCGAGCATCCAGCGCAGCGTGTTGCGCAGCTTGCGGTAGGTTTCGGCGAAGTTCTTGAGAATCTCCGGGCCGAAGCGCACGTCGTCGGTGTAGTCGGAGGCCGCCGCCCACAGCCGCAGGATGTCGGCGCCATTGGTGCGGAACACGTCCATCGGCGAGATCACGTTGCCGCGCGACTTCGACATCTTGTCGACGCCCTTCTCGTCGAGCAGGAAGCCGTGGGTGAGCACCACGTCGTAGGGCGCGACCCCGCACGTGCCGCACGATTCGAGCAGCGAGGACTGAAACCAGCCGCGGTGCTGGTCCGAGCCTTCGAGATACATCACGGTATCCTGGCCGCCATCGCGCTTGCGGCGGACCTTGAGGTCGTCGCGCGCTTCCATCACGAAGGCATGCGTCGAGCCCGAGTCGAACCAGACGTCGAGGGTGTCGTCGACCTTCTGCCATTCGTTCGACTTGTAGTCCGGCTCGAGGAAGCGCTTGGCGGCGCCGGTCGCGTACCAGGCGTCGGCGCCCTCCTGCTCGAAGGCGTCGGCGATGCGCCGGTTGACGCGCGCATCGTTGAGAATCTCAACCGAGCCGTCGTCACGCTCGCGCACGAACACCGTGATCGGCACGCCCCAGGCGCGCTGGCGCGAGATCACCCAGTCGGGCCGGCTCTCGATCATGCCGGTGATGCGGTTTTCCCCCGTGGCCGGCACCCAGCGTGTCGCCTTGATGGCGTCGAGCGCGCGCCGGCGCAGCGTGTCGCCGGACTTGGCGGACAACTCCCTCCCGTCATTCCGGGGCGCGCCGCCGGGCGCGGGCTCGGAATCCATCCTTCCGCTCGTGGTCATGGTGGATTCCGGGCCCGCCGCTTCGCGGTGCCCCGCAATGACGGGGGACAAGATGTCCTTGTCCATGGCGATGAACCACTGCGGCGTATTGCGGAAAATAACCGGCTTCTTCGAGCGCCAGGAATGCGGGTACTGGTGCTTGAGCCGGGAGCGCGCGATCAGCATGCCGGCGTCGATCAGTGCCTTGATCACCGCCTCGTTGGCGTCGCCCTTTTCGCCCTTGCCGGTGAGCACGCGCTTGCCGGTGAAGCCGGGGGCGGCGGCCGTGAAGGCGCCGTTCTCATCGACCATGTAGGGGATGTGCGTGTCGATGCCGCGCGCCGACAGCTTGGCGGCGTTCGCCATCCAGACATCGAAGTCGTCACGGCCGTGGCCGGGGGCGGTGTGGACAAAACCCGTGCCGGTATCGTCGGTGACGTGATCGCCGGCAAGCAATGGAACCTGAAAGTCGTAGCCTTTGATGACGCCTTTCAGCGGGTGATTACAAACAATCCCCGCGATTTCTTCTGGCAAAACTGATTTGAGTTTCTTGAACGCAGTGACCCGCGCTTGCCTAAGCACGTCCACGACGAGCTTCTCAGCAACAACAAATACATCGCCTGGCTTGGCCCAGTTCTCGTTCGGTGCGTCAGTGACTTCGTAGAGGCCGTATTCGATCTTCGGCGAATAACTGATCGCGCGATTGCCCGGGAGGGTCCAAGGCGTAGTGGTCCAGATGATGATAGATGCTTTGCGCCACCAGTTTTCTGCGGCATCGCGCGGTGTATCTCCAATACCCAACAGCGGGAAGCCGGTGGCCCTGCCAGAAATTGGAAACTTCACCCACACCTGATCCGAGACATAGTCCTCGTACTCGACCTCGGCCTCGGCGAGCGCGGTCTTCTCCACCACCGACCACATCACCGGCTTGCTGCCGCGATAGAGCAGCCCGTTCTGCACGAACTTCATCAGTTCGCGCGCGATCTGCGCCTCGGCCGGATAGCTCATCGTGCTGTAGTAATGGTCCCAGTCGCCCACGCCGCCGAGCCGCATGAACTCCGAGCGCTGCACGTCGAGCCAATGCTGCGCGAAGGCGCGGCACTCGCCGCGGAATTCGATGATCGGCACCTGGTCCTTGTTCTTGCCCTTGGCGCGGTACTCCTCCTCGACCTTCCACTCGATCGGCAAGCCGTGGCAGTCCCAGCCCGGTACGAAGTTGGAGTCGTAGCCCAGCATCTGCTGCGAACGCACGACGATGTCCTTGAGGATCTTGCCGAGCGCCGTGCCGACATGGATGTGGTTGTTGGCGTAGGGCGGGCCGTCGTGCAGGATGAATTTCGGCCGTCCGCGCGAGATTTCGCGCAGCCGCCGGTAGAGATCGAGACTTTCCCAGCGCTTGAGCAGTTCGGGCTCCTTCTGCGGCAGCCCGGCGCGCATAGGGAAATCGGTCTTGGGCAGAAATAGAGTCTCGCTGTAGTCGCGGGCGGCGTCGGTCATGGCCTTGAACCAGGGTGAAAGTGGCGACGAGGGCTCGGCAATCCCGGTCCTCCGGCCGACGCGAACCGTCAGGCGGAGGCCGGGCCGCTAATCGGCCAAGCGGCCATGCCGATCGATCGCGATATGGCAACGCACGCCGTCATGGCGGGGCTTCTAGCAGATCGCCCGGCGGCCGAAAAGGGCGGCTGAAGCCTTTGCGGCAGGGCGATCGGCCACAGCTTCTGCCCTCAACACGCCGGTGGAACCTTGTCCAGACCTGTTGCGTTGAACGCCGGCAGGCCGGCTGAGATGGTGCGCGCAGCGGTCGGCGAAGGCCGGTCGGTCACGTGCTTGTGCATCCTGGCCCGCCGCTCTCCCGGAGGTGACCGTGGACATTCTCCGCGCACGCCGCGAGCGCACTGCGCCGAGCATCGACGAACCCGATCCTCCCGATAGCATCGACGATATCTGGTCATCCGCCACGCAAATCGCGACGATCGGCACATTCGTCCTGCTGTTGGTGGCGGGGCTCTATTTCTGCCGGCCGATTCTGCTCCCGGTGCTCGCCGCGTTGCTGATCGGAACGACCTTGGCACCGCTGGTGAAGGCCGCGATGCGATACGGCATCTCGCCATGGCTGACCTCGGTCGCGCTTGTCGGAACGCTCGTGATCGCCATCGGCGAGGCGGCGACTTTGCTTGCCGGGCCGATCAGCGCGTGGATCGACCGTACGCCAGATATTGGGGTTGCGATCGAGGAAAAACTCCACGTGCTCGAGTCCCCGCTCGCCGCCTTACGCCAGCTCTACAATGCGTTGGCTCCGGCCGGCGCCACGGTGGTTTCGCTCGCACCCTCGCAACTGGCGATCGTGACGCCCGTGCTGGCGTTCATCACGCCGGCGGCCGTGCAGTTGGTGCTCTTCGTCGTCGCGCTCTTCTTCTATCTTCCGGCGCAGATCCGGTTCCGCCAGTACCTCGCCACGTTCCTCGAAAGCCGCGGCGCCAAATTGCGCCTGATCCGAATCGTCAACGATCTCGAGCGTAATCTCGCCTCCTATCTCGCCATCGTTACGGCGATCAACGCGGCGCTTGGAATCGTGGTCGCAGCCGGGACATGGCTTTACGGATTTCCCAATCCGTTCATCCTGGGCGTCCTCGCGATGGTATTGAACTATATTCCGTATGTCGGCCCGGGTTGCATGGCGCTTATCCTGCTCGGCGTCGGGCTGGTCAGCTTTCCCTCGCTCGGCGCCGCGCTTGCGCCGCCCGCGGCGTTCGTCGCGCTCGCGACCATTGAGGGGAATATCCTGACGCCTACGATTCTGGGACGGGAACTGACGCTCAACCCCTTCGCGGTGCTGCTCTCCATCGCGTTCTGGGCTTGGCTATGGGGCCCGGTCGGCGCGTTCCTCGCCGTGCCGCTGTCGATCGTCGCGCTGGTGACGATCGGTCACCTTTTCCCTTCCGAGGCGAGCAAGTTACCCGGTTAGCGCGATTGCCGAAGCGGTACTTGGAACTTTAGCTTGGAAGCTTGGAACTTTTTGTTCTTGCGCCCGGTTGCCGATACGGCGAATAATCGAACCACGAAGTGGAGCGCGTCATGTCGAGCACATCCGGTACGGTCAGGGAAGCGATCCGCGATACGGCGAAAGACGCCAAGGATGCCGCAAGCGAAGCACGCCGGGCGGCATCGACCGCGGGCGGCGATATTGCCGCCGATCTTGAGGCGTTGCGCGCCGACGTAGCGCGGCTTGCCGCGCAGATCGGTGACATCTTCGCCGCCAGGGGCAACGCGGCCTGGGATCGCGCCAAGCACAATGTCGAAAGCGCGATGTCGGACGCCGCCGCCAAGGGGCAGGAGGCGGTCGGCGCGGTGCGCGAAGTCTCCGACACCATGGTCGGCGCGATCGACGAGTCGCTGAAGAAGCGGCCTTACACGACGCTGGCGATCGCAGTCGGAATTGGGTTTCTCCTCGGCATCACCCGGCGTTGACCCGAGCAAAATGAATGGACGACTGGCTGGGTTATCTGCGGCTCACCGCAAAAGCGAAGACCGGCATCGGCGAAAACGTCCTGGTGAGCGGCGTGATCGTCGCGGGGTTTGGCTTCGCGACCATACTTTGGCTCAGCATCGCGCTTTTTCTCTGGCTCAGCATTCGGTTTGACAACCAGGCCCTGGCGGGACTGGTCGTCGCGGCGATCTTTCTGGCTATCGCGCTTGGTGCCGCGATTGCGATCGTGGTGGAGCGCCGCCGCGCCCGGCAGCGCGCGCAGGCGGCACTCGAGGCGCGCCGGGCCGCCGCGCTCACCGATCCGACACTGTTGACCGTCGGGCTTCAGATCGGCCAGGCAATCGGCTGGCGGCGGGTGGCCGCGCTTGGGGGGATCGCGCTGCTTGCCGCCGGACTGGCGAAAGAGTGGGGCGCGCACGAGAACAAGCCGCCGTCAGCGCCTGACGAGCCGCCGCCCGCGGGGTAGAGCATCCGGCCGGATCGGTTCTTCATGCCGTTGCCGAAAGCAGCTTCGACACCCAACGAAGGGACGGAATCTGCTCGCAGACTGTCAGGAGCGCGATCGTGACCGGGATACCGATGAAGGCTCCGGGAATCCCCCATAGAAACGCCCAGAAGAAGAACGCGATCAGCATCAAGAGCGGTGAAATGGCGAGGGCTTTGCCGGCGATGATCGGTTCGAGATAATTGCCAATCAGAAACTGGATCAGATACAGACCGCCAAAGATCACGATCACCGCGTGCGAGGATTCGAATTGCACGCTGGCAAAAATCACCGGAAGAACGACGGCAATCAGCGGACCGAGATAGGGGATGTAGTTCAATACAAAGGAGATAATGCCCCAGGCAATCGCGAGATCGAGCCCGATGGAAAGCGTGAAAGCGAACACGGCAACGCCTGTCAGCACGCTCGCCAGGGTCCTTATCAGCATGTATTTGCGAAGCTTGCTCGCGATCTCGGCGGCCGTTTGAGGAATATCCCACCCGTCTTTGAGCGTTAGCCCGGTCAGCCGCTTTCTGAAAGCGTCGACCTCGGTCAGGCCGAACGTGATCAAAAGAAATACGACGATGCAGAATCCGAGGAAATAATTGGCGCCGGAGGCAATGGTCTGCAGGATGCCGAGGAAGGTACGGGCATCGTATTGGCTGAGCCCTTCGGAGATATGGATGCCGTACCCGTCCAACCATTGCACCCATTGCGCATAGAGCGACTGGAAGCGCGTGATGTTGACAGATATCCAATGAACGATGTCGTCCACCGCCCACACGATCGCCGCGGCAAGCACCAGAATGACGAAAAGCGCCAGCAGGATCGTCAGCAGCAACGCGACCGGCTTGGCCAGCCTGGTTTCGAGTGCCTTCTGAAACGGCCACAGCAACGCCATGCCGAAAAGCGCGAAGGCGATCGGCTCGAACACAACCCGGGCGAGGTAAAGCGCGACCGAAACGAGAAACGTTACGATAACAATCTGGACCCAGCGATCGAGGGCGATGGGGTTCATGGCCGGGTCTTCGTGGCCTATTTGCGCCGGGCCGACGCGCCGCCCCATTGCTTACACCGGCTCATGCCACGCCGACCGCAGGACGATCGCCGTCCGCATCCTTGATTTTCCCGGCTTCGCCCGTGGTTCGGAACAACAGCCAAAGGCTGAGCGCCAGCACCAGGACTTCGATCAGCATCGTGAAGATCAGTCCCAACAGGCTCAGGATATCGCCGGCGGATACCCAACTTGCCGCGCCGCCGCTCGTCGTCTGGATCACGGGGACGCCGGCCTGCGGTGCGCGCAGGAAGTACAGCATCAACTGCGTGGCCTCGAATATCATCACCAGTGCCGAGAACACGATGCTGAGTGTGCTTGCCGCGACGCCGATCCAGGCGATCCGCTGAAGCGAGCGCATTGACCAGCGGCTATCAGGCGCTGCGATCTGGCGTGCAACACGCGTGTACCGGTAGGACCAGATCGTGGTGAATGCCAGCAGCAGCAGGCTTGCAATCGTCAGATATTGGATCAGCGCGATGCCGCGGCGGGTGCTGAGGCCGTCATTGCCGCCGAACAGGAGCGAGTAGATCAGAAGAGCGACGGGGATCGATCCGATTGCAAGTTGCATCCAGAAGCCGATCCAGCCCAGCCGCGAGAAGGATCCGGCAAGATTGCCTGCCGGCGATGGTTGCGCAAATTCGGACATCGTTATCCTGAAACATGTTGAGCGTGCCGTCTCTGGTTTCTTATGGTCGGCAGAGGAGCGCCGTCAACTATCGATTTCTCTCGCGAGCCGCGAAGCTTCCGATGGAATAAAGGCATGGGTAGCGATTGAAAAAACAGCAATTAAATTGTAATTTGATGTATAATTTTAATGTTACAGATCGGCCAGGAAGCAAAATTAAATTAAATTCGTTGATTGACATTTGTTGACTTCAGGGAAAACCAACGGGTAGTCGACTTTGACTAGAATCTTGCCGATATCGCCGTGCGATATCAAGCGGGAACTTCGCCCAGCCGCGGGAAGGCGCCGGGGGCGCGCGCGAGCGCGGCGCGGGCGCGCGCCGTATCGTCCTTCATCTGCTCGACCAGCGCCGCGATGCTGTCGAACTTGTGTTCGGCTCTGATCCAGCCGATGAACGCGACATCGATCGTCTGGCCGTAGAGATCGCCCGCGAAGTCGAACAGGAAGACTTCGAGCAGCACGTGGCCGGCATCGAACATCGGCCGCCGCCCGAAATTCGCGACCCCATCGTAGCGCCGTTCGCCGATGCCGACGCGCACCGCGTAGATGCCGTGCTTGAGCCCGCAGTCCGGGTCAAGGCGGAGATTGGCGGTGGGAAATCCAAGCTCCCGCCCGCGCTTGTCGCCATGCACGACTTCGGCGCTGACGAACCACGGGTAGCCGAGTAGTTCCGCAGCCTCGACGACCTCGCCGGCCACGAGCGCGGCGCGGATCGGGCCGGAGCGGACCGGCCGGCCCTCGTCTTCGAAGCGCGGCACGATGTCGACGGCGAAGCCGTGCCTGGCGCCCTGGTCGGCAAGAAAGTCGGGCGAGCCCCGGCGGTTGGCGCCGAAGTGGAAATCGTAGCCGATCGCGACGCCGCCCACCGCGAACCGCTCGATGAGAATGCGCGCGATGAAGTCCTCGGCGGAGAGGCCCGCGAGCGCGGCGTCGAACCGCAGCACGATGGCGCCGTCGATCCCGGTTGCCGCCAGGAGCCGAAGCTTCGCGCGCTCGTCGGTCAGGCGGAACAGCGGGTCTTCCGGGTGGAAGAACGTCCGCGGATGCGGCTCGAAGGTGAGCGCCGCAGTCGGCCGTCCGAGCGCCTTCGCGCGGGTGAGCGCGGTGGCGATCACGGCGCGATGGCCGCCATGGACGCCGTCGAAATTGCCGATGGCAACCACGGCGCCCCGCAAGGCGGGGCTGCCGGAGGGGGCGTCGCGAATGACGATGAACGGGAGTGACGGCGCGGGCTGTCGAGGCATCTGCAGGCGGAGGCGGTTGGTTAACGAAACGTGGCCGGTAGGCCGCGCTGTCATCGCAAGCGGCGGCGCGATTTTCAAGAAATCCCCGCCTTTTCCCTTCTGCCATGCAGGGATGAAGGGTCAGCACCGCCGGCGGGCCTGATATTTACCAGGCGAGCCGCCGCATGACGGCCTTCGGATAGACGCCGGCTTGCGCGAAGATGCCGGAGAGCGCTGCCGCATCGGGATTGTCGCGCGCGCCCAGTTCCTCGGCGTGGATGCCGGCGGTGACGAACAGGCAGTCGATCCCGAACGCCGCGGCGCCCTTGAGGTCGGTGCGGATGGAGTCGCCGATCGCCAGCACGCGCCTGTGCTCGGCCGGCATGCCGCGTTTCGACTGCGCGATGGCGAGCGCCTGCTCGTAGATCGGCCGGTGCGGCTTGCCGGCATAGATCACCTCGCCGCCCGCCTCCGCGTAGCGGTCGGCAATCGCCCCCGCGCAATACACCAGCGTGTCGCCGCGCTCGACCACGATGTCGGGATTGGCGCAGATCATCGGCAGGCCGCGCCCGCGCATCCTCGCAATGAGCTCGCGGTAATCGTCCGGCGTCTCGACGGTATCGTCGGTCAAGCCCGAGCAGACCGCGTAGTCGGCGCGCTCGATCGGAGCAAGCGGCGCGTCAAGCCCCTCAAACATCGGCAGATCGCGCGGCGGACCGATGTGGAACACGCGCTTGCCAGCGCGCGCCGCGATCAGCGCGCGCGTGACGTCGCCGGAGCTGACGATGCCGTCATAGGCCTCGTGCGGCACCTTGAGCCGGTCGAGCATGGTGCGCACAACAACCGCGCCCGGGCGCGGCGCGTTGGTGATGAGCACCACGGTGCCGCCTTGCCGGCGGAAACGCGCGAGCGCGTCGCAGGCCTCAAGCGTCGCCACCGCGCCGTTGTGCACGACGCCCCACACGTCGCTGAGCACGACATCGTAGCCCGCACTGAAGGCGGCGAAATGGCTGGTGAAAGGCATCATCCGCGGCTGACAACACCGCGCGCCAGTGCCGCCAGGCCGGTCGTGCGTTCAACGGACTGGCTCGTTTCGGACGCGGATGACGGAGCCGGCCGCAACACCATGCGCGGCGGGGCCGCGGGTTCGTCCGGCCTGGCGGGATCGCGCGCGGCCACGTCACTGCGGTCGGCGACGCCCTGCAGCGCTTCGGCACGCACCGGCCGTGGCGGCGAAAACAGGAAGCCTTGCCCGTAGCGCACGTCGCAGTCGAGCAGGTCGACCACCGAGCCCTCGGTCTCGATCTTTTCGGCAATCAGGTCGATGCCGAAGCGGCCGAGGAGATCGGAGAGGTCGGAGGGATGGATGTCGGCTTGAGCGATCGTGCGGTTGAGCAGGAAGCTTGCCGGGACCTTGATGAATCGGAAGTTGCGGCTGGCCAGCTCGCGCGGCTCGAAGCGCAGGTCGACGACGTTGTCGAGCGAGAAACGGAAGCCGCGCTCGGCGAGCGCCGCCAGGCTCTCGTGTTCGATGGGCCCCATGGCGCGCACGGCGGTCTGCGTGAACTCGAACATCAGCGAGGGCGCGATGGCGCGGTTGGCATCGACGAATTCAAGGAACTGCGGAAAGGTCGCGTCGCCAAGCGTCGCGCCCGACAGGTTGCAGAACAGCCCGATTTCGCGGTTCTTGAGGAGGAGCCGGCGCACCACCTGCACGCAGCGGAAGACGACGAGATTGTCGATCTTCGGCATCAGGCCGCCGCGCTCGGCCCGGGCGACGAAGTCACCCGCATTGATAGGGTCGCCGCGGTCGCTGCGCAGC